>Ga0310810_10001733_pt1 | contig 23056 bp, 21 predicted proteins | sample NCmetagenome_FD_207641 | JGI IMG/M metagenome (GOLD analysis project Ga0310810, IMG submission 207641) | Soil microbial communities from experimental microcosm in Duke University, North Carolina, United States - NC | ecosystem: Engineered > Artificial ecosystem > Soil microcosm > Unclassified ... | reverse complement strand
TCCATAAAACACAACAAGCCTGTGATGTTCACTGGAACTGAAGTGTGGTGGTCTACTTTTCGACCGCCACGAATCGCCGCTTACGCGCCGTTTCGTGGTCTATTGTTGCACTGCCGTTTATAGGCGGCCTGACAGCCGGCAACATCGCCGTCACCGTCATCGAACTGGCCCATCGCGACCATCCCGGGCGCGCCAGTTATCGCGGCGATGAGCCCACTTATCCCGCGAGCGTCGTCAAGCTGTTCTACCTCGCGGCCGCCCGTCACCAGCTCGAAACCGGTGCCCTCGCGCGCACGCCCGAGCTCGAGCGCGCCCTGCACGACATGATCGTCGATTCCTCGAACGACGCCACCGCATTCGTCATCGACATGCTCACCGGCACGACCAGCGGTCCCGAGTTGGACGACGCGGCACTCTCCCGGTGGCTGGAGCAGCGCAACCTCATGAATCGCTATTTCTCGTCGCTGGGTTACGAGGACATCAACGTCAACCAGAAGACCTGGTGCGTAGGCCCCTACGGGCGGGAGCGTCAGGGTCTCGGCCCCAACTATGCGAATCGCAACCGGCTCACCACCGACGCCGTGGCGCGGCTTTGGTACGAGATCGTCTCCGGACGCGCAGCCTCGACCGCCGCTACGCGCGAGATGTTGAACTTGCTCCATCGCGATCCGTTCACCAAGTCCGAAGATCCCGCCGATCCGGCCACCGCGTATTCCGGAAAATCGCTGCCGCCCGGGTCTGTGTACTATTCAAAAGCCGGCTGGACCTCCGACACGCGCCACGACACCGCTTACATCCGCCTGCCGAACGGCGCCGAATACATACTGGCGATCTTCACCGTCGATAACAGCAAGCAGACGGAAATCATCCCGTTCGTTTCACAACGGATCGCGCAGGAATTCTCCAAGACCGCGCCGAAGGCCGATCTGGCGCCCTTCAACGCGCGGAATCTGGACCGACACGCGGTTATTCAAACAATAACCCGCGGCAAATTGGCCTATCCGTAGCCATATGACGTAAAACAGGGAGCTTCCTGGAGCTGGATCAGCCAAAATCCGGTCGATACCCGGTAGCCCTCGGCGCTTGGCCTTTGTATACTACTCGCTTTGGCAAGGAGTCGGCCTATGAGTGCCCCGGCAATCATCCGTTCCCATAAAGGCGTCGACCAAAATCGCGATCTGGCGCTCGAGTTTCTGCGCTACATGGCCACCATGCGTGAGGTAGAAGACCGTATCGAGCGCAAGCTGTACCGGCAAGGCAAGATCCTGGGCGGGGTTTACGTAGGGCGCGGGCAGGAAGCCATTCCAGTGGGCGTGGGACTAACGGCCGAGCTGGACGACGTCCTCTGCCCGTCGCACCGCGACCTGGCCCTGTTTCTGATCCGCGGCATCCATCCTCGCCAGATCTTTGCGCAGTATATGGGACGCGTAGACGGCCTCACGCGGGGCAAAGACGGCAACATGCACATGGGCGACATGAGCCGCCGCATCATCGCCATTATCAGCGCCATGGCGGCGTCGGTACCAATAGCCGCGGGAGCCGCCCTCGCGCTGAAGTACAAGGGCACAAAAAACATCGCCTACTGCTTTTTTGGCGACGGCGCCACCAGCCGTGGCGACTGGCACGAAGGCCTGAACCTGGCTGCCGTGCTGAAGCTGCCGGTCGTTTACGTCTGCAACAACAACCAGTACGCCTATTCCACTCCGCTCAACAAGCAGATGGCATGCGCCAACGTAGTGGACCGCGCGCCCGGGTACGGAATCCCGGCTGAGATGGTGGACGGCAACGATGTGTTCGCCGTGTACAAAGCCGCGCGCCGTGCCGCCGAGCATGCCCGCGCCGGCAACGGACCCTACCTGATTGAATGCAAAACCTTCCGCATGACCGGCCATTCCGCCCACGACGCCGCCGACTATGTGCCCGCCGGATTGCGTGAGGAATGGGCGGCGAAAGACCCGATTGCGCGCCTGGAAAAGAAGATGGTCGATAAGAACTGGGCGGCCGAGGACGAGATCGCGCGCATGCACGATGGGATCAGGCAGGAGATTGACGAAGCCGTGGAATGGGCCGAGAAAAGCCCCTATCCGGAGGCTGCCGAGCTCCTGGACAACGTCTATGAGCGACAATAGCGCCGGGCTGCCTCAATGCCACAAGGGAACCTTCCTATGCAGATGACCTATCTCGAAGCGATTCGACAGGGCATTCAGGAGGAGATGGAGCGCGATCCCGACGTTTTTCTGCTGGGCGAGGACATCGGTATCTACGGCGGCGCTTTCAAGGTCACCGCCGGCCTCATCGACCAGTTCGGCGAGAGGCGCGTCATCGACACCCCGATTTCCGAATCGGCCATCGTGGGAGCGGCCATCGGTGCCAGCCTGATGGGCCTGCGGCCGGTGGCGGAGATGCAGTTCGCCGATTTCATCACCTGCGGTTACGACCAGATCGTAAACTTCGCCGCCAAGTGCCGCTACCGCTGGGGCGCGGCCGTCCCTATGGTGATTCGCGCGCCCTCAGGCGGAGGAATCCACGGGGGCCCCTTCCACTCGCAGAATCCCGAGGCCTGGTTCGTGCACACGCCGGGGCTGAAGGTGGTGGCGCCTTCTTCGGCATCCGATGCCAAGGGACTGATCAAATCCGCCATTCGCGATAACGACCCGGTTTTGTATTTCGAGCACAAAGCGCTCTACCGCCGCGTGAAAGAGGATATTCCGGGGGGCGATTTCACGGTGCCCATCGGCAAAGCCGCGATTGTCCGGGAAGGCCGTGACCTTTCGATCATCACGTACGGCGCGATGGTGCATGTCGCACGCGAAGCCGCCGTCACGCTTGAGAAAGAAGGCATTTCAGTCGAGATCGTGGATCTACGGACGCTGGCGCCGCTCGACGAAGACACGGTATTGGCCAGCGTTCGTAAGACATCGAAAGTTCTGCTCCTGCACGAGGACACGCTCACCGGCGGCATCGGCGGGGAGTTGGCCGCGAGGATTTCAGAGAAGGCTTTCGAGTATCTGGACGGCCCCGTCGTGCGCGTAACGGCGCCCGATACGCCGGTGCCCTATAGCGCGCCGCTCGAAGAGGCGTTCCTACCCAATGCCGCCAAGGTTGCGGAGCGGGCGCTGTGGCTGGCGCGTTACTGAGCCGGTTTTCGCTTTACCGGAACCGGTTTTTCGGTGAGTAACTTTTTCAAATCGAGCAGGTGCCGGGGGCGAAACCGCTTCGGCGACCATTTCGTCCTGGGCCCGAACCGCACACCCACCCAATACCCAATCTCGCTGAAATAGCAGTAAGAGACAGAGCCTTTCAGAGATATTTTGTGATACTCGATATCCAGTACCGTACCGAGCGGCAGGGGATCGTCCAACTGCAGACACGCTCCCTGTGGAGAGATGTCTTCGAGGAGTCCGGTGCATTTGCGCGCCTGGCCATGGTTATCCTTCCACTCTACTCCGACCATATCCGCGCACATCATTCTCGATTCCGCGCGCCGGTCTAGCATATGCCTTTAGAATCGGCGGGTTGCGGATAGGACTTTAGCTTCCGGCGGGAGCGCGGGAGCCCTAAATCCCCCGGCGGTTGCCCCAGAGGTCCACGTGCAGCCGCGGGCTGAAGCGGAACCCCTCGCGCTTGGCGATTTCCGCCAGCCATAGGCCGCGCTCGCGGAGCACGGCGGCATCGATACCCTCGGGCATCAGGATTACTTTCCCGCGATCGGCGGCCAGAGCGTCCAGCACTTGCTGGATTTCGCCTAAATCTCCCGGCTGGGCGACCACGAACTTGAGCTGGTAGTCATAAGCCGACATCAGCCGCAGCAGGATGTCCGGTTGGAAGCGAAGGCGCTTATGCTGCGTGGCCCAGGAACCCTCGGGCGTCGAGTTAGCCAGCTTGGGGCTGATGCTCATCAGATCGCAGGCCACGGGCGCGAATACCGTACCGGCGGTTTCAATGGTGATGTGGAGTCCGCGGGCTCGCAAATGCTCTGTCAGTTCGACGATTCCGGGCGCGATCATTGGCTCGCCGCCGGTAACTACGGCATGCCTGGCCGGGTATTCCATCACCGCGCTTAGAATGGCATCGAGCGAGCGCTCGTCGCCCTCGGGTTCCCACGAGGTGTACGGCGTGTCGCACCACGCGCAGCGCAGATTGCAGCCGCTTGTGCGCACAAAAACCGAAGGCACGCCCACGAGCGAGCCCTCGCCTTGCAGCGAATAGAATATTTCGGCTATTTTCACGTAGATTCAGGTGCCACGTGTTAGGTTCCAGGTGTCAGCACGCCGCATCCGGCTGCGACACAGCGCCTGACACCTGACACCTCTAGCTTGCCCCCGGATCCTCGATCCCCGCCTCTTCAAAGCCCTTGTGCCGCAGCACGCACGAATCGCACTGGCCGCACGGCCGCCCGCCAGCGCCGGGATCGTAGCAACTGTGCGTCAGGCGGAAGTCCAGACCCAACTCGCTGCCCAGTTTCACGATCTCAGCTTTCGAAAGCCGGATCAATGGGGTGTGAATTTTAACGCGTGTGCGGCCTTCCACGCCCGATTTGGTGGCGAGATTCGCCATGCGCTCATAGGCCTCGATGAACGCTGGACGGCAATCCGGATAACCCGAGTAATCGAGCGCGTTGACGCCGACGAAAATGTCCGATGACTCGAGGACTTCGGCCCACGCGAGGGCCAGCGAAAGGAAAATCGTGTTGCGCGCGGGCACGTAAGTGACCGGGATCTCGACCGACATCTCGTCCGGCGCGCGGCCCTTGGGCACCGCGATATCGCCGGTGAGTGCCGAGCCGCCGAAGACGCGCAGATCGACAGGGACCACCAGGTGCCGCGCGGCGCCCAGGCTCTCCGCCACGCGCGCCGCCGCTTCCAGCTCCACGCGGTGCCGCTGGCCGTAATCGAATGAGAGCGCGTAGCAGCTAAAGCCATCGCGGCGCGCCAGCGCCAGGCAGGTGGACGAATCGAGACCACCGCTCAACAGGCAAACCGCTCGCATTTTATGTGGCGCCGGCATCGCTGCCCGTGCGCTCGCGACCTGCCGGAAACCGCACATGGAATGCCCGTGTCATCGAAGGCTTCATTTCGGCAGCTTCAGCGCCAGGAAAAACCCGATCAGCGGAAACAGCACCAGACCGGTGAAAGCCGTCTGCATCGAGTACAGGTCCGAGATCCAGCCGGTCAGGGGGATGAACAGCAGGCCGGACGTCCCCCAGGCAAAGCCCATCATCATGGCGGATACCGTGCCGGCCTGGGTGGGCGCGAGTTCCTGGCCCATCACCACGTTGACCGGGTTGGTGAACAACAGAATCAGCCCGCCGAGGGCCAGACTGGCGGTGGAAAGCCATCCGGACGAGAACACAAAAAGCACCAGAAACGGCACGGAAGCGATCATGGAGAAAATGATCACGCGGCGGCCGCCGAAACGGTCCGCCAGGTTCCCGCCCAAAATGCCGCCCATGGCGCCGGCGCCCAGGTACAGCGTGAGATTCAGACTGGAACTGGCCAGCGAATAGCCGCGCTGTGTATGCAGGTAGAGCGGCAGAAACTGGGTGAAGGTGATCTGCACAATGGAGCGGATGAAGACCAGGAAGTAGAGGATGGTCATCGGCTTCCACACCGCGCGCAGCGGCGCCCAGTCAAAGCGCGGCCGCTCGTGCGCCTCGCGCGCCGGGGGGCGAAGAAATATCAGAAGCAAGAGAGACAGCGTTACGCCCGGCAGCGCCGCCCACCAGGTCCGCGGCAGCCCCAGGCGTCCTGAAACTTCGGAAAAAAACGTGGGGCCGAGCGCCAAGCCGAGCGTGCCCGAAGAAATGAAAATGGCCATGGCGCGCTGTCGTTTTCGCGTGATGCCGTGTGTCGCGTTGGACGCCGCATGCGGGTGAAATGAAGCGACTCCTGCCCCGCCAAGAAAAACCATTCCCAACAGCACCGGGTAGCTGGGCGCCAAACCCAGCGAAGAGATGAAGATCCCGGCAACCGCCGGCGCGAGGGCCGTGAACAGGCGCGAGTGGAATCGGTCCGAAAGATAGCCCCAGCCCGGTTGTAGCACCGAAGACGAGAACGAAAGCACGCCCGCCAGGATGCCGGCCTGCGTAAAGCTCATATGGAACTGGTCGAGCAGCAGCGGTTGCAGCGCCCCCAGCGCGCCCGAATACAGATCGATGATGAAGTGGGTGATACAGAATAACGTCAGCGAGAAGAGGGTTGCCCGAGCAAGGGGAGCGAGGGTCGAGGACGCATTCGATTCGAGCAGAGCTGTCTTGGGGGACATGCCTCGGGTGACCCCGTTATTATAGCGTTCCGCCGCAGTCGCTAGACTATCAACACCCAGCCGCCGAGAAGCCCAGGAAGAGTGATCGCTGGCTCGTAGCGCGATTCGGTTGGGTTGCTGGCGCGGTGGAGTGGTAGAAGGGACGCAGAAGCGCGGAAGCGCTCCGCTGGGCAGAACTGTTCCGTCACACTGAGAACTGCAGCGTCGTCTGTTTGAAATGCGGTATATTGCGACCAACGTTCCGAAAGTGGTGCGGCGGTTTTGAAGATACAGCCATGGCCTTAAGCCGATCTATCGATGAGTTCCTCCATCCTCGGCGTGTTCAACAGGGAACCGTATCTTGTGCTAAGGGAATAATTACGGAAAAGTTTATCAGCGGATGACTCCTACGCGGCGCCTTCTATCGCTGTGCGATCTTGGTTCAATGGACTCCGGCACCCGCGCGCCGCTCCGTGCCGCTTTCATCACCTCGACGCCGCTGAACGTGCGCGAAGGCAGTGGTACCTTCGTCGGTATCACAACGCTGGCAGGTGCATTGCGGGCCACGGGCGTGCAGGTGGGCATCATCGCGCCCGGCAAACGGCTGCCCATATTGACCGCGGGGCGGCTGTTGTTCAATGCCTCCCTGGTGCGCCGCCATTGGGACGATTACGACATCACCGTAGGATTCGATCTCGACGGCTACCGCATCGCCGGCCACACCGGGCGCCCGCACGTCGCCGCTATCAAAGGCGTCATCGCGGATGAACTGCGCTTTGAGCGCGGATTCACGCGCGCGACTATGTCCTGGCAAGCGCAATGGGAGGCGCGCCACGTAAATCGTGCGGACCGGGTTCTCACCACCAGCCGGTATTCCGCGGAACGGCTGAAGCAGTTCTATGGCCTAGCCCGCGATCCTGGCGTCGTTCCGGAGATGATCGATCTGGCTGCGTGGCGCGAGGTGCTCCGGCAGGAAAGTTGCGCGCCCGATCCCGCCCGGTTTGTGGTGTTGTGCGTCTGCCGCCTTTACCGCCGCAAGCGCGTCGACTTGCTGTTGCGCGCTGCGGCCGAGCTGCGGGCACGCATTCCCGGGCTGGAGCTGCGCATTGCCGGCGAGGGTCCTGAACTGAACACGCTGAAGCGGCTCTGGCGCTCGCTCGAACTTGGGCCCGCGGTTCGCTGGCTGGGGACGATCGACCGCCGGCAGCTCGCACGCGAGTACAACCGCTGTGATGTGTTTTGCCTGCCCAGCGTGCAAGAGGGCTTCGGCATCGTTTTTCTGGAAGCCATGGCGGCGGTTCGCCCCATTGTGGCGGCGCGCGCCGCGGCCGCGCCCGACGTAGTGCCGCACGCGCTCATGGTCGAGCCGGAAAGTCATCGCGCGCTGGCGGAAGCATTGGCGGCCCTGTATCACCGGCCGGACCTGCGGCAATCCATCGCGGCCACCGGAGCGACTCTGGTCGAACAATACGATGCGCCGCGCGTTGCCGGCTTGTTCCTGGCCGAACTGGAGCGGCTGGCCAACCGGATGAGGGCGGCGCAGGGCGCCTGAAGCCGGGCAAACTCTACGCTGTTTCCCTCAGGCCGTTCTCGATGGTTCGCTCGATTCTCCTCAGACGATCGTTGATGGATTCTGAATGTGAGGCGCCAGTTAAGCGGGCGCCAACCATGTCCGCGTGAGAGAAAAGATGAACCGAGGAACTCGGCACCGCGGCTCAGGCGAGCGCGGGTTTGCCTGAATCGCCGGGGTCACGGTGGACCTGGGCCGCATGTACATCGCGAAAAATGAGTTGAATGGCTCCAACCTGGAATCTGCAGATCCGAATCAGCATGCCCCGCTAGTGCCTTCGAGCTCTCCCCAATCAGCCTCGCGCGTCAGCGCAAGTTGACACGCCCCTGTCCGCCGGAGTTACGCTAGAACGTCCTGCCATCCGAGCTAACCCGGTGAAAATTCCCCGCCTGCGCTGGATCATCGCCGCCCTTTTGTTCCTCTCCACGATGATCAACTACGCCGACCGGCTAGCCCTCTCCATCGTTTCACGCGACCTGCGCGCCGAGTTCCACATGACCGAGCAGGCCTACTCCTACGTGATCACGTTTTTCTTCGTGGCCTACGCCATCATGTACGCCGGGTCGGGCTATCTGGTGGACCGTTTGGGAACGCGGCGCGGCTTCGCGCTCTTTGTCGGAACGTGGTCGGTGGCCGCCATGCTGCACGCGCTGGTGCGCGGCACGTGGTCGCTCGGGTGGGCGCGATTCCTGCTCGGCTTGAGCGAGCCGGGTAACTGGCCGGCCGCTGCTAAAGCAGTAGCCGAATGGTTTCCGCCGGGTCAGCGCGCGCTAGGCGTCGGTATTTTTAACGCAGGATCGTCACTGGGATCGGCCATCGCCCCGCCCATGGTGGCTTACCTCACAATACGTTTCGGCTGGCGCTTCGCCTTTCTGTTCACGGGATCGCTGGGCATTTTATGGCTGGTGGCGTGGCTGTTTTTCTACCAGCCGCCGCACCTCAGCCGCCTGTTGCGCGCTGAAGAGTACGCCGTGATCAAAGAACAGGTCGAGCCGCCGGCCGACGCTACTCCCGCCACGCCCTCCAGCATCAACTGGCGAAAAGTCATCGCCATGCGCGAGTGCTACACCCTGATCCTGGCGCGTTTCTTCACCGATCCGGTCATCTATTTCATCATTTTCTGGCTGCCCGAATATCTGCGCAAGGAGCGCGGCTTCGATTTGAAAGCGGTGGGCGATTACGCCTGGGTGCCGTTCGTCGTGGGCGGCGTGGGTTATATACTTGGCGGCTGGCTATCGGGGCGGCTCATGCGCGCCGGATGGGCGCTTCCGAGCGCGCGCAAGTTCGTCATGCTGCTGGGTGCGCTGGTCATGCCGGCGTCCATACTCGCGCCGCTCGTGCCCGCGGCGTGGATGGCTATCGCGGCCACCTGCTTCGTCACGTTCGGGCACGCCCTTTTTGTTTCCAACGTGCAGACGCTCCCCACGGATTTGTTTCGCGGCCACGAAATTGGCACGGCCTCCGGTTTCTCCGGGATGGGGGGCGCCATTGGCGGCATCCTGGCGAACCTCGGAACGGGCTACATCGTGCAGCACTTTTCCTATGCGCCGATTTTCTTCCTGGCCGGCCTTATGCATCCGCTCGCCATTGCCCTCGTATACTGGCTGCTGCCGAACCGGTATTTCCGCGAGGTTTAGCGAAAGCGCCGAGCGATCTCCCGTGAGGCCATCTGCGCCAGAGTCAGTCTGCGCCAGAATCGGGTGCAGGCTGCGAGGAAGACGGCAAAAGCACCCCGTTCGTGAGCTGCGACGCAACGGCGGCTGCGGCTATGAAAAAAGCTTGGCGAAGCGCGAACCGGGGCGCACAATAGTCTGGTTTCGCTCGGGCCCCGTGGAAATGCACGCCATTTCGACGCCCGCGCGGCTCTCGAGATATGCCAGATAATCGCGCGCCTTCTCCGGCAGGTCTTCGTAGCGTGAGACACCGAGCGTCGGCGTGCGCCAGCCCGGCAGGCATTCGAATACCGGCTCGACGGCGTCGAAACCGCGCGCGGTGGCGGGCATGTCCGTGATCTCGTGGCGTCCCGAGCGATAGGTCACGCAAACCGGAATTTTTTCCAGCTCGTCCAGCACGTCGAGCTTCGTAATTACCAGCGAATCGATACCGTTCAGCATGGCGGAATACCGCACCAGCGGAATATCGAACCAGCCGCAGCGGCGCGGCCTCCCGGTGACCGAGCCGAATTCGTTGCCGCGCCGGCGGATTTCGTCGCCCATGGCGTCGAGCGCTTCGGTGGGAAACGGGCCGCCGCCCACACGCGTAGCGTAAGCCTTGGCCACGCCGATGATGGCGTTGATACTCGTCGGCGGCACGCCCGTGCCGGTGCACGCTCCGCCCGCCGACGCGCTCGATGAGGTCACAAATGGATACGTGCCGTGATCCAGATCGAGCATCGTGGCCTGCGCTCCCTCGAACATCACGCTCTTGCCGTCTCGAATTGCCTCGTTCAGCAGGCGCGCGGTGTCGCACACCATGGGCCGGATACGCTCCGCGAACCCTTCGTACTGCTCGCGGATTTGTGCCAGATTGAGATCGTCGGCCACGCCGAACGCGCGCGCCACGGTGTCCTTTTCCGCGGCCAGCGCGTCGAACTGCTCGCCGAAATGTTCGCGATCCAGCAGGTCGGCCATGCGGATTCCGCGCCGGCCGGCTTTGTCTTCATAGCAGGGGCCGATGCCCCGTGACGTAGTGCCGATGGCGTCCAGCATGTGCTCCATGGTGCGGTGAAACGGAAACAGCACGTGCGCCCGGTTGCTGATGGAAAGTTGGTCCGCCACCTTCACGCCCATGGCAGTGAGGGACTCCATCTCGCTGAGCAGAGCCGCCGGATCGACCACCAGCCCGTTGCCGATCACCGCGCGCTTGCCCGGATGCAGAATGCCCGACGGAATCAACTTCAGGACGAACTTCTTGTCGCCTATCTGCACCGTGTGGCCGGCATTATGCCCGCCCTGGTAGCGGACCACAATGTCAAAATATCCGCAAAAAAGGTCGACGATCTTGCCCTTACCCTCGTCGCCCCATTGCGCGCCCAGTATGATTACGTTACGCATGACCCAAACCCGATCATTGTAACGCGCCCGCACGATCCGCCGCGCGCTTTAGCCGATCTAGTTTCGATTTTGCCTGCGCATCGTCAACAGCGCAAAGACTTTCACCGCCGAGGCGCCGGGAAAGCAATTTTCTCCAGATTTCAGTGGGTGTCAGCAGCCGGACAGCCTCGTTGAAATACCCGTAGCCAGCGGATACCTTTTCCAGCTTTTCCCGGCATCTCTGCGTCTCGGCGGTGAATGTCGACCGACGACTAGCCGGAAGGCGCGTGCGGCCTCAACGGCCGAAAATAAAGCGGGCGCGGCGGGGATCGGCGCCGCCATCGAGCACGCCGCCTGAAATCTTGATGACGGTGGGGGCCGACGAATTGCTCCAGTCGCCGGCGACAGTGACGCGATGGCCAAGCGCGGTGAGTTTGTCGGCAGTCTCCCTGGGAATCCGGCCTTCGAGGCTCACTCTGCCCGGGGTGAATTCGTGATTGCCGAAGGAGCTGTAGAAATGCTCGGTCTGGAAGCGCGGGGCCTCAACGGCTTCCTGCGGGGACATGTCGAATTCGATGATGTTCAGCAATACCTGCAGCAGAGCCTGGTCCTGATTGTCGCCGCCGGGCGTGGACAGGGCGAGGAACGGTTTGCCATCTTTGAGCACGATGGTCGGACTGAGCGTGACGCGCGGACGTTTCCCGGGCGCGAGTTGGTTCGGATGGCCGGGCGTCAGCACGAAAGACTGCATGCGGCTGCTGAATGGCACACCGGTATCGCCGGCGATCACGGATGGTAGCCAGGCGCCGCTGGGCGTGGCGGAAAACACATTGCCCTGGCGATCGACTACGTTGACGCAGGTAGTGTCATGTGCCGGGATGCGCGATGCGGTGGTGACTTTTTCCATTTGGAGGGGCGCTCCAAAAGTGCCGGGCCGGTGCTCGAGCGATGCGTGCGCCGGATCAATCAGCTTGCTGCGCTCGGCGGCGTAACTTTTCGACAAGAGAACCTCTTCCGGAATGTGCGAGAATTTGGGGTCGCCGTAATACCGGTCGCGGTCGGCGAATGCTAGCTTCACCGCCTCCACCACGGTATGCAGATACTCCGGCGAGTTGTGGCCCATGGAGCGCAAATTGTAGCCTTCGAGAAGATTCAGGGCTTCGAGCATGACGGGACCTTGCGTCCAAAAGCCGGGCTTGACGATTTCGTAGCCGTGGTAAGTCGTGGAGCGGGGCTGGTCGGTCTCGGCGTGAAAACCGGCGAGATCCTTATAGGCGATGAGGCCTCCGTTGTGTTCCGAAAACGCGGCCATGCGATGAGCCAGCGCGCCTTTGTAAAAATAATCGCGAACGGCGCGGAGCTTGGCTTGCCGGTTGCCCGCGGTTTTCTTTTCGACCGCTGCAAGCGCACGCAGCGTGCGGGCGAGAGTAGGCTCGCGGAAGATTTCGGCGCGATCGGGAGCGATGCCGCCGGGGAGAAAGAAATCCCGCGAGGCCGGCCAGAGCTCAAGGAAGCGCTGGTTGCCGCGTATGAAGGCGGCGAACTCCTCAGCGATGGGAAAGCCGGAGGCAGCGTACTCGATGGCGGGCGCAACCACTTCCGAGAACGAGATGGTTCCGTAACGCGAGAGGGCGAGCACGAGGCCGTCAAACACGCCGGGCAATGGAGCCGACAGAATGCCAATGGCGGGAATCGGCGGGATGCGATCTTCGTCTTCCCAGGGCTCGGCGTGCCGGTTCTTGTAAAAATCGACGGTGGCTTTGGCGGGCGCGGTGCCGATGCCGCTGATCGCGATCACGGGCTTGCCGGCAGGCTTGACCAGCAACGGCATTTCACCGCCCAATCCGAAGCGCGACTGTTCGGTCACCGCGGCGGCGAGCACGGTGGCCACTCCGGCGTCGATGGCATTGCCGCCTTTGGTCAAGATGCGGAAACCGGCTTCAACTTCGAGATTGTTGGCGGCGCCCACCATTTCATGCGTGCCGCGAACCGGCGGGAACATGGTGTGGCGGACCTGAGCGGTGAGCGGGACCGTCAGGAGAAGAAGATTCACCGCCGAGACGCCGAACCGCCGAGAAAAAACTGCGAACAGGCTTGAATGCCTAGTCCATTCACGCTTCATATTTGTACAGGGCTTGGGCGATGGGCACACCAACGACTTCGATGCGCTTCAGATCGGTGGTGCCGATGCCGTGGCGTTCGGCCAGGAGCAGCGTGTTGTCGCAAGTCTGGAATGGAGCCGTGCCACGGTCTGCGCGCGGGTTGTAGCCCATGACGGCGGTGGCGACAGCATCGGTGGTGACCGGATTGGTTCCGACGATCAGCACGTGAGGCTGGACCAGACGCAGTGGCTTGCTGCGAATCCACGGACCTTCGCCGCCGGCGATGGATTCGATGCCATCGATAATGGCCAGATCCACCGGACGCGCGGCCACCAAATCGGCCACGATGCGCGGCACGCGATAGCCGGCATCGTGATTGGCACCGAAGTGAATCTCCTGCGGAGCGGAGCGCGACGGCTGGCGCTTTCCGGCATGGCAGACGGCGCCGCGGCCGCTGGTGGGCTTTTCGTTGGGCTCATCGACACCGGAATTGTCGCCGTAGATCGAAGCCGGCGTGTTGCCGAAGCAGTTTTTGAGCGACAGCGTCACGCCGCACGTTTCGTGGTTCTTGAGCTTGGCCATGCTCACGAAGACGTCGGTGTCCTCGAAAACATGGTTGAGATCGAACGCCGGGTACATGTAGGGCGTGCCCGGAACTTTGAGCCGCGCATACCGCTTGCCCTTACCGAGATTGTTGGTGTTTTCGAATTCGACTCCGGGCGCGGCGTTGGCGAGCGCGCGCACGTTCCAACCGGAATCGAGCATGTATTCCTCGAGCGGCCCACTCAACGCCCAGCCACTTTCGACGAAGCGAATGCGCTTGGCGCCGGCGCGGCCCATCAGGTAAGCCGTCGCGCCAACCAGCTTGGGATGCGTGTAGTGCGTAACGCCGAGCGGCCGGCCCTGCAGGCGCAGGCCCGGACTGCCGGTCAGGTTCAGCTTGATGGTGACGGTCTTGCCCTTGACGATGCGCTCCAGGCCGCCGAGCTCATTGAACATGGAGCCGAGCGTGGCGGTGACGTCGTCGTTATAGGCCGCGCACTTCGCAATCGAGACGGGTGCCGTGGGAGCGTCGGGCGCGGCTTTCAGCGCGAGGGGCGCGGCACTCAGGACAGCCAGCAATTCGCGTCGGGTCATATAATTTTTAGTCTACTCCAGGCGGAGGGCGGCGCTGACGTTCACCAGGTCGATGTCCACGCCCGTGCCTTCGTCCACTTTGTAGACGTCGAGCTTTTTCTCCGGCGTTTCCGGCGTGTAAAGCCACGCTTGATGAAAATCGCCAAGCACGTGGACGGTGACATTGTCGACCGAATAACTCGAGTAATTGACCAGATGGACGAGAACCTGCTTGCCGTCGGGGGAAGTCAGCAGGTTGGAAAGCATCGAGGACACGTTGAACAGGCGGGCGCCGAGGTTGCCGCGGCCGATCATGGAGTTGATGTCGTGCCAGATGTCGTCGAGCCGCTTGGTCTGCTTGTCGTCGAGCGTGATCTGGTCTTTATTCGGGACGGCGCTCTCTTTCCAGTCGGCGGGGCCGGTGAGGAGGGTGCCGCCGGAACGGGTGAAGGCTTTGAGCACTTCACGCTGCTGGGGCGTGAGCGAGGCTGCGTCGACATCGACGGCCATGGATGCGCCGGCCAGCGTCTCGGCCCGCAGCCGATCGGGCGGCACGGCGCGGACGGGCGTGTGGCGCGCGCCGATCATATCGAGTATCCCCCCCGAGAGCAGTGCGCCATCGTTCACGCCCTGGATGACGGCGAGCTTGGCATAGGTGCGGAACGCGCGCCAATCCTGGTGCGCTTCGTAGAACTGCAGCTGGCGCGTGATGCGGCGCCAGACTTGCAACGCAGGCTTGTCGCCCTCATGCAGGCGACGCGCGAGATCGTCATCCAGCGCCACGACCCAGCGCGCGCCCACCATGGCGGCATCGCCGATGACCTGCGCGTAATTCTCGGCCGTGATGACGCTTTTGGGTGGCGGTAAGTTCGCGATCCAGATGATACTGTCGCCAAAAGCGCGCGCGGCCCGCAGAAATCCGGCATTGGTGTTGATCCAGGGCGAGCCTGAGGGGCCGGCTTTGGCAGCGCCGTCTTCCATCACCGGGATGCCGGGCCACACGCCCTGCCAGGTGCCGATGATGGGAGCTTTACTGCCGAGTGACATGCGGCTGCGCAGACTCAGTTCGATGAGCGGGGCAGGAGAGACCGCGGCGCGCACACGCTCGGTGGCATCCGGCGTGAAATCGCCCTCGAGGACCACGCCTGTGAGCTTTGCGCGGATGGCATCACGCGCCGGCTCGGCGGGATCGCCGCCGGGACGGATCACGGCCAGGGTGGCGATACCTCTTTCCGCAGCGGCGCCGGCGAAAGCGGCGGCCAGTGTCTTTTGCTGTGGGTCCCAGTCGACCAGTAGGCAGTTGACGGGCGTGCCGGAGATGAGTTCGAGCGTCTTGGTTTCGAGCCAATGCCAGCGCGCGGGCACCCAGTCCGTGGGGAGGGAGAGGGTGAGGAGGAGAGCCAAGAGCATGATTCTAATTTACGATAGAGCGGGATGAGGACTCTGGAATGCGAAAATGAATCACATGAAACGGGCTGCACTGCGAAAGGCAAGCGGAGGCAAAAGGCCCGACTTTCTGACGCGCCTGAAGGGGATCTACGGTTCTAAGAAGCTCCGCGTGAATGGGGCGCAACTTTTGGAGAAGGAGCGGGCCGGACCGAAGGGTTGATGGGCCGCAGTATCAAGGCAATCTTGAACACCAGCGGCCTGCTATGCCGCCTTCACTTCCGTCCAGATGCGATCCCTTAGCCGCTGCGCCGCAGCGGGGAGGGTGCCGGGCCACTGGCCGCGCTGCATCACATTGGGCGGGGGATAGAGCGCCGGGCTCGTGCGGATTTTCTCGGCCAGAAGCGCGCGGGCGGCGCCGTTGGCGGTGGCTGTCAAGGTGGCTTGCGCGATACCGGCGGAAACGGGCGGACGTAGGATGTAGTCCAGAAACACGTGCGCCAGCTCCTGGCGGTGGCTTTCGCGCAGGATGACGGCGCAATCGCAATAGAGCGGGAAGCCTTCGACGGGAAAAACGAAATCGAGCGACGGCGCGGCATCGAGAGCCTGGGCGGCGGTCGTCGACCACAATTGCGCCACCAGCACATCGCCCGAGACAAGCTGGTCGCGCACTTCGGCGTTGAGATAGGCTCGAACCAGAGGCTTCTGCTCGATAAGCGCCCGCTCGGCGCGGCGGAGCTGATCGGGGTCGGTGGATTCGAACGGCAAACCCAGCTTCTTGAGAGATGCGCCGATAACATCTTCGGGATCATCGAGCATGGTGAGGCGTCCCTTGAGGCGCGGGTTCCACAGGTCCGCCCAGGCCTGTGGCGTGGGCACGACCAAGCGGTTGAAAGCGATGCCGCTGCCAAACCACATGTAGGGAATCGACCATCGGAGATCGCGATCCCAGGAAGGCGATTGAAATTGCGGCTCGAGGTTGCTGAGATTCTTCAAGCGGCGGTGATCGAGGGGCGCGATGATGCCCATCGCCGACATGGGTGGAACGCGGTTATGCGTGGGGAAGACGATGTCCCAGCCAGAATTGCCGGAGACTACTTGAGCGAGCATTTCCTCATTGCTCTCGTAGGTCGCGTAGCGGACGCGCACGCCGTATTCTTTCTCGAAGTTGGGAATGGTATCGGGCGCCACGTAGGCCGACCAGTTGTAGACATTGAGGCGGGGGCGGGGATCGCGGCGGCACGCGGACACGCCCGCCGACAAAGCGCTCGTGAGAAAAGTCCGGCGCTTCATGCTTCCCTCAGACGCTCGGAAATCAGAATGACCGCGCCGAAGATCACCACGATGAGCGCCGAGATGGCGTTGATCGAAGGATTGGCGCCGCGGCGCGCCATGGCGTAGATAACCATGGGCAAAGTGGTGGAATCGACGCCGGCGACGAGGCTGGTGATCACGTAATCGTCGAACGAGATCGTCAGCGCCAGCAGACCCGCCGCAATGACGCCGGGCGAGATGGCGGGCAACGTCACGCGCCGGAAGGCGCGCCACTCCGTCGCGCCCAGATCCATGGCCGCTTCTTCGAGCGAGGCATCGAACGTGCGAAGGCGCGCCGCCACCACGATGGCGACATAGGCGATGGAAAACGAGACGTGCGCCAGAATCACCGTGTGGAGTCCCAGGTGCCAGCCGAGCCAGCGGAAGGTCCATTGGAAAAATGCGAGCAGCGAAATGCCGGTCACGATTTCCGGCGTGACCAGCGACAAATATAGCGACCCGGACAGCAGGCGCGAGCTTCTCTTCCACAGGGCGTAGGCGGCGAGCGTGCCGGCGACGGTCGAAATAATGGTCGAAACAATGGCGATGATCACACTGTTCCACATGGCGTCGGCCATTTCGGCGTCGGTGAACACCGCTTGATACCAGCGCAGCGAGAATCCTTCCCACAGCGTGAAGCGCGACGCGTTGAAGCTGAACAGGACGAGCGTGGCGAGCGGGAGGTGCAGAAATAGATATGCGGCAGCGGCGTAGATGGCCAAGCCGCGCTTCACAGTAGCTCCTTGGGAGCGCGCCGGTAAAAGGCGGCCAGTGCGGCGAGGGTGAAGAGCATCAAAATCAGCGAAACCGCAGAACCGAACGGCCAGTCGCGCGCGTTGGTGAACTGGTTCTGTACCAGATTGCCCACCATGACCGATTTTCCGCCGCCCAGCAGGTCGGGCGTGAGATATGCGCCCAGGCACGGGATGAAGACCAGCAAGGTTCCCGCCCAGATGCCGGGGTTGGCCAGCGGCACGACCACGCGAAATAAAGTAGCCCACGGGCGCGCGCCAAGATCGGCGGCTGCTTCAAGCAGCGCCGGGTCCATGCGCTCGAGCGTGGCGTAGAGCGGCAGAACCATGAACGGCAGGAAGCCGTAAACCAGGCCCAGCAGCACGGCGCCATCGTTATAGAGCAAAGGCAGGGGCTCACGCAACACGCCCAAGCCGATCAGTGCCGTGTTGACGAGGCCGGTATCGCGCAGCAGAAACATCCACGCGTAGGTGCGCACCAGGAAACTGGTCCAGAAGGGAAGGATCACCAGGTGCAGGTAGAGGCTCTTGCGCCGCGTGGCGCGCGCGATGAAGAGCGCCAGCGGAAATCCCATGACCAGGCAGATCGCCGTCGCGGCGGCCGAGATGGCGATGGAGCGTAGAAGGATGGTGCCGTAGAGCGGGTCGATCAGGCGGCGGTAACTCTCCCAAGTCCAGGGAAGCTCCACGCCGCCGTACGTCCCGCGAGAGAGCAGGCTGTAGACGCAGACGATCGCCAGCGGCGCAAGGAAAAGTAGCGCCAGCCAGAGCCACGCCGGCAGCAAAAACCAGAAGCGCAGGCGGTTCATCAGAAGTGCATCTCGTCGTCGTGCTTCCACCAAATGTGGATGGGCTCGCCAACGCTATAGGCGCCGTTGTTGAGCCGTGCTTCCTCGCGCGAAACCTCGGCTACGGCCTCCTCGCCCGTCTCCAGGCGCGCCGCCACGTGGATGCAGTTGCCTAGGAAAACCGTGCGCGTGATGGTGGCGGGGCGAGCGGGGTAACCATTCAGCGAGCCCGTCTCGCGCGCGAGGCGCGTGGTTTCTGGCCGAAGGCCGACGCCATTGATCCAGTTCATCGCGCCCAGAAAACCGGCCACGAAACGCGTGGCGGGCCGCAGATAGACTTCTTCCGGCGTGCCCACCTGCTCAACGCGGCCTTGGTTCATGACGGCGATGGAATCCGACATGGACAGGGCTTCTTCCTGATCGTGGGTGACGAAAAGAAAGGTAATGCCGACGCGCTGCTGCAGCTCTTTCAGCTCGATGCGCATTTGCTTGCGGAGCTTGGGATCGAGCGCGGCCAAGGGCTCGTCGAGCAGCAGTACTTCGGGCTCGAGGACGAGCGAGCGGGCCAGCGCCACGCGCTGGCGTTCGCCGCCGGAGAGCTGCGACGGGTAGCGCGATCCCTTGTCGGCCAGCTGCACCAGTTCGAGCGCGGCGCGCACTCGCGCGGCACGGTCGCGCAATCCCCGCTCGCGCAAGCCAAACTCCACGTTGGCGTAGGCGGTGAGATGAGGAAACAGCGCGTAGTTCTGAAAAACCGTGCTGACGTTACGCTCGTAGGGACGGCGGCCATTCACCAGCGCGCCGCTCAACCAGACTTCACCAGCGGTGGGCTCCTCAAACCCGGCGATCAGGCGGAGCGTGGTGGTTTTTCCGCAGCCGGACGGCCCGAGCAGCGAAAAAAAGCCTCCTTGCGGGATCTGTAGCGAGATCCCGTCGACCGCCGCATGTCCCGGGAAGTGTTTCGCCAGGTGGCGGAGTTCGAGGCTTATGCCCACTGGAAGAAATATAGCAAGAAGAAGCGAGATAGCAAGGGGAAATCACGTGGCAAAAACCGGGCCCTTGCGTTTCCCCTTTTCTTCGCCCACAATATTCACAATGGCACTCACCAAACGGCAGAAGCAGGTCATAGATTTCATCGCGACGTTTGTCGAGGACAACGGTTACAGTCCCAGCTACGAAGAAATCGCGCAGGGTCTCGGCCTGGCGTCGCTGGCCACCGTCCACAAACACATCTCGGCGCTCGAGGCCAAGAACTATCTCAAGCGCGGGTTCAATCGCAGCCGCTCGCTCGAGATGGGCTCCAAGTACGTGCAGGAACACCGCCGGCAGCGCGAACTGGAAATCCCGCTATTGGGAAAAATTGCGGCGGGGAAGCCGGTGGAGGCCGTCGAGCAGCGGGCTACGCTCAGCTTCGCCGACTTCGTGGGGCATCGCGACACTTACGCTCTCGAAGTACGCGGCGACTCCATGATCGAGGACCACATCTGCGATGGAGACATGATTCTAGTGGAGCGCACAAGCGAAGTGCGTGATGGCGAAATCGTGGTGGCCCTGGTTTCTGGAATGGAAACCACGCTAAAACGCATCCACCATGAGCCGGGAAATCGGGTCCGGCTGCAACCCGCCAACTCCACCCTACAGCCGATTTACGTCGCGGCGTCAGAGGTGCAAGTGCAGGGACGGCTTCTCGCAGTCCTCCGCAAATACCGATAAATTGGAATCGACCGCGCCTCGATGGGCGGGCGAAGTCAGGCGACCGCGCTCGCGGCCATCCCTGTGCGCAGTTCGCGCTCGGCTCTCAGCCAATCCTCTTCAGGCGAGCCCCCCAAGAAACCGCGGGCTTCCCAATAGGAATAAGCCAGAAGCGCAATAGCTTCGCGGTCAATGACCGGCTCGGTTGTAAGCGCCGAGGCTGGGGAGGAGATCTCAGAAGTTGAAGATACCGATCCCTTAACGCGCGATACGCGCCGCTTAGCGGAGTTGGCAGCGGCCGCAGCGCCCGTGGGGTCGGAGTAAATTGCGTGATGCTTTCTGGACATAATAGATTCCCCCAAACGGATTTACGTTCGTATTTTATCAAAGCTGTGCGGTCTTTCCGAGAAAACCTTTTTATGGGGACAATAAAGCGGCGGGCCGGCGATAGTTATAGTTAAGGTTACGCGCGTAGCGCCGGCGCTACGCAGCTGGCGCGAACGGCTGCTCCGTGCCCTTCAATTCCCATCCCAAATGATTGAGGTAGAACAGCAGCAACGGCTCGGGATACGTGCCCCGGAATTTTTCAAACGCGCGCGCGGCCCAGCCTTCGGTGAGGTATTGACTGGCGTCGATGTCCTTGTCGAAAAAACCGTTCTGGTTGGGGATGCCCAGGAACTCGACCACCGCGGCAATCATGTCCATGTGCGAAACCAGCACGGCTTGCGCGAAATCCTTGGCGAACTCCTCATCCCCTTGGTTGATTCTGGCCCACAGGCGTGGCGCCGCTTTGCGCAGGTGCTCGGTGTTGAGTTTGGGCATATGGGCGCGCGTCTTAAGGGCGTCAAAAAGCTGATAGGTTTTCAGCTTCCCCATGGAAATGCCACGTACCAGCTGATTGAATCCTTCCTCTCCGAGCTTCTGGTAGACCTCGAACAGCTGCATGATGGCAGCGTAACACAGCGCAGCGCACTGGCCGGATAGAAGCGACGGGCGTTTGTGCGTCCCCTCGCAATCGGCCGATAAGATCTTCAAACGCCGGGATGGGAGGAGAGGGCCAGTCCATACGGGATGCTTTGAACTCCCCATGGAACGCACTCGCAGTGCAGAAAGGACCGGCCGTGAAAAAGCATAGCGAGGAAAAGATCTCGTAGGCGCGTTTCTCGTGGAGTAGCCCGATGTCTCCACCAAACGCAGCGCCTTGATGGCCATGGCAGCCGCAGCCATTGCCGAGTAACCTGGAAGCCTTTGAGTACCGCCCGGAACGGTTGCGCCGCTAGTAACCTCCTGTTTTTAATGGACTTACTGCGCAGCGCGAGCCGCAGCTCTGGAAAGGGGCCTCCAGGCCCAATCTTTCAACTCCGCACGCCTGGCGCATGACCGGAGAATCGCGGCGGCTCGATCCGCAAGCGCCTGCACGCCTCCTCGTCGCGGATGGCAAACGGCGCAATTCGCTCGTTACCGCGAGCGCGCGGACCAGGCAGAACTCTTTCAATCAATCAAAAAGAACAGTTTTGGGACCGCCGCCAGGGTGTCGTTTACCCGACCAGAGCTTTTGGCGCTGGCAATAGGCAATAGCCCCAACGCGCCGGGAATAACCTATCTAAGAAGCAGTCCCCCCTTGCGCCGGACCACCGTTTTGGCAATAATTACAACATACGGTGACAATTCACACGGAACAGGAGTCCTGCTTGTGCCGGCTGCTGCGAAGAAGTCTGCCCTAGTCCGCGCCCTCAGTACGTGCGTGGAAGATCTGCATGTGCGCCCCACCAGGCGCTTTCTACAAGGTCTGGCGACCGATGAGTTGCAATATATTGCCGAATTCCTAGGTTCCTGCATCCTCGAAAGCGGTGGCCGTTGCCGATGCAGCCGGAAGCAGCTGGCCGAAGCTATCACGCAATTCGAGCGTAGCCGCCATACTGCACCCGGACCCACGACGTGCCGGTGCGCAGCTGGCTCTCTGCAAGATCAGGATCAGGAGCACAAAATGATCCTGCTCCTCGAGTACTTGTGCCGCACGGGCCTCACGCAGTACTCGATCGGCGTCGGCGCCGGACAAGGCTAGACGCTTGCGCGTTGTTGACGCGGCCCGCCGGTCTTTCTCTACAAAACCCCGCTGCCCCCGATGCTAAAATAAGGACTTCTGGGAGGTCGTCTAATGGTAAGACTGCAGACTCTGGATCTGCGTATCGGGGTTCGAGTCCCTGCCTCCCAGCCAAATCTCCAGCTCTGCCTGAAAATCCTCTGATTCCCGCCCAACACTCAGTTGTGGCTGTGTTGCGGATTGTTGCGGAGAGGGCCAATCCATCGCGAGCTTATCCACGAACGAAACGCTGGCGCCGTGAGTCAGACGACTTCGGCTTCACCGGACCCATTCCAATTCGCTCTCGACGGAGAGCCGCGCCATGATCGGCGAGCCGGGTATCGCTCGGGGTCGTGCATCCACTCAGCCCAGTTCTTCCCTTTTCCAATGTTGATTCCGTTCTTACGCTCTGCTCCTCAGCCATCATTTGTACTGGATTTTGACGCCAAACGGAGGTTCTAACTTTCCTTCATGGATGCCATAACAGCGAGAGTCCGTAGCCGCCACCGGGCTGAAGTTGCGGTATCACCTGAGGATGAGTGATCACCTTGAGTGTTGACCGGCTCCGGGAGGCTTCCTGGTGCGTTTCGAAGACATAAGTGCCGACGAACCATCCCATGGCTCCTGCTGCCACGACATCGGAGGCGAAATGTTTTCGGGCGCTGAACCGGGCTGCGCCCACCAGAGTGGCGAGCCCATAGGCGATCACCGGGACCACTTTCTTGTGCCGGTACTCGTGAGCAATTACCGAAGCCAGAGCAAAGGCCGCCATGGTGTGACCGGACGGGAAGGAATCGCCGCCATGGAAGAATTGTCCATGTCCCCCGTCAGTCAACGGGCGCTGCCGCTGAGTCACGACTTTGAGGACCTCGAACACAACCAGTCCATCAACCAGCGCCTCGGCGCCAAGCAACCCCGTCTCTCGCGCCTTGGCGTTATCCGTGAGCACGCCGCTCATGTAGAACGCGGCGGTCAGCG
>Ga0310810_10001731_pt1 | contig 23068 bp, 24 predicted proteins | sample NCmetagenome_FD_207641 | JGI IMG/M metagenome (GOLD analysis project Ga0310810, IMG submission 207641) | Soil microbial communities from experimental microcosm in Duke University, North Carolina, United States - NC | ecosystem: Engineered > Artificial ecosystem > Soil microcosm > Unclassified ... | reverse complement strand
TGCCCGACCTCGTATGCCGAAACAGCTGCTCAATCCCAACCGACAAAACAATCCGCCGCCGTCCGCTTAGACCGACGAAAAACTTACAGGCCCGACGAAGCAATCCATTTCCGTTGCGGACCCATGGGTTGCTTCGCTGAGCCTGTCATCGGGCGCGCGTTCGCGAGACCCGTTCGCTCGCAATGACGGCAGAGACACGAGGCGCGTATCAGGTCGCGATCGGCGTCGGCATGGTCAAAAAAGCCCGCGTCACGTGCCAGAACAATTGCCGATTGATGGCGAGCGCCACCGAATGCGCGGTGCCGGGCAGGATGATGAACTGGCGGTCGCCGTTCGGCAGCAGATTATAAAATTCCTCGAGGTCGGCGACGGTGGCGATGCCGTCATATTCGCCGCGCACCAACAGCACCGGCGCCAGCACCTTGTCGGGGTGCACGACCGGCAGATTGGCGGTCATGTCCAAATAGGTGCCGGTCGGAATCTGGTCGCCGAACACCATCTCCGCGTCCGCCAGCGCCTCGATGGCGGCCGGGTCGCTGGTGCCGGGCTTGTCGCGGGTCGCGATCGAGCGGATCATCTCGCGGTCGCGCTTGCGCATGTTGTGCGAACGATAATAGGCCAATTGCTCGGCGCGTTTTGCCAGCGTCGGCGAGCCCTCGCCCTTGTAGGTGAAGGCGGCGAACACCAGCCGGTCGATCCGGTCGGGCGCCACCATGGCGTAAGCGCCGGCACGCAACGCGCCGGACGATTCGCCGATGAAATGAAACTTTTTCTGCCCGGTCTCGAGGGTGATGAGATCGACCGCGACCTTCAGATCCTCGACGCCGCTGGCAATATCGGCATTGCCCGAGGTTCGGCCGGACTTGCCGTAATTCTCGTGGTCCATGGTCCAGCAATCGAACCCGTAGCGGGCGAACTCGTTCATGACGGAATATTCGCCCTTGCCGGGCACGTTGAGGTCGAACACCCTCGAGGTCACCGACGAGCCGTGGACGAAGAACACCACGGGGCGGGCCGGCTCGCCGGCCTTGGGTGCGCCGATCCGCTTGCGGAACATCCACAGCGGAATGTCGCCCTTCCTGGTCCAGTATTCGCTGCTCCAGATCTCGCCGCCTTCGGTCGGCACGGCCGTCGCGCCTTGCGAGGGCGATGCACTGGCGACTCCCCCGGCAACGAGGCCCAGCCCCGCACTCTTGATAACCGTGCGCCGCGCCAGCAATCGATCGATTTGTTTCATGGTTCCCTCCCGTGCAGTTCCTGATCTTTTCAATTTTTCTGCGGGCTGCAACGCTACTATTCGAAGTCTCGCGCCAGCGTAACAGATGGCTCAATTGCCGGGAAGTCACGGTGCGCCGCAGCGCCAAAGCGCGATCCACAACGAAGAGGCTTGCCCTCAACAAATACACCTTTAGGCTCTCCTCGCATAAATGCACCACGGGTTGCCAAAGAACGCGAATTTCAGGGAGGCATCATGGCCAACAACTCACAAATGGTTTTCGCGGCCGCGCTGCTGTGCGCCGGGCTTCCAGCCTGGAGCCAGGAGTTGCCGGACGGACCGGGTAAGGAATTGGCGGCGGCCAACTGCAACGCTTGTCACAGTTTGTTGAGCCGCGTCGGCGCAGGCTACACGCCCGAAGGCTGGCACACCGTGATGCAGATGATGGTCAATCAAGGCGCCGTTCTGGCGGCGGATCAAATCGCGCCGCTGGAAGCCTATTTGATCAAGAGCTTTCCGGAAAGACCGAAGCCTGCCGGCGTGGTCATCGCGGGGCCCACTGAAATTTCCTTCAAGGCGTGGCAGGCGCCGACGCCCGGATCGCGCCCCCATGACCCGCTGGCGACCAGCGACGGCGCGCTCTGGTACACGGGACAACTGGCCAACGTGCTCGGCCGGGTCGATCAGAAGACCGGGGAGGTCAAGGAATTTCCGCTCAAGACCCCGCACTCCGGACCGCACGGCCTGCAGGAAGATAAGGACGGCAACGTCTGGTACACCGGCAACACCGGATCGCTGATCGGAAAGCTTGATCCGAAAACGGGGCAAGTCACCGAATACCCGACCCCCGAAGCCGGCGATCCGCATACGCTGATCTTCGACAACGGCGGGATCCTGTGGTTCACGATGCAGAACGCCAACCGGATCGGACGCCTCGACCCGAAGACCGGAGAGATCAAGCTGCTGACGGTGCCGACGGCCAACTCGCGCCCCTACGGCATGGCGCTGAATTCCAAAGGCGTCGTGTTCTTTGTCGAATTCGGCGCCAACAAGGTCGGCAGCGTCGATCCGAAGACGATGGAATTTCGTGAATATCTGTTGCCGGATGCGGCGGCCCGCCCGCGACGCATCGCCATCACCGGCGACGACATCGTCTGGTATTCCGATTATTCCCGCGGCTATCTCGGTCGTCTCGACATCGCGACCGGCAAGGTGACGGAGTGGCCGTCCCCGAGCGGGCCGAAGTCCGAGCCATACGGCATCTCGGCCATCAACGATGTGATCTGGTACAGCGAATCCGGGTCGAAACCGAACACCGTCGTGCGCTTCGATCCCAAAACCCAGAAATTCCAGAGTTGGGCGATCCCGGGCGGCGGCAACATCGTGCGCAACACCTCGGTCACGCGCGACGGCAATTTCGTGCTGGCCAACAGCCTCGTCAACGACGTCATGCTGGTCACCATCAAACGGTGAGCCGGATTCGCCCCAGCGTCATTGCAGGCTCCGCGAAGCAATGCATGGCTCGGCCAGCCGCGAGATGGATTGCTTCGTCGCTTGCGCTCCTCGCAAAGACGGCGTGAGGATCACTTCTTCTCCGCCGGATCCCGGTGCACCGGATCGACCCACAGCACCGTCTCCGGCTTTTCCACCGGTTCGATATCGAGGTTGATGGCGACCGCTTCGCCGTCGCTGCGCACCAGCACGCATTCCAGCACTTCGTCGCGGCTGGCGTTGATCTCCTGGTGCGGCACGTAAGGCGGCACGAAGATGAAATCACCCGGGCCCGCTTCGGCGGTGAACTGCAGTTGCTCGCCCCAGCGCATCCGCGCCTTGCCCTTCACGACGTAGATGATGCTTTCGAGATGGCCGTGATGATGCGCGCCGGTCTTGGCGTCCGGGCGGATGGTAACGGTGCCCGCCCATAATTTCTGGGCGCCGACGCGGGCGAAATTGATGGCGGCCTTGCGGTCCATGCCCGCGGTCGACGGCACGTTGGGATCGAGCTGGTTGCCGGGAATGACGCGGACGCCGTCATGCTTCCAGCGCTCGTCATCGTGGCTGAGGGAATGATCGCCGTGAGCATGATCATGGCTGTGGTCGTGAGAACCTGACATCTTGCTGCCTTCGCCCATTGTTCGTTGGCGGACGGTACATAAAACCGTGATCGCAAACCAGTCGAATCCCGGAACATTCCGCACATACGAGGCTTGTCTTCGTGAAGTTTAACGCTGTCAAAGGAGAGTTCCCATGGGTAGCACGGCAGACAAGGTCAAGGGCGTCACCAATGAAGCCATCGGCAAGGCCAAGCAGGGCGTTGGCGAAGCGGTCGGTTCCGATCGCCTGCAGGGCGAAGGCGTGATCCAGGAAGTCAAAGGCAAGGGCCAGAAGGCCGTCGGCGACGCCAAGGAAGCCACCAAGGAAGCCATCGACAAGGCGGCGAACGCGGCGAACAAGAGTCTCTGATCGAAGCTGGTGAAACGCAAAAGACCGGTCCTTTCTGGGGCCGGTCTTTTTCGTTGTGCGCAGGGTTACCGCCGTTTTTCCATCACGGCCCGATTGACCACGTTGGTCGGCGTGCCCGTCGCATAGGCCACGATCTGGTCAAAAATATCCGTGAACTGGAGTTCGTATTCGTCGCGCGTGACGTAGCCGAGATGCGGCGTGGCGACCACATTGTCCATGGTCAGCAGGGGATCGTTGACGTCGCGCAACGGTTCCTTCTCGTAGACATCCACCGCCGCCATGCCGGGCCGTCCCGCGCGCAGTGCGTCGACCAGCGCATTCGGCGCGATCAGCGGCGCGCGGCTGGTGTTGACCAGCAGCGCCGAAGGCTTCATGCGCGCCAAATCCTCCGCGGCGACGATACCGCGGGTGGCATCAACGAGCCGCATATGCAGCGACAGCACGTCGCATTGCTCGAAAAACGTGGCCTTGCTCGGGGCCGTCGCATAGCCATCGGCGCGCGCCTTGGCCATCGCGGGCTCGCGGGCCCACACCAGCACCTTCATGCCGAACGCCTTGCCGTAGCCGGCAACGACGGCGCCGATCCGGCCATAGCCATAGATGCCGAGCGTCTTGCCGCGCAAAGTATGGCCGACGCCGATCTGCCATTTGCCCGATTTGATCGCCGCCATCTGCTGCGGGATCGAACGCATCGCCGCCAGCACCAGGCCCCAGGTGAATTCGGCCGTGGCATAGGACGGCGTATCGGCGTGCTGGCTGGAGGAGACGACGATGCCGAGCTGCGTGCAGGTGTCGATATCGATATGGGGAAAAACGCTGCGCTGGCTGATCAGCTTCAGCTTCGGCAACCGTTCCAGCAGCGGCGTGCGGATCTGCGTGCGCTCGCGGATCAAGACCAGCGCCTCGGTGTCGCGCAGGCGTTCGGCGAGCTTGTCGACGTCCTGGACGTGATCGTTCCAGATCGTCACGTCATGCCCGGCAAGCTTGCCAAAGCAATCCAGCGTCCGCAGCGTATCGAAATAATCGTCGAGGATGGAGACCTTCACGCTTTTTCTCCCGATGGCGGCGCGGCGGTTACTTCACCGCCAGCAATTCGACATCGAACGTCAGCGTGGCGTTGGGCGGAATGACGCCGCCGGCGCCGCGTGCGCCATATCCCAGCGCCGGCGGAATGATCAGCGTGCGCTTGCCGCCGACCTTCATCGAGGCGACCCCCTCATCCCAGCCGGCGATAACCTTCTTCTGCCCGATCGGGAATTCGAACGGCTCGTTGCGATCGACCGAACTGTCGAACTTCTTGCCCTTCTGGCCGTTTTCATAGAGCCAGCCGGTATAGTGCATGACGCAGATCTGGCCGGACTTCGGCGACGCGCCGTCGCCGACCTTGCTGTCGATGATTTGCAAACCTGAAGCTGTGGTCATGGGTTTTCCTGCGGTCTGAGCTGATGCCGTCTTGGCAATGAGGGGTGAAATTGCCGCAGCCGCTACGGCTGCAAACGCGCTCTGGATGATCGTGCGTCGGGAAGATCGCATCATGGGCACCTTTTCTCGATAAAATCGGAAGGTGTCTAGCGCAATAGGCCTCGCTTTGCCAACCCGTTCGTTCACGAAATACAATCAATGGGCAGCGCAGCGGAGGCGATCGACCCGGTTAGCCGCCGATCTTGCGCACTTCTTCGTCGCGATGGCGTTCGATGGCTTCGGGCTCCTGTTCGTCAAGTTGAGTGAGTTCTGATCTCGCGTTGTGATCGACGCGCAGCAGTTCGTCCAATTTGGCGTGCAACGCCAGATTATCGCGCCGGTTGGTGCGCTGGATGAACAATGTCATGACGAATACTGCGAGGGTTGCGACCGCATTCCATTCGAAGGTCGCCGGACTGGAGAGCAGCCACAGAACCGCATAAACGACGACAACGAGAAAGGCGGCGGGATGACCCGCCGCCTGCCCGACATGGGTAGTCCAGTGCTTTTTGACCGGTCCGGCCACGCGAATCTACCGGAGCAGCAAAATCAGCAGAATCAGGGGAATCGGAATTCCGACGAGCCAAAGAAGAATCGGCATGTGCTTTTCCTTTCGAGTTGAAATTACCGGGTCGACGAACGTCGCCAGGTACCATCGCGAAGGCTGCCGCCTTCGGTAGCGGCGAGACTGGCGCAGAACGCGCCGATCAGAAGCGAGGCAACCAGCCAGAACGCCAGCTGCGCCGTGGCCCTGCGGGCAGCGTCCGTATCGGCCTTGACCTGGGTTACGACATCGTTGACGCGCTTCTCGGCGTCGGCCTGGCTGAGACCCGAGCGCGCAGCTACAACCTTGGCGACGTAGGTCCTGTCGGCGGGCTTTAAATCACCGCCATCGCGAAAGCTTGCCGTAAACAGGCGGGCCATCTCGCCGCGCGTGTCCTGCGCATTTCCGGCATTGGCGGCTGCCGGAGCGTCAGAACGCAGCAATGTATCGACATAGCCGTCCATCGGGCCTGCCTGACTGGCAGCGGCAGCGCCGGCCTGCATAGCGCCAGTTGCTGCGCCGCCGATCAGGCTGCTTGCAGGCGATGCCAACAGGATCGCGCCGAGCACGGAGGCAAATGCCCACGCGATAAAGCCGTGCGCGGTGTCACGAAAGTAGACTTCATCGCTGTGAACGCCGGTCCATCCCGTTCGCAAACGGCCGGCGATATAGCCGCCGATCGAAGAAGAGAGCATCGCAATGACGACGAGATAAAGGCCTGTTCCGATCTTAAAGGTCGTCGCCGACACGCCGGAACCACTCCAGGGCGACACGACCGAGAGACCAAGACCGATGCCGAACGCCACCAACACCAGCGTCAGCGCACAACTCGCAACCGCACCGGCAGCGACCGCCGGCCATGAAACGGCCGATACGGACGACTCGGCGGCCTCGACTCCCGGTTGAATAACTACTGCATCCATTTTGGCTAGCTCCCAGCTGACGGCAAAGATGATTCAAATGCCATGTTCTCGTTCAGACGCCGCGACAATGTGCAGCACATGCAATGGTTCCAAAAAGCGCGCCACCTTTTTGCCAAGGATGGATCGAGAGAGCCGCACGCGGCAGCGACGCAGCACTCGCGCCTTATCCACGCATACGTGAGCTGATCCTGCCGCTTTTACGATTGGCGGAATCAGTCCACGGCGCGATCTGCAGCCTCTCTGGCCTTTTTGCCGGTTCGCTTCACGGACGCCTCACCGACGTTTTCGGCTTCCGCGCGCCGCTCGCACTTGTCGCGGATTTCCTCCAACTCGTCGTCGGTCAGATGTTCGATCCCGACAAACGAATTATGCGCGGTGCTGACGCGAATGAGTTCGTCCAGCTTGACCTGAATGGCGGCACTATCGCGGTTCTGGGAATTCTGGATCAGAAACACCATCAGGAAGGTAACGATGGTCGTGCCGGTATTGATGACGAGTTGCCACGTATCTGAAAATTGAAACAAAGGTCCTGTGATCGCCCAGACCAGCACGACCCCGGCCGCGAGCATGAAGGCCGACGCCCGGCCTGCCGCCTGCGACGTCCTGTTTGCGACATCGCCGAAGATCCGGCTGAAGCGTCCGCTGTCCTTCGCGGCCACTTTTTTCCTTTGCGGCTTGGCTTTCTGGCCGGGCATTACGACGCCTTGTATCTTCAACGCAGGAAGGCCCGGCCCAACAGGCCGAGCCTTGTGCGCACTTTCAATTCGCTGCCTTGCAGAAACACAAGACGCTGAAGGTGCTGTCGGGCACCACCGGCTTCAAGTCGCGACTAGTGATGCCAGAACAGCGCCAGCAGAAGAATGATCGGAAGCGGAATTCCGAGTAACCAGAGCAGTGCACCTCGACCGAAACCCATGTCAGCCTCCACGTGTTTATGACTGCATGGATAACGCGCAACGATCGCGAGAGTTCCGGCATGCGCATCATTTGCCCATCGATCCACCGTCCCGGTCGAGCGCAAAATCGAGCAGCAACGGCGAGGTCTCGCCCGCAATGAGATCGCCGATCAGATGCGCGGCGAGATAACTGAAGGTAATTCCGTTGCCGCCATATCCGTAAGCCGCGTAGATGCCGTTGGCGCCCGGTACAGGGCCGATCAGCGGTAGCCCGTCATGCGTCGTATCAAAGGTGCCGGCCCAGCGGAATTCGATGTCGGGGTTTGCCACCGGCCACAGTGCCGCGAGCCGTTGCGCCAGCAGGCGGGATTTTTCGGGGATCAAGCGATCGCGCGCTTCGGGTTCGACGATCTCGTCGCTGTCTTCACCACCGATGATGATCCGCCCTGCCCGCGTCGTGCGGGCATAGAGATAATCCCGGCTGTTCTCCCAGATCAGCGCGGCATCCTTCCAGATGTTCTGCGGCTGCGGCGTGGTCGCGATTGCCCAGCTCGATGATACGGTCTGCACGGTGGAGTGCACGATATCGGGCATTGTGTAGCCGGTAGCGAGCACGACGTGACGGGCCTTTATTTCACGCCCATTGGCCAGGATGACGCCGACCGAGCGACCGGCAGAATCGAAGGCCAGAGTCTCACCATCGAACAGGCGCGCACCCCGCGCCATCGAAATATCGAGCAAGCCGCGCGCCAATCGCATCGGATCGGCATCAGCCGCGCCCTTTGAGACGATCGCGCCGGCGCGCGCGATGCCGTATGTATCAAGCAGCCGGGCATGGTCGAGATAGTCGCCGGGCAGGCCCGCGCGCCGGCGCAGGCGATGCTCCCCAATCAACTCGCCACCGGTGTCGCCCACCGCCAGATAGAGCGAATCCTTGTCGCGCAGGTCGCAGGCGATGCCGAGTTGTTGCACCAGCAATTTCAGACTGGTGACCGCATTCAGGCTGGCGCGATAGGCGCGCGAAGCGCGCTCAAAGCCATAGGCCTCCGTCAACTGTGTCAGGGAGCGGTCGATTTCCCACAGCAGCATCGAGGTGCTGGCCGCGGTGCTGCCGCGGCCGGGGAGTTCGCGATCGATGATCACGACGTCGAGGTTCTGACGCGTCAGGCGTTCGGCTACCAGCGATCCGGTGATGCCCGCGCCGACGATCAGCGCATCGCATTTGATGTTCTCGCCAACTTCGCGTCGGGCCGGGTTTCTCGCCGCTACGTACCATGGCGAACGGCCGCCGCGCATGTCGGCCTGTTCGGAACAATCGGAATCGAGAACGCTAATGACGGACCTCGGGACGCTAACGCGGAATACGGCGCACGCCGGCGCCCGTCGTTCAACGAAAGCGATGGGTTCTGGTTCCGATTAAGAGACGGCGGACGGACGGCAACCGGCCAATCGCCTCAGTACCCCAGTGCGCAACCGTCCTTGCGGGGATCGGAACCGCCGGTCAGCGTGCCCTTGTCCCAGTCGATCCAGATCGCCTGGCCGCCGCCGAGCGGACCGACCACGCTTGATGTCTTGTGCCCGATCTTCTTCAGGCCCTCGACGATCGCGGTCGGCACGCTGTCCTCAAGCTGGTAGACGCCCTCGTAGTGCAGGCCGCGCGGCATATCGATGGCTTCCTGCACGTCGCAGCCATAGTCGAGCATGTTGGTCAGCACATGGGTCTGGCCGACCGGCTGATACTGGCCGCCCATGACGCCGAACGGCATCACCGCGCGGCCGTTTTTGGTGACGAGGCTCGGAATGATCGTATGCAGCGGCCGCTTGCCGGGCGCGATGCAATTGGGATGGCCGGGCTGGATCCGGAAACCGCCGGCGCGGTTTTGCAGCAGCACGCCGGTATTGTTGGAAACGATCGCCGAGCCGAAGGAATGCGCGATCGAATTGATGAACGAGCAGACGTTGCGCTCCTTGTCCACCACGGTGATGTAGACGGTCGAAGGGTTCATCGGCGGCGCGACGTTCGGCAGATCGAGCAGCCCGTCCATCCGGATCTTGCTGATATGCTCGTCGGCGAATTCTTTGGCGAGAATGCCGGCGACGTCGACGTGAACCTGGGCGGGATCGCCGATATATTGCTCGCGCATCATATAGGCGATACGTGCGGCCTCGGCCTCGAGATGGAACCGCTCGACGCTGAGCGCCGGAAACCTGGTCAGGTCGAAGCGCGACAGGATGTTCAGCATGACCAGCATGGTGATGCCCGGCCCGTTCGGCGGGCACTGCCAGACATCATGGTCTTTGTACATGGTGCCGATCGGAGAGGTGGTCTCGGTGCCGTGGGCCGCAAAGTCTTCCAGCGTATGCAAACCGCCGATGCCGCGCAGGGTCTCGACCATGTCGGCGGCGATCTCGCCGGTATAGAACGCGTCGCGGCCCTTGCCGGCGATCGCGCGCAGCGTCTTGCCGAGTTCGGGCTGACGGATCACATCGCCGGCAACCGCGGGCTTGCCATGCGGCAACAGATAGCGCGCGGTGTTGGTGCCGTTCTTCAGCTTCTCAAACCCGTTCTTCCAGTCGAAAGCGTTGCGCGGGGCGACGATGTAGCCCTCTTCCGCGGCCTTGATCGCCGGCTGCAGCAATCTGTCGAATCCGAACTTGCCGTGATTGCGCAGGATCGTATCCCAGGCGTCGATGGCGCCGGGAATGCTGACGGCATGCGCCGAGGTCAGCGGCACCGAAGTGATCTTGCGTTCGAGATACCATTCGGCGTTTGCCGCCATCGGCGCGCGGCCGGAGCCGTTATAGGCCACGATCTTGCCCTCGCCTTTGGGCTGGACCAGCGCGAAGCAATCGCCGCCGATGCCGGTCGATTGCGGCTCGATAACGCCGAGCAGCGCGCAGGCCGCGACGGCGGCGTCCGCGGCGGTGCCGCCCGCACGCATGACATCGACCGCCACCAGCGCCGCGGCGGGATGCGAAGTCGCCACCATCGCGTTCTGGGCATGGACCGTCGAACGGCCGGCGAAATGGAAATTCCTCATCGGAAAGCTTTCTTTTCAGCGTTTTCGGCATCCCGCTGGTGTCGGGCGCGGGCTTATGAAGGGGGTTCTTGGCATATTCATCGGGGGCTGGGCAATGGTGGTATGCCAGAGATTTGACCCCCGCGGCATCCCGGTAAACGCTGGGGATACCAGCTGATTTTGCAGGGGTTTCCGGACCCCCGCGCGCCTGATAAACGGTCGCCATGCCGCTCAAGGTCGCCGCTTTCTACCAATTCGCCCGACTTTCGGATTTCCGGGAGTTGCGCGAGCCGCTGCGCGCGACCTGCGCCCGCCTGCACCTCAAGGGCAGCGTGCTGCTGGCGCAGGAGGGCATCAACGGCACCCTGGCCGGCGAACCTGCTGCCATCGACGCGCTGGCGGAGGAGTTGCAAGCGGGCGCCTTGTTCGGTGGCCGGCTCGACAACCTCGAACTCAAATTCTCGCACGCTGCCGTCATGCCGTTTGCGCGGCTGAAGATCCGGCTGAAGAAGGAAATCGTGACCCTGGGCGACGGAAATGTGGATCCGACGCGGCAGGTCGGCACCTATGTCGAGCCGTCCGCCTGGAACGCGCTGATGTCAGCACCCGACACGCTCGTGATCGATACCCGCAATGAATTCGAAGTGGCAATGGGCACGTTCGACGGCGCGGTCAATCCCGGCATCAGGAGTTTTGGGCAGTTCAAGGCGTTTGCCGCGCGCCATCTCGACCCCGAAAAGCATCGGAAGATCGCGATATTCTGCACCGGAGGCATCCGCTGCGAAAAAGCCAGCGCCTATTTGCTGGCGCGGGGATTTCCCGAAGTCTACCACCTCAAGGGTGGCATCCTGCGCTACCTCGAAGGCGTGCCGCAGGAACAGAGCCGCTGGCGCGGTGAATGCTTCGTCTTCGACGAGCGCATAGCCCTCGGCCATGGGCTGCGGGAGCGGCAAATGAATGCGAGAGAAAGCTCGTCCCATGAGTGACGCCAAGGCGCTCGGCGAACGCATCGACGCGCTGGAAATGCGGCTGGCATTCCAGGATGAAACCATCGAGACGCTAAACCAGGCCATCACCGCGCAGTGGAAGCAGATCGATGCGCTGACGCGCCAGCTCGCCGAGTTGAAGGAACGGCTGCAGGACGCCGAGAGCAACGCGCCCGGGCCCGTCAACGAACGGCCGCCGCATTACTGAGGGCCAAAAGAAACGGCCTCCACACGGGAGGCCGTTCCGCCAAACTCAGCGGCGCCTAATAACGCTCGCGCTCAATGATGACCCTGCGGTCCGGATCGTAATCGCGCTTGCGCTTGACGATGACCGTCTCGTCGCGATCGCGGTACTCACGCTCGCGGATCACTTCACGGTCGCGATAGCGGTCGCCATGGCCGGAACCTACGGTCACGCCGACCCCCGCCCGGCCGACATCGATACCGACTTCCTCCGCACCCGCCGGCTGAACCATAGAAATTCCAGCCAACGCGACGCTAGCCACCACAAAGTATTTGATCATTGCATGTTCCTCTCAACGAATTTACCAGGGAGAAATTTGCCGAAATGTGGATTGTTCCGGCGCGATTCGCGCGCGGCATGTGCATCACGCGTACATGCCAAACCAGATCACGGCCGCGATCATCGCAATGACGAGCGCGGCACCAACGATCGGCGAGATTTTCTTCGAACCGCCGCTGCGCGGCGAATCGTTGGCGGCGTGGTTGAATTCGGTCTTCATGACCTGACCGCCACGTTGCCGTTACCGGAAAGCCGCGCGCAACTTTTCCCAGAGCGTCTTGTCATCCATCTTGCCGTCGGCTTTCGACGGCGCCGGTTGCGCGGCGCTCACGGGGTCTGACGCCGGAAAGCTGCCCACAAGCCCGGCGTCGAGCTTTTCGTGCATTTCCCGATCTGCCAAAAGCGCGTCACGGGGATCGGCGGCATGCTTGTCATGCGCCGCAGGATCGAATTTCTCGGCCATTTGGAGCCTCCATTCCGAAGACAACGCCCCGGATTCGGGCTTGTTCCATATCTCACCTTGGCCAGACGGGAACCTGCGTGTATCAGAAGCCAAAATATCATTCGCTGTCGCAGGAACTTTCGATTGACCCAGAAACCCGCAATGCCGTTACTCGAGGTGCTGTCCGGCCACCGGCAGTCGGTGCCGCCGGTCTGGATGATGCGCCAGGCCGGCCGCTACCTGCCGGAATACCGCGAGCTGCGCGCCAAAGCGGGCGGCTTCCTCGATCTGTGCTTTACGCCGGAATACGCCGCCGAGGTGACGCTGCAGCCGATCCGCCGTTTCAACTTCGATGCCGCGATCATCTTTTCCGACATCCTCGTCATCCCATATGCGCTCGGCCGCTCGGTGCGATTCGAGGCCGGCGAAGGTCCGCGGCTCGATCCGCTGGATACGCCGGAGCAGGTAACGACGCTGGCTACCCAGGCCGACTTCGGCAAGCTCGAGCCGGTCTATGAGGCGCTGCGCCGTGTCCGCCGCGAACTCGCGCCACGGATCGCGCTGATCGGCTTCTGCGGCGCGCCGTGGACGGTTGCGACCTACATGGTCGCCGGACAAGGCACGCCGGACCAGGCGCCGGCGCGGATGATGGCCTATCGTCACCCCCAGGCGTTTTCAAAAATCATCGACGTGCTGGTCGAGAATTCGATCCAGTATCTGCTGGGGCAGTTGAGGGCCGGCGCGGACGTGCTGCAAATCTTCGACACCTGGGCCGGCGTGCTGCCGCCGCGCGAATTCCAGCGCTGGTCGATCGAGCCCGCAAAACGCATCGTCGCCGGCGTGCGCGCGCAGGCGCCGGACGCGAAAATCATCGGCTTTCCCCGCGGCGCCGGGGCGCTGCTGCCTTCCTATGTCGAGGCGACCGGCGTCGATGCCGTCAGCATCGACTGGGCGGCCGAGCCGTCATTGATCCGCGAGCGCGTGCAAAACCGCGTCGCCGTGCAGGGTAATCTCGATCCGCTGGCGCTGATCGCCGGAGGCGCCGCCCTCGACCGCGCCGTCGACGACGTGCTGGCGAATTACGCGAGCGGCCGGCTGATCTTCAATCTCGGCCACGGCATCCAGCCGGAGACGCCGATCGAGCATGTCGAGCAAATGCTGAAGCGGCTGCGGGCATACAGGGGCTGACTGTCATGCTCGCGAGGATCACCCGCCTTCGCTCGAAATGACGGAAAGAGAAGCGTCCCGTCATTCCAGAATGGGATGGAAATATCTCCCACAACCTGCAACCCAGCTAAGCGACATCCCGCAACGCTGCCTCCACCACCTTGCGCTGGTCAACCGTTAGCGCCGCCTGTGGCGGTACGGGGTCGCCGACGTCATAGCCCTGGATTTCCAGCCCGGCCTTGATGCAGGCGGCGAGATTGAAGCGGGCGAACGCTTCGTTGATGCGCCATAGCTTGCGTTGCAGCGCCATCGCCTCGTCCCAGCGTTTGGCCTTGCAGAGGTTGTAGAGTTCGACGCTCTGCCGCGGAATGATGCAGGCGGGCCCCGCCATCCAGCCCAGGCCGCCGATCAGCATCACCGCCGCCGGAATATGGGCCGAAGCCGAGAACACGCGGATCTTGTCCCCGCAGCGATTCATGATCGACAACAGCCGCCCGGTATTGGTCGAGGCGTCCTTGATGTAGCCGATGCGCGGATGGGCGGCGAGGCGTTCGATCACGTCGGCTGCAAGATCGGAGCGCTGGAACTGCGGATTGGTGTAGATCACCACGGGAATATCGACGGCATCCGCAATCGCGCGGAAATAGGATTCCACCTGCGTATCGGCCAGCGGAAAATACGCTTCCAGAATCGCGAGGATGCCGTTGGCGCCGAGTTGCTGATACGCTTTCGCCTGCGCCACCGCGTCTGCGGTCGACGTCGAGGCGACGCCGGCGATGACGGGTACGCGGCCCTTGGCGGCGTCGATCGTGGTCTGCACGACGCTCACGCGCTGCGCCTGGTTGAGATAGGCGAACTCGCCGGTCGAGCCGAGCGGCGTCAGCCCGTGCACGCCTGCCTTGATGAGATCGTCGCACAGCCGGCCCAGCACCCCGGTGCGGATGCGCCCTTGCGCATCTACAGGTGAAACCAGATAGGGAAAGACGCCGTGGAGATCAGCCATGGTAGAAGACGTGCCTCGGAGCGGAAAGCTCCGCCATCGCTACAAGGATTGCCGTGATCTGGCAATGTCAGCTGTTGCTGCCCCCGTTCAGGGCCGCGGCAATGCGCGCGCCGCCCTTGGTCAGATCCTCGGCCACGGCCGCGCGCACGGCCTCGGCATCGCGCGCCAACAGCGCGGCGATGATCTTCTCATGGGCCTCGGCGCCCTCCGACACAAAATCCACCGGGATATGGTTGAACACCGGCCCGATCTGCAGCCACAGTTGCTCGATCATCGAAAACAGCAGCGGGCTTTTGGCGGCCTGATAGATTGCGAAATGAAACTCGCGATTGAGCGCAAAGAATTCGTGCTGCTTGTCGGCCACCGGCGCCACGATTTTCTTCTGCAGCGCCTTGAGGGTCTCCACCAGATCGGCGGTCACGTGCCGCGCCGCCAGCGCACCCGCCTCGCCTTCCAGCACCACCCGCACCCGGCGCACTTCGATCAAGCGCTCCAGCGACAATGCGGGAACGATGACCTGCCGGTTCGGCAGCATGTCGAGCGCCCGCTCCACCACCAGCCGTCCGATGGCGTCGCGCACCGGCATCAGGCTGACGTGCAGCTCCTTTGCCAGTTCGCGCAGCTTCAGTTCCTTGCCCGGGCGCACGCGTCCGGACATGATCATGGTGCGCAGTTGCTGGTAGATCCGGTCGTTCAGCGTCTCGCGCTGGATGGCGCCGAGACCCAGCGAGGACGCGGCGTTCTTGACCGGCTTTTTCATCAAATATGGCCTACCAGATTCGCTTGCACCGGAAAGCGAAGTCGAGCATTCAGCAGGTGACCGCGTCAATATCCGGCGAATGCTTTTTGGCCGGGAATCGGCCCGCAGGTGGGGCCCAGCCTCCTTATTTGGGCGCCTTGACCCAGGCATCGACCGCCGGCAACGCCCGCGCCTTGAGCTCGGTTGCGATCGCGATCGTTTCCAGCGCGCGGGCCGTCATCACCCGGCCACCGGAGGTCAACTGGGCGGGTGCAAACGCCGTGAGTTCGGCGGCATGGGCCTCGTCGCTGAAATTGGTCATGAGGTTGGCGACGAACTGGTCGCGAAACTGAGGCCCCTGCCGCGCCAGCAACGCATCGAAATTCTTTTGCACGAACTCCCAGGCGAGATCCGGCTGTTCGCCGGAAGAAGCAACCGAGTTGATCAGGCCGGTGACGATGGTGCCCGGGACCTCGTCGGACAAGGTCAGCGCCAGCGTCGCGCGCGCCAGATCCGCATTGCGCGCGCTGGCGGCGGCGTAAAAATAGCGCAGGCGTTCGTTGGTGACCGTGGTCCTGCGCGCGAGGTCGAGCAGCGCGTCATAGGTCGCGCGGTCGGCGGTGACGCCGGCCAGATGGGTGACCGAATCACGCAATGCGTTCGGCAGCGATTTCGAGTCCTGCAGGAAGCGATCGAACCGCCGTTTCGCCTCGGCGAGAATATCGGCGTCGCCGAGTTCGCCGAGCGTCGAGATCAGGCTGGCGCGGAGCAACGTGGTGTCGTCGTCGGCCGAGCCGCTGCCATCCCAGCCGAGTTTGTCGAATACCGGGCGCAATTTCGCGCGGACATAGTTCTGCAGCGCCGGCCGCTCGGCGCGATTGCGCGACAGCCGGTTGAGCGCGCTCATGGTCGAGATCACATGGTCCCACACCGGACGGCGGTCATCGGGCTTAAGCGTCTCGACCAGTGCGAGCCAGAACTGCGGCTCGGCGCGGCCGGCCTGCACCATCGCCCAGCTGTCGGCGAGGAAATTGACGCGGTCTTCCGGCGCAAACTGCGTCACCGATTTCGACAGCACGGCGCGGCTCGCGGGGCCGTATTCGACGCGGTAATAGCCGATGTCGCCAAGATTGACTTTCACGGCTTCGCCGCAGGATCCCGCCGCGATGTCGGTGCTGCCCTGAAGCAGCACCACTTCCGGCGATTTTGCACCCGGCGGCCCGAACGCGACAGGGATCTGCCAGTTGCGCGGCGGCAGGGCCGCAGCTGCCTTCGGCGCGACCACGAACCGGTCCTGGCGCAATGTCAGGCGCTGCGCATCGCCGCTGCACGTGGTTTCCGCCAATATCAGCGGTACGCCGTCCTGCTCGGTAAAGGATGCGGCGATTTCAGTCACCGGCTTGTGGGCGACGCGCTCCAGCGCCTGCCAGAGATTGGCTGTCGTGGTGTTGCCATAGGCGTGCGCCGCCATGTAGCTGCGGATGCCGTCGCGAAAGGCTTCCTCGCCGAGGTAATTCTCCAGCATCCGGATCAGCGCCTGACCCTTGTTGTAGGTGATGGCATCGAACGCCACCATGGCTTCGCTCTCGTTGGCGACCGTGTGCTGGATCGGATGCGAGGTGCGCCGCGCATCGAGCGAAAGCGCGAACTGCTTCTGGTTGTAGCCGTTCAGCCAGCTCTGCCATTGCGGATAGAACTGTTCCGATGCCTTGGTCGCCATCCAGCTGGCAAAACCTTCGTTGAGCCAGAGGTTGTCCCACCATGCCATGGTGACGAGATCGCCGAACCACTGGTGGGCCATCTCGTGCGCGATAATGCCGAAGATCGGACGCCGCGCGGTATCCGCATTGGTCGCGGGGTCGAACAAGAGCCGGCTCTCGAAGAAGGTGATGCCGCCCCAATTCTCCATCGCACCGCCAAAACCGCCGGGCACCGCGATCAGATCGAGTTTTGGCAGCGGATATTTGACGCCGAAATAGTCGTTGAACCAGCCTAGCAGCTTGACCGCGCTGTCGAGCGCAAATTGGCCTTTCGCAGCCTTGCCCGAGGTCGCGACGACGCCGATGGTTACGCCGTCGATATCCGCAGTGATCCGCTCCAGTTCGCCGACCGTCAGCACGAACAGATAGGTCGACATTTTTGGAGTCGGCGCGAACACCACCTGCTTCAGTTCCGGTTCGACCATCTCCTCGGTGACGACAGGCATGTTGCCGATCGCCATGAAATCGCGCGGCACCGTTACGTTAAGCGCGATACTGGCCTTGAAGGCGGGCTCGTCCCAGCACGGAAAAATGCGCCGCGCGTCCGACGGCTCGAGCTTGCTCGAGAGCATCCGTTTTGTTCCGGCATCGGTCGGGTAATCGATGAAGAAGAAACCGCTGCCGAATTTGTTGATCTTCGACGTGAAGCCGATCCGCAGACGGTGCGGCCCGGCGGCGATCGGTTGCGCAAAGGTGAACGTTACGGTCTCTGCGGCGGCGTCCTGCGTGACCTCCGCGCGCTGAGCGTCGGCATCGATACCGACCGCGTCGAAACTGGTGTTGACCGCATTGAGGACGATCCGCGTCGTCGGCTCACGTACCTCGATATCCACCGTCTCGGCGCCGGATAGCGTTAGATTCGCCATATCCGGCCTGACGTCGATCGCATAGCGAACGGGCACGACATTCTTCGGCAACTTGCCGGGCGTCGTATCGAACGAAAACACTTGTTCGGCCGACGTCGCACCTGACATCGAGAGGACAAGCGCCAGCGTTGCGGCGAGGCGGCGCATGCTCAGAACGCTTTCGCAATCGCCGCCCTGGCGTCCTGCTGAATCAGCCTCAGATGATCTTCGCCGCGAAAGCTCTCGGCATAGATCTTGTAGACGTCCTCGGTCCCCGACGGCCGGGCCGCGAACCAGCCCTGATCGGTCTCGACCTTGATGCCGCCGAAGGATTGATCGTTGCCGGGCGCCCTGGTCCGGATCGCCTGCACCGGATCGCCGGCAAGCTCCTTGAGGCCGAGCTGTTCGGGTGCCAGCGCCTTCAGCGCGTTCTTCTGCTTCGGCGTCGCCGGCACGTCGATCCGTTGATAGAAGGGTGTCCCGAGTTCGGCGGTCAATCCGGCGAACAGCTGGCTGGGATCGCGCCCGGTTTTGGCGAGGATTTCGGCGGCCAGCAGCCCCATCACGACGCCGTCCTTGTCGGTGGTCCATACCGTTCCGTCCCGCTTGAGGAACGACGCGCCCGCGCTCTCTTCGCCGGCGAAGCCGAACGCGCCAGAACCGAGCCCCTCGACGAACCATTTGAAGCCCACTGGAGTCTCGACCAGCTTGCGGCCTATTTTCTTCGCGACGCGGTTGATGATCGAGCTGGAGACGATAGTCTTGCCGATCGCCGCACTCGCGCCCCATTGTGGCCTGTGCTCGAACAGATAGGCGATCGCAGCGGCGAGGAAATGGTTCGGGTTCATCAGGCCGCCGCTGCGCGTCACGATGCCGTGGCGGTCGGCATCGGTATCGTTTGCAAAGGCGACGTCGAACCTGTCGCGCATCCGGATCAGGCTCGCCATCGCGTAGGGTGACGAGCAATCCATCCGGATCTTGCCGTCCCAGTCCGCGGTCATGAAACCGAAGGCCGGATCGACCACGTCATTCACGACCGACGCGTTGATGCCATAGTGTTCGATGATCGGCTGCCAGTAGTGCACGGCGGCGCCGCCGAGCGGATCGATGCCGATCTTCACGCCTGACGATTTGACCAGCGCCATGTCCACAATGTTGCCGAGGTCGGCGACATAGGGGCGGATATAGTCGTGGAGATGTGTCGTCGGCGCCTTTCGGGCGCGTTCGTACACCAGCCGCTTCACGCCCTTCATGTCGGCTTGAAGATAGACATTGGCGGCCTTTTCGACCCTGGCCGTCACATCGGTGTCGGCCGGACCGCCATGCGGCGGGTTATACTTGTAGCCGCCGTCATCCGGCGGATTGTGCGACGGCGAGATGACGACGCCGTCGGCAAGGCCCGATGCTCGCCCCTTGTTGTAAGTCAGGATCGCGTGCGAGATGGCGGGCGTCGGGGTGTAGCCGCCGCGATCGTCGATCATGATGTCGACGCCGTTGGCGGCAAACACCTCGACGGTGCTCGCGAGCGCCGCTTCCGCCAGCGCGTGGGTATCGATGCCGACGAACAGCGGGCCGGTCAGGCCGGTTTCGCGGCGGTAATCGCAGATCGCCTGCGTCGTCGCCAGGATGTGGTTCTCATTGAACGAGTTCTTCAGCGACGTGCCGCGATGACCCGAGGTGCCGAAGGCAACGCGCTGCGCGGGATCGGCGGGGTCGGGTTTTCCGGCGAAATAGGCCGTCATCAGGCGCGGAACGTTGACGAGATCGGCGGAGGCGACCGGTTTGCCGGCGGCAGGATTGGTTTCAGTCACATGACCTCGCAGGAAGGGAGGATGTCAGGCCAACCATACGCGAAAGCGCGCTGCCCCGCAAAAGCGCTTCAGCCGCGCCAGATAAGGTTTTCAGCCCATCCGAGTTCCCTGAATTCGGCGGCGCGGAGCGGCGCCTCGCCTTCGGAGAAGAACTCGTCGAGTTGCGGCGGGGAAACCGCAGTGGCGCTCAACATCGCATGCGCCTGGCCGCGATGATGGACCTGGTGCTGGAACAGATGCAGCAGCAGCCGGTCCATCCGCTCGCGCTGAACGTGATCGCCGCGATGGATGTCGACGATCCCCTCGAGATCGGCCGCCTTGAGGCGCTCGACGACCGCGATCAGGCGCCGGTCCATCTCGCTCTGCGCCGCACGAAGCAGGATCGCAGTTTCGCACGGTTCCTGGTTGGCCCAGGCCGCCGGCCCGAGCGTGCCGCCTTCCATGGCGTCGATGTAGAACCGATCGATGATCAGGATGTGGTTCAGCGTCGCGCGCAGGCTCGGAAAGAAGCCGGTTCGCGGCGCGGTGAATTCGGCCTGCGACAGCCCCGCACAGGCGGTAAGCAGGCGATGATTGGCCCAGCCATTATTGTAGGCCATGGCACGGTAAGGCAGAACGGCCTCCATCGGCACCTCCTGTGTCCATGGTTTCTCGAAAATAATTCGGCGTGTGGGCAACTCTAGCACCGTCGTCCTGGCAGCGGAGATCGGCATGCCGCAGGCCCTGCAAACGGATATTCAGCCCAAGAACGACATCCCTTAGAATAGATATCCTAGATATCACTTATTGACAGTCTGACATCATTAATTAGGATGCAGGAACGAGGTTTGAAATGTCCTGGGGGCCCCACAGCAAGGCAGACCGATGATCACGGCGGCTCAATTGCGAGCTGCCAGGTTGCTGCTCGGCATCGACCAGCGCCGGCTTGCTGAAATCTCCGGGCTCTCGGTGCCTACAATCCAGCGCATGGAAGCGAGCGAAGCGATGATCCGGGGAAATGTCGACTCGCTGGTCAAGTTGATCGACGCTCTCGACGCCGCCGGAATCGAGATGATCGACGAAGGCGCCATCAGCCATTCGCAGGGACGCGGGGTGCGGCTGAAGATGAATCCGGCTGCACCGAAAGCACGTTCGGACCATCAGGCGCCGCCCAAGGCCCCTGGTGCGACACGAGGCCGCCGCTGATGTCTCCCATCGTTTTGCAAATGTCATGTGTTGCCGGATTGCTGGGGATCGCCTTGCTTGCGATCATCCTGACCCGCACGGCAAGCGCGACGCCGGTTGTGTACGGCGCGACGCTGGCCGTATGCGTCGCCGCCTTGTTCGGGGCCCTGCGCTGGTTGATCGGCGGTAGCGCCGATGGCGCCAGCCTGACGCTGCCGGTCGGATTGCCGTGGCTCGGCGCGCATTTCCGCATCGATTCGCTGGCCTCGTTCTTCCTTGTCGTCGTCAATCTCGGCGGGGCCGCGGCCAGCCTCTATGGTCTTGGCTACGGCCGGCACGACCCTTCACCGCACCGCGTGCTGCCGTTCTTTCCGGCCTTTCTGGCCGGCATGAACCTGGTGGTGCTTGCGGACGACGCGTTTTCCTATCTGCTTTGCTGGGAATTCATGTCGCTGGCGTCCTGGGCGCTGGTGATGGCGCATCACCGCGAGCCGGGCAATGCCAAAGCCGGCTACGTCTATCTGGTGATGGCAAGCTTCGGCACGCTCGCTTTGCTGCTGGCCTTCGGCCTGCTGGCTGGACCGGCGGGCGATTACGGATTTTCGGCCATTCGCGCCGCGCAACACACACCCTACGTCGCGACCCTGGTGTTGATCCTGATGTTGCTCGGCGCCGGCTCAAAAGCCGGCCTCGTGCCGCTGCATGTCTGGCTGCCGCTCGCCCATCCCGCCGCACCCAGCCACGTTTCAGCATTGATGAGCGGCGTCATGACCAAGGTCGCGGTCTACGGCTTCATCCGCGTCATCTTCGACTTGCTGGGGCCGCCGACCTGGTGGGCGAGCGTGGTCGTGCTCTTCCTCGGTGGCATCACCGCGGTCATGGGAATCCTCTACGCCATGATGGAGAAGGATCTCAAACGTCTGCTGGCCTACAGCACGATCGAGAATATCGGCGTCATCTTCGCAAGCCTGGGGCTCGCGCTCGCCTTTCAGGCCAACGGCCTCAGGCTCGCCGCGGCGCTGGCCTTCACGGCGGCGCTGTTCCACGTGCTCAACCACTCCTTCTTCAAGAGCCTGCTGTTTTTCGGAGCCGGCGCCGTCCTCAACGCAACCGGCGAGCGCGACATGGACAAACTGGGCGGCCTCATCCACCGCATGCCACGAACGAGCTTTGTCGTTCTCGTTGGCTGCGTCGCGATCTCGGCGCTGCCGCCTTTCAACGGCTTCGTTTCGGAATGGCTGATGTTTCAGGCCGTGCTGCAAAGTCCGGAGTTGCCGCAATGGGCGTTGAAGATCACCGTGCCCGCGGTCGGCGCTCTGCTCGCTTTGGCCGCCGCACTGGCGGCCGCGTGCTTCGTGAAGGCTTACGGTGTGGCATTTCTCGGGCGGCCGCGCAGCACGCAAGCGGAAACCGCCCACGAAGTCGACCGCTATTCGCTGGCGGCGATGTTCATCCTCGCCGCGCTCTGCCTGCTGGCCGGAATCCTGCCGGGACTGGTGATCGACGCGCTGGCACCGATCACCGTCGAAATCCTCGGCGGCGCCATGCCGATCCAGGCCAATGAACCATGGTTGTCGATCGTTCCCATTGCGGAGGGCCGCAGTTCCTACAACGGACTATTGGTGATGGTGTTCATCACGATATCCGCTTCGCTGGCCGTCTTCATCATCCATCGCTTCGCCTCGCATGCCCTGCGCCGGGGGCCCGCCTGGGGTTGCGGCTTTTCCGACGCCACGCCTGTGGCGCAGTATTCGGCGGCAAGCTTCGCCCAACCGATTCGCCGTGTTTTCGGCACGCTGGTGTTCCACGCCCGCGACCATGTCGATATGCCCGCCCCCGGCGATACCAGGCCGGCGCGGCTCAGAATCGAATTGCACGACCTGGTGTGGGAGGGGATGTATCTGCCAATCGTCGGCGCGGTCGGCTTTTCCGCTGACCGGCTCAACCGCCTGCAGTTCCTGACCATCCGGCGCTATCTTAGCCTCGTATTCGCCACCCTCGTCACGCTGCTCCTGGTGCTCGCGATATGGTCGTGATCTCAGACATCATTGTCCAGGGTGTGCAGATGCTGCTGGTGCTGCTGCTCGCACCGCTATTGACCGGCT
>Ga0310810_10001730_pt1 | contig 23074 bp, 20 predicted proteins | sample NCmetagenome_FD_207641 | JGI IMG/M metagenome (GOLD analysis project Ga0310810, IMG submission 207641) | Soil microbial communities from experimental microcosm in Duke University, North Carolina, United States - NC | ecosystem: Engineered > Artificial ecosystem > Soil microcosm > Unclassified ... | reverse complement strand
CCGTTAGAGCCATTGGCGTGCCCGGATGGGCGCGCACGGCATTGACGAATGTCTCCCACGTATCAATCGGTGTCGCGTCGACGCGAAGGATGCGATCGCCCGTCCCGAGCCCGGCGCGCTCTGCGGCACCGCCCGGCACGATCTGTCCCAGCACCGGCGGCAGCGCCGGCCGGTGCAACCGCAGGCCGACCCGCTCGAGCACATCGGATTCCACGTCCGCCGTCGGGAACCCCCGCAGGTCGATCGTCGTCATGGCAATGTGGCCGCGCTCGTCGATCGTCTCGAGCTTGATCGGCTCGCGCTGCAGCGCCGCTTGCAACACACGCCAGCGCAACTCCTGCCAGGTTGTGATCGACTCGCCGTCGATGGCTCGCACGGTGTCGCCGGTCCGCACGCCGGCGGCCGCCGCGAGCGTGTTCGCCGGCGGACTGCCCAGCACCGGGCGCGCCTCCGGCAGGCCGTACATGAATAGACCGGCGTACACCAGGATTGCGAAGGCGAAGTTGAAGAGCGGTCCCGCGACGACGATCGCGAATCGCTTCCACACGGTTTGCCGGTTAAAGGCGCGATCAAGCTCGGCGGGAGGCACGGACCCTTCGCGCTCGTCCAGCATCTTCACGTAGCCGCCGAACGGGATCGCCGCGATGACCCATTCCGTCTGGTCGGCGCCCAGGCGCCAGGTGACGAGCGAGCGGCCGAAGCCGACGGAGAAACGCAGCACCTTCACCCCACAGAGCCGGGCGATGATGTAGTGGCCGTACTCGTGCACGACGATCAGCACGCCGAGCGCGACGATGAAAGCGACGATGGTCTGGACGAGGCTCATGAGCTAAGCGCTGGGGCAAACCCAGCCACTCTCGTGCCTGCGGCGCGCCGCGACTCGGCATCGGCCGCCATCACCGCGTCAAGGCTCGTGGCCTCCCCGGCTCCAACGGCTGCAAGCGTCTCGGCGATCACGCGGGCGATGCCGGTGAATGGCAAGCGCCTCGCCAGGAAGGCTTCAACCGCGACTTCGTTCGCCGCGTTCAGGATCGCCGGGGCCGTGCCGCCGCGCTCGAGCGCCGTATAGGCGAGGCGCAGGCACGGAAAGCGGCGCTCGTCCGGCTTTTCGAAGGTCAGGTCCTTCATCGTCGTCAGATCCAGTGATCGCGCTCCGGAGGCGATGCGCTCGGGATAGCCGAGCGCATGCGCGATCGGGACGCGCATGTCGGGGTTCGAGAGTTGCGCGATCAGCGAGCCGTCGACGTACTCGACGAGCGAATGCACGATGCTCTGCGGGTGGATCACGACCTCGATGGTTTGCGGCGGCATGTCAAAAAGCCACCGCGCCTCGATGACTTCGAGCCCCTTGTTCATCATCGTCGCCGAATCGACGGAAATCTTGCGGCCCATCACCCAGTTCGGGTGCGCACACGCCTGGTCCGGGGTAACAGCGTCCAGCGTATCGAGCGCGGCCGTCCGGAACGGGCCACCGGAGGCCGTGAGGACGATGCGGCGCACCGATTTGATGTCCGAGAGGCACTGGAACACGGCGTTGTGCTCGCTATCCACCGGCAGCAGAGTCGCCCCACCCTCTCGCGCCGCACGCGTGAGAAGAGGCCCAGCCATGACCAATGCTTCTTTATTCGCGAGCAAGACCCTCTTGCCCGCCCGCGCTGCAGCCAGGGTGGACGCAAGACCGGCCGCACCCACGATCGCAGCCATGACTACGTCGACACGGCTATCGCTCGCCACCTGCTCGAGCGCCTTCGCGCCGAAAAGAAGTTCCGTACCGCACTCCTTGAACGCTGCTGCGAGCTTCGCGTCCGGCGCGGTGCTGGACAGCACCGCATACGGTGGGCGATGCGTACGGCAGAGCGCGAAAAGCGCGTCGGCCTTGCCGTTCGCGGTAAGGGCGAAAACCCGGTAGCGGCCGCCGTGCCGCGACACCACGTCCAGCGTGCTGGAGCCGATCGAGCCGGTGGCGCCGAGGATGGCGAGATTCATCGCGTGAGGAGGAGCGCGGCGACCGGCAGGACCGCCGTCGCGCTATCGATCCGGTCCATGATGCCGCCGTGTCCGGGCAGGAGCGTGCCGCTGTCCTTGACGCCCGCCTGGCGCTTCGCCGCCGATTCGAAGAGATCGCCCACTATGCTGATTGCCGTAAGCAGGGCCGCCGAGGCCACAAGCGCGAGCCACCCCACGGTTCCCAGTAGAAAGGTGCCGCAGATGATAGCGTAGGCCACCGCCGCGGCGAGGCCGCCCCACGCCCCTTCCCACGTCTTGCCGGGGCTGATGGACGGTGCGAGCTTGCGCCGCCCCCACTTCCGCCCCGCGAAGTACGCCGCCGTATCGGCGACCCAGACCAGGATTAGCGCCGCGAGCACCTGTTTCGGCTGCAGCACCGCGAGCGCATAGCCGGCTGGCACCAGCACCACGACTCCCGCGGCGATGAGCGCGAGGCGATGCTGCGGGGCAACGCCGCGCGCAAGCCACAGGGGAACGGCAACGATCCAGAACGCTGTTGCGATCACGAGGGCAGCGAGCGCAATGGGCCGACCGAGGACGAAGATCAGCGCGTAAGCCATCGCGAGGGCGAGTGCATAGAACCAGGCCCCACCTTTGCCGAGCTGGCAGAGCCGCGCCCACTCATGGGCGGCCGTGGCGATGATCAGGCTGGTGAGAAACGCCCACCAGTCGCGCGGCAGGAGGAACAGTGCAGCGAGAAATACCACAAGGAGCGCGGCCGCCGTGGCGATCCGCGCGGCAAGCGCGCCGCTCAGGCGACTTTATCCCGCTTCGAGTCTGCGACCTGATCGCTCGTACGACCGAAGCGCCGTTCGCGGCTGCGGTACGACGCGATGGCAGCGTCCAGCGCCTCCGCGTCGAAGTCGGGCCATAGCGTGTCGGTGAAGTAGAGCTCGGTGTAGGCGAGCTGCCAAAGAAGGAAGTTGGAGATGCGCTCTTCGCCGCCGGTGCGGATGAAGAGATCCGGCTCCGGCGCGTAGTTCATCGACAGGTGCTCGGCCAACGCAGCCTCGTCGATCGGCCGCTTCTCAACCTTGTTGATCGCCTGCAGGAGGTCCCAGCGACCCCCGTAGTTTGCCGCGATGGTGAGCGTGAGCCGCTGGTTGCCCGCGGTGAGCTTTTCGCCCTGCTCTATGAGCTTGCGGATCTTCGGATCGAAACGTGCGATGTCACCGATCACTTTGAGCCGCACGCCGCTTTTGTGCATCCGCTCGACTTCGCTCGTCAGCGCGAGCTGGAAAAGCTGCATGAGGAGCGCCACTTCCTCCGCCGGCCGGCGCCAGTTTTCGGAGCTGAAGGCGAATAGCGTCAGGAACTCGATGCCGCGGTCGGCGCAATTACCGATGGCGGCGCGCACCGCTTCAAGGCCTCGCCGGTGACCGGCAATACGCGGCAGCATGCGGCTCTTCGCCCAGCGTCCGTTGCCATCGAGAATGATAGCCACGTGGCGCGGCACGTCGCCGTGCGCGGGAATGTCCTGCGTGGAGCTGGCGTGGCTCATTCCGCCCTCATACTCCCATGAGTTCCTTTTCTTTTTCCTGCAACAGCCGGTCGATCTCGGCGACATGCCGGTCGGTCATCTTTTGGACCTCGTCCTGGGCCCGGCGTTCATCATTCTCCGAGACCTCGTGCTTTTTCAATCCCTCCTTCAGGTGATGGATGGCGTCGCGACGGAGGTTGCGCACCGCGACGCGGGCGTTCTCCGCCTCGTGCTTAACCACCTTGATGAGCTCCTTGCGGCGCTCTTCCGTGAGCGAGGGCATCGGCACGCGCACCGTATCCCCCTGACTAGCCGGATTCAGGCCGAGGTCCGACTCGCGGATGGCCTTCTCCACCGCGGGAATCATCTTTTTCTCGAAGGGCGCCACGCCAATCGTCCGCGCATCGAGCAGCGTCACCTTGGCCACCTGGTTGAGCGGCGTGGGCGTGCCGTAGTAATCGACGTGAACATGGTCGAGAAGTCCGGTGTGCGCTCTGCCGGTGCGCACCTTGGACAAGTCGGCCTTGAAGGCCTGGATCGACTTGTCCATCTTCTGGTCGGTCGTCTTCTTGAGATCAGCGATTTGAATGGCCATGGCGCTCTCCCGCGGAGATCATACGTGAACCAGCGTGCCCTCGTCCTCGCCCAGGACCACACGCCGCAACGCGTCTTTCTTGAAGATGCTGAACACGTTGATCGGCAGCTTCTGGTCGCGGCAGAGCGTAAGCGCTGTCGCGTCCATGACCTTCAGGTTCTTGACGATGGCTTCGTCGAAGCTGATGCGCGCATAGCGCTGCGCGCGCGGGTCCTTCTTGGGATCCGCTGTGTACACGCCGTCGACCTTCGTCGCCTTGATCACGATCTCGGCGCCCATCTCGCTGCCGCGAAGCGCCGCCGCCGTGTCGGTCGTGAAGAAAGGATTGCCGGTGCCGGCGGCAAAGATGACGATCTTGCCCTCCTCGAGGTACCGGATCGCCTTGCCGCGGATATAGGGTTCCACCACCTGCTCGATGTTGAGCGCCGACAGCGCGCGGCTCGAGATTCCGGCCTGGCGCATCGCATCCTGCAGCGCGAGCGCGTTCATCACCGTCGCCAGCATTCCCATGTAGTCCGCCGTTGCGCGGTCCATGCCGGCTGCGCCGGGCGCCACGCCACGGAAAATGTTGCCGCCGCCGATGACGATGCCGATTTCAACGCCGAGGCGGGAGACCTGCGCGACTTCGGTAACGATCGCCTCGATCGTCTGCCGGTTGATACCAAAAGGATCCTCCCCCATCAGGGCCTCGCCCGACAGCTTAAGGAGGATCCTTTTGTATTTAGGTGTCACGACTCGGCGTCAATGCGCCTTACCAGCGGTCGCCATGACCTCGGCAGCAAAGTCGGTTGCCTTCTTCTCGATGCCTTCGCCCACCACAAGGAACGCGTAGTCGTTCAGCTTCGCCTTCTTCTGCGCAAGCATCTTCTCGACCGTCTGCTTGTCGTCCTTCACGAAAGGCTGGCCCATGAGACTGATCTCGCCGAGGAATTTGTTCACGGCACCTTCGACCATCTTCGCGGCGATCTCGGCGGGCTTGCCGGACTCTTTCGCGCGCGCCACCTGGATGTCGCGCTCGCGCGAGACGATGTCGGCCGGTACCTCGGCCTTCGTCATATGCGCGGGCTTGGCGAACGCGATGTGCATGGCGAGGTCTTTGCCGACCTCATCCGCACCTTCGTAGTCGACCAGTACACCGATCTTCGTCCCGTGCAGGTAGAGGGTGAGCTTGCCCTTCGCCTGCAAGCGCTTGAAGCGGCGAATGCTGATGTTCTCGCCGATCTTCTGAACGAGCGCCTGGCGCCTTGTTTCCACGTTGTCGATCGCGCCCAGTGCTTCAACGTTTGCTGGATTGCGCGACGCGACCAGCTCGGCGAGCGACGCAGCAAAGGCGACGAAATCGTCGTTCTTGGCAACGAAGTCGGTCTCGCTGTTCAGCTCCACCAGCGCGCCCACCTTGGCATCCGCCGAGAGCCACGCCCCGATTACGCCTTCGGCCGCGATGCGTCCCGCCGCCTTGCTCGCCTTGGCGCCGCTCTTGATACGCAGAAGCTCTTCCGCCTTCTTCAGGTCGCCGGCGCATTCGGACAGCGCCTTCTTGCACTCCATCATTCCCAGGCCGGTGAGCTCTCGCAGCTCCTTCACCAGTCCTGCACTAATCTCCGCCATTCCTTGTTGCTCCTTACAGGTTGAAAAAAAGGGGCCTCGTGTAGCGTGAGGGCCCCTTTTGGGTTTCGGTCGAGGCGAGGTTACTTTCCGGCGTCATCCTCTTCCACCTCGACGAACTCGTCGCGCGACGCCGAGGCCACTTCCTCGAGCGACTGCGTACGGCCTTCGAGCACTGCGTCGGCCATGCCGCGCGCATAAAGCCGGATCGCGCGACTGGAATCGTCGTTGCCGGGAATGATGTAGTCGATGCCCTCGGGCGTATGGTTCGTGTCGACGACGCCGATCACCGGCACGCCGAGCTTGTTCGCTTCGGCCACGGCGCCTTTCTGGTAGCCGACGTCGATGACGAAGAGCGCATCCGGCAGAGCCCCGAGATCCTTGATGCCGCCGAGCGAGCGCTGCAGCTTCTGCATCTCGCGCGTGATCCCCAGCGCCTCTTTCTTGGAGATGCGATCAAGGCCGCCCTCCTGCTGGAGTTGCTCCATCTCCTTCAGGCGCTTGATCGATTGCTTCACCGTCTTGAAGTTGGTGAGCATCCCGCCGAGCCAGCGGTGATCGACGAACGGCATCTGGCAGCGCATCGCCTCTTCGCGGACGATCTCGCGCGCCTGGCGCTTCGTGCCGACGAAAAGGATCGATCCCCGATTCGCAGCCAGCTGGCGCGCGAACTTGAGCGACTCCTGGTACATCGCCAGGGTCTTCTCGAGGTTGATGATGTGAATCTTGTTGCGGTGGCCGAAGATGAATGGCGCCATCTTCGGATTCCAATACCGGGTTTGATGTCCAAAATGGACGCCGGCTTCCAGCATCTGACGCATCGTCACCGACACTTACTGTCTCCTAATTAGGGTTAGGTCTGCCGCCCGGCCTAGAACCTCTATGAGGCACCCTAATGGCTGGGCGGGATAATTTTCGCGAACCCAATGGGGTCAGCGAGCCCAAAATTCTAGCATAATCAGGCTAATGCCCGTAGTTCTGAAGACCGCCGAGGAGCTGGAGCGGATGCGCATCGCCGGCCGCCTCGCCTCCGAAGTGCTCGATTTCATCACCCCGCACGTCAAGCCCGGCGTGACCACGGGGAAGCTGAATGATCTTTGCCACGACTACATGGTTCGTGAGCAGAAGACGATCCCCGCGCCGCTCAACTATGCGCCGCCGGGCTACAAGCCCTACCCGAAGTCGATCTGCACGTCGGTCAACCACCAGGTCTGTCATGGCGTCCCGGGCGACCGTGTCCTCAAGACGGGCGACACGCTCAACATCGATATCACGGTGATCAAGGACGGTTTCCACGGCGATTGCAGCCGCATGTTCTACGTCGGCGAGCCGTCCATCCAGGCGAAGCGACTCGTTGATGTGACCTTCGAATGCATGTGGCTTGGTATCCGGGCAGTGCGGCCGGGCGCCCGCCTTGGCGATATCGGCGCGGCGATCCAGGTCCATGCGGAGCGCGCGGGATTCTCCGTGGTGCGCGAGTTCTGCGGGCACGGCATCGGCCGCAAGTTCCACGAGGAGCCGCAGGTCCTGCACTACGGCAAGGCAGGGACAGGGCTCGCGCTCCAGCCGGGAATGACGTTCACCGTCGAGCCGATGATCAACGCCGGCAAGCCCGGCATCCGCGAGCTCGCCGACGGCTGGACGATCGTCACGAAGGATCACAGTCTCTCCGCGCAGTGGGAACACACCGTCGCCGTGACCGAGGACGGTTTTGAGGTCTTGACTCTCTCCGCTGGCGTCCAACCAGCGCCAGCCATAGGTTCCGAGGCCACCTCCAAGTGACCGCAGCAAGCCTGCGCGAGCGCGTCGCCGCTGAGCGAGCGGCGCTGCGTGCGGGTTACCTTGAGCATCCGAATCCGCGACGCCTGCTCAAGGCGCACGCGAAGCTCATCGACCGCACGATCAAGACCGTGCCCGGATTGCCGAAGGGCGCGGCGCTCATCGCCACCGGCGGCTACGGCCGTGGCGAGCTCTACCCGAGTTCCGACATCGACCTCCTCGTACTGCTCGCTCGCGAGCCCGAGGCGGCAGAGCGCGAGTCGCTGGAGAAATTCATCGGCACTCTCTGGGACATCGGCCTTGAGATCGGACACAGCGTACGTACGGTTGAAGGCTGCCTTCAAGCCGCCGCCGACGACGTCACGGTGCGCACGACCTTGCTCGAGGCGCGCTACCTGGCCGGCAGCCGCGAGCTCGCCCGGCGCCTGGAGGCGGCGCTGCGCAAGCAGATGGATCCGGTCGCATTCCTCAAGGCGAAGACCCTCGAGCAGGAGCAGCGCCACGCCAAGCACCAGGACACGCCCTACTCGCTCGAGCCGAACCTGAAGGAAGCTCCGGGCGGCCTGCGCGATCTCCAGGTGATCCAGTGGATTGCGCGCGGCGCGGGCCTCGGCGCGACCTGGAACGAACTGGTGGCGCAGAAGCTGATCGAGCGCGACGAGGCGCGGCAGCTCTCAAAAGCCGAAACGCTGCTGCAGGACCTGCGCATCCGCCTGCACTACATCGCGGGACGGCGTGAAGACCGCATCGTGTTCGACGTGCAGACGGCGCTGGCCGCGCAGCTCGGTTACAAGGACAGTGCCCATCGCCGCGCGAGCGAAGCGATGATGCAGCGCTACTACCAGACCGCCAAAGGCGTCACGCAGCTCAACACGATCCTGCTGCAGAACCTCGAGGCGCGCCTCGCCCCGGAGCCGGATGTGGAGCCGCGCGCGCTGAACGAGCGTTTCCGCTCGCGCGGTGCCCTGCTGGAAGCGGAGAGCGATGAGCTCTTCGAGCGGCAGCCGCTCGCCATCCTCGAGAGTTTCCTGCTTCTCATGCAGCACCAGCAGCTGCGCGGCATGACCGCGCCGACGCTGCGCGCGCTCTACCGCGCGCGCGGCCGCGTAAATGTGCGCCTGCGGCGCGACCCGCTGGCGCAGCTCATGTTCGTGCACATCCTGCAGCAACCGCGCGGCATCGTGCACGAGTTCAGGCGCATGAATCAGTACGGCATCCTGGGGCGCTATCTGCCGGAGTTCGGGCGCGTCGTCGGCCAGATGCAGCACGACCTTTTCCATGTCTATACCGTCGACCAGCACATCCTCATGGTGGTGCGCAACCTGCGGCGCTTCACCCAGCCGGAGTTCGCGCACGAATTCCCGCTCTGCAGCGAGCTGATGAGCGGCTTCGAGCGGCGATGGCTCCTTTACGTCGGCGCGCTCTATCACGACATCGCCAAGGGCCGCGGCGGCGACCATTCGCATCTCGGCCAGGCAGACGCGCGCAGCTTCTGCCGGCGCCACGGCCTCGCCAAGGAAGATCGCGAGCTCGTCGAATTCCTCGTCGAAAACCACCTCTCGATGTCGCACGTCGCGCAGAAGGAAGACGTCTACGACCCGGAGGTGATCGCCGCCTTCGCCAAGCGCGTGAAAACCGAGCGGCGGCTGGTGGCGCTGTACCTGCTGACCGTCGCCGATATGCGCGGCACCAGCCCGAAGGTGTGGAACGCCTGGAAGGGCAAGCTGCTCGAGGACCTTTACCGCGCGACGCGCCGCGTACTGACCGGCGAGCCGCTCGCCCGCGACGCCGCGCTCGCCGAGAAGCAGGCGGAAGCCGCACGGCTCCTGCGGCTCTATGCCCTGTCGGATGGCGTGAAGGATCGCCTCTGGGCAAGCCTCGATATCACCTACTTCCTGCGCCACGATGCTCAGGAGATCGCGTGGCATACGCGCAACCTCCATTACCGCGTCGATGCCGAGAAACCGGTCGTGAAGGCACGCCTGGCGCCGTTCGGTGAAGGGCTGCAGGTGATGATCTATACGCAGGACCGGGAGGCGCTCTTTGCCCGCATCTGCGGCTACTTCGATCGCGCCGGCTTCAATATCGCGGAGGCGAAGGTCCACACGACGCGCAACGGGTATGCGCTCGATACCTTCGTCGTCATGGGCCAGGGGCGCGACGCGCACTACCAGGACCGCATCGCGATGATCGAGTCCGAGCTGGCGGAAGAGCTTCGTTCGGACACCCCACTGCGGCCGCCGCAGGGCGGTCGGCTTTCGCGCCGCGTGCGCCACTTCCCGATCTCGCCGTCGGTCAATATCCGGCCGGACGAACGCGGCGCCTATCAGGTGCTCTCGATCGTGGCGAGCGACCGACCGGGGCTCCTTTACGGCATCGCGCGCATCCTCGCGCGGCATCACATCAGCCTGCAGACCGCACGCATCAACACACTCGGCGATCGCGCAGAGGACGTGTTCCTGGTCTCAGGCGAGGGGCTCAATGCCCCGAAGACGGTGCTGCAGCTCGAGCAGGAGCTGCTCTCCGACCTCAGTCTTCCTGCGGCAGCGGCTCCCCAGGGAACAGCGCTTCATTGAAGCCGAACTTCGAGAAGTCACGGATCCTCATCGGATAGAGGATGCCGTCGAGGTGGTCGACCTCGTGCTGCACCACCCGCGCATGGAAGTCTGAGACCTCGCGCTCGAAGGGTTTGCCGTTCTCGTCGACGCCGCGGTAGCGCAGCCGTTTGTAGCGCGGCACTACGCCACGCATGCCGGGGACCGAGAGGCATCCTTCCCAGCCCTCCTCCAACTCCGGTCCCAAGGGTTCGAGCACCGGGTTGATCAGCACCGTGTCCGGAACTTCCTCGGCCTGCGGGTAACGCGGGTTTGCGTGCACGCCGAAGATCACGACGCGCAGGCCTACGCCAATCTGCGGGGCGGCAAGTCCCGCGCCGTTCAAATGTGCCATCGTGTCGCGCATGTCCTGAAGCAACGCCTGCAGCTCCGGCGTGCCGAACTCCTTGATCTCCTGCGATCGCGCGAGCAGGCGCGGGTCGCCCATGCGCAGAACTTCTCGAATCATTTGCACAGCTCCTCGATGATGCGTCGTACGCGTTCCATGGCTTCGTCCAGCACGGCACCGATTTTCTCCAGCGGGATGGCGCGCTTGCTGTCGCCGCGCCCTGCGGCGTAGTTCGCCACCACCGCGATCGCGGCGTACTGAAGGTTGAGCTCCCGTGCGAGCCCGGCCTCCGGCATGGCGGTCATGCCGACGAGGTCGGCACCATCGCGACTGAGCTTCTCGATCTCGGCGGCCGTCTCCAGGCGCGGGCCCTGGGTCGTGGCGTAAACGCCGCCGTCGCCAACCGTCTCGCCGCACGCCTTCGCCGCGGCCAGGATCTTTTCGCGCATGGCTCGCGCATAGGGCTCGGTGAAGTCGATGTGCTCGACCGGCTTGCCTTTGCCTTCGAAGTAGGTCGAGCGCCGCCCCCATGTGTAGTCGATGATCTGGTGCGGGACGGCGAGCACCCCGGGCGCCATGGAATCAGCGATGCCGCCAACCGTGGCGATGGACAGGACTTCGCGGGCGCCCGCTTTCTTCAACGCCCAGAGATTTGCGCGGTAGTTCACTTCGTGGGGGGCGATGGTGTGTCCGTCGCCGTGACGCGCAAGAAATACGACGTCGCGGCGTCCAATCCGCCCGAAGCTGAGGCGCGCCGACGGCGCGCCATAGGGTGTACGTGCGATTTTGCGCCGCGTGTTCTTGAGGATGCCGAGCTTTGCGAGCCCGCTGCCGCCGATGATGGCCAGCATCAGGAGCCGCGCATGGCCCGGATCTCGGGGAGATTTCGCCAGAAACCCTTGGCATCCATGCCGCAGCCGAAGACGAAGCGATCCTCGATCGTGAGGCCGACGAAGTCGGCCTTGATCGGCTTCGCGCGTGCGAGGCGCTTTTCGACCAGCACCGCAGACTGAAAGCTCTTGGCACCCAGCTCGAGCAGCCGGTCGCGAATCGCAGCCATCGTCTGGCCGCCGTCGAGAATGTCATCGAGCACAAGCACTGCGCGATCGCGCACATTGGCGGGTGGCGCGACTCGCCAGTCGATCTTGGCGCCGATCGTCTCGATGCCATAGCGCGACGCATGGATGTAATCCAGGTCCAGGGGGAAATGAAGAAGCGGGAGGACCTGCCCCGCGAAGACCACCGCGCCGCCCATCACCACCAGCACGAGCGGGTAGGTCTTTGCCATCTTGTCGCTGATCTCTGCGGCCACGCGCTTCACCGCCGCCTGCACCTCTACCGCGCTGGCGATCGGGTCCGATTCTTCGAGGAAGCGCCAGGCGCCCTGGATATCCGTCATCCAGTCGAGTCTAGCGTGACTTGAGATAGCTCGCGAAAGCCTTGCCAAACTCGGGGTGACGCACACCGAATTCCACTGTCGCCTGCAGATAACCAAGCTTCGATCCGCAATCGAAGCGCCGGCCCGGCAGCCGCACGGCCATGGCGCGCTCGTGCTTGAGCAGCGCGGAGATCGCGTCGGTCAGCTGGATCTCGCCGCCGGCGCCCGGTTTAACTTCGCCCAGCAAATCGAAGATACGGGGCGTCAGCACATAGCGGCCGATGACGGCAAGGTTGGAAGGCGCGTCCGCGGGCTTTGGCTTCTCCACGATGCTATGGATACGCGCCATGTCGCCCTCCATCTTGTCGATGGTGACGATGCCGTAGCTTTGCGTCTGGTCCTTCGGCACTTCCTCGACGCCGAGAAGCGAGCAATTTTCCTTCTCGAACACCTGCGCCATGCGCGCGATCGCCGGCGGGTTCGAGTCCATCAGGTCGTCCGCGAGCAGCACCGCGAAAGGATCATTGCCCACGACCGGTTGCGCGCAAAGGACAGCATGACCGAGGCCAAGGGGCTCCGTCTGTCGGATATAGACGCATCGCACGCCGTCCGGCAGCACCGAGCGCACCTGGTCCAGCAGCGCGTCCTTGCCCTTTCGCTCGAGCTCGGTCTCGAGCTCGTACGCCTTGTCGAAATGGTCTTCGATCGCGCGCTTGTTGCGGCCGGTGACGAAGATCATGTCGGTGATCCCGGCCGAGGCCGCCTCCTCAACCGCGTACTGGATGAGCGGCTTGTCGACGATCGGCATCATCTCCTTCGGGCTCGCCTTGGTGACGGGCAGGAAGCGGCTGCCGAACCCGGCTACCGGGAAAACCGCTTTTCTCAACTTCGGCATCAACGCTCCTTGAGTAGCTGCTTCAACTGCTGCTCATCGATCACCCGCACGCCCAGGCTACGGGCCTTGTCGAGCTTGCTGCCTGCATCGGCGCCCGCCACCACGTAGTCGGTCTTCTTAGACACCGACGCCGCTACCTTGTGCCCGCGCGCTTCCAGCGCTTCACGCGCCTCATCTCGCGTCATGCCGGCGAGCGAGCCGGTCAGGACGAACGTCTTGCCACCTTCGCCGCGACGCTGTGCAGGCGCCGCGATCTCTACCACCCGGGTCAAGCGCTCGATGACATCCCGGTTGTGACGCTCGTGCAGGAACTTTGCGATGCTATCCGCCAGCTCAGGGCCGATGCCTTCCAGCGGCACATCTTCGATCGGCTCGCTGCGCTTCTTGCGTTGTGCATTCTCCTTGCGCACGGCCTCCTTGTCAGCCATCAGGGCAGTCCAGTCGGCTGTCATGAGATTCGCCACCGAGCCGAAGTGGCGCGCCAGGATCTTCGCGACCTCCTCGCCCACGCCCGGCATGCCGAGCGCATAGATGAACCGATGCAGCTCCGCGTGCCTCGACGTCTCGATGCTCGAGCGCAGGTTCTGCGCCGACTTTTCGGCCATGCGCTCAAGCCCGGCCAGGGTTCCCTCGTCCAGGTCATAGAGGTCCGCCGGGTTTTTCGCCAGCTCGCGCTCGACCAGCTGATCGACGATCTTGTCCCCCAGTCCCTCGATATCCATTGCCCGGCGGCCGGCGAAATGAAGTAGCGCCTGCTTGCGCTGTGCCTTGCAATACAAGCCGCCCGTGCACCGTGTCGCCGCCTCGCCTTCGACTCGCACCACGGGCGAGCCGCACACAGGGCAGCTCGTCGGCATCTTGAAACGGTCTTCCGCCCGACGTAGACCGGGCTTTCGCACGTTGACGATCTCCGGGATGACGTCGCCGGCTCGCCGCACGACGACCGTGTCGCCAGCCCATACGTCCTTGCGCCTCAGTTCATCCTCGTTATGCAGCGTAGCGTTGCTCACTGTAACGCCGCCGACGAACACCGGCTTCAGCTTTGCCACCGGGGTCAGGGTTCCCGTGCGGCCCACTTGCACCTCGATCGCCTGCACTTCGGTTACTTCTTCCTGCGCCGGATACTTGTGCGCGACCGCCCAGCGCGGCTCTCGTGCAACGTTGCCGAGATCGCGCTGCGCGTCGAGATCGTTCACCTTGTAGACCACGCCATCGATGTCGAAGGGCAGCGCTTCGCGCTTCTTCGCGATCGCGGCGTGGTAGGCAATGAGCTCTTCCGCACCCTTCACGACCTTGCGCTCCTTATTCACCGGGATGCCGAATGCTTCGATGGCATCGAGGAGCTCGCTGTGCCGGCGCGGCGCACGAAAGCCGCGCATGACGCCATAGCCGTAGGCAAAGAATGTCAGCGGTCGTTGCGCCGTGATCTTGGGATCGAGCTGGCGCACGGCTCCGGCCGCGGTGTTGCGCGGATTGATGAAGAGCTTCTCTCCGGCCTCTGCCTGCCGCCGATTCAGCTTCTCGAAGGCGGCACGCAGCATGAAGATCTCGCCGCGCACTTCCAGAACTTCGGGCGCCTTGCCTTTCAGGCGCAGGGGAATCGCGTGGATCGTGCGCACATTGCCGGTCACATCCTCGCCTACTTCGCCGTCGCCCCGAGTCGCGGCGCGCACCAGCATGCCCTTTTCGTAGCGCAGGCTGATTGCCAGGCCGTCGAGCTTGAGCTCCGCCGCATATTCCACCGGCGGGTCGCCGGGTTCGAGATCGAGCTCGCGGCGAATGCGCGCATCGAAGTTCGCGGCGCCCGTGTCCTCGGTGTCCGTCTCGGTCTTGATGGAGAGCATCGGCACGTCGTGGCGCACCGGGGCCAGATCCTTGGCCGCTGCGCCGCCCACCCGCTGCGTGGGCGAATCGGGCGCGGCAAGCTCAGGGTGCTCGGTTTCGAGCGCCTGCAGCTCGCGAAACATCCGGTCGTACTCCGCGTCGGTGATCTCCGGCGCGTCCTCGACGTAGTACAACCGATTGTGGCGCTCGATCTCGGCCCGCAGGACCGAGACCCGCGCCTTCGGGCTGGTCATGAGAAGACGCGCAGCGCGAGTGGACTGCCGGGCTCGATACCGCAGCCGGCGAGCCGTTGCCTTACCGCCTCGAGCTGCGCTCCGATGGACGCAAGCGCACGTTCGTCGAGCTCGCGGCCCGTGTCATCCACGAGCCGGCCACCGCGCGATTGCGCGAGTTGGCGTCCCGCTCGGGCCATGGCTTCGTATCCCCTGGCGGGTTCATGCGTGCGCGCCACGTCGAGCGTAAGCGTAACGCCATCCTCGCGCGGCGCCGCCTGAAACGGTTGGCCATCGAACTGCGCCGGCGTGAAGCCGATGCCCACGACATGCAAGGCGACCTGGATATCGGAGTCGGCGCAGATGCGGTCCAGCTCCCGCGCGGCATCGAGCGCTTCGCGCATCTCCGGCGCCTGCACCGTAGCGGTCAATTGCGCTGCCATCGTTTCCACCATCGATCGGAACTCGATCACTTCGGCATCGCTCGCCACGCCGTCGCGGCTGACGAGCTGAAGCGCAGCCCGTACTTTCGGCGGCTCCTCGGAGAGGAGCGCGCGGCGAAGGAAGCGCTGCTCGATCGGCGCCCAGGCTTCGTGCACGGCGCCGCCGGTCGCGGGCAAATTGAGCTCCATCACGTAGTCCACTTGCTCAGCAGGAAGCGCTCCCGCGGGTACCTCGATGCGCTTGGGCAATGGCGGGAGCGTCGGTTCGCGCCGCTCGTCGAGCAGCACATCGGCATGTCCGGAACCGAACGCGCGCTCGGCCGTGCGGCGCACGCGCCGCTCCTGCCACCGGTTGTAGACCAGGACTGCTACAACCGCGACGCCGCCGATGACCCCCAGACCGATTTGGAGATCGGTCACTACGCTGCGAGCTCCTCCCGGATGCGCAACGCCTCGTCGATGTCGACCGCGACGACGCGCGACACCCCGGATTCCGGCATGGTCACGCCGATCAGCTGCTCGGCGAGTTCCATGGTGATCTTGTTATGGCTGATGAAGAGGAACTGGGTCTGCGACGACATCTTGCGCACGAGCTCGCAGAAGCGGACGGTGTTGCTGTCGTCCAGCGGCGCATCGACCTCGTCCAGCAGGCAGAACGGCGCCGGGTTGAGCTGGAAGAGTGAGAACACGAGCGAGATGGCGGTGAGCGCTTTTTCGCCACCGGACAGGAGATGGATGCTGCTGTTTCGCTTGCCCGGCGGCTGCGCCATGACCTGGACGCCGCAGTCGAGGATCTCTTCGCCCGTCATGACGAGCTTGGCTTCTCCGCCGCCGAAGAGCGAGGGAAAGAGCGAGCCGAAGTGCCGGTTCACGCTCTCGAACGTCTCGCGCAGGAGCTCGCGCGTCTCGCGATCGATCTTGCGGATGGCATCTTCCAGCGTCCTTACCGCCTCGTCGAGGTCGGTCGCTTGCGAGTCCAGGTATTCCTTGCGCTCGCGGCTGGTGCGCAGCTCTTCCACCGCCGCGAGGTTGACTGCGCCAAGCTCGCCAATCGATGTCGTGAGCCGCGTGATCTCGCCCTGCAATGTGGACGGCCGCGGCGCGCCTTCGGATTCGGTCGTGAGCCTTGCCTCATCTGCGTTCGCGTCGCGGAGTTGCGTAGCGAATTGCTCGAAGTTCAGGCTCGCCGCCTGCTCCTTGAGCTTCAGCTCGCCGAGACGCTCGCGCAGGGGCGCAACCTTCGCTTCGATGGCTAGCCGTGCCTCCTCGATTTCGCGGAGCACACCGGCAGCCGCCTCGACGGCATTGCGTGCTTCTGCCAGCGTCTTCTCGCAACTGATGCGGGCTTCGACCGCCGCGTCGAGCGCCTGTCGCACGCCCGGAATCGGATCGGCAGCGAGCTCCTCGGTGAGCTTCACTACCTCGGCGTCCGCGCGCTCGATCTGCTGGTCGATCACCCGGACGGAATGGTCGATCTCGGCGATCTTCGACGTGCACTCGCGCTCACCGAAGATCGCATCCTGCGCATCGCGCTCGCCCTGCTGGACCGCACGGCGCTGGTCGGCCAGCGCCGTCTCCGCAGCGATGTGGTCGTTGCGGCTCGTCTCCAGGCGGCCGCGCGCTGTGCCAATCTCTTCGCCGATCGCGACCGCGGCGCGTTGCGAATTCGCGAGCGACACCTGCCCCTGCTCCGCTTCGACGGAGAGCTCGCCCCGCTCCGCTTCCAGTTGTGCCTTGCGCTCGCGGTACCGCTCATGTGCTTGTGCAAGCTTCAGCTGCTCGATCTGCGTGTCATGGCGCGCCTTCTCCTGGCGCGCGATTTCCTGGCGAGCTTCTTCAAGCGCCGCCTCGCGCTCCAGGCGCTCGCTCTCCGTGCGCTCGAGCTCCTTCTGTCGCCCCTCGAGCTGTGCGCCCAGCTCACGGCAGCGTACTTCGAGGCTTTCGATCTCGGCCTGCCGCGCGAGGAGCCCGGCGTCCGCAGCGTCCGGTGCATGCAGGCTGACGGTATGACGGGTGAACTGGTCGCCGTCACGGTTCACGAGCACTGCTCCAGCCGGGAGGCGCTCGCGCGCCGCCTGGTCAGGACGACCTTCGATCACATAGACCTGGGCGAGCCAATCGGCCAGCGCGCCGCGGATGCCATCGTCGAGTGCGTGGACCTTCGACGCGAGCGGTAATCCCGCTGCCGGGGCGCCAGCCGCTTCACGCGACGCCTCGAACAGGCTGGCCTTCGCCGGCGGTCGCTCCGAGAAACCGCTATCGATCGATCCCAGAAGCGCGTGGAGGCGCTCCCTCAGCACGGCCTCGACCGCCGTTTCCCAACCCGCATCGATCCTTAGCTTCTGCCATAGCTGCGCGGCGCTGCCGAGGCCTTGCCGCTGGATCCACTCGCGGAGCGGCGCGTTGTTTTCCACGTCCGCTTGTATCTGGCGCAGCGTGGAGAGCTGAGCTTCCGCTGCGGCGGCGTCGCGCTGCGCGTTGCCGACCTGCTCGGCCGCCTGGGCGCTTGCTTCCTGCAACGCCGCGCATTCGGCCTGCAAGGCCTCCAATGCCTGGCGCGCCTTCTCGAGCGATGCATCGATTTCGGCGGCCCGCGCTTCCATCTCGCGCAGTGCGCTCGAATCGGGCTCGGCGAGTGCCTGCAATTCGGCATCAAGCCGTTCGCGGCGCTGCGCCAGCGCTTCGGCCGCGCGCTCGAGATGCGCCCGGTTCGCCTGCTCGAGCTGCAAGCGGCTTTCCGCCTGCATCAGTTGGCTACGCGACTCACTGAGCTTGTCTTGGGCGGTGCGGAAGGCCTGCTCCGCCTGAGGCAGGCGCGCGTTCTCTGCGTCGAGCTTCTCCTTGGTCTGGGCGACCCGTTGCTTCGCGCCGCCCGCGCGATTGGCCCACATATGCAGGGCTTGGGTGAGCTGTGAACGCTGTTCGCGCCATGCGGTGAGCTGGGTGCGGCGCTCGGTATGCTGGCTCTCCAGGCGCGAGCGGGTCTCTTCCGCATGCCGGAGCTCGGACTCATGACGCGCAACCTCGGCGTTCGCACCATACAGGCCGCCCTGCGCCGCGTTCATTGCGTCGCCCGCCTGATAGTGCGCCGCGCGCGCCGTCTCCAGGCGGCTCTCCAGGCTCCGCGACTGGGCGTTCTCAGCCTCGAGCTCGTTGCCGACCCGGGCGACCTCAGCCGAGTGCTTTTCGCGCTCCGCGGCAGCGTCGCGGCGACGCAGATACCAGAGGAGGTGCTGCTTGAGTTGCAGATCGTCCTGCAGCTCCTTGTAGCGGGTCGCCACCTGGGCCTGGGCATCGAGCTTCTCGATCTGGCCGCCCAGCTCGAGCCGGATATCGGTGATCCGGGACAGGTTCTCCCGCGTATCGGCAAGGCGTGATTCGGTTTCCTTGCGGCGCTCCTTGTACTTCGAGATGCCTGCCGCTTCCTCAAGGAACACCCGCAGCTCCTCGGGCTTGGCCTCGATGACCCGCGAGATCATGCCCTGCTCGATGATCGCGTAGGCGCGCGGCCCGAGGCCCGTACCCAGGAACATGTCGGTGATGTCGCGCCGGCGGACGTGCGTGCCGTTGATGTAGTAGCTCGACTCGCCATCGCGCTGGACGATGCGCTTGACCGCGATTTCGGCGTATTGCGACCACTGGCCGGCCGCCCGCCCGAGCGAATTGTCGAAGGTGAGCTCGACCGACGCGCGCGCAAGCGGCGTCCGGTTCGCGGCGCCATTGAAGATCACGTCCTGCATCGAGTCGCCGCGCAGGGCCGAGGCGCGGGTCTCGCCGAGCACCCAGCGCACCGCGTCGATCACGTTCGATTTGCCGCAGCCATTGGGGCCGACAACGCCGACCAACTGGCCGGGTACATGAATCGTTGTGGGATCTACGAAGGACTTAAAACCAGACAGCTTTATTTGAGTTAACCGCACCCGAAAATAATAACGTCTTACGCCCCGCTATTGAACCGTCGCGGCGCAGAGAAAATCGTTGACAAACCGGACGGGAGGCAAACTTTCGCGCACGCACCCCTATGGGTGGACGCAAAACGCGATTTGGCCGTCTGCACACCATATCTAGTGGTCGGTTGCGGCATGGTGCGCCATCAGCGGTGGGGACGCTGCATGCTAAGATTTGGCAGTTTTTCTCCGTTTTCTCTTCCAAACCAAGTGCCCTCTCGTCCCAGCCAGAAGCTGGAGACCTTTCCCAATCCAGCGCGCAGCCGCGACTACCGGATCCACATGGAGATTCCGGAGTTCACGTGCGTCTGTCCGATGACGGGCCAGCCCGACTTCGCGACGCTGGTGCTCGACTACGTGCCCGACCGTCTGTGCGTCGAGCTGAAGTCGCTCAAGCTCTACGTCTGGTCCTACCGCGACGTCGGCACCTTCCACGAGGCGGTGACTAACAAGATCCTTTCCGACCTTGTGGGCGCGACCCAACCTCGGCTGATGCGTCTGGAAGCACGCTTCAACGTGCGCGGCGGGATCTACACGACCGTCATCGCGGAGCACCGCAAGAAAGGCTGGGCAGGAGAGATGCCAGCCCGGTGAACCCGCTTCTCGCCAAGCTACAGCCCTACCCGTTCGAGAAGCTGCGCGCCCTGATTGCCGGCAACACGCCGCCGACGAACCTGAAGCCGATCAACCTCCAGATCGGCGAACCGAAGCACCCGACACCCGCGCTGGTCAAAGATGCGTTAGCCAAGGCGCTGGACGGGCTCGCCGCCTATCCGTTGACAGCCGGGACTCCCGAGCTGCGCCAGGCCATCTCCGCCTGGCTTGCCCGCCGGTATGGGATCCCGGCGCCGAGCGCTGAGACCGAGGTGTTGCCGGTGAATGGCTCCCGCGAGGCCCTCTTCGCGTTTGCCCAGACCGTGCTCGATCCGACCCGAAGCGCCAAGGTGGTGTGCCCCAACCCGTTTTATCAAATCTATGAAGGCGCGGCCCTGCTGGCAGGCGCAACGCCTGTTTATGGCACGCCCGAAAGCTGGGAAGGCGTCCAGCTCGTCTACGCGTGCTCGCCCGCCAATCCGACCGGGAAGGTCATGAAGCTGGACGAATGGCGGACGCTCTTCGAGCTTTCCGACCGCCACGGCTTCGCCATCGCGTCGGACGAGTGCTATTCCGAGATTTACTGCGGCGACGCGCCGCTTGGCGGCCTTCAGGCTGCCCGGAAGCTCGGGCGCTCGTACCAGCGGCTGGTATCGTTCTCCAGCCTGTCGAAGCGCTCGAACGCGCCCGGCATGCGCTCGGGCTTCGCCGCCGGCGATGCCGAGCTCATCAAGAAATTCCTGCTCTACCGGACCTACCACGGCTCTGCGATGAGTCTGTCAGTCCAGGCCGCCTCGATCGCCGCATGGAGCGACGAAAAGCACGTCGAGGACAACCGGCGCCTGTACCGCGACAAGTATGCGGCGGTGCTGCCGATGGTCAAAGCTCCGCTCGAGACCCAAATGCCCGACGGCGGCTTCTACCTGTGGATGCGCACGCCGATCGACGACGCCGACTTCGCGCGGCGGCTGCACGGCCAATACAATGTCCTTGTGCTGCCCGGAAGCTTCCTTGCCAGGACGACCAAAGCCGGAAATCCCGGCTCGAATTACGTGCGCATCGCACTCGTTCCGCCGCTCGCGGAATGCGTGGAGGCGATGGAACGCATCGTGCGCTTCGCCTCAACGCTATGAGCGCCAAGGACACCATCGAATCGGCTTGGGAAGGCCGCGCTTCGCTGACGCCGTCGAGTGCGCCGAAGGCGCTACGCGATGCAGTCGAGGAAGCGATCGCCGGCCTGGATAGCGGCAGGCTGCGGGTCGCCGAAAAGGTGGGCGGCGAGTGGGTCACCCACCAGTGGCTCAAGAAGGCGGTGCTCCTTTCCTTCCGGTTGGAAGACAACCGGGTCATGGACGCTGGCCCGACCCGTTATTACGACAAGGTGCCGAGCAAGTTCGGTCCTTCGTTCGATTTCGCGGCGGCGGGCTTTCGCGTTGTGCCGCCCGCGATCGCAAGGCGCGGCGCTTATGTCGCCAAGAACGCCGTGCTGATGCCCTCCTACGTGAACATCGGCGCCTACGTCGGCGAAGGCACGATGGTGGATACCTGGGCTACGGTCGGCTCGTGCGCGCAGATCGGAAGCAACGTCCACCTCTCTGGCGGCGTTGGTATCGGCGGCGTGCTCGAACCGGTGCAGGCCAACCCGGTCATCATCGAAGACAACTGCTTCATCGGTGCACGCTCCGAGGTCGTCGAGGGCGTGATCGTCGAGGAAAACAGCGTTCTCTCGATGGGCGTGTATCTCGGTCAGAGCACGAAGATCTTCGACCGGACGACTGGCGAGACGCTTTACGGGCGTGTTCCGGCAGGCTCGGTCGTCGTTTCCGGGACACTGCCCTCGCCGGATGGGAAATATGCCCTCTACTGCGCCGTGATTGTAAAAAAGGTCGATGCGAAGACACGGGCCAAAACTAGCCTGAACGAACTGCTGCGAGGCGATTAAACTAGGCGCTCGGTTTCGGGGGGGATGACATGGGTGCAATGACGCGGTTGTTTCAGGTGATGGCCGACAAGAAAGCGTCGGACATCTTCATTTCCGTGGGCGCGCCGATCAACATCAAGATCAACGGCAACGCCGTGCCGGTCAACCAGACGATCATGACGGCGGAGACCGTCAAGCAACTCATCTACGAAGTCCTGAACGAGCGCCAGATCAAGGAATACGAAGAGGAGATGGAGCTCAATACGGCCTACGCGCTCGAGAATGTGGGCGCGTTCCGGATCAGCGCGTTCCGCCAGAAGGGCTCGCCCGCGGTGGTCGTGCGCTTCATCCCCGGCACGATCCCGGCGCTCGATACGCTCGGCGTGCCCGAAGTGCTGAAAGAGATCATCATGCAGAAGCGCGGCCTGATCCTGATGGTCGGCGCCACGGGCTCGGGCAAGTCGACCTCGCTCTCCTCGATGCTCGATTACCGCAACGAGCGCAAGTCGGGCCACATCCTCACCCTCGAAGACCCGGTCGAATTCATTTTCCAGAACAAGAAGTCGATCGTGAACCAGCGCGAGGTCGGCACCGACACCAAGGCCTTCGAGATCGCGCTGAAGAATGCCCTGCGCCAGGCGCCGGACGTGATCCTGATCGGCGAGATCCGGGACAAACAGACCATGGCCATGGGCCTTGCCTATGCGCAGTCGGGACACTTGGCGGTGGCGACGCTGCACGCGAATAACAGCTATCACGCCATGAACCGCGTGATCAACTTCTATCCGCTGGAAAACCGGCCGAGCCTGCTGCTCGACCTCTCCGCCGCGCTGCAGTCGATCATCTCGCAGCGCCTCGTGCGCACCAAGACCGGCGCCCGCGTCGCGGCAGTGGAAGTGCTGCTCAACACGAGGCACGTCGCCGAGCTGATCGAAAAGGGCGAGATCAACGAGATCAAGGATGCTCTCGAGAAGAGCATGTCTCCCGGCTCGCAGACCTTCGAGCAGGCGCTCTTCAAGCTCTTCATGGACGGCAAGATCACCCAGGAAGAAGCGATGGCGAACGCCGACTCGGCCACCAACATGCTCTGGCTCATCAACCAGGCGACGGCCGGCGAGATCAGCGGCCAGGCCAAGCCACCGCCGCCAGCCGAGAAATCCGGCGAGAAGTCGGGCGAGGAGAAGAAGGGCCTCCTTTCGGCGGGTGGAGGCGGCGCCTCGTTTACCTCGATCAAGATCGATGCCTAATGGAAGCGCCCTCGAGCTTGCCAAGGAGCTCATAGCCCGCAGGTCGCTCACCCCCGAAGACGCCGGCTGCCAACAGCTCCTCGCCGAGCGTCTTTCGCGAGCCGGATTCAAGTGCGAATCCATGAAGTTCGGCGATGTGACCAACCTCTGGGCACGCCGCGGTACCAGCCACCCGGTCGTCTG
>Ga0310810_10001729_pt1 | contig 23080 bp, 24 predicted proteins | sample NCmetagenome_FD_207641 | JGI IMG/M metagenome (GOLD analysis project Ga0310810, IMG submission 207641) | Soil microbial communities from experimental microcosm in Duke University, North Carolina, United States - NC | ecosystem: Engineered > Artificial ecosystem > Soil microcosm > Unclassified ... | reverse complement strand
TCCGTGCGGTTCGAGGGCGCGGCCAACACGCTGGCCACCGTGCAACGCGCGGGCGAGCCCTACACCTTCGGCTGGGATCCCGCCGAGCTCCCGGAGTACCTGGCGAAACGGAATCTCCGGCTGATCGAAGACGTGGGGGCCGAGGCGTACCGGGCCCGCTACCTGCTGCCGCGAGGGCGCCAGCAGGAGCCGCTGGCCGACTATCAGCGCGCCGCGCGGGTCGAGGTGGTCGGCGACTAGCCATGGCACGGATCGAGTTGATCAACGTCTGCGCAACCCTTCGGAGTCAGGAGCGAGCGGTGGCCGCGCCGGACATGGTCTCTCTGCCTGGTCGCCGCGCTCGCGGCTCGACCTTCTCCATCCAGGACCTGAATCTTATCGTCTTCGACGGGGAGACCCTCGTCATCCTCGGGCCAAGCGGATGCGGCAAGACCACGCTGCTGAAGATCATCGCCGGCCTGATCGCGCCGGACTCCGGGGACGTGCGCTACGACGGCATGCCCATGAACGACGTCCCGCCCGGTAACCGCCGCGTCGGCATGGTCTTCCAGAACTACGCGCTCTATCCGCACATGACCTCGAGGACCAACGTCCTGTCGTACTTCCTCTTCCGCAAGAAGACCCCGGCGCTGGACGCGATGGCCCGTGAGAAGTATCAGCGGACCAGCGAGCTGATGGGGGTGGAGCTCGGACGCCTCCTGGACCGCCGACCGGCCACGCTGTCCGGCGGCGAGAAGCAGCGCGTCGCGCTCGGGCGCTGCATCACGCGGGATCCCGCCGTCTTCCTGCTGGACGAGCCGTTCTCGAGCCTGGATCAGGCGCTCCGCGAGAGATACCGGGTCAATCTGAAGATCCTGCTCCAGCAATTCGGCATCTCGACCGTGTACGTCACCCACGATCACGTCGAGGCCCTGATCCTGGCCGATCGGCTGGCCATCATGAATCGAGGGGCCATCGAGCAGGTCGGACGCTACCAGGAGATCTACCAGCGGCCCCGCAACGTGTTCGTGGCGGGCTTCCTGAATCGCCACGTGGGAACCCCGCCGATCAGCCTGATCGACGCCCGATCCCTGCCGCCGGCCCGACTCGCCGGCAACGCGCAGGTGGGCATCCGGCCCGAGGATGTGGAGGTCTCCCGGGACGAGCGGGCGGATGGCGTCGTGGGTGTGGTCGCGGGCAAGCTCGACCTCCCGATGCTCAGCGCGACGATCCTCACCGTCCGCGTGGACGAGCACGAGGTATACGCGCAGGTCCCCGGCGAGCAGCGCGTCGTGCCCGGGGATCGGGTGTGGCTCACCTTCCGGAAGTACCACCTGTTCGACAAGCAGTCCGGCGCGAGACTGCGCAGCTATCCGGAGCCAGACGTCGGGGCCTGATCAGGCGCGGGGCGGCGCCTCCGGGCGCGGTGTCATGTGCCCGCACTTGCCGCACGTGCGATGGGACTCGGCGCCGTAGAAGTCCGCGTAGACCTCCGACACCGGGTCGTCGCGCCAGTCGCCCACCTGCCGCACCGCCTCGTAGAGCGGCGCGTCGCACGCCGGGCAGTACCAGAGGAAGCGGTCCCGCTCGCCGCCGCGCCGCTTGCGCTCGAGCACCAGCACGTAGGCATCCGTGGGAAACCGCGGCGAGTGCGGGGTGCCGGCCGGGCAGTGGAGGATCTCGCCCTCGCGGATGACCGCGACCTTCTCCTCCCCCTCCGGCGTCCGGTAGTGGAGGTTCATGTCGCCGCGGATCATGTACATGACCTCGTCGCTCGGGTCGACGTGGAACTCGCTCCGGCCCTCGCGGCCTCGCGCCACGAAGGCGATGGAGTCGTCGGTCTGCCAGAGCACATTGATCGGGCGGGTGGCGGTCGCGATGAGGGCGGTGATCTCGTCCAGGTCCATCGGGCGCATGGCGTTGAGGTTCATGGGAGTCTCCTCGTTCAGACGAGCGTGAGCAGGCGCCGGGGATTGTCGACCAGGATGGCCCGGATCTCCGTGTCCGAGAAGCCGCGCCGGCGCATCATCGGCACCACGTTGGCGAAGATGTGCCCGTAGCCGTGGCCGCCCCAGTGCACCAGGCGCGAGCGGTAGCAGATGTCGTGCGAGATCAGGACCTGGGCCAGGTGCCCGCGGTCGATCAGCCCGCGGATCGCGCGCAGGCGGACCGCGTCGTTGGGCATGTCGATGTCGGCCAGCCGATAGTAGGACGACTCCTGGCCGAAGAGATCCCACTCGAGCACACACCCGGTATCGGCCAGCCGGCGGAGGCGCTCGTCGTCGAAGACGGTGCGGTCGATGTGGCTGATGATCACGCGGTCCATGCGGCCGCCCTTCACCCGGATGAAGTCGGCCACTTCCTGCGGCTGGTCGGGATGCCGTCCCGGGTGCACGTTGATGGCCGCGCCGGTCTGCCGCTGGGCGAGCACCGCTCCCAGCATGACCCGCTGCTCCTGCGGCATCCACGGAGCCTGGCAGCCGATCTCGCCGATGATGCCGGCGCGCACGTCGGTGCCCCAGGCGCCGTCGGTGACCGACTCCACCATCTCCTCGGCGAAGTCCTCGACCGTCCGGGTCGCGTTGAGCGGGTCCTGGTAGTCGTGCACGTAGTGGCCGCAGCCCATCACCACGTGGGCGCCGGTGGCGCGCGCGATCGCGACGAGGCCCGCGGGGTCGGGGCTCAGGCCGCCGCACGAGAGGTCGACCACGCTTCGCCCGCCCGCGGCGAGCATGCGCCGGACCTCGTCCGTGGCCACGTCGGGCGCGTCGAGGAGGTAGTTGCGCGCCGCGCCCTCGACGGTGCCGTAGTTGATGGCCCACACGTTGTCGAGCGCCAGCTCTGGCCCGAGCGCGGCCGGCGTGCGCTTGCCCGGCGGGCGGATGTCGCACAGCAGGTGCTCGTGCATGAGCGTGGGGCCGAGCGCCTCGGGCGCGATCGGCCCGAGCACGGTCTGCACGCGCGGGCTCTCGGCCGCCACCTACCGGATCACCTCGTCCGCCCGCAGCACGAGTGAGGGTGAGAGCGTCAGTCCCAGGGCCCGCGCAGTCCTGAGGTTGATCACGAGCTCGAACTTGGTGGGCTGCTCCACGGGCAGGTCGGCCGGCTTCGCCCCCTTGAGGATCCGGTCCACGTAGATCGCGGCGCGCCGGTAGTTGTCGGTGAAGCTCGGCCCGTAGGTCATCAGGCCACCGACCTCCGCGAATTCCCGCCGCGAGTACATGGCCGGTGGGCGGTGCGTGGTGGCCAGCTTCGACAGCTGGGATAGCTCGTTGCCGAAGACCGGGTCGGAAAGGATGAGGACGGCGCCCGGGCGTCCGTTCAGCATGGCCGAGAAGGCGGGGGCCACGTCGCTGCGCTGGCGCACGTCCACGGCATGCAGCTCCAGCGCCAGGGCCCGCGCCGTCTCCTTCGTCTCGTCGAGCGCGGGTCCCGCATGGACTGGATTGGTCGAGTTGTACAGAATCGCCACGCGGGAGACGTGGGGCGCCGCCGCTTTGAGCAACTCGAGCTGCTTGCCGCTCATCTCGGGGACGAAGTTGGAGAGCCCGGTCGCGTTCCCGCCGGGCCGGGAAAGACTGGCCACGAGCCCGCTCGACACCGGGTCGCCGGCCAGGGTGAACACGATCGACACCGTGGTCGTGACTGCCTTGGCGGCCTGTGCGGACACCGTTCCGCCGACCACGAGCACGTCCACCCCGAGGCGGACCAGCTCGGCCGCGAGCTTCGGCACCCGGTCGGGGGCCCCGTGCGCGTTGCGGTACTCGGTGAGGACGTTCTGGCCCTCGACATATCCCTGCTCGCGCAGCCCCTGCCGGAACGCGGCCAGGAACGGGTCGCTGGAGGACCGCTCGCCGATCACGCCGATGCGGGGAACGCGCAACGAGACCGGCTGCGCCACGGCGGAGAGCGGCGCCGCGACGAGGAGGACGAGGGCGGTGAGAACCGCGGTCACCGCGGTGGGCACGATCGGCACAGCGGCGATTGTCCGCCAGCCATCGATCCGGCGCAACCGCCTTGACGAGCGGGGCGCAGCCAGCGCACCATGGGGCGCCCCGCTCGGACGGGAAAAAGGAGGCTCCTCCAGTGCCGCGATCCACCACCGCCACCATCCACGCCACGCCCGCGGAGATTCGCCCTATGAGACGTCTGCCGGCCCTGGTCCTGCTCGCGATCCTCGCCCTCTCGCTCGTCCCGGCCTTCCCCGCGGACGCCCAGCAGACCACGCTCGTCGTCACCGGCTACGGCGGCCGCTGGTCGGAGGTGATGAAGAAGGCGCTCGTCGAGCCGTTCGAGAAGAAGCACAACGTGAAGGTCGAGATCGTCACCGGCATCACCACCGAGTGGGTGGCCAAGCTCCTGGCCGCCGGGCCCGACAACCCGCCCTACGACGTGGTCTTCGGCAACGAGCCGGCCTTCCCGATCCCGCGCGAGCGTGGCTTCTTCGACAAGCGCAACGAGGCCCTGGCGCCCAACATCAAGAACCTCTACCCGAAGGCGCTCATCGGCGACACGAGCCTCGCCATGTTCTGGGGGCGCATCGGGCTCGCCTACCGCACCGACATGGGCCTCAAGAAGCCCACCTCCTGGAAGGACTTCTGGGACGAGGCCTACGTGGGCAAGCGGGCGACCTACGTCATCGGCAACACCCTCGGTATCAACTTCCTCTTCATCGTCTCCAAGATCTTCGGCAAGGACTACTTCGACGTCGACGCCGGGGTCGCGGCGATCAAGCGGGCCCAGCCCAAGCTGGTGGACTTCACCGGCACGGTCGAGAAGCAGCTCGAGCAGAAGGAGGTCGTGATGGCGGTGCTCCACGACGCCTCCACCTACGATCTCCAGAAGCGCGGTATCCCGGTGGACTGGGCCGCCCCCAACGAGGGCCTGCCGATCCTCGACCAGATCGTCCAGGTCACGAAGGGCTCGAAGAACAAGGAGCTGGCGTGGAAGTTCATCGACGCCTACATCTCCCCCGAGGTGCAGCTCGCCTTCGCCACCGAGCTCTTCTGGAGCCCGACCAACAAGACGGTGAAGGTGCCCGCGGACGTGGCGAAGAAGATCATCACCGGGCCGGCCGACGTCGACAAGCTGGTGCTCTTCGACTGGGCCGCGGTCGCCAAGCAGCGGCCGCAGTGGACCGAGAAGTGGAACAAGGAGATGCGTTGACGCAAGCCCCCGGCGGCGTCAGCGGCACCGTCGCGCTGACCGGCCTCGTCAAGCGCTACGGGGCCACGCGGGCGCTCGACGGCGTCTCGCTGACGGTAGCCCCGGGCGAGTTCTTCACCCTGCTCGGGCCCTCCGGCTGCGGCAAGACCACCACGCTGCGCTCGGTGGCGGGCTTCGTGACACCCGACGCGGGCGAGGTGGCGATCAACAGCACGGTGGTCACCCGGGTGCCGCCGCACCGGCGGCAGGTCGGGATGGTCTTCCAGCACTACGCGCTCTTCCCGCACCGCACCGTGGCCCAGAACGTGGGCTTCGGCCTCCGCATGCAGCGCGTCGCCAAGGCGGAGATCAGCCGTCGAATCGTCGAGGCCCTGGCCCTGGTCCAGCTCCCCGGCCACGGCGGCCGCTACCCGAGCCAGCTCTCGGGCGGCGAGCAGCAGCGGGTGGCGCTGGCCCGCGCGCTGGTCACGCGCCCCGCGGTGCTCCTGCTCGACGAGCCCCTCGGCGCGCTCGACAAGAAGCTGCGCGACCACATGAAGATCGAGCTCAAGCGGCTGCAGCGCGAGGTCGGCATCACCACGATCTACGTGACGCACGACCAGGAGGAGGCGCTCACCATGTCCGACCGCATCGCGGTGATGCACCGCGGGCGCGTCGAGCAGGTGGCCGCGCCGCGCGGCCTCTACGAGACGCCCGCCACCGCCTTCGTGGCCGGCTTCATCGGCAACATCAACCTGCTCCCGGGCCGCGCCGCCGGGGCGAACACGGTCGAGTGCGGCGGCGCCACCCTCGCGGCCACCGGCGCCGCGCCGGCCGGCGCCTCCGTGGCCGTCGCGCTCCGCCCGGAGCGGGTCCGGCTCGACCCCAGCGGGGCGGTCGATACCCTGCTGCCCATGACGGTCGCCCACGTGGTCTACCAGGGCGAGACGGTCCGCTACATCCTCAAGAGCGACGCCGGGCTCGAGCTGCAGGCCCTCGAGCTCGGCGAGGTGCGCTTCGCCACCGGCGCCCGCGTGCGCGTGGGCTGGGCCGCGGCGGACGCGCGCATCATTCTCGACGACTTCGGGCGCGACGACATCCGGCACGAGGAGATCGCATCATGACCAAGGTCGGCTTGATCACGGTGGGGCAGGCCCCGCGCAGCGACGTGGTGCCGGACATGGCGGCCATCCTGGGCGGCGACGTCGAGATCGTCGAGGCGGGCGCGCTCGACGGGCTCGGCCGGGAGCAGATCGTCCCGCTCGCCCCCGAGGGCGACGACGAGATCCTGGTCACCCGGCTCGCCGACGGCTCGTCGGTCTTCGTGGGCAAGACCAAGGTGATCCCGCGCATCGAGGCGAAGATCGCCGCGCTCGAAGACCGCGGCGTCGCGCTGAACGTGCTGCTCTGCACCGGCGAGTTCCCGAAGCTCGCCGCGCGCCGGCCGTTCCTGGAGCCGCAGCAGCTCCTGCTCGGGCTCCTCCGCGCGATGGTCTTCCCCGGGCGCCTGGGCGTGCTGACCCCGTCCGAGCGCCACGTACCCCAGACCATCGCGCGCTGGCGCGCCTCCGGCTTCGACGCCCACGTGGCCCCGCTGTCGCCCTACGAGGAGAACGACCCCGCCGCGGTCCGACGCGCGGCGGAGGCGCTGCGCGCCGGGAGCGCGGGCCTGGTGGTCATGGACTGCATCGGCTTCCGCGGCAAGACCCGCGACGAGGTCGCGGCCCTGACCGGCGCGCCGACCCTGGTGGCGAACCTGCTCGTGGCCCGCGTGGCCGCGGAGCTGCTCGGCCGCTGATCCGTGACCCGCGGCGCCCGCGTCCTGCTGCTCGGGCCGTACGTCCTGCTCCTGGCCACCTTCTTCGTCGCCCCGCTCCTGCTGCTGCTCGCGATCAGCTTCTCGCGGCAATCGTACGGGCAGCTCGAGTGGACGTTCACCCCGCAGCATTACGTCCACTTCTTCACCGACGCCTACTACCTCGGCGTGCTCGGAGACACCCTGTGGCTGGGGCTGCTCACCACCGCGGTCTCCCTGCTCTTGGGCTACCCGCTCGCCTATCACCTGGCCCTGACCCGCTCGCGCTGGAAACCGCTGCTGATCGTCTTCATCCTCTCCCCGCTCCTGGTCGGCATCGTCATCCGCTGCTACGGGTGGATGATCCTGCTCGCCGACCGCGGCCTCATCAACGAGAGCCTGGTGCAGGCCGGCTGGCTCGCCAAGCCCTTGCCGCTCATGTACAACAAGTTCGGGGTCACCCTCGCCCTCGTGCACGTGTTCCTGCCGTTCATGGTGCTGTCGCTCACCGGGGTGCTCAAGCGCATCGAGCCCCAGCTGATCGAGGCCTCGCAGACGCTCGGGGCCTCTCCACGCCGCGCCTTCCTGGAAGTGACCCTGCCACTCTCGCTGCCCGGCATCCTGGCCGGCTCGCTGCTGGTGTTCTCACTCGCGATCAGCTCGTTCGTGGTGCCGATCCTGGTGGGCGGCTTCAAGGTGCACGTGCTGCCGATGGTGGTCTACGAGCAGGTGCTCTCGGTGTTCGACTGGCCCTTCGGGGCGGCCAACGCCTTCGTGCTGCTCGTGATCTCGGTGGCCCTGATCGGGGTCTACATCAAGGTCACCGAGCGCGCCCTGCGCGGCATCGTATGATCCTCCGGACGGTCGTCGGGCTCGTCTATGCCTTCCTGCTGCTGCCGATGGTGATCGTGGTGCTGGCCGCCTTCAACGCGGGCAACTACTTCACGTTTCCGCCCCAGGGCTTCTCGCTCAAGTGGTTCGCCAACTTCTTCCAGCGCCGGGAGTTCATGCAGGCCCTCCGGCTCTCCACCGAGCTGGCCGCCTGGACCGCGGTCGCCTCCACCGTGATCGGGACCGCGGCCGCCATCCCGCTGGTGCGCGGCCGCTTCCGGGGCCGGGACCTCCTGAACGCCTTCGTCACCTCCCCGCTGCTGCTGCCGCAGATCCTCACCGGGGTCGCGCTGCTGCAGTTCTACACCCTCTTCAAGATGCAGGCCTCCTACGCCGCCTTGCTCATCGGCCACATCGTCGTCACCACGCCCTACGTGATCCGCACCGTCACCGCCACCCTCACCCACTTCGACATCGCGCTCGAGGAGGCGGCCCAGAGCCTGGGGGCCCACCCGGTGCGCGCGTTCTTCGAGGTGACGCTCGGGGTGATCAAGCCGGGCGTGGTGGCGGGGGCGATCTTCGCGTTCGCGATCTCCTTCGACAACTTCACCCTGTCGCTGTTCCTGACCAGCTCGAAGCTGACCCCGCTCCCGATCGAGCTCTTCGCCTATCTCAAGTACTCCTTCGACCCCACCGCGGCCGCGGTGTCCGCCTTCGCCATCGGGGTGGCCCTGGTCCTCGTCCTGGGCATCGCGCGCTTCATGGGGCTCGAGGAGTTCACCGGCTTCTAATGGGACGGCCCTGATGGAGATCGCGCGATGCGGCCGGTGACCGCGGAGGAGATCGAGAGCCTGGCCATCGGGGCCTGGATCCTGGGCACCGGCGGCGGCGGCAGCCCGTACCTGGCCCTGCTCAACATGCGCCAGCTCTACAAGCAGGGCGTGGTGTGCCGGCTCATGGACGCGTCCGAGCTGGCCGACGACGACCTGGTGGCGGTGGTCTCCAACATGGGCGCGCCGCTGGTCGGCCAGGAGCGCCTCACCGACCCGAAGACCATGGCGCTGGCCGTCACCATGATGGAGGAGTACCTCGGCCGGAAGTTCCGCGCCCTCATGTCGCTCGAGATCGGCGGCGGCAACTCCATCCAGCCCTTCATGGGCGCGGCGATGCTCGACCTGCCGGTCATCGACGGCGACTGCATGGGGCGCGCGTTCCCCGAAGCCCAGATGACCAGCTTCGCCATCCACGACCTCCGGATGTACCCGCTCACCCTGGCCGACGTGCGCGACAATGCGGTGGTGGTGGCCCGCGCGGCCTCCTGGAAGTGGATGGAGCGCATCAGCCGCAAGGCCTGCGTGGAGGTGGGATCGATCGCCTCCACCTGCAAGGCCCCCCGCACCGGCAAGGAGATCAAAGAGTGCGCGATCCTGGGCTCCACCACCAAGGCCATCGGCATCGGCCGGGCGGTGCAGGCGGCGCGGCGGGCCCACCGCGATCCGATCGACGCGGTGCTCGATGTCACCGGCGGCATCAAGATCTTCGGCGGCAAGATCCACGACATCGCCCGGCGCACCACCGAGGGCTTCCTGCGCGGTACCGCCACCATCGAGGGGCTCGATCAATTCCGGGGCCATGCCTTCAAGCTCGCCTTCCAGAACGAGTTCGCGGTGGGCTGGCTCGACGGGGACCCCCGGGTCATGACCCCGGATCTCATCTGCGTGCTCGACACCGTCGCGGGCGACGCGATCGGCACCGAGACCCTGCGCTACGGCCAGCGGGTGACCGTGATCGCGCTTCCCGCGCCGCCGATCCTCCTCACCCCCAAGGGCATCGAGCACGTGGGCCCGCGCGCGTTCGGCTACGACCTCGACTTCCGCTCGGTGTTCGCGTGAGACGGCGCATCGGCATCGACGTGGGCGGCACCAACACCGACGCGGTGCTCCTCGAGGAGGACGCGGTGGTGGCGACGGTGAAGACGCCGACGACTCCCGACGTCACCACCGGCATCACCCGGGCTCTCGCGGGGCTGGTCGAGCGGGCCCCGGCGGCGCGAGAGGCACAGGCGGTCATGATCGGCACGACCCACTTCACCAACGCCGTCGTCCAGCGGCGCGACCTCGGCCGGGTCGCGGCGGTGCGCATCGGCCTGCCCTCCGGCGCCTCGCTGCCGCCGTTCGTGGACTGGCCGGAGGACCTGGCGGACCTGGTGCGCGCCGAGGTGGTCATGCTCGAGGGCGGCCACGAGTTCGACGGCCGCCCCCTCGTGCCCTTCGACGCCAGGGGGATGCGGGCGGCGGCCCGGCGCATCCGCGAGACCGGCATCCGCTCGGTTGCAGTGGCGGCTGTGTTCTCGCCGCTCAACGCAACGTGCGAGGAAGAAGCGGCGGCGATTCTACGCGACGCCTGTCCCGACGTCGCGGTCACCTGCTCGCACCGGCTCGGCCGCATCGGCCTCCTGGAGCGCGAGAACGCGGCCCTGCTCAACGCCTGCCTCATCGAGCTGGCCCGCAAGACCACGCGCGCGTTCACCGAGGCGCTGCGCGGCAGCGGCATCGCGGCGCCCCTCTACCTCACCCAGAACGACGGCACCGTGATGCTGGCCGAGGTCGCGGAGACGTACCCGGTCTACTCCTTCGCGTCGGGCCCCACCAACTCGATGCGCGGCGCCGCGTTCCTGTCCAAGCGCGACGAGGCGCTCGTCATCGACGTGGGCGGCACCACCACCGACATCGGCAGCCTGCGCCACGGCTTCCCGCGCGAGGCGAACAGCGTGGTCGAGATCGGCGGCGTTCGCACCCTGTTCCGCATGCCCGATCTCCTGTCCCTCGGTCTGGGCGGGGGGACGCTCGTGCGCCGGGAGCCGGCGCTCACCATCGGGCCGGCCAGCGTGGGCTATCGCCTCACCGAGCAGGCGCTGGTCTTCGGCGGCGACGTCCTCACCGTCACCGACGTCGCGGTGGCCGCCGGGTTGATCGACCTGGGCGACCGCTCGCGGGTGGCGTCGCTGCCGGGCGCGCTGGTCGACGCGGCCCTCACGCACATCCGCGCCATGATCGAGGAGGGCGTGGACCGCATGAAGACCGACGCGGGGGAGGCGCCGCTGATCGCGGTGGGGGGCGGGTCGTTCCTCGTACCGCCGCGCCTGGCCGGGGTCTCCGAGGTCCTGAACGTGCCGCATCAGGCGGTGGCCAACGCGGTGGGCGCCGCCATCGCCCAGGTGAGCGGCGAGGTGGACCAGATCTTCCAGGACCTCACCCGGGACGAGGCCATCGCCCGCGCCCGGCAGGCGGCCGAGGACAAGGCGGTGGCCGCCGGCGCCGACCGGGCGACCATCAACGTGGTCGAGGTGGAGGACCTGCCGCTGGCCTACCTGCCCGGCAACTCGCTGCGCACCCGGGTCCGGGTGGTCGGGGAGATCGCCCGGCAGCCCTGAGCGGGCCGTTCGCTCCCGGGCGGAAGTTCAGGTACAGTATGGGCATAGCGCGACAGTCCCGCGGAGGAGCCCCATGAGCGACGAGCTGATGACCAAGGTGCAGGACCTGATCGAGAACATGATCAACCCGGCGGTGGCCGGCCACGGCGGATTCGTGCAGCTGGTCGACGTCAAGGACAACAAGGTGTACTTGCAGATGGGCGGCGGCTGTCAGGGCTGCGGAGCCGCGGACGTCACGCTGAAGCAGGGCATCGAACGGCTGATCAAGGAAGAGCTCCCCGAGGTGGAGGAAGTGCTGGACACCACCGATCACGCCTCGGGCGAGAACCCGTACTACACGCCTTCCAAGTAGCCGGGCGGACTTCGGCCGACCCCTGACCTTCAGGTTCGCTCGTCTCGCCTCGCGGCTCCGCCTCGCACTTCGGCCCTCTCCCCAACCGGGAGAGGGTTTTTGCTTGTCCGCCGCCGCGTCCAGTCCCACGCGCGAATCGCCAGCAGCAAGGTCAGCGCCGCCGCGTAGTAGTACGGGCTCGGGTTCGCCTTCTTCGCGAGCCAGAGATAGTGCAGCACCGCGCACACTCCGACCACGTACACCAGCCGGTGCAGCCACCGCCAGCGTGCCCCGCCCAGTCGCCGGATGGCCCCCGCAGTGGAAGTGGCGGCGAGCGGGATCATCAGCAGGAGCGCGGTCATGCCCACCGTGATGTAGGGCCGCTTCACGATGTCGGCGCCCATCTGGCGCCAGGCGAAGAAGTGGTCGAGCACGAGCCAGACGCAGAAGTGCAGCGACGCGTAGAAGCAGGCGAAGAGGCCAAGCAGCCGGCGGAGGGTGATCGGCCACGACCAGCGGAACAGGATGCGGAGCGGGGTCATGGCCAGGCTGACCAGCAGGATGCGCAGGGTCCAGTCGCCCAGCCAGTTGGTGATGAAGCTGATCGGGTTGGCGGTCAGGTCGCCGGTGAACGCGCGGTAGCCCAGCACGCCGAGAGGCGCCAGACACGCCGCCCAGGCCGCGACCTTCAGGGCGACGCGGGCGCGGGCGGTCACTAGTAGAGCTTCTTGAGATCCATCCCCGAGTAGAGCCCGGCCACCTGGTCGTAGCCATTGAACATCAGCGTCTCCCGCCGGCGGAACTCGCCGATGCGCCGCTCGGTGGCCTGGCTCCACCGGGGATGGTCCACCTTGGGGTTGACGTTGGAGTAGAACCCGTACTCCTGCGGCGCTGCCTTGTTCCACGCGGTCTTGGGCTCGTCCGACGTCAGCCGGATGCGCACGATCGACTTGGCGCTCTTGAAGCCGTACTTCCACGGCACCACCACCCGGATGGGCGCGCCGTTCTGGTTCGGCAGCACCTGGCCGTACATCCCCACCGTGAGCAGCGTGAGCGGGTGGAGGGCCTCGTCGAGGCGCAGGCCTTCGGTGTAGGGCCAGTCGAGGCCGCCGAAGTTGAAGAAGCCCTTCTTCTGCCCGGGGAACTGCTCGGGATCGACCAGGGTCGAGAACTCCACGTACTTGGCCGAGCCGGCCGGGTCGACCCGCTTGAGGAGCACGGAGAGCGGGAAGCCGATCCACGGGATGACCATCGACCACCCCTCGACGCAGCGCAGCCGATACACGCGCTCCTCGAGCGGGGCCATCCGGATCACGTCGTCGACGTCGAAGGTCTGGGGCTTCTGCACCAGGCCGTCCACCTTCACCTTCCACGGGCGCGGCTTGAGCGAGCCGGCCAGGTCGGCCGGGTCGTTCTTGTTCACGCCGAACTCGTAGAAGTTGTTGTACGTGGTGGCGTCCTGGAACTTGGTGACGGCGTCCGGGAGGTCGAAGGCCTTGTTGCGCGTGGCCGCGAGTGGCTGGCCGGCGGCGGGCGGCGCGGCGGCGGCCACGCCCGGCGCCAGGGCCAGCGCGGCGGCGCCGGTCATGAAGGCCCGTCGGTTCAGGTACAGCGCCCGGTCGGTGATCTCACCGCCCTTGATCTCCCCGCCCCGCTTGATGAGCATGTCGTCGCGTCCTCCCTGTACCGCCGAGTGTAGCAGCCGCTCACGGCGGGATGTCACGAGGGTGTGAACGCTCGCCCCCAACCGGGAGAGGGCGTCGGCGGACCCGCCCCAAGCCCTAGAAGGCCTTATTTCCTCGGGTCCTGGCCGGGCCGCCTTCTAAGATGAGAGCGGCGATCATGAAGATTCGCGCTGGCGTCACCGCATTGCTGGCGTGCCTCCTGCTGGAGGGCTGCGCCTCCGCGCCTCAGGGCACCTACTTCGCCACGCCCGCCGACCCCAGCACGCCCCGGATGGCCCGGATCCTGAGCCGCGCCGCCGTCGCGGGAGGCGACGACCCGCAGCGCTACGGCTTCGCCTTCATCAAGAGCCCGACCGCCGCCGCGTACAGCGACGAGGACGCGACCTTCTACTTCACCGACGGGCTCATGCGCCAGCCGACCCCGATCATCGAGGCGGTGGTGGCGCACGAGGTGGCTCACGAGGTACTGGGCCACGTGGGCACCCGCCGCAAGCTCTCGCTGTCGCTCACCGCCAGCTTCGGCGCGCTCGGCCTCTTCGCACCCGGCGCCGGGCTGCTCGACTTCGTGGTCAACCCGCTCGTGGTCCGCGCCTTCGGCCGCTACCAGGAGATGCAGGCCGACCAGAAGGCGATCGAGATCCTCCGCGCGATGGGGTACCAGTCGCCGCGGCGCGCGCTGGCCGGCGCGCTCGCGTCGCTGGCCGCCTACACGCCCAAGGAGCGGGAGGGGCTCGAGGGGCTGCTGGCCACGCACCCCGCGCTCGACGAGCGGCTCGCCGCGCTCGAGCCGCTGGAAGCGCCGACCAGGCCGGTCAATCCGGTCGCGCGGGCGCGCCCGCCTCGGTAACTCACCCCGCCCTCTCCCCTGAGGGGAGAGAGTAAGCAATAGGGCGGGTGCCCGCGACGAGGTCCGCGAGCCCGCGCCGCTCGCGGCTCCAGAGCACCGACAGCTGGCCGATGCCGAGCGTCAGCAGGCACAGGCCGCCGCCCGCGCAGCGCAGCAGCGCGCGACCATAGCCGGCGGGCGCACCGTCGCGGCGCACCACCACCACCCCCAGCAGCATCTTGCCGAGGGTCTGCCCGCAGCCGCCCACCAGTACGGTGTGGTAGGCGACGTGCAGCGCGATCCCCAGCAGCAGCACTCCGAGGACGAGGAAGACGGTGTCGAGCACGTCCGGCTCGCGGCGGAACAGGAACACCGCGATCCAGAGCCACATCGCGGCCAGGCTCCAGGCGAACACGCCCACCAGCGCGTCGGCGACCGCGGCGGCCGTCATGCGCCAGAGCGCGGGCGGCCGTCCTCCGCTCAGGACTCGCTCCCGCCCCGGAGCTTGTCGCCCGGCTTCTCTCCATAGATGCGCCGGTACTCCTCGTACGAGAGCATCACCCGCTTCACGAAGGCGCGGGTCTCGTTGTACGGGATCTGGTCCACCCAGACCTCGAGGTCGTCGGACCGGCGCCCCGCCCACCACTCGCGCACGCGGGTCGGCCCGGCGTTGTAGGCCGCGGCGGCCAGCCGCGGGTCGCCGAACTCGCGCAGCAGGCCGGCGAAGAAGGTGCTGCCGAGCTCGAGGTTCGTCACCGGCTGGTCGAGCACGTCGACGTCCGGGAACGGGATCTGCCGCGCCTGGGCCACCGCGCGCCCGGTGTCCGGCATGAGCTGCATGAGCCCGCGGGCCCCCACGCGGGAGCGGGCCGCCGGGTAGAACGACGACTCCTCGCGCACCACCGCCGCGACCAGGAACGGGTCGACCGCCGCGCGGCCCGCCGCCGCGGTGAGCGCGTCGCGCCAGCCGAGCGGGTAGAACATCTCCCAGAACTCGCGCGGCGAGCCGGTGCCGCTGCGGGCCACGCCGAGGAAGCTCCGCCGCAGGATGCGCAGCGCCATGTGGTAGCGCTGGTCGGCCACGTAGGCGGCGGACAGCGCGTACAGGCGGCGCGGCTCGGCCACCGAGCGGCGGGTGAGATCGTCCAGCTCCTCGTCCGCGAACTCGCGCAGCCCGACGCCGCGCAGCGCTTCCGCGCGCGCGAAGCGCGCGTCGCCCTGCAGGGCCTCGAGAGGATCGGCGGGGAAGGCGAAGGCGGGCGCCGCCCCGCCCGGTGCGGCACCCGGGGCGCGCCGGGCCGCGAGGAGCCCGTAGTAGGTCCGCGGCGCGTCGCGCACCAGGGCGCCGAACTGGCGCGCGGCCTGCTCGCGGTCGCCGCGGCGCTCCCACGCGCGTCCGAGCCAGTAGGTCGCCGAGTCGCGCAGGCTCTGGCCTCCCCGCGCGGTCTGCAGCCGCGTCCAGCGCGCGGTAGTCTCGACCAGGTTGCCGCGGAACCACGCGGCCCAGCCGAGCCGCCAGAGGGCGGTGGCGGCCTCGTCCTCGTCCGGGTAGTCGGCGGCCAGCCGGACGTAGGTCTTCTCGGCCTCCACGGGCCGGTTGGCGGCCTCGAGCAGCTCGGCCTTCAGCAGGAGCGCGTCCGCGGCGTCGGGGCTCTTCGGATGCTCGCGCACCAGCCGGTCGAGCGTGGCCACCGCGGCCTCGCGATCCCGCCGCTGGCGGAGCCGCCCCAGCTCGAGCAGCCAGGCCGGGCGCCGCTCCGTGGGCGCGATCGCGAGGCCGTCGCCGGCGGCGGCCAGCGCGGCCTCGTCGCGCCCGAGGCGGCGCGAGGCGTTCATGACCACGCGGAGCGCGCGCTCGCGGACGTCGGGCGCGGGGCTCTCGGCCACCAGGGCCTCCGCCTCGGCGCGGGCCCGCTCGAGCAGACCACCCGCGAGGAGGCGCTCGGCGCGCAGGGCACGGTCGGCCGGCGACGGCGTCGCCACCGTCACCCCCGCCTCGGCCAGCGCCTTGAGCTGCGCCTCGGCCGCGTCGCCGTAGGAGGCGGGCGCCTGCAGCCACAGCGCCGCGAAGACCTTCGCCGCCTCCCGCTGGTCACCGGCGGCCAGCAGCGCCGCGCCCAGGAGATAGCGGGTTCGCGGCACGTCGGGGCGATCGGGGTGACTCGCGAGCACCCGCTGCAGCAGGCTCACCGCGGCGCCCGGATCGCCCGCGGTGCTCTGCACGGAGGCGGCCCAGATCAGGGCCGAGGGGGTGAGCCCGCTCTGCGGGGTACGATCGGCCGCCTGCGTGGCGAGCGCCCGGGCCGCCGCGGTGTCGCCCTGACGCAGCACGCTGTCCGCCCGGTAGAGGAGCGCGTAGTCCTCGAGCGGCGTCCCCGCCCACCCCGGGTCGGCGAACTCCCGGGCCGCCGCGCTCCAGTCGCCGGCCGCGTACGCGGCCACCGCCAGGGAGAACCGCTCCCGCGCGTCGGGCGGCAGCCCCGCGGGCGCGGCGCCCAGCAACACCACCGAGACCAGGCACACCGCCCCGGTCAACCTTCTCATGGCCGTCAGTGTACCAAGCACCCGGGGTGGGCCTCGCCTACCGGGACGCGCTCCGCGGGCCTAGGGCGAGGGCCGAAGGCGCGTCGCGTCGTGCTCGGCGGGAGTCCGCGCCGGCCCCGGCGCCACGATGGGCGCCACCGCCGCGGCGAGATCCCGCGCGGTCTCGCGGGCCGACGCCCGGCGAATGTAGAGGATGCGCTGGAGCGCGGTCAGGTTGGTCAACACCGCGAGCACCAGCATGGCCGGGGTGAGCAGGTTGAACGTGGCGCCCGCGATCAGCGCGATCAGCCGCTCGGGCCGCTCCATGAGGCCGATCTCGCAGGACAGACCGATCGACTGGGCGCGCGCCTTCGTGTAGCTGACCATGACCGTGCCGATGACCGTGAGCATGGTGAGCAGGACGCCCGCGGTGTCGGCGGCGAGGTGATAGAAGAGCACGACGCCCAGCAGCACCACGAGGTCCGAGTAGCGGTCCACCGCCGAGTCCAGGAAGGCCCCGAAGGCGCTCACCCGGTTGGCGAGCCGCGCCAGCGAGCCGTCGAAGAAGTCGAAGAGCCCGGCGAGGGTGAGCAGCAGCGCGCCCACCCGCAGGCGCCCCTGGGCCAGCGCGCAGGCGGCGACGATGCTGACCCCGAGCCCCACCACGGTCAGGTGATTCGGGCGCACGTGGGCCTGGAGCAGCAGCCGCGCGACGGGGTCGCCGAGCCGGGAGAGCGGCGTCTTGTAGTGGCTCAGCATCTAGAGCGGCTTCAGCAAGGCGTCTTCCAGGCTGTCGCGCACCCGGGTCATCGCGGCCTCGTCCTCGAGCCGACGGCCCTGCCGGTCGGTCAGGTAGAACGTGTCATAGGCCTGATCGATCTCGGTGGCGATGCGCGCGCTCGCGATATCGAGGCCGTGGGCCGAGAGCGTGCGCGTGATCACGTAGAGCAGCCCGACGCGGTCCGGGCACTTGACCTCCAGCACGGTGTGGCTGTCCGACAGCTGGTTGTCGAGCGAGATCTTGGGCGGCCCGGCCACCCCCTCGGCGCCCGGGTGCACCGCGCGCCGCCGGGCGAGCAGCTCCTCCACGCTCACCTCGCCGCGCAGCACGCGGCGTAGCGCCTCGAGCGTCCGCCGCCAGCGCGCCTCCTCGGTCACCGCCTCCCCGAACGGATCGTTCACCTGGAAGGTGTCGATGACGATGCCGTCGACCCGGGTGTGGATCTGGGCGGAGAGGATGTTGATGCCCTGCGCGGCGAGGCTGCCCGCGATCAGCGAGAAGAGGCCCGGCACGTCGCGGGTGGCGACGACCAGCTCGGAGGAGCCGAGATCCGGATGGTGGAAGAGCTCGGTGGCGAGCACCCCCTCCTCGGCCAGGCGGTCCAGCAGCCGCAGGTGGGCCGCGATGCGCTGGGGCGAGGTGGTGGCGAGGTAGCGCTCGGAGAGCATCGCGAGATGCGCGGCCAGCGTGGTGCGCGGTACCTCGCCGCGCATGGCCTCGATCACCCGCTGGGCCACCGCCTCGCGGGTGGGCCGCTCCCGCTGGCCGCCGGTGAGGTGGGCGAGGGTGCGCGCGTAGAGGTCCCAGAGGATCTGGGCCTGCCAGCCGGTCATGACCCCCGGGCCCACCGCGCGCATGTCGGCGCAGGTCAGCAGGTAGAGCATGCGCAGGCGCTCGCGCGTCCGGCAGACGCCGGCGAGCGACTCGACGGTCTTGGGGTCGTCGATGTCGCGCCGCTGGGCGATGTGCGACATGGTCAGGTGGTGGGCCACCAGGAAGATCACCTTGTCGGCGTCGTCCGGGGACAGCCCGATGCGCGCGGTGAGCGTCTCGATCAGCGGGATGCCCTTGGCCACGTGGCCGTGGCCCCGCCCCTTGCCGATGTCGTGCAGGAGCATGCCCAGCATCAGCAGGCCGGGCCGCTCGAGCTCGCTCACCACCTGCGCGTTGCCCTCCGAGTCCGCCGACTGCCCCGGCGCGAGCGCCTCCAGGTTCTGCACCGCGATCAGCGAGTGCTGGTCCGCGCTGAACTTGTGGTAGACGTCGTACTGCACGAGGCAGGTGAGCGCGCCCCACTCCGGCAAGTAGCGGCCCAGCACCCCGAGCTCGTGCATCTCGCGGAAGGTCTGGGCGGCCCGGCCCCAGTTGCGGCAGATGCCGAGGAACAGGTCCCGCGCCTCGGCCGAGGCGCGGAAGTCGTCGTCGATCAGGTCGAGCGATTCCTCGACGGCCCGCTCCACGTCGATGCCCAGCTCGAAGCCCAGCTGGTGGCTGTGCCAGAACACCTTCAGGAGCCGCAGCGAATCCTCGCGGAAGGCGCGCCCGTCCGGCTGCGCGAGGTGCAGCTGCTCGTCGATCACGATGAGCCCGTCGGCGAGGGCCTCCTGGCGCAGGCGGCGCTGCACGCTGGCGCGGCGCGAGAGGGTCTCCCGGCAGCGGGCGATCAGCCGCCGGGACACCCGGTGGATCACCCGCGCGTGCAGGTAGTAGTCGCGCATGAACTTCTCGACGCCGAGCGACAGCTCGTCCGCGGTGTAGCCGAAGTTCTTGGCGATCTGGGGCTGGACGTCGCGCGAGAGCACGTCGTTCTTGTGGCCGGAGAGGAAGTGCAGCTCGTTGCGCACCCGCCACAGGAAGGTGAGCGCCTCGTCGGCCGCCTTCTGCTCGCGCGCGGTGATGAGCCGCTTGTCCGCGAGCTCGCGCAGGGTCCGGGTGCCGAACTTGGTGGAGGCCAGCCACATCGCGGTGTGGATGTCGCGCAGCCCTCCCGCCGACTCCTTCACGTTGGGCTCGCCCATGTAGGGCGACCCCCCGAACTTGCGGTAGCGCTGGTCGCGCTCGGTGAGCGTGGTCTCGAGGAACTGGGCGAAGTCCTTCTGGTAGACGTTCTCGGCGAGCACCTTGCGAAAGCGATTGAAGAGGCGGCGGTCGCCGACCAGGAAGCGCGCCTGCTGCATCGAGGTGCGGCTCGGGAAATCGGTGCGCGCCATCGCCAGGCAGTCGGGCAGGCTCCGCACCGCATGGCCGACCTGCAGCCCGAGGTCCCAGAGCGCGTAGAGCAGGCCCTGCGTCGCGCGCTGCACGTAGGGCCCCATCTCGCCGTCGTAGATCACCATCAGGTCGAGGTCGGAGAGCGGGTGCAGCTCGCCGCGGCCGTAGCCGCCGAGGGCCACCAGCACCAGCGGGGTCGCGGTGAGCCCCTCGCGCCGCGCGTCGTCCACCGCGAGGCGATAGAGGGTCCCGAGGAAGCCGTCCATGAAGGCCGCGTAGGCCTGGACCGACTGCTGGCCCGACGCGCCGCCCAGGTGCGCGGCGCGCAGGAAGTCCACGTTGGAGGCCAGGTGCTGCCGCAGCACCTCGAGCCTCAGGCGCCGCCGACGCTCCGCCAGCTCGGCCGCGCCGCCGTCGAATCCCTTCTCGGCCTGCGTCTCGACCCGGCGGACCTGTCGCAACAGTTCCGCGGACATGGCGAAACGGTAGCGTGGAGCGAGAAGAAAGTCAAACTTGGCGCGAACTTGTATCGCAGTTACAATGACGCCCTATGCGACGGCTCTGGCGGAGCGTGCTCGATCAGGTGGCGCCCTACGACGCGGGCAAGTCGCTCGAGGCGGTGGCTCGCGAGCTCGGCGTGGACGCGGTGCTGCGCCTCTCGGCCAATGAGAACCCGCTCGGCCCCTCGCCGCGGGTGATCGAGGCGATCCGGCGCGAGGCGCCGCGCGCGCATCTCTATCCGGACGGCGGCTGCACCGAGGTGCGTCAGGGCCTGGCGAGCCGGCTCGGCGTCTCTCCGGAGTCGATCGTGGTGGGCAACGGCGCCGACGAGCTCCTGGCCATGCTGGCGCGGGCCGCGCTCGACCCGGGCGACGAGGTCCTGATCCCCCACCCGGCCTTCGAGCCCTACGGCACCGAGGCGACGCTCTCCGGCGCGGTGGTGGTGGCGAGCCCGCTCCGCGGGTACGACCAGGACCTCGACGACATGCGCGGCCGCGTCACGCCGCGGACCAAATGCGTGATCCTCTGCACCCCGCACAACCCGGCCGCGACCATCGTGCGGCGACGCCCCCTCGAGCGCTTCCTCGACTCGCTCGGTGCGGATCCTCCGCTCGTGATCCTCGACGAGGCCTACCGCGACTTCTGCGACGACGACGACACCGCGGACGGGGTGGTGCTGCAGCAGCGCTACCCGACCCTGCTCTCCCTGCGGACCTTCTCCAAGATCGCGGGGCTGGCCGGGCTGCGGGTGGGCTACGCGGTCGCGCGACCGGAGCACATCGAGCGTCTCAACCGGGTGCGCGCGCCCTACAACGTCAACCGCCTGGCCCAGGTCGCGGCGGTGGCCGCGCTCGGCGACCCCGAGCACCTCGAGCGCACGCGCGCGGTCGTGCTCGAGCAGCGGCCGCGGCTGCAGGCCGCGCTGGCCGAGCGCGGCGCGCCCTCGCCTCCCTCTCAGGCCAACTTCATCCTGGCCAAGGTGGGCGAGCGGGCGGGCGCCCTGCGGGCCGCCCTGTTCCAGGCCGGCATCCTGGTGCGCGACGGCGCGGGCGTGGGCTTCCCCGGACACCTGCGCATCGCGGTGGGGACCGCGGAGCACAACGCGCGGCTGCTCGAGGTGTGGGACGGGACGCTGGGCGGGTAACCAGGCGGGGTTAGCGGACAACCGTTTACTGCCGCTTGGGTTCGGTGGGTGCCGGGGTAGTGGCGCGGGCCCCGCGACCGCGGAGCTGGCGCTCGAGCTGGGCGATGCGCTGCTTGGCGGCGGCGCCCTCGGTCCGGAGCTTCTCGGCCTCGACGTACACCTTCTTCAACTCGGCGGAGAGGCGGTCGGCGCGCTCCCGGCTCTCCACCCACTTCCCCCACAGGGTGACGGTGAGCACCACCAGCAGCAGGCACGAGGCGATCAGGGTCCACGGCCGCCGCGGGCGGATTCGCCGGGCGAGGCGGGAGGCGATCGATCCGGTCGCGGGGAGGGCCACGCCATCCGGCTTCATGCCGGGAAGCCTACCACCCGGGGAGCGGCCGGGCCAAAGGTTTGCGCTATGATCGCTCGACCACCGGCCCCAGCCTCGAGGAGATCGACGATGAGGACGGCCCTCCTCGGTCCGGTCCTGCTGCTCATGCTGGCCGGCGCCGTCACCGGCTGTAGCCGCTACTACTGGTCGAAGTCGGGCGCCACCGCCGAGCAATTCGCGCAGGACAACCAGGGCTGCCTGTAGCAGGCCGCCGGCGCGCTGCCCTCCGGCGCTTCCTCCGAGGCCGTCGAGCAGTACTATCGGGCCTGCCTCAACAGCCGCGGCTACGTGCGCGACAAGCAGCTCGACCCGCCGCCACCCGGCTCGTATCGCGGGGTCGCGAGCGGCGAGGAGTTCACGGCCGCGGCGCAGGCCGCAACCGCCGGCGGGCCGCGGCCGGGCTTCGAGGCGCAGCTCGCCCGGCTCGACGACCTGAAGGCGCGCGGGCGAATCACCGAGGACGAGTACGCCACGATGCGCCGGCGGCTCGTGGAGGGCGTGACACCCGCCACGCTCGCTCCCGACCGCCCCGGCGCGGCAGCGCCCGCCGCGGACGCCTCGGCGGCGCCCCGGTCGCTGGCCGGCCGCTGGTACGGACGCGACCGCTCGGTCCTCGACCTTCGAGGGGCCGGGGAGCAGATCGAGTGGGACTGGGAGCTGGCAACCGATCGCCTGACCGCGCGGGCGAACGGCACCGGGTCGGCCTCCGGGGACCGGGTCTCGCTCGTCGGTCGCGTTACCGGCTTCGCGCAGGGCGGCTCCGGGCAGACCCTCTCCTTCGTGCTCACCTGGGACGGAGCCGTGCCGGTGGGAACTTCCACGGGCGCGCGCAATCTGGAGTTCCGGCGGGACCGCCCCTGAGCCGACCGATCTGATAGAGTGAGGCCGTGCAGACGGGACTGCTCCCGCGCTTCTTCGAGAGCGTGACCCGGCAGGCCTTCGGTGATCTGGCGATCGACGACGCGCCCGCCCTGCGCTACCTCACCGAGCTGCTGACCCGCTTCGTCCGCACCGAGGCCCTGCGCACGCTCCGCGAGCTGCCCGGCCCGCGCCTCGACTCGGTCACCGACTCCCTGCTCGAGATCCAGCACGTGTGGGACCGGGACGCGCCCGGCTTCAATCCGGGCACCGAGCGGGCGCTCCGGCGCCAGATCGGCGACTACACCCTCTTCATGACCGGGATCTTCCGCGACTACGTGGACCGCCTCGCGGTCACCGGCTACTACGAGCACGAGGGCCGGCGCGCCTACCGCTTCGTGGCCGAGCTGGCGCGCGCGCGGGCCGAGGCCGACGCCGCCCTCTACCGCCGTCTCGCCGAGCGCTTCGAGATGTACGCGGGCGCGCTCACCTATGCCCGGAAGGTCTACTTCCGCGCTGACGCGGTGCCCGCCGCCGCGTGGCCCGCCGACCCGCTCTTCCGCGCGCTGCTCGCCGAATGACCGCGTCCGCGCCCTCCGACGCGGCGGCGGCCTGCCTGACCGTCCTCGAAGCCGCTCTCGACGCCGCCACGCTCCCCGCGCTG
>Ga0310810_10001728_pt1 | contig 23082 bp, 16 predicted proteins | sample NCmetagenome_FD_207641 | JGI IMG/M metagenome (GOLD analysis project Ga0310810, IMG submission 207641) | Soil microbial communities from experimental microcosm in Duke University, North Carolina, United States - NC | ecosystem: Engineered > Artificial ecosystem > Soil microcosm > Unclassified ... | reverse complement strand
TGCTCGTCGCGTTCATGCCGTGGAACGGCTACAACTTCGAGGACTCGATCCTGATCTCGGAGCGCGTGGTCGAGGAGGATCGTTTCACGACGATCCACATCGAGGAGCTCACGTGCGTCGCGCGTGATACGAAGCTCGGCCCCGAGGAGGTCACCGCGGACATCCCGAACGTCGGCGACGCGGCGCTCACGCGGCTCGACGAGAGCGGCATCGCGTTCATCGGCGCCGAGGTCGGCGCGGGCGACATTCTGGTCGGCAAGGTCACGCCGAAGGGCGAGACCCAGCTCACGCCGGAAGAGAAGCTGCTGCGCGCGATCTTCGGCGAGAAGGCGTCCGACGTGAAGGACACGAGCCTGCGCGTGCCGCCCGGCATGGACGGCACCGTGATCGACGTGCGCGTGTTCACGCGCGACGGCGTCGAGAAGGACAGCCGAGCGCTCTCGATCGAGAAGATGGAGCTCGAGTCCGTCCGCAAGGACTTGGACGACCAGCAGCGCATCCTCGAGGAAGACATCTATCTGCGCGTGCAGAACCAGCTGATCGGCAAGACGGCGTCCGGGGGCCCGAATGGCCTTGCGTCAGGCGCGAAGATCACGAAGGCCTATCTCGACGAGTTGCCGCGAGAGCAGTGGTTCCAAGTGCGCGTGAAGAGCGACGAGGCAAACGCCGCGCTCGAGCAGGCCGCGGAGCGGCTCCGCTCGCAGAAGGCGCAGTTCGACAAGCGCTTCGAGGAGAAGAAGACCAAGATCACGGCGGGCGACGATCTCGCCCCCGGCGTGCTCAAGATGGTGAAGGTCTACTTGGCCGTGAAGCGCCGCGTGCAGCCCGGCGACAAGATGGCCGGCCGCCACGGCAACAAGGGCGTGATCTCGACGATCGTTCCGGTCGAGGACATGCCGTACATGGCCGACGGCACGCCCGTCGACATCGTGCTGAACCCGCTCGGCGTGCCGTCGCGCATGAACGTCGGCCAGGTGCTCGAGACGCACTTGGGCTGGGCCGCGAAGGGCTTGGGTCTCAAGATCGGCGAGATGATCCGCAACGGCAGCGAAGTGAAGGAGCTGCGCGGCTTCATGGACAAGGTCTACAACCAGACGGGCGGCCAGAAGGCCGAGATCAGCAGCCTGAACGACGAGGAGATCTCCGAGCTCGCGAAGAACCTGACCTTCGGCGTGCCGATCGCGACGCCGGTGTTCGACGGCGCGAACGAGGAGGAAATCAAGCAGCTCCTGAAGATCGCGGACCTGCCCGAGACCGGCCAGACGACGTTGTACGACGGCCGCACGGGCGAGCGTTTCGATCGCTCGATCACGGTCGGCTACATGTACATGCTCAAGCTCAACCACTTGGTCGACGACAAGATGCACGCGCGCTCGACGGGCCCGTACAGCTTGGTCACGCAGCAACCGCTCGGCGGCAAGGCGCAATTCGGCGGACAGCGGTTCGGCGAGATGGAGGTCTGGGCGCTCGAGGCGTACGGCGCTTCCTACACGTTGCAGGAGATGCTCACCGTCAAGTCGGACGACGTGCAGGGCCGCACGAAGATGTACAAGAACATCGTCGACGGCACGCACGAGATGCAGGCCGGCATGCCGGAGTCGTTCAACGTGCTCGTGAAGGAAATCCGCTCGCTCGGCATCAACATGGAGCTCGATACGAACTGACCGGTTCGAGCCGCGGCGTTACAAGCCGCGCGGCGAGAGTTTGAATCGAATTGAAAGCGCGAACACTTAGCGATAGGTGGACTAGATGAAAGACCTACTGAGGCTCTTCAAGCAGCAAAACGCGGTCGAGGACTTCGACGTGATCCGGATCGGCCTTGCGTCGCCGGACATGATCCGCTCGTGGTCGTACGGCGAGGTGAAGAAGCCGGAGACGATCAATTATCGGACCTTCAAGCCCGAGCGCGACGGCCTTTTCTGCGCGAAGATCTTTGGACCGATCAAGGACTTCGAGTGCTTGTGCGGCAAGTACAAGCGCCTGAAGCACCGCGGCGTCGTCTGCGAGAAGTGCGGCGTCGAGGTCACGCAGACCAAGGTGCGCCGCGAGCGCATGGGTCACATCGAGCTCGCGAGCCCGACCGCGCACATCTGGTTCCTGAAGTCGCTGCCGTCGCGCATCGGCCTGATGCTCGACATGACGCTGCGCGAGATCGAGCGGATCCTGTACTTCGAGGCGTTCGTCGTCGTCGACGCGGGCATGACGCCGCTGCAGCGCGGCCAGCTCCTGTCCGACGAGCAGTACCTCGAGGCGATCGAGCAGTACGGCGACGAGTTCGACGCCCGCATGGGCGCCGAGGCCGTCCGCGACTTGCTCGCCGCGATGAACCTCGACATCGAGGTCAACAAGGTTCGCGACGAGATCGCCGGCACGAATTCCGAGACCAAGATCAAGCGGCTGTCGAAGCGCTTGAAGCTGCTCGAATCGTTCCTCGAGTCGAACAACAAGCCCGAGTGGATGGTCATGACGGTGCTGCCCGTGCTGCCGCCGGACTTGCGTCCGCTCGTGCCGCTCGACGGCGGCCGGTTCGCGACGTCGGACCTGAACGACCTCTACCGGCGCGTGATCAACCGCAACAACCGCCTGCGCCGCCTGCTCGAGCTCAACGCGCCCGACATCATCGTGCGCAACGAGAAGCGCATGCTCCAGGAGTCGGTGGACGCGTTGCTCGACAACGGCCGTCGCGGCCGCGCCATCACGGGCACGAACAAGCGCCCGTTGAAGTCGCTCGCCGACATGATCAAGGGCAAGCAGGGCCGGTTCCGCCAGAACCTGCTCGGCAAGCGCGTCGACTACTCGGGTCGTTCGGTAATCGTCGTCGGCCCGACGCTGAAGCTGCACCAGTGCGGCCTGCCGAAGAAGCTCGCGCTCGAGCTCTTCAAGCCGTTCATCTTCTCGAAGCTCCAGCTGCGCGGCGAGGCGACGACCATCAAGGCTGCGAAGCGGCTCGTCGAGCGCGAGGGTCCCGAGGTTTGGGACATCCTCGAGCAGGTGATCCGCGAGCATCCGGTGATGCTGAACCGCGCGCCGACGCTGCACCGCTTGGGCATTCAGGCGTTCGAGCCCGTGCTGATCGAGGGCAAGGCGATCCAGCTGCACCCGCTCGTCTGCACCGCGTTCAACGCGGACTTCGACGGCGACCAGATGGCGGTGCACGTGCCGCTGTCGATCGAGGCGCAGCTCGAGGCGCGCGCCTTGATGATGTCGTCGAACAACATTCTCTCGCCCGCGAACGGCGAGCCGATCATCGTGCCGTCGCAAGACGTCGTGCTCGGCATCTACTACATGACTCGCGAGCGCGTCGGCGCGAAGGGCGAGGGCATGGTGTTCGCGGACGTCGAGGAGGTGCATCGCGCCTACGAGTCGAACGCGATCGAGCTGCACGCGAAGATCAAGGTTCGGATTCGCGAGAAGGTCGACGGCATCGACACGCACAAGCTCACGACGACCACGGTCGGCCGTGCGCTCTTGTCCGAGATCCTGCCGCCCGGCATGTCGTTCGAGCAGATCAATCGCGCGATGAACAAGCGCGCGATCTCGGCCACGATCAACCTCTGCTACCGGCAGCTCGGTCTCAAAGAGACCGTCGTGTTCGCGGACCAGCTCATGTACACGGGCTTCCACTACGCGACCCGAGCCGGTGTGTCGTTCGGCGTGAACGACATGGTCGTGCCGGTCGAGAAGAAGAAGATCCTCGAGTCGGCCGAGAACGAGGTGAAGGACATCCAGGACCAATACGCGGCCGGTCTCGTCACGGACGGCGAGCGCTACAACAAGGTCGTGGACATCTGGTCGCGCACGAACGACCAAGTCGCGAAGGCGATGATGGAGAAGCTCGGCGTCGAGAACGTCACGAGCAACGGCAAGACGGGCCAGCAGGAGTCGTTCAACTCGATCTACATGATGGCCGACTCGGGCGCCCGAGGGTCGGCGGCGCAGATTCGTCAGCTCGCCGGCATGCGCGGCCTGATGGCGAAGCCGGACGGATCGATCATCGAGACGCCGATCACGGCGAACTTCCGCGAAGGCCTCGACGTCTTGCAGTACTTCATCTCGACGCACGGCGCGCGCAAGGGTCTCGCCGACACGGCGCTCAAGACCGCGAACTCGGGCTATCTGACCCGCCGCCTCGTCGACGTCGCGCAAGACCTCGTCGTCACCGACATCGACTGCGGCACGACGACGGGTCTCTTGATGACCCCGCTCGTCGAGGGCGGCGACATCGTCGAGCCGCTGCGCGAGCGCGTCTTGGGACGCGCGGTCGCGGTCGACGTGCTCGCTCCGGGCTCGGATCAAGTGGTGCTCGAGGCCGGCACGCTGCTCGACGAGAGCGCGGTCAAGAAGCTCGAGGCGTACTCCATCGATCAGGTGCTCGTGCGCTCGCCGATCACGTGCGAGAACGAGTACGGCGTCTGCGCGCAGTGCTACGGACGCGACCTCGCTCGCGGCCACCGCGTGAACCGCGGCGAGGCCGTCGGCGTGATCGCGGCCCAGTCGATCGGCGAGCCCGGCACGCAGCTCACGATGCGCACGTTCCACATCGGCGGCGCGGCGTCGCGCTCGGCCGCGGTGAACAGCGTCGAGGTCAAGAGCCAGGGCACGATGCGCTTCATCAACATGAAGACCGTGACTCACGAGCAGAAGGGCCACCGGATCACGACGTCTCGCTCGGGCGAGCTCGCCGTGATCGACGAGTTCGGCCGCGAGCGCGAGCGTTATAAAGTGCCGTACGGCGCGACGCTCGGCGTGAAGGACGGCGAGGCGGTCAAGCCGGGCCAGCTCGTCGCGAGCTGGGACCCGCATACGCACCCGGTCGTCACCGAGGTCAGCGGTTACTTGAAGTTCGAGGACTTCATCGACGGCGTCACGGTCGCGTCGCAGGTCGACGAGATCACGGGCCTGACGAGCGTCGTCGTGCTCGACGCGGCGCAGCGCAGCTCGGAATACCGTCCGACCGCGAAGCTCGTCGACGGCAACGGCAAGGCGATCAGCTTCCCGAACACGGACATCCCGGCCGCGTACGCGCTGCCCTCGGGCGCGGTGATCGGCATGGAGAACGGCGCCAAGGTGGCCGTCGGCGACGTGCTCGCGAGGTTGCCGCAGGAGAGCTCGAAGACCCGCGACATCACGGGCGGTCTGCCGCGCGTCGCGGACCTGTTCGAGGCGCGCCGGCCGAAGGATCCCGCGATCCTAGCGGAGTACTCGGGCACGGTGAGCTTCGGCAAGGAGACGAAGGGCAAGCGCCGTCTAGTGATCACGGACGAGGAGCAAGAGGAGCACGAGGAGCTGATCCCGAAGTGGCGGCACTTGAACGTGTTCGAGGGCGAAAAGGTGCTGCGCGGCGAAATCATCGCCGACGGCGAGCCGAACCCGCACGACATCCTGCGGCTACAGGGCGTCGAGAAGCTCGCGGACTACCTGGTCCGCGAGATCCAAGACGTCTACCGGCTCCAGGGCGTGAAGATCAACGACAAGCACATCGAGGTGATCATTCGCCAGATGCTGCGCAAGGTCGAGATCACGGCCTCGGGCGAGACGAAACTGCTGCGCGGCGAGCAGGTCGACCGGATCCGCGTCGTCGAGGCGAACCGCGAGATCGAGAGGAAGGGCGGCACGACCGCGGCGTACGACCCCGTGCTGCTCGGCATCACGAAGGCGTCGCTCGCGACCGAGTCGTTCATCTCGGCCGCGTCGTTCCAGGAGACGACTCGCGTGCTGACCGAAGCCGCGGTCCGCGGCCTGAAGGACGATCTGCGCGGTCTCAAGGAGAACGTGATCGTCGGCCGGCTGATCCCGGCCGGCACGGGCTTCGCCCATCACGAGGATCGCCGGCGCACGCAGGAGGAGATCCTGTCCGAGGAGCTCAAGGAGCTCGAGGCGCAGCAGCAGAAGGCCGCGCAGGAAGCGGCCGCCGCGGCCGCGCTGGCTGCCGGCACTCAGCCGGCCGAGGTCGACGCGGAGACGCCTGCGACCTGATCGAGAGCCCACTCGCGCCGCCGGGCCGTCTACGCCCGGCGGCGCTTCGTCCCGCGTGGATTCCCCGCCGCGACCGCGGTAGATATGCTTGGCCGCCTCGACCGTGCGAGTGAATCGCGCTTTAGCGTGACGGCCAGCCTTCCCAAGGTCCTCTGGTTGCTCTGGCTCCAGGGCTGGAGCGAGGCGCCGCCCGTCGCTCGTGCCTCCTTGGCGAGTTGGCGCAGGTTGAATCCAGCGTGGGAAGTGCGCGCGATCGACGGCACCGAGCTCGCGCGCTACGTCAGCCCGGAGGCCTTCGCGCGGATCGCCGCAGTTCCGAAGGAACCGGAGGCATTTTCCGACCAGATTCGCGTCGAGATCCTGCACAGCCATGGCGGCGTCTGGGCCGATGCCACGACGATCTGCGCCAAACCGCTCGACGAGTGGCTACCGGAGCGCATGGGGAGCGGGTTCTTTGCGTTCGAGCGCCCGACTCGGGAGAGGATGATCGCGAGCTGGTTTCTCGCAGCGTCCGTCCCTTGCAACATCGTCTCGAAATGGCGAGCGAGCGTCGCCGGGTATTGGACCGGCAGAGAAAGCCGTCACGACTACTTCTGGTTCCACGAGCTATTCGGGGCACTCTACGAAGAGGATCGGAGCTTTCGTTCGGATTGGCAGGCGACACCGTCCCTGCCGGCGCGGCACGCATTTCACTTCGGCCCCGAAGACAGCCGATTGACGTCGCCCGCAACGCCGGACGACGTCGCCGCGCTCGCGTCGCCGCCGAGCCCCGTCTTCAAGCTCACGCACAAGCTCACACGGAGCGCGGGGCCTGATTCGCTGCTGCGGTTACTCTGCGACTTCGGATCCGGAGTCGCTCAAGATTGAGCGTTCTGCTCGACGCCCCCGACCTTCGGCGCAGCGGGAAACTCCACGTGCAGAAGGAGCAACAGGGCGAGCGTCGTCGAGTGCCAAGATGACTCGTCGGGATTGGCAGGGTCCGGAGTGTCGAGCTTGCCCCAGCCGCCGTCGGCTCTCTGGATCGAGATGACGTGTCGGAAAAAGCGCGGCTCCACCCTCTTGCCCTGGCGCGCCATGCAGAGGAATGCCGCGGCCTCGAGCTTCAAGTCGTTCACGATGGTCGGTCGATCCTCGAGGATCGCGGCGACGGCTCGGTACATGTCTTCGACGAACCCATCACGCACGGCGAGCCGGCCGCCGTTGTCATGAAGCCAGATCCACGCGAGAAGCACGTGCGTCGCCGCATATCCGCCGGCTTTCACGCCCTTCTCGAGCGTTACCGCGAACTCCGGCGGCAAGCCGAGCCGATCGCAATAGAGCGCACAAGCGAGGAGCTGGTCCGTGAGTATCTTCACGTGGTCCCAGTCCTCGGTTTGAATCGGATTGTTGGCGTCGTTGAGGCGTCGAAGCACGCGCAGAACGGCCGCTTCTTCCTTAGGCCGCGTGGCGATCACCTCGTCGTAGCGTTTGAGCGCGTCGGCGAACTCCGGGACTCCGAAGAGCCGGTGCATCATGCTCATGAACCACAAGCCGTACGGCTCGCGCGTGCGGTTGAGAAAGGCAATCCCCTTCGCGACCGCCGTGTGAACCTGTTCCTCGGTCAGCATCGGCTCGTCTTCCCCCCTTTTGGTTTCAGGATATAGGACGCCGACACGCAGAGACAAACGGCGCTCGTCGCAGCGAACGGCTGAATTCCCTGCAGGGAAACGATAGGATGCTGAGCACTCCAGACGATCGGAACGGAAGTGGCATGGCCGACCGCAGGTCATCCGTCGGGCCACAAGGGGCCGCGGGCCCCAACGCGCTGCAAGCGACGCGGATAGATCTTTTCCCTACGCCCCTCATCATCGCCACGATGCCGGACGCGGACGCGCTGAACCTCGAGCTCAAGCGCATCATCCTTGCTCGTGAGGCGGCAACGGAGTCGGTGCAGCGTTCCAACCAAGGCGGTTGGCAGTCGACGTGGGACCTACATCAATGGGGGGGCGAGCCCCTGCAAAAGGTGCTGAGCTTTGCGCGGGCCATCGCCGACGAGTTCACGGTGGACCGTGCCGGCCAGCGGCACGAGCTCGCGTGGCGGATCAACTGCTGGGCCAACGTCAATCGGCTCGGCCATGGCAATCAGTTCCACACACATCCCGGCGCGCTCTGGTCCGCCACCTACTACGTCGATGACGGCGGCATTGACGCCGACCCCTCACTCGGCGGTGAGTTCGAGATTCAAGATCCGCGCGGCGTTGCGCCGGTCATGTACGCGCCTTATTTGACGTTCCCCGGCCCGGACGGAGCGGCGCTCGGCGAGGCGCAGAGGCTCACGCCACGGGCCGGCGCCTGCGTCGTCTTCCCGAGCTGGCTCTCGCACGGCGTGCGCCCGTATCGCGGCACGCGCGAGAGAATCTCGATCGCCATCAACTTCAGCCTTGGCGGCGGGTAGCGGCGCCTTGGGTGCAGTCAACTTCTTTTTCGGCGTGCCGCTTCTCGTCGAGGACGTCGACCCGGCACTACGCGACGCGATCCACGGCAAGGTGTCCGCGTATCTCGGGTCCGAGGGCGCGAAGCGCGACATCACCCCTTCGCCCGAGGAGTCCGTGGCGACCTCGTACTACAAGCCCGACGTACAGGTCGTGAGCGCCGCCGAGCTCAACGAGCTCGAGCAATTCGTAATCGGCGCGGCCAGGACGTTTTTCGAGGCGCTGCGGCTGCCTGCGCGGCGTTTCGAGATCGAGCGCTCTTGGATCAACGTCTTCAAGCCCGGTGCGCAAGAAGCCCAGCACTCGCACGATGGGAGCTTGCTCTCGTGTAGTTACTACGTCGAAGCGCCCAAGAATTGCGGCTGCATCGTGATGCCCGACCCGATCGGCGCGCGTCGAAGCCACAGAGAATTCACCAAGACGGCGGGCAACGACGTGCTCACGCGGCGCGACATCGCGGTGGAGCCGCAGCCGGGGCGCTTGGTGATGTTCGAGTCGTGGCTGCCGCACTACGTACAGTGCAACAAGAGCGATCAAGTCAGGATTTCGATTGCGATGAACCTGCGCGAGGTCGCGGCGCAGATTTCCGTGCCCCGGGCGCCGTCGACGGCGTCAGCCGGCGACGCACTGGCCCCGGACGTCGCCGCGCGATCAACGCCGGCGGCGAGCGCGACGGCGCGGCGCGCGAAAGACGCGAAGCCTTTCTTGTTCAACGAGCTGTTCGATGTCCGCAAGGATCTCAAGCTCGATTTGGAGCCCATCGCAAAGTCGATCCCGAGGGTCGTGATCGACGATTTTCTAGAGCATCCGGAGGACGCAAGGCAGGTGGTCGGAAGCGCACCCGCCGCCAACTGGAAGCACGAGAAAAACGGTAGGAACTTCGTCGACTACTACGATTGCCGGCTGCGCTTCCCGATCCGGCCTCCGAACAGCATGATTTCCGCCGCGCAGCAGATCATTCGCGAAGTCTACTCGGTGACCACGAGGCCGTCGGACGCGAGCGTGGACGTCAACTGGTTCATGCAGGTCCGCGAGAAACGCGCCGACTTCGCGGTCCCCCACAGCGACATCATGGAGGGCGTGCGCCGGTCTTTCACCTGCATCGTTTACTTGAACCGCCGCGAGGAGTGCTCCGGCGGCACCGCATTCTTCCGCTTCAAGAAATCGGGCTCCCTCGTGCTGGATGAAGCGTACGCGCGGACGGCTCAGGAAGATCCTCGGCTCGCGGAGACGGGCCTCGACTATTGGGGAGGCGCGGCCGCTGACTGGTGGCAAACAGTCGGGACGGTCGACATGGTCCCCGGGCGATTGCTGTTGTTTCCGTCCGAGTACTTTCACGCCGCTCATCACCCGCAGAACTCGTTCTACGAGTTTCCGCGCCTGACGCTCGCGTTTTGGATGATCTGCTGACGCTGATGAATCCACGGCTGCTACAGGCAAGCCCGATCGTCGTCATCGGCATGCACCGTTCCGGGACGCGTGTGCTCGTCGAGATCCTCGACAAGCTGGGCGTATTCATGGGCGCGGATCTCCAGGCGGATTTCGAGTCCGTCGCGTTCATGCTGATCAACGAAGAAATTCTTCACCAATGCGGAGCGTTCTGGTCGGAGCCGATGTCGGCGCATTTCATGCTCGCCCAGCCGAATGTCGTAGAGCATCTTGGGGCGACCGCGCGCGACGCGCTTGCGGAGCGGTTCGACGCGTACGCGGGTCCATCGGGCTCGCATCTCAAAGAAAGCGGAGACGAAATGACGCTCTTCGGCTGGAAGGATCCTCGCAGCACGTTCACGCTGCCGGTGTGGAAGCAGGTGTTTCCGAACCTGCGCGCCCTCCACATCGTTCGTCACGGCGTCGACGTCGCCGCGAGTCTCGCGCGCCGGCATGCTAAGGCGATGCGTGACGCGACGGGCGAGTCGGTTCCGTCCGCGCTCACCGTCATCCGGGATAACCTGCTCGGCGTGCTCTCGTCACGGCGTGGCTGGACCATCGCCGAGGCGCTCACGATGTGGGAGCAGTATGTCGACAAGGCGCGTCAGGAGTGCGCGGCGCTCGGAGAGCGCGCGCTCGAAGTCCGCTACGAGGATCTGCTGATGGACCCGGAACGGGTGATTACGACCATTGCGAAGTTCTGCGGCGTTCCGGCGACGGAACGCGACGAAACACTGGCCGAGGGCCTCGAACGGACCCGAGCGTTCGCGTTTCGCCGGGAGCCGGAGCTCATGGCATTCGCCGGCTACGTTCGTGATGTCCTCGGACGCTATGGCTACGCACCCTGACCTCGTCGGCGAACGCTGACCGCATCGGTCGACTGCGAACCGTGCTACGCTTCGGCGCGCGTGTTAGCTCGTGTTGCGCAGCCGAGAGAGACGTCGTCGGAGGCTGAAGATGAGCCGGATCCACGTCGCTGCAGTGCTCGTACTGTCGGCCTTGGCAGTTCCGGTCTCGACTGTCTTCCCCCAGAGCATGGCACCCCCGGGCGTGCCAACCACGGGCCGTCAAGGCGTGGTTCGCGACGACATACCAACGTGCCAGGGGGCGGCAGGCGGCTCCCGCATCCGGCCGAACTGTGAGCCCGAAGCGACGGTGCGAAAGGAGCACGCGCTCAAGATCTCGCTCGAGGCGCCTCCGCGGCTCAACGCTTCACAGTGCGAAGCGACGGCTACGACCAACTACTACCAAACCAATACGGTTGTGCGCGTCGCCGGTACGATCAACATCAAGAACTGCTCGACGGGATCGGCCGGGGCCTACGACATCGTGATACGCGTCCACGATGAGAAGGGCGACGTGAACTCGGTCGACTTCAGCGACAAGTGGCAGCGCAGCGACGGTCAGGACGTCGAATTCACGGCTGACTATCCGATCCGGCAAGGCGAGGAGCTGGTCAACGTCCATGTGCACGATCTGCGCTGCACGTGCGCGGATCCGCCAGCCGATCCGGCGCCCGACCCCTGGGAGAAGAAATGAGCCGGACCCACGTCACTTTAGCGGTCATAGTGTCGGCCTTGGCAGTTCCCGTCTCGACCGTCTTCGCCCAGGCCCAGGCGCCCTCGGGCGTGCCGACCACGGGTCGTCAAGGCCGAGTTCGCGACGACGTACCGAACTGCCAGGGGGCTCCAGGTGGCTCCCGCATGCGAGCGAACTGTGAGCCGGAAGCTGCGGCGACGACCGTGCGAACGGAGCAGCAGCTCAAGGTGTCGCTCGACGCGCCTCCACAGCTCAACGCGCCCCAGTGCGAAGCCACTGCTACGACCAATTACTTTCAAAGCAACACGGTTGCGCGCACCGACGGCGCGATCAACATCAAGAACTGCTCGACGGGTTCGACCGGAACTTACAACATCGTGGTGCGCATCCGGGACGAGAAGGGCGAGGTCAACTCGCTCGAATTCAGCGACAAGTGGCAGCGCAGCGACGGTCCGGACGTAAAATTCGCGGCGGACTATCCCATCGGGCAAAACGTGGATCTCGTCACCGTGCGCGTGCGCGATCTGCACTGCACGTGTGCCGATCCGCCGACCGATCCCGCGCCGGCCGCGCCGGCCGATACCACGCCCGATCCTTCGAAAAAGAACTGATCGGCCGGAAATCCAGGCGCCAATCCACGACGCTAACGACAGGACCCGGGAATATCTGATCGTCGGGGTGTGTGTCGTTGTAAAGTGACGATCGCGTGCGCCGGTACCGGGGGAGGACTCGAATGCGTCTCGGCAGGTCTTTACTCTTTTCATTTACGATCGCAATGCTCTCGGCCGCCGTCGTCGTCGATGCGGAGCAAGGTCTGCCGGCGCTCGCGGGGGTATGGGAAGGCAAGCTCACGCCGCGGGCGCAAAAGAAAGCAGCGAGCAAAGAGCTGGGCTCCCCCACCACTACCACCACTACGCTGCCTGTCGTCGTAGCGATCAACGTCGACAGCGACGGCAAGCTCAGCGGCACCTGGGCCAGCGCCGGTCCCCAAGGCGGGACGCCGATCGAGATCGCCGTCGATGGCAACACGGTTCGCTTCTCGATGCCGTCTACGAAGTCGTCATGGGAAGGGCAATTGAGCGCGGACGGCGCGACGCTCAACGGCAAATGGAGCGGCAAAACCTTCGGAGGCGACGCGACGGCGCCGCTCGTCCTGCACCGCAAAGCACAGTAAGTCTCCGGGCGCGCTCGGCGGTCCGGGCCGAGCCGTGAGACCGTCGCAACCGTGGCTCTTTTGGCTCCCGTAGCGGCGCGGCCGCCCTGTGGACGATAGCCATTCCCCGGCGTAGCCTTCGAAATTCACGCCCGGCGCGGAGGTTCACGATGAGCATCGAGTGCCGTCTCGTGTTGGTTGGCATCCTCACCTTTGCAGGCTGTGCATCGGCGCCCACGCAACCGGCCGGAGATCCTGCGGTGCCGGCGGCGAGCGCGGCCGCGCCGGAGCCCGGGGCAGCGACCGGCCTCGCGGCCGCACCCGGGTCCGGTCCGGCGGCCGCCTCGGAGCCCGGAGGCTCGCCCGGCAACACAGCAGCCGCTGCCACGACGGAGCCCCTACGGACCGTTGAAGTCGCGAAGCTTGCCGATGCCAACCCCGTCACGTGCCGCGACATGCTGGTACAGGGGTCCAACCAGCAGCGCGTGCAATGCATGACGCGTAACGACTGGAAGGTCTTTGATCAAGCGCAGCGGATTTGGGCGCAAGACATGCTGCTCCGAATGCAGGGCCTCAAGCGGTAGCTAGAGCGACCCGGCCGCCCTCCGCCAAATCGTGACGACGCTCGCTAGGGCGAGCGTGCGTGCGCAGATCTGTGCGCTCGGATACGCTTCCTAAGATCATGGCGAAGGAAAAAGAAGAGCAACCCTACTTCCAGCCCCACGCGACGGCGCAGAAGTTTCTGACCGAGCAGGAGATGGATGGGTTGATCGCCGAGCACGCTGCGTTCGTTGCCGAGGGCAAGCTCGCGTACGGCCATACCGATCCCACGATTCGGCGCTCGCAAGTCGTGTATCTCGGTCTGATCGAGAAGTATCGCTGGCTTTACGAGCGGGTTTGGACCGCCGCCCGGGAGTGCAATCGGCTCTTCTTCTGCGTGGACCTCGGTGGCGTGGAAAGCGAGCTTCAGCTCGCCCGCTACGACAGCGCCGATCAAGGCTTCTACGGTTGGCACACCGATTTCTCGGGGGCGAGGCCGTTGCGGAAGCTCTCGATCACGATCCAGCTCTCCAACAGCGACGACTACGAAGGCGGGGATCTCGAGTTGCTGTACGACAAGGAGCCTTACAAACTCGACCGAAGTCGGGGCACCTTCCTCGTTTTTCCGAGCTTCATGCTGCACCGCGTGACGCCGGTGACGCGCGGCACGCGCTGGAGCCTAGTCGCCTGGATCGGCGGGAAACGTTGGCAGTGAGTCTGCGCCGCCGGCGCCCACGCCGATCATGAGGACGGCCGCTGCCTCTATTCGAAGTAGTATCGCACGACGACCGGTGCGCTATCGGCGAGCCGGCCATTGACGAGTCGCGGTCGGAAGTGACTGCGCGCGATGAGCTGCACCAGCTCCTTTTCCGCCGCTCGCCCGAGACCCGGTGTCGTCGGCAGGACCCGAATGTGGTGGCTCTTACCGATTTGATCGATCTCGAATGCGACGTCGACGTGTCGATTGCCGCGCTGTTCCCGGTCCGGAGCTAGCGGATTCGGGGCGAACGTCGGCAGAACGATCGGGGTCTCCGGCGAGAAGATCTGCTCGAGCAATTCCTGTGGCCCTTCCTCAGTGAGCAACTCGTACACGTGCCTGTATTCGTTCAACGCTCTATGGTCATCTTCGCCGCTTTTCGAGTTAAACAACTCCCAATCGGCTATTTCGACCAGCGTTTCGATTCTTTCCGACCACGGTCTTGCATTCGCGTTCTGCCAGTTGAGGAGGAAAACGAGACTATGCTTGCCCAGTCTCGGGTTTCCATAGCGATAGGTGTTGCCGACGAGATTCTCGAGGAGCGATTGGATCTCGTCGCCTGGGTAGTGCTCGGTGCGTAGTAGCACGTTCACCGCTTGCGAGTAGAGCGCCTGCGCCTCGAAAAGGAGGCGGCCCTTCGCGACGTCTTTCTCGCCGGCCTTGCAAGATTCGGCCCCGTAGTAACACCCGAGCTCGATCTCGGGAGGTTGTTCTCCGGCGCTGTATCGATCGAGCACATCCATCCGTCGATCGGCGGTCTCGCGAAGGATCCGGGCTGCCCGCACGTCGTCCGGATGTCGGCTCGCGAGAGCCAGCAGCCGCTGCTCGATCTCCCAGGCTGAGCGAGGATCGCCGATTGCCTCGGCGTTGCTGATCTGTAAGCGGAGCAATGGGGCTTGCTCGAGGGTGTAGAGACCCTCGTTGACGTGAGTCAATTCCAGCGCGCGTCGAGTCGCGGCCGCGGATTGAAATGGCTTTCCGCCGTCCTGATAGAGCCGACCCAAGGTCGTGAGAGGCTCGATCAACTGTTCGGAGTTCGCACCGTCGCGCGACTCTATGTCGGCGACCGCTCGTAGCAAGTCTTCGATTTTGTCTTGCGCGGCAAGCTGCGATAGCGTCGTCGAAGGCGCGCAAAGGGCGAGCAGGACGCACATTCCTGCGATCGTTTTCGACACTCGACGCAATTCGGCTAAGAGCATCGACGGCTCCCCACGAGCCCTGCGGATGCCATCCCGCCTGTCGGCATCCGGCACGGCGCCGTTAGCGACGTGCCGGCGAACACTCCCAGTGCGCTACTTTACTCCTGCCGTCCCGAGCAGCTGCGACGCTTCGTCGGGCGTGATCGGATTGAATTTTGCGAGCTGGCATCCGCTGCCGGGTCTGTGCTCGACGCCGAACGAGTCGTGACTGCAGAGCTTCGCGAGCTTCCCGGCGCTGGAATCGGCCGTAATGAATATCAGCTGTGTCTGGCCCGGCGTCAGACTCTGGCATGCTCCGGGAAGGTCGACGCGCATGAACTTATTGCCCTTCAACGAGAACAAGATCGTCTTGTTGTCTATCGCCGTCTTGCGACTGATCGAAGACATCGAGACGCAATCGACGGGCGTGTGGTCGAGATCCTTTGCGGATTTACCTTTTTCGTCGGCCGGTGCGCGCGTCCCGGGCACGATCGCGAAGAACGCCGCCGCGCCGCAAGCAAGCCATAACAAACGATTGGTACGAGCCATGGTCCCCCCAGTGACTACGAGCCTGTACCCCCTTCTTATAGCGTGGTCTCGCAACGAAGAAAAGGCAGGCAGGCCAGAGTGCCGATGCGCCGCACTATGCGCTCACGCGCGACGCGCCTAAACTGCGCAAGTCTCGCGTAAGCCGAAGGAACGCGCGCAGATGGCAAGGATCCATAACGAGAAACATCCTCTTCGGACGATCGTCCCGATCGCGCTATTCGTGGGCGCGTCTCAACTAGCCGTCGCTCAGGCCCCGAAGGGCTTGAACATCGACGTGGAGAGTTGTGTCGCGCTCGAGAAGCCCGAGGAGCGGCTGGCGTGCTTCGAGTCTCGGGTCGAGGCAGCGCGGCAGCACCCCGCAGCGCCGAGCGCGAGCGACGCAACGAGTACCAACGCAGGTGCGAGCGTGGGAGCCAGTACGGCTGCCAGCACCGCTGCCGCAGCGGGTGCCAACCCGGCTGCCAACACCGCTGTCGTCGCGGGAGCCGGCGCGGCTGCCGTCACGGGAGTCGGCGCGGCTGCCAGCAACGGAGCCAGCACCGGCGGCGCCGAACGTGCCCCAACGACCCGCGCCGCGGCCGAGCCTGTCGGCCCGAGCACGGCGCCCGCCGTCCAAAGCCAGAAATCCGCAAGCGATCCGCGCTCCGTCGAAAACTTCGGCCTCCCGGAGCCCGTTCCAGAGCGAGCGCGAGCGCCAGAGCCGATCGAAATCGTCGCGACAGTGACCGAGCTGCGCCAAACGGTTCCGAACGCCTATGTGATCACACTCGACAACGGACAGGTTTGGCGGCAGGCGCACCCGATGCCATACCCACTGCATACGGGTTTGGTCGTGCGGGTGCGTGAGACGCAGTTCGGCTATCGCCTCACAGCTCCGGAGCTGCACGGCCAAATCAACGTCGAGCGGGTGCGCTAGGCGCTAGCTCCGGCGGATGATCCAACCCAAGACGTTTTGCGCCGCTTTTGGTTGGGCGCCGATGGTAGCCGTCCTGATGGCGGCACCGGGGCTCGCACAGGATTCAGCGCCGCAAGGAGCGGCTCGCACGCCCGACGCGTCGCAACCGGTGGACGAAGTCGTCGTTCGCGGGCGGCGAATGAGCGAGATCGAATCCGATCTTCGTATCTACATCGACAAGTTCCTCAAGCAGGTCGCGAAGCCGGCAAACGGGCGAGGCTATGCGCGCTGGGATCGCAGGGTGTGCATCGGCGTCCACAATCTCGAAGCCACGGCCGCTCACTATGTCGTCGATCGTATTTCGCGCCAGGCCATCGACCTCGGGCTCGAGCCGGGCGAGCCCGGGTGCACGCCGCAAGTGAACATCGTCTTCGCAACCAACGCGACGGAGACGGCGTCGTTCATGGTCAAAAGCGAGCCGCGAATGTTTCGGCCGATGGCGGGATTCGCCGGCGCGGATCTCGGCCGCGCCGCGCTCGACGATTTCGTGAAATCCGAACGCCCCGTGCGCTGGTGGCACGTGAGCATGCCGATCGGGGCGCACGACCACGGGCTTGCGATCGAAGTGCCGGCGGATAGAACTTGCGCTCAGGCGTTCTGTCCGCCGCAGGTCACGGTGGAAGGTCCGTCCCGCATCCACAACGGCACCATCGACGTGCTCTTCGATGTGATCATCATCGTGGATGCGACCAGGCTGACCGGGACGACGTGGCAGCAGCTCGCCGACTATCTCGCCGTCGTGTCGCTCGCGCAGATCAACCCGAAAACGAATCCGGCGGAGTTCGACAGCATCCTGAATCTCTTCAGTAACCCGACAGCCTATTCGGGGCTGACCGATTGGGACCGCTCCTACCTCAAAGCGATCTACACGTTCGATCAGGAGCGCGTCACGCCATTGCAGCACAACGAAATCGTCAGCCGGATCGCGGATAGCGAGCTAGAGGCGCGCTGAGCCAGCCCGTTTCGGCTCAGCGCGGCGTCATTCTCGGCGAACGGCGGTCGGGTTCGCGGCACCACGCCCGCCAACCGATCCTGAACGCCGCTTCGACGTCGCGGGCGAACTGTCGGGCGTCCATCACCGGCGAGGACTCGATGCGCTCGCGCAGCTCGCGCCGCAACGCAGCGAGCCCGGCGGCGTCGCGGATCAGCGCGGCCGCGAGCTCCACGTACTGCTCCGGCGTTCGTGTCACGAGGTGCCCAAGGCCGACATTGGCGAGCAGCGTCGCCCCTGCTCGCGACACGGCCGTCCGGCCCGCGAGGCTGACGACGGGCACGCCCATCCAGAGCGCATCGCATGTCGTCGTCCCCCCGCAATAAGGGTGCGGGTCGAGCGCGACATCGATTAGTCGGTAGGTCTCGAGATAGTCCGCGAGCGGTTGGCGGCCCACGAAAGCCGCGCGTGACTCGTCGACGCCGCCCTCGCCCAAAGCCCGCCACACGCGGGCGCGATGCGCTTCGGTGCGCGCGTAGACGAGCAGCCGGGCCTCGGGCACGCGGCGCAGCAGTCGGGCCCAGAGCTCGAGCGTCACATCGGTAACCTTGGCGAAATTGTTGAGGCAACCGAATGTGAGAGGGCCGACGCGGTGCTCCGTCGAGGGACGCAGCGAGCCCGGTAGCGGCGGCGCGGAATAGCACCAATAGCAGTGCGGAAGGTGGATCGACGCCTCGGTATAGTCCCCGCACTGCTCTGGCGGGTCTAGAAAACGATCGGTCAGTCGATAGTCGATCGCGTCGCAGCCGGTCGTGCTGCAGTAGGCGAGATACGTGACCTGGACCGGCGCCGGTTTGCGGGCGAACGTGAGCATCCGGTTGTGGCCGGAATGCGCCGCGAGGTCCACGAGAATATCGATTCCGTCAGCACGCACGACCTCGGCAAGCTTCTCGTCGCCGAGCGTCGCGACGTCGCGCCACTGATCGACGTGCTCGCGCACCAAGCGGGTGACGGCGTCCGGCGTCGGCGCGTCGGAGTACCCAAAGACCTCGACCTGCCGCCGGTCGTGCTCCCGGAACAACGGCAGAACGAACCGCGCGACGGAATGCTCGCGAAAGTCCGGCGACACGTAACCTACGCGCAGTCGGCGGTCCGGGTCTCTGACATTGGCATGAGGACGGCGAGCGGCGGCGAGTGGCGCAACGTGCCGCTCGGCCCACGCGCGATGCTCGCGCAGGAGGTCGGCCGGCGAATAGCCTGGATGGTAGTGGAGCGGCAGGAGTAGATTGCTGTGGAGAGCCGACAAATCGGGGCGTAGCTCGATGGCGCGGCGATAGCAGGCGATCGCCGCGTCGAGCTCGCCTCGATCCTTGAGGAGATTGCCGCGATTCGTATGCGGTTCGGCGTACTCCGGCTCGAGATCGATCGCCTTTCGGTAGAGCGCGTCGGCTTCCGTCAGCCGATCCTGCCGGGCGAGGAGGAAGCCGAGATTGTTGTTCGCCTCGGCATAGCCTGGATCGAGCTCGATGGCCGCCTCGTAACAGCGAGCGGCTTCGTCGTAGCGCCCGAGCCGATCGAGGACCTGGCCGAGGTTGTTGCGGCAAACCGCCGCGTCGGGCCGCAAAGCGACCGCGCGTTGAACGAGCGAGAGAGCCGAAGCCAAGTCCCCGCTTTGCATCGCGATCACGCCGAGCAAATGCAACGAATCGGCGTGCTCCGGCTCGCGCCGCAGTATCTCGCGATAGCCGCGCTCCGCCTCGGCGAGACGGCCGGCTCGATGGTGCTGTAGCGCGAGCGCGAAGGCCTGATCTGCGCTGAGCTCCGACATTGCTCCTACCGAGTCTCTCCGCTCTCGCGATTGCAAACGTTAAGTACGCCGCGCGTATCGTACGCTCGAGCGGCATCTCCGATGCGCAGATGCGACCTCAGTGCGGCTCCGGAAACGGACTCGTCGCGGAAGCGGCAAGCGAGCTTGAGGTGCGATCGCGGCGCGAGCCTGAGGCTGCTCGCACGTATCGTTCTTGAAATCAGGCGTTGCCAAGCGGCTGATCCGTATGGGAGTGAGGACGACTGTTGCGTCACCATTTCGGATGACGCGCAGCACTAGCTCCGTGTAGGTCTTTGCCCGAACGCGACAACCTCGAATCGGCCGCGAACACTTCGCTGACGCGGGGCCGGCCCTTCCAAAAAAGGAAGTGTTGTGTAAACGTCCCGGCGGTGGTAGCTTCCAAATCGCGGGGTGGTAGGGACACTAACACACAGGGGTGCATCGGACGCTGAGCCGCTGTTACACCATCATTAGACCTTGGGGGAGGGAAAATGAAGGGCACTAGGAATGCGGGCACTGGCCCGCGTCTCTGCGCTTTGTCTTCGGCAATAACGGCTATTCTTGCGGTCTCATCCGCCGGCCATGTTCGAGCTCAGGAGGCGCCGAAACAGGAACGGACCGTCGAAGAAATCACGGTCACCGGCACGCGAATCAAGAAGCAAGATTTCTCGGCGAACAGTCCGCTGCAGACGGTCGATCAGCAGGCGTTCGAGCAAACGAGCTTGATCGGCGTCGAAACGGTTCTGAACAAGATGCCGCAGTTCGTGCCCGCGGTGACCCAATTCACCACCGGCGACGTGCAGAACACGGCTACCAATACGGTCGGCGCGGCCACAGTCAGCCTGCGCGGCCTCGGCCCGAACCGAAACCTCGTGCTGATCAACGGCAAGCGAGGCATGCCGATCAACCCGACGATGGTCGTCGACGTGAACTCGATTCCGTCGTCCGCCATTTCGCGCGTGGAGGTCATCTCCGGAGGCGCCTCGGCCGTGTACGGCGCGGACGCCGTCGGCGGCGTCGTGAACTTCATCCTCAAGGACAACTTCGAGGGTGCGTCGGTGGACGCTCGCTTCGGCGATACGCAGCACGGCGGCAACCAGACGACCACGATCTCGGGCCTCTTCGGCGTCAACTCGGCCAACAACCGCGGCAACGTGATGTTCGGCATCGAGCGCAACACGCGTACGAAGGAGTACACGTGGCAGCGCGATTGGCGCGTCGCGGACATGGCGAATCCGGCCACGCCGGGCGGCGGTTTCGCGTTCGGCAGCGCGACGTGGTTCACCAATGAGCCCCAAGCGAATTTGCCTGCCACCGCACCTGGCGGTGCAGCCAACCCGAACAATCCGACACAGGCAGCCGTCGACGCGATTTTCCCGGTTGCCGGTTGTCCCAATCCCAATAACCTTCCGCTGCCTGTTCCTCCTGGTAACGTTCAACCGGGATGCCGGCAGTCGAACAACATCAGTAATCCATCGGGTCCCGCGCGCTTCCGCATAAACCGAGACGGCACCGTCTTCTCGGGCCTCCAGGACAATGGCAACCCGAATAGCGGCGCTTATAAGTTCGACGGGCCGGTATGGGGAGAGACCGGCAGCGGCGACCTCGACGGCAATTTCCAGGGCCTACCGGTGTTCGTTCGGATGCCGAACGGCGGCATCAAAGAAAACATCATGTACCAGTGGGCCTCGACTCCGCTCGAGCGGCTCGCGGGATTCGGCAGCGGCCATTTCGACATCACCGACAACATACGCTTGAACGGGCAGTTCAACGTCTCGCGCACGAAGACGGAATCGAGCCTCGGCCTTGCGTCCGCGAACATCAACCAGTGGGGCGCGGGCATCCCGTTCGGCAATCAGCTCTACCGGGGTAACACGAACACCTATTTCGACATCCCGGATTCGCTGTGCACCGCGGTAGGCCCAGGCTGCAGCGCCGTGGGCGTGACGAACGCGGCGTATACGCCGAACGGCCGATTCCACGTCAACTGCGATGCGGCGGTCGGAACTCCAGGCCTGCCCTGGGCCGACGGTCAACCCGGTTGCACGAAGTCGGAGGCTTGGCCCGTTCCGCCCCAAATCTACAACCTGATGCGGACCCGGACGGTGGATCCAGAGGCGCAGCTTTGGATCAGCCGCGAGCCGGATTGGTTGCGGAACGCGATCGGAGCCGCGCGCTCGACGACCAACACCTCGACGACGATGAACTTCACGATGGGTATCGAGGGCGACCTCCCGAGCGGCAACAGCCACTGGGACGCCTCGATCACGACGGGGCGCTCGGACAACGTGGTCGACCAGCTGGGCTCGACGCGACTCCACTCGTATCGTGACGTGCTGTCGTATCCGAACTTCGGCACCAACGCGATCTTCGATCCCAACCCTTGGGAGGCCGGCGGCTTCGCCGAGACCTCGCCGACCTGCACCTCCGGGTTGCCGGTCGCGGACAATCGTAAGGTGAGCCAGGACTGCATCCAGATCATTGCACCGGCGCTGAAGAACGTGCAGGAGATGACGCAGTCGATCTTCGAGATGAACCTCACCGGCGACCTAGCCAAGATGAGGCACGGTTCGCTCCAGTACGCACTCGGCATGGACTATCGCGAGAACAGCTTCGATTACACGCCGGACAATCTGAGCGACCAGCAGAACGAGGTCGACACGGTCGCGGGCCTGTTCCCGACCGAGCACAGCTCCGGCGATTTCAACGTGAAGGAGATCTACGGCGAGCTCTTCGTGCCGATCATTGCGAACGGCCCGAAGATCGCGTCGCACTTCAACCTCGAGCTAGGCGGCCGTGTCTCGGATTGGAACTTGGAGCAGATGCCCAATCTGTTCACTTACAAGGCGTTGATCGACTGGGGCATCGGGGACCGCTATCGGATCCGCGGCGGCTTCAACCGCGCGTTCCGCGCGCCGAACTTGGGCGAGCTGTTTCTCAAGCGCACGCAGGTTTTCGGCGCCGGCGGTGCAACGCGCGACTGGTGCGGCGATAGGCTCACCAATCCCGGCACGTTCAGCGCGACGCCTGTGGCGGGCGTAGACCCGGCACAGACGGCGCAATCGAAGGCGATCTGCACGGCGTTGATGGGGGCCGGAGCGGCGGTCTACTACGATCCCTCTCGCAACAACGCGCTCGACTCGGCGGGCATCCCGAACAGCTTCGGTAACCCGACCTTGCGCGAGGAGCAGGCCGACACGTGGACGTTCGGCGTCGCGATGTCGTTGTTCAACGACTGGAGACTCACGGTCGATTGGTGGCATATCACGATCGACAAGATGATCGCGCTCGAAGGCGCCGACGCGACGTACCAGAAGTGTCTGGATAGGACGTTCAACCCGACGGGCGATGTCAACAGCCAGGACTGCCAGCACATCATCCGCAATCCGGGCACGGGTGCGGGCGGTATCATCAACCGGTCGTTCAACAATGCGGGCCATTCCGACTTCGAAGGCGTCGACTTCGCGACGAACTGGGCTCACCAGTTGGGGAAGGGCGGCTCGCTCACCCTGAACAACTCGTTGACCCTGAACCTGCACGAGATCACGCAAGATACGCCGCAGCTCGCGCCGAAGGATTGGAAAGGTTTCGGGCCGCCGAATACGGCGTGCTCGCTACAACTCCAGTGCTTGAACTACGACTACCGGGTGTTCACGACGGTGGGTTACGGCCGAGGCATGTGGAACGTGCAGCTGCAGCACCAATATTGGCCGTCGATCAAGAACGACGCGTGCCGCACGACGGGCCCGCAGGCTATCGCTTGCCTGTACAACTCCT
>Ga0310810_10001727_pt1 | contig 23093 bp, 22 predicted proteins | sample NCmetagenome_FD_207641 | JGI IMG/M metagenome (GOLD analysis project Ga0310810, IMG submission 207641) | Soil microbial communities from experimental microcosm in Duke University, North Carolina, United States - NC | ecosystem: Engineered > Artificial ecosystem > Soil microcosm > Unclassified ... | reverse complement strand
GGTCGGCGAACTGCGGGGAGGTGCGGAGCGCCTCGTAATCGTCGACGGTCACGGACGAGAGCGGCGTGCCGCTGGTGATCGCCGCGAAAGGATTGCGCGACTGCAGGCCCGGGATGACCGGATGCACCTCCATGCGGTTGGGGCCGAACTGCTGGACCTGCTCGATGACGTAGGCCTTGAGGCCGTAGCCGAGCGAGACGATGAGCGTCACCGAGAACACGCCGATGACGATGCCGAGCAGCGACAAAGACGTCCGCAGCCGGTTGCGGCGGAGGTTCTCGACGCCTTTCTTCAGTGCATCGCTGAAACGCATATCATTCGTAACGGAGCGCGGCGATCGGTTCCAGCCGCGCCGCGGAGGCGGCCGGCCAGACGCCGAAGACGAGTCCGATGGTGACGGAGATGCCGAGCGACCAGACGACGCCCGACAGCGGGACCATGAAATGCCAGTCGTAGCCCATGCCCGCGATGACCTTGGCGACGCCCCAGGTGACGAGCACGCCGAGCGCCGTGCCGATCGCGCCGCCCATGAACGAGATCATCGCGCTCTCCATGAGGAACTGCAGCAGGATGCGCGTCGGGTGCGCGCCGAGCGCCTTGCGCAGCCCGATCTCGCGGGTGCGCTCGCGCACGGCGACGAACATCACGTTCATGATGTTGATGCCGCCGACGACGAGCGAGATGGCGGTGACGATGAGCAGGAAGCCCTTGATGGCGCCGGTGACGTTGCCGAGGATGTCGATGGCCGTCGAAGCGCTGCGGACCGTGAAGTCGTCCTTCGCCGGATCCGTGATGCCGTGGCGGTGGCGGAGCGTCCGTTTGATGTCGTCGAGGGCGCCGGGGATGTTCTCGGCCGAGTCGATCTTGGCGCGCACGAAGGTCACGTAGTCGGCGCCGGACACGAACTTCTGCGCGGTGGTCACGGGGATGATCGCCTGGTCGTCCTGGTCCTGGAAGAACGCGGTGCCGCGCTTGGCCATGACGCCGATGACCTCGAACTGCGAGCCTTTGATGCGCACGAACTGCCCGACGGCGCCGCCGCCGGGGAAGAGCTCGCCGGCGGTCTTCACGCCGAGCACGACGACGCGGCCGAAGCCGTTCACGTCCTCGGCGGAGAGGAAGCGGCCTTCGCCCATGGAGAAATCCTCCACGCGGATGAGCTGCTCGTTGACGCCGCTCACCGTGACGGTGGCGCTGTGGGTGCCGGCGTTGATGGGCTGGGAACGGCGCACGTACGGCGTGACCGCCACGACGTGCGGAACGTCGGCCAGGGCGTTGGCGTCGGCGATCTTGAGCGAGGTCGTGACGATGCCGAAGGCGATCGGCGGCGGCCCCGTGTCCTGTCCCCCGCCCGGCAGGACGCCGACGAGGTTGCTGCCGAGCGACTGCACTTGTCCGACGACCAGCCGCTGCGCGGACAGACCGACGGAGATGACCGCGAGCACCGACATGACGCCGATGATGATGCCGAGCATCGTCAAGAAAGTGCGGCTCTTCGAGGCCGCGAGCGTCCTGAACGAGTAGGCGAAATCGACGGAAAGGCGCGCCATGCGGAGAATTGAGAGTTGAGAATTAAGAGTTGAGAGGGTGCGCCCGATCCTCAATTCTCAATTCTCATTTCTAAATTCTCATTTCTCTCAATGCACCACTTTGCCGTCCCTGAGGCGGATGACGCGCTGCGCATGCTCGGCGATGTCCTCCTCGTGCGTCACCATGACGATGGTGTTGCCTTCCTTGTGGATCTCGCCCATGACCTTCATGACCTCGTCCGTGGTCTTCGAGTCGAGGTTGCCGGTGGGCTCGTCGGCGACGATGAGCGAGGGCTCGTTGATGAGCGCGCGGGCGATGGCGGCGCGCTGCTGTTCGCCGCCCGAGAGCTGGTTCGGCATGGCGCGGACGCGATGGCCGAGCTTCACGCGTTCGAGAAGCTCCATGGCGCGCGCGGTCGAATACGCCAAGTCGGCGCCGGCCGTGTAGGCCGTCGGCAGGAGGACGTTGTCGAGCACTGAGGTGCGCGGCAGAAGGTTGAAGCTCTGGAACACGAAGCCGACCTTCTTGTTGCGGATGGCCGCGAGCTCGACCTCGCTGAGCGAGGAGGTGTCGCGCCCTTCGAAGAAATATTTTCCCGATGACGGGCGGTCGAGGAAGCCGAGCGTGTACATGAGCGTCGACTTGCCGCAGCCGGAAGGGCCCATCACGGCGACGAACTCTCCTTTCCTGATCTCCAGGTCGATGCCGTCGAGCGCGCGGACGACCGTCTCCCCCTGGCGGTATTCCTTCACCACGCCGACGAGCCGGATGAGCGGGCCGTCCATACGCTTATTGCTTCTTCTCGGCCACGATGACGAGATCGCCCTCGGCCAGGCCGCTCTTCGCTTCCGCGTGATCGGTGTTCTCGAGCCCGATGGTCACTTCCCGCTCGACGGGCTTTCCGCCCTCGAGCACGCGCACGGTGAACTTGCCGCGCAGCTCGGTCAGCGCGCGCAGCGGCACGCGCAGCACGTTCTCCGCGCGATCGGTCTCGATGGTCAGGTTGGCCGTCATGCCGGAGCGGAGGCGCGGATCCTCGGTGTCGAAGAGCACGGTCGTCTCATAGAAGATGACGCCCTCGACGATCTTCTCGGCCGGATGGATGTCGGAGACCTTGCCGGTCCACGTCTCGGTCCTGGGGAAGGCGTCGAGCGTGATGTGCACGGGATCGCCGACCTTCACTTTGCCGATGTCGATCTCCGAGATGTTGGTGACGATCTGGAAATTGCCCTTGGCCTGGACGGCGATGGCCGTCTTGCCGGGCTGCACGGTCTCGCCGACCTCGATGTTCACCTCGGTGACGGTGCCGTCGATGGGCGAGACGATGCGGCGCTTGGAAAGCTCGGTGAGCAGCCCCGAGAGCGCGGCCTGCTCGACCTCGACGCGGGCGCGCTGCGCCGCGATGACCTCGGGGCGGTTGCCGGTCTTCTTGAGGGCGAGGTCGGCCTTGGCCTGGGCGAGCGCGTTCTGGGCCGAGGTCACGGCGAAGGTCGCGCTGGTGAGCGACGCCTGCGCGCTCGAGACGGCGATGGTCGCCGAAGTGATGTCGGCGTCATTGAGCCGCTGCTGGAGGTCGATGGCGGCCTTGTCGGAGGCGAGCGACGAGACGTCGGCGTCGTTCGTGGTGATGGCCGTGCTCACGTTCTGCTGGTAGGTGGAAAGCGTCGTCGAGGAGAGGCCGTTCGCGTACTTCAGGACCTCGCGGTCGGCCTCGAGATGGTTCTTCACGGCATCGAGGTCGGCGATGACCGCGGCGTACGAGCCGACGGCCGCCGCCCCGGTGCCGGCGGACTTCGCGGCGTCGACCGCCGACTGGAGCTCGACGATCTTGGCCCTGGCCTCGCCGCGCGTGTTCACGGCCGCGGTCTCGGCGGCGAAGTTGGTCGTCGAGAAGGTCAGATGATCGTCGTTCGTGAACATCGGGCCGGTCAGGCGTTCGAACGCGTCCTTCGCGTCCGTGACCGCCTTGTCGAAATCGAGCAGGAGGTCGTCGACCTTCGCGTCCATGACCGTCCCCGCCTTGGCGACGACGTTGGCGTAGTTGGCCTTGGCGTTGACGAGCGCCGTTTCGGCGTCCGCCTTGGCGGCGACCGAGGCCTCGAGCTTCGTCTGCGCGGTCGCGACGGCCGTTTCCGCGAGCGCGATCTCCTCCGGCGTGGTGCCGGCGACGAGCTCGGCCAGGCGCGCCTTGGCGGAATCAAGCGAAGCGCGCTGCGAGGCGATCTTGGCGTTCAGGTCGCGGCTGTCGATCTCCGCCATGACGTCGCCGGCCTTCACGACGGAACCTTCGTCGACGCGCAGCTTGACGATGCGGCCCGACACCTCCGGCTCGAGCGAGATCTTGCTGCTGGGCGAGAGCGAACCGGTCACCGAGACCTCTTCGACGACGGTCCCGCGCTCGATGCGCTCGGTCTCGTAGACCGGCGGTTTGTTCCTCGAGGCGACCACAAAAGCGACAAGGGCGATGGCCGCGGCCCCGATGATGCCGAAGATGACGGTCTTTCGAGAGAGCTTCATAGCGGGAATATAGGGTAATTCTAGCAAAAAATCGGCTTGTTCACAAGGCCTCTTCCGCCATCGCCGGGCAGGCGCCCGGACGGCATTCGGCGGCCATGGCCGCGAACAGCCGGTCGAAGGCGGCGGCCATGACCTTCCGCTCGGCCGGGCGCAGCACGGAAAAGAAACGGTCCATGATGCCGCGGACGCGCCTGCGCGCGGCGGCGAGCGCCCGCCGCCCCTCGGGCGTGAGCGTCACGGTCCTTTCCCGCCTGCTTTCGGGGTTGCGGCCGCGGATGATGAGGCCCCTGCGCCGCAAGAGCTCGGCCTGCCGGCTGACCGCGGCTTCGGTGAGGTCGAGATGCGAGGCGATCGTCCGCTGCGTCACGCCGGGGAACCGCGCCGCGAAGTAGAGCATCATGCAGTGCGGCAGCGACAAGCCGCCGTCCCGCGCCAACGCGCGGCCGATGATGCGGTCCATGACGAACGCGGTCCTCCGTACCTTGAGGGCCAGCGATCTGGGTTCTGCGGACTTTTCCTTGCCGGGCATGGCGCGCATGCTACGCCCGATGCTTAACAAGTCAAGTTTTGAGGTCCGAGCTTCGAGCATCGAGCTTCGAGCTTGAAGCTCGGGACTCGGAGCTCGGAGCTCACCGTTGACCGGCGGCCGTTTTTACGCTATGCTCCGCCACATGTTCGACTGGTCCAGCCAGAAGAAACCCATCATCGCGCTCTCCCCGATGGCCGACATGACCGATTCGGCGTTTTGCCGTATCGCTAAACGGTTCGCCGCGCCCGTGGTGTTCCGCGAGATGATCAGCGCCGAGGGACTCGTTCACGGCAGCGAGAAGTCGTTCGCGATGGGCCGCTTCGTGCCGGAAGAGCGCCCGATCGTCCAGCAGCTGTTCGGCGCGGACCCCAAGTCGATGGGCGACGCCGTGCGCATGATCGACGAGGCCTACTCCCCCGACGGCTTCGACGTGAACATGGGCTGCCCGGTCTACAAGATCGTCTCCAACTTCAACGGCGCGGCGCTCATGAAGGACGCGAAGCTCGCGACGTCGATCATCGAGTCGATGCGCGCCGCGACGACCAAGCCCGTGTCCGTGAAGCTCCGTCTCGGCTGGCAGGACCCGACCGAAGTGCTCGAGTTCATCAAGGTCGTCGAGGCGGCCGGCGCCGCGCTCGTCACCGTGCACGGCCGCACCAAGGCGCAGGGCTACAGCGGCGTCGCGGACTGGGAGATGGTCGGCCGCGCCGCGCGGAACGTCTCCATCCCCGTGCTCTGCAACGGCGACGTGCACGCGCCGGAGACCGCGGCGAAGGCGCTCGAGGTCTCGGGCTGCGACGGCCTGCTCATCGCCCGCGGCGCGCTCGGCAATCCGTGGATCTTCTCGCAGATCGAGGACGTGCTCGCCGGCAGGCCCCACCGCGTCCCGACGCAAGCCGAACGCTGCGCGGTCGTCCGCGAGCATGCCGCGCTGCACGCAGAACTGTACGGCGGCGACCTCGTGAGCTTCCGCAAGCACCTGACCTGGTACTTCAAGGGCATTCCCGGCGCCAAGGCCTATCGCGACGCGCTCATGCGCGTCTCGACGCTCGCGGACCTCGACGACGCGCTCTCGCGCTATCTCGCGGAGTACGGCGACAGGTCCGCCGCTCCCGTCGCGGCAGCCGCGCTCGCCTGAACAAAAAAAGACCCGCCCGGAAAGGGCGGGTTTTTCGTTTCAAGGCGCCGCAGGCTCGCGGGGAGGCGCGGGGCAGTGCGACTTGGCCGCAAGGTCCTCGAGCGACTGGACGCCTTCGAGGCGCGTGCCGTCGGGGAACACCCAGGTCGGGTAGGAACGGATGCCCGCGGCGGCGCAGACCGGGAGCTGGTCCGTTTCGCCGGGCGCGCTGCACTGCGTATGGTCGAGGCGCGAAGCGCCGTCGCCGAACAGCTGCTCCTGCATGTGGCAGGGACCGCACCACCAGGTGCCGTAGAGCCGTACGCCCTTGGCCGCGAGGCACTGCGCCAGCGCGGCGCGGGGAGAGAGCGGGCCGGTCGGCACGACCGAGGCCGAGGTAGCCAGCGCGTCGAAGAGGGTCGCGGCGGCGGCGAACGAAGCCGTGCTCGCGGTGACGCGCATGTAGGCGTGGCTCCGCGTCATGCCGGCCAGGTGGAACACCCGGTGCCGCGTGCGGCGGCCGCCGGACGCGCTCTCGAACGTGGCGGCGCTGCCGTCGGGCGAAGCCGTCACGGGCGTAACGGCGTTGCCGACGTCGGTACGGAGATGGGCCGCGAACTCGGCGGGCGTCCCGCCGGCGCGGGGCACGAACAGCACCTCGATGACCGCGCCGTCCGAACGCCGGGTGAGGCGCAGCATCGGATCGGGAGCGTTCTCGCCGCCGTCGATGTGGTAGCGCTCCTCCCAGTCCGCGGGGTCGGGCATGGCCAGACGCAGCGCGTACTCGGGGTCGTGATAGGGCGGCGCGACGGTCACCGTCGCGGGCGCGGCATGGACGTCCCTGGGCCGGCCGGCCGTTCCGGCGCAGCCGAGTGAGGCGAAAAGCGTGCAGGCGAGCAGTAAACCATAGCGCGACATGAGGACCTCCTCGAGGTCAGGTGCCAAAGGACGCGCGCCGCAGCGTGCGACGCGTATGCGGCGACCGTACCCCGCCGTTCGAAAGGCTGTCAACCGAGCCGTAACAGGGCCGGTTTCGTGCTATAATAAGGAGTGGATATGTCGCTCTTGCCGCAAAGCGATCCGCAAGCGCCGGCCGTCGTTGGCGCAGATGAGGCCGTGATGGCCGACGAACCCTTCGTTTTCCCCGGCTTCGGCGACCGGCTCTCCCGCACGCTGGAAAGGTATCGCAGCAAGCCGGGGACCTTCCTGGCGCTCAGCCTGCTCGGTTTTGCGTTCCCTCTCGTCGCGATCGGCATCCTCGCCGCGACCATGTTCGGCGCGTACGCCGCGGCGCTCACCGGCGCGAACCCGGGAGCCATGGCCTTCATCGGGCTCGCTGTCGCGATCCTCGCGATCGCGATCTTCTCGCTCATCCAGACGGCGGCGATGGCCGCGGCGGCCGCGTTCAAGATCAAGTTCGCCCGCAGCCTCAAGGTCGGGTCCTCGATGTTCCTGACGATGGCCGTCGCGTTGCTGCTCGGCAACCTCGTCCTCATCCTGCCGGCGATCATCGTCATCCCCGCCATCATCCTTTCCGTCCGCTTCGCGCTCGTGGTGCCTGTCGTGATCTCCGAAAGACGCTCCGGCATCGAAGCGCTGGTCCGCAGCCGCGACCTCGTCTACGGCAAGACCGCGCGACTGCTGCTCGAGGGGCTCGCTCTCGTCCTTCTCTTCGCGGTCGCGGGCGGCGCCATGGCGGCGCTCGGCGGCCTCGTCGGGACCTCGCTCGCGCCCCAGGGAGGCGCCGGCAAGGTCGTCGTCGGCCTCGCGGTCGCGGCATTCCCGGCGTTCGTCCAGTGGCTCCTCGCGCCTCTCGCCTATCTGTACCTCCAGTCGTTCTACGAGGATTGCGTCGCGCTCAAAGGACAGGATTGGGTGATGCACCCGCGCAAGGCGCGGCTCTACGGCGTGCTCGCGGCGTTGGGCGGCATCCTCATGGTCCTTGCCCTCGCGGGAGGCGCCTGGGCGGCGACGAGGTTCATCTCGCTCGCGCGGCACGTCGCGCCCCCTCCGCCCGCGCCGGTCGCCGTGACACCCGCGCCGGAACCGGTCCCCGCTCCGCCTCCCGAAGTGCAGTTGACGCCGGAGCAACGCGACCTCGCGCGCTACGGCGACGTGAACACCATCAAGATCGCGCTCAACACGTATTACGGCGAGAAGAAGGACTATCCGGACAAGCTCGCCGGGCTCATGCCGACGTATCTCTCTTCGATACCGGCCGATCCGCTGACGAAGCAGCCGTACGGGTACGTGAAGGTGGGCCTGTCGTACAAGCTCACCTTCGTGCTCGAGGCCGGCGTGTTCACGCTCTCCGCGGGCGAGCATTTCCTGACGCCGAGCGGCTTCGACGTCGAGCCGGTGCAGGCCGCGCCGGCGCCCGAAGGAGGACAGAACACCACGGTCGTGCCGGCGCCTCCCGCCCCGCCGCCGGAGCCGGTCAGTCCCCTGCCGACCGAGCCGACGCCCGTTCCGCCGCCCGCAGGCACGCCGCCGCCGGAGCCGCCTCCGCCGCAGGCCGACGCCGACAACGACGGCCTTCCCGATCAGGCGGAGGCCGTCCAAGGGACCGATCCCGCGAACCCGGACACCGACGGCGACGGGCTCAAGGATGGCGAGGAGGTCCAGGTCTACAAGACCGACCCGACCAAGGCCGACACCGACGGCGACGGTTACAAGGACGGCGACGAGGTCTACGCGGGTTTCGATCCGACGCAGCCGGGCAACGCCCGCCTGACCGACACCGACGGCGACGGCCTGGCCGACCTGTACGAGACGCAGCACGGCCTCGACCCGAAGGACAAGGACATGGACAACGACGGCCTCTCGGACGGAGACGAGGTCCGCGTGTACAAGACCGACCCGACCAAGGCCGATACCGACGGCGACGGCTTCACCGACCCGCAGGAACTCCAGGGCGGCTTCGAGCCCAACGGTCCGGGCCCGCTCACGCCCGAACGGAAGGCCCAGATCGCGGCCGATGCGGCGAAGTACGGCCTCTATTGAGCCCGCGTTTCACCGGCCCCGGCGGAAATGCTATCGTTAGGCCATCAGCGTCACTTCGAGCGGGAGCTTTTCTCTTAAAAGGCTCGCGGCTCGAAGCTCACAGCTCGAAGCTATGCAAGACCAGCGTCCGTCCGTCCGTCCCCATCACGTGCTCATGGCCGCCGCGAGCTTCGTGCTCGCCGCAGCGGGCGCGGGCATCGCCGTGTTCGGCGCGAGCGCCGGCACGGGCGCCTATCCGCGGCCGCTCGCGCTCGAGGTCTCCGCGAACGGTTCCGCCTCCGCCAACGCGAACGTCAACGACCCGCTGGCCCAGGCCGCCGCGGGCGCCCAGCAAGTGGCGCAGTCGGCCGGCCTCCGCGCGGCCATCGGCGGCGCATGGAGGGTGGCCTGGGAGAAGAGCTGGCCGTTCATCAAGTCGATGACGCTCAAGTTCTTCGGCCTCTTCGGCCAGGCCTGGCGCGCCATCACCGCCGCCTTCCGCTCGGGAGCCGCGGTCAACGCCAACGCGTCCGTGAACGCCTCGACGAACGCCAACGTCAACGCCTCGGTGAACGCCTCGACGAACGCGCCGTAACGAGCGCCGAGCGTGCAGGGTGACCGACTACGCTGTACGCTCTACGCTGAACGCTGTACGCTCAACTTCATCCTATGGTCGAGAACGAGCTGTCCTTCCTCGTGAAGAAGACGCCGCAGCTGATCGGCAAGCCGCATAAGGAGATCGAGCAGCATTACCTGTCGGACGGCGACGAGCCTCTGCGGCTGCGTCGCGCCGGCGGTACGTTCGAGCTCACCAAGAAATTGACCCTCGACGGCGCCGACCTCTCGCGCAAGGAAGAGATCACCATCCCGCTCGAACGCGACGAGTATTTCATGCTCCTGCCGCTCGCGAAGCGCGGGCTGACCAAGACGCGGTATTACCTGCGGCTCGACGACGGCCACATGGCCGAGCTCGACGTTTTCAAGGGCCCGCTCGAGGGCCTGTCCATGGTCGAAGTGGAGTTCGCGGACGAAGCGGCCCGCGCGGCCTTCGTCCCCCCGGCCTGGTTCGGCAGGGACGTTTCGCAGGAGGCCTGGTCGTCGAACGCCAGCCTCGCGGGCAAATCCTGGTACGACGTGCGCGGCCTCGCGGCGGGGCGCGCGGCCAGGACGAAACGGAACAAATGAAAGAGCGCGGCCCGCGGGCCGCGCTTTTCCGTTCGCTCAGTTCGAGGCTCCCTCGAGCTGCGCGCGGTATTCCTTCTTGTAGATGTCGATGAGCGCCATGGTCACCGAGAGCGTGAGCGGCCCGAGGATGAAGCCAGAGAAGCCGTAGAAATGCAGGCCGCCGAGGATGGCGAGCAGGATGAGCAGCGGATGGATGTTCGTCTTGCCTTCCATGAGCTTCGGCTGCAGGAAGTTGTCGATCGTGCCGATGATGCCGAACGCGACGATGGCGAGGCCGATGGCCGCGCCGACCTTTCCGATGAGCAGCAGGTACAGGACGGCCGGCACGGTGACGATCGCGGACCCGAAGATCGGGATGAACGAGGCGAAACCGGTCATCGTGCCCCAGAAGAGCGGCGCGGGGATGCCGAAGATCCAGTAGAACAGGCCGGAAAGCACGCCCTTGATGAGGCCGACGATGAGGACCCCGGTCATGACCGCGCGGACCGTGACGACCACGCGCTGGAAGACCTCCTCGTCATGGTCGTCGCCGAGCGGCGAGAGCGTCAGCAGCTCCTTCTTCACCTTGGTGCCGTCCTTGAGCAGGTAGTAGCCGGAGAACAGCACGACGAGGAAGCCGAAGACGATGTCGAACAGGTTCGAGAAGAGCGCCAGCAGGTTCGTCGACAGGAGCTCTGCGAAGCCGCGGAGGAGCTGCACGCCTTCGTCGATCATCGCCGGGATCTGGCCGTGGAGCTTCTGCGGGAGGTAGCGGATCAGCAGCTGGCTCAGCGTGTTGCTGTCGAAGTAGCCGCGGATGTTCGAGAAGAGCACGCCGAGCTCGGCCGCGAGCGATGCGAAGAAGAAGGCCGTCGGGAGCATGATGATGCTCGCGACGATGATGATGGTGAGGAACGCGGCCGCGGTCGACGACTTGAGGTACTTGAGGATGAACAGGTAGAGGGGCCGCGAGACCACCGCGAAGACGCCGCCGAAGGCCAGCAGCGTCAGGTAGGGACGGAAGACGGTCAGCGTCAGGAGGCCGCTGCCCGCCAGCACGGCCACGAAGAAATACACCTGGAACTTCTTGTAGGCCATAATCGCTTTCAGTATAGCAAAAAATCGGCCCTTGGGCCAGGTGACGGGTTTTCCGTTTTCCGTTCTCGGTTTTCAGGACGATGCGGCACGAGGGCCGAAAACGGAAAAAAGAGAACGAAAAACGTTCAAACGCGCCGTCCGAACGCCCGAAGGAGCCCCGCGGCGGCGAAGAGCAGGACGGTCGCGAGCAAGACGCAGGCCAGGCCGTAACCGAGGAGCACGGTCACCGCGGCGGCGGCGCGCGCGGTCCACGCGGCCGCGCCGACCGTCAGGACGGGCGCGTACCTGCCGCCGAGCCAGGCCAGGACGGCGATGAGCACGGCGACGACGGATCCGCCGGCGAGCGCGTATTTCATGTCGTGGCGTGACGGCGCGATGTGCACCGAGACCGCGAACAGCGCCCACGCGGCGACGTACGCCTTCCATGAACGCCAGTCGAGCGACGACGCCAGGGCGGCGGAGAACGACGCGTACGACTTGATGGCCGTGCCGACCGCGACCGTGAACCCGCCGCCGTCCCCGAACGAGAGCGGCATGCCCAGGCCCCTGATGGCCCGCGGCGCGACGAACGCCAGGATGCCCCAGAGCGCGGCGGCGCCCCCGAAGAACGGCGCGGACGAGACGATGAACTGCGCGACCGCGTTGCGCGGCTTCGCGTGCGAGACGTAGCCGAGCACGAGGTTGCCGGGGCTTTCCTCGCGCGGCGAGAAGAGCTTCAGCTCGAAAACCTTCGTGAAGGTGAGCAGGCAGCCGACGAAGTGCGAGAGCTCGTGGACGATCACGCCGGGCCACATGACGAGCAGATAGAGCCACTTGCCGAGCAGCCCGAAGGCGAGGCGGTTCATCGCGGACGACAAAGCGTACAGCGCCACGAGCTGCACGAGGAGCGGCGCGAACAGGAGGAGCCATTGCATGGCCTGAGTATAGAGGAAATGCGCGCGCGGCTCAAAGAATCGCGAGGCCTTGATGGACCCCGCGGGTCCTGTCGGGGGTAACCACCCCGTCAGTGCTCGGGCACGGCCCTGCGCGCTGCCGGGGTCCCCGTTGCCCCCGCCACCCGCGGTTCGTTCACCGGACGCCAGGAATTCTATGAACGATGGAAATCCGGCCTCAGAAATGAATTACCTTCTCAACTCAGCGGGCCGGATTTCTCGAGGGATCTCTTAGCTCGGCTTCGGTGGTACGGCTTTGATCATTTCTGGGCCCCGCATCAAGTGCGGGGTGACAATGTACTTTTTTTGTCACCCCGGGCTTGACCCGGGGTCCAGAACCCACCGCACCATCGAAGCCGCCTCTAAGGTCCTGCCAGAAATCCGGCCCGGCGAGATGCGGCAGCGCATCATCTCTGAGGCCGGATTTCTTTGTTGTTAAATATTCAGGGAACATATCGCCGAGCGCGTAGGCCGGGCCGGTCAGGTCACGCGGCGACCATTTCAGGACCCATGGGATTATGGGTCCTGGGTCGCCGCTGGCCTGACCGGACGGCCGGCTCATATCTTCGCGTCATCACCAAAAAAAGAAGACCGGCCGAGAGGCCGGTCGTTTCAGTTGAGGTTCGGGTCGCCGCGGCGGCGGATGTGCGCCGGGACGAACTCTTCGACGATGCGCCTCTTCGCGTCCGGACCGAGCGATCCGAACAGGTTCCGGATCTTGGAGCTCGTGGCGACATCCTCGCGGACGAAGGCGACGACCGAAGTGCGGCAGCGCGGGCAGGATGCAAGATGACGTCGCTGCGCCTCGATGTACCCCGCAAGGTAGCCGCTGCGGACCTCACCGAGCCGGAGATTGTGCTCCAGATGGGCGACCGCGACAGCGAGCACGGCGGCGTCATCGCTCATGACGGACTCCAGCGCGAGCTGGGGAAAGTCGGGACCCATGCCGACGAAGCATCGGTCGACGAGATGCCCGAGCACGACGGTGCGGAGGAAGAACTCGCGGCGGGAACGGGCGAAGTCGGCGCCGTCCTCGCCTCCGCGCGGGTCGTTCTTCCGGTCGCGGAGGAACTGACGGAAGGCCCAGTAACGGAGCCTGATATCGGGTAGACGCATGATGCCCTCCTTCGAGGAGCCGCACAAAAGGTACGTGCGGCCATCATGACCCCATGGAACGCCGTTTGTCAATCATGCCGCCTACGCTTTGGCTCGGGCGGCTCGGACGGAAAGCGCCAGGATGATGACGTAGAACACGAGGCCGTAGACGCAGGTGGGCAGGACCAGCCCGTACCGCGACGCGGCGGGGCGCCCGAGCCAGGCGGCGACCTCTGTCGAGACGAAATACCCCGCGAAGAGCGTGCCGGCGAGCGCGATCCAGGCGTTGGCCCTGGCCGCTTTCGCCGCCGGGAGCTTGCCGAGGAGCCCGGCCGCGCTCACGACGGCCATCGACAGGAACATGCCGAAGCCGTACCAGCAGGACGGGTAGCCCAGGAAGTAAGGGCACGTCTCGTTGAACGCGCAGGTGCCGGTGAACAGCTTGATGGCGCTCAGATAGCCGGCGAACAGCGTCCCGCCGAGGGCGAGGACGAACGCGGTCTTGAGATGGTTCTTCGCGGTCATAGGCGTTTTGACCCGTCCCTGCCGTCGCCATCACGGTACGCGCGGAACAGCAGGCTTGAATTGAGGATAGGAAGGAAATCGGTCGCGAAATTATAGAACGCGGCGAAGGCGGGGCCGAACACCCCGGTGAGGACGAGCACGAACCCGAGCAGGTTCGTGGCGACCCAGATCACCGCGTCGCCGCGGATGACCGAGAGCGTCTTCCTGCCGAGTTCGACGGTCTCGGGAATGCGCGAGAGGTCGTCCGACAGGATGACGACGTCGGCCGCCTCGACGGCGACCGCGGTGCCGCCTCCGCCCATGGCGATGCCCACGTCGGCGCGCGCCAGCGCGGGCGCGTCGTTGATGCCGTCGCCGACCATGCCGACCGCGCCTGACCGCGCGAACGCTTCGATGCCCGAAAGCTTGCTCGCGGGGTCCATGGCCGCGCGGTGCTCGGCGATGCCGAGGGCCGCCGACACGTCGGCCGCGGTACGGACGTTGTCGCCGGTGAACATGACGGTGCGCACTCCCATGGCCGCGAGCCTGCGCACGGCGGCCGCGGCCTCGGGCCGGGGAACGTCCGCGACCGTGACGAGCCCCGCGAACCGGCCGTCGACGAAGGCCCAGAACGACGTCTGCCCGTGTTCCTCCTTCTCGGCTTCCAGTTTCGCCTTCGCGTCCGCGGTCAGCGCGAGACCGAGGACATCGGCGACGCGCTCGTTCCCGGCGACGACCGTCCGGCCGGCCACGCGGGCGACGACGCCGCTCCCGGCCTTTGCCTCGAACGATTCGGGGTCCGTCACCGGCCCGAACTCCTCCGCCACGGCGCGGAAGATCGCCTTGCCGATCGGGTGCTCCGAGAACTTCTCGGCCGAGGCGAGCAGCATGAGCAGCTCCTTGCGCCCGATCCACGGTTCGGGATGCACGTCCCGGATGCCGAGCTTGCCGTAGGTGAGGGTCCCGGTCTTGTCGACGACGAGCGTGCGCATCCGGGCGATCGCTTCGAGCCACTCCCCTCCTTTCACGACGACGCCGCGCCGCGCCGCGATGCCCAGCGCGGCGGTCATGGCGAGCGGGATGGCGACCGCCATGTCGTCCGCGCAGGCGACCAGGAAGATCGCCGCCATCTTGCGCACGTCGCCGGTCACGAACCAGGTGCCGAAGCCCAGCAGCGCGACGAACGGCAGGAACCAGCCGGCGAAACGGTCCGCGACCGCCTCGGCCCGCGACTTGTGCTCCGCGGCGCTCCGCATGAGCGCGGCCATCCGCTCGACGGTCGAATCCTTGCCGACCCTGACGGCCCGCATCTTGAGCGTTCCGGATTCCACCAGCGTGGCGCTCATGACCTCGTCGCCGCGCGACTTCTCGACCGGCAGCGATTCGCCGGTGACCGGCGCCTCGTTGACGTGCGCCCCTCCGGCGACGACGGTGCCGTCGACCGGGACGCGTCCGCCGGTCTTCACGACGACGATGTCGCCTTCGCGCACCTCGTCGACAGCGACCTCGACGAGCGCGTCTCCGCGCTCGACGGAGGCCGAAAGCGGCTTGAGCTTGAGCAGTTCCTCAATGGCGTCATGCGTCCGCGACTCCGTGCGCCAGTCGAGCAGGCGCGCGGACGACAGCATCAAGGCGATGAACGCTGCGGAACGCAGCTCGCCGGTCGCGAAGGACACGACCACGGCGAAGACGTTGAAGGCGTCGATGCCGAGCTTCCCTTGGCGCAGGCGCTTGCACGCGTCGACCAACGTCGGCACCGCGCCGAGGCCCGCCGCGAGCGCAAGGAACGTGCGGGCGGAGGCCGGGGAAACCATCGACCACGCGAAAGAGGCCGCGAGCAGCCCGAGCAGGGCGTACTCGCGGACCGGCGCGCGGAAAAGGTCCGCGGCCGACCCGGTCGGTTTGTGGTCGTCGGAGGTCATGGCCGGAGGAACGGGGCGATGGTCTCAATGGACGCCCTCGCCGAAGGCTTCATCTTCCGCGTCGGCGTCGGCCTCGGCCTTCGCGTGATGGACCCGGCCGTCGATATGGTTCGGCGGCGCGTAGACGGCATAGCGGCAGGACATGGCTCAGGGGACGAGGTTGACCGGTGCGCCGGCCGCGAAGCCATTGACGTTCTCGACGGTGGTGGCGACGATCCGCTCCATCGCTTCGCGGCTGTTGAAGCCGATGTGCGGCGTGATGATGACGTCGTTCCGCGCGATGAGCATGTGGTTGCGCACGACCGCGGCCAGGTCGCACTTCTTCGAGAAATCCTTCCCCATGAGCTCGCACTCCTCCTTGATGAAGGTCTCCTCCTCGAGCACGTCGAGCCCCGCGCCCGCGAGGATGCCGTCCTCGAGCGCCTTGAGCAGGGCCTGCGTGTCGATGAGCGCGCCGCGCGCGGTGTTCACCAGGACCGCGCCGCGCTTCATCTTCGCGAACTTCTCGGCGTTCATGAGGTGGTGCGTCTGCGGCATGTACGGCGCATGGAGCGTGACGACGTCGGCGCGGGCGAGCAGCTCGTCGAGCGGCGCGTACCTGAACCCGATGCTGTCGGCGAGCTCCTGCTTCGGGAACGGATCGGAAACGAGCACGTCCATCTCGAAACCCTTGGCGATGCGCGCGACGTTCATGCCGATCTTGCCTCCCCCGACGACGCCGAGCGTCTTGCGGTAGAGGTCGAAGCCCTGCAGGCCGTGATAATCGAAGATCCCCTTCTCGGTGCGCTCATAGGCCAGGAAGATCTTGCGCGACAGCGCCAGGATGAGCGCGAAGGCATGCTCCGCCACCGTGCGGTCGCCGTAGGCCGGCACGCGCGCGACGGCCACGCCCCGCTCCTTGCAGGCGGCCAGGTCGATGTGGTCGAAGCCCATCGAACGCGTGGTCACGAACTTCACTTTCGGCAGCGCGTCGAGCGTCTCCTTGTTCACGTGCGAGTATACGAACACCGAGACGGCCTCCGCGTCGGCCGCTTCCTTGGCGGTCGCCGGCGTGAGCGGCTTCTCATGGAACGACAGCTGGTGTCCCGCGAGCGAGGTCTCGAGCAGCTTGCGTTCCCATTCTTCGATCTCGAAAAAAGCTATGCGCATGCGGAAAGTGGAGTGAAAATTGGAAAGTCGGAGGCGGGGCGGATGGCGGTTTCCGCCCGCGACCCTGCGCATCGGTCACTTGAGGCCCTTGAGCAGCCCGCAGTCCGAATAGCATTCGCTGTCGGTCTTGAGGCCGTACAGCCGCTTGCGACCGTCCTTCTTGACGGTCACGAGCTTCGCTTCGGCGAGCAGCTTCAGGTGATGGGAGACCGTCGGCTGCTTCACATGCAGGCGATCCGTGATCTCGTTCACCGTCATCGTCCTGCCCTTGAGCATGGTCAGGATCTTGTGCCGCCCTTCATCGGCGGCGAGCTTGTAGCATTGTACGCACATAGCGGGGAAGATTATCTACCGCCGTCGATATTACACCTTTCGGTCGGTTCCTACCAATGGAAATCCTTCCCGCGGGCCTCGGCGACGGACGCGAAGCCGTCCCGCCCGAGGAGCCGCGCGAGACCGCGATTGATGTCGCCGACGACCTGAGGACCTTCGTAGATCATGCCCGTCACCATCTGCACGAGCGAGGCGCCGAGCCCGATCTTCCTGTAGGCGTCCTCCGCCGTGAACACGCCGCCGCAGCCGACGATCGGCACGCGGCCCCGCGTGGCGCGATAGAGGTACGCGAGCTGGCCGTCGGCGAGGGACGCGACCGCCTTGCCGCTGAAACCGCCGACGCGCGGCACGTTCTCGCCGTCCGCGAGGTCGGCCGCCGCGCGGTCCTTGGTGAGGTTGGCGCAGACATAGCCGCCGACGTTGCGGCGCTCCGCCACCGCGATGATCTCGTCGAGATGCGAGACCTGGAGATCGGGCGAGAGCTTGATGAAGACCGGCTTGCGCGTCGGGATGGCGGAGAGCCGCTCGAGCAGCCGGTCGAGGAGCGCGGGATCGGTGAACGGCTGTCCGCCGAAAGCGTTCGGACAGCTGATGTTCACCGTGGTGTAGTCCCCTATTTCCGCGAGCGCGCGGTACGCCTTCGCGTAGTCCTCGATGCCCTTCTCGGGATCGACGGTCGCCTCGCAGTTGGTCTTGGCCACGCTCGTGCCGAGCGGCACGCCGAAGCTGCGGCCGGCGAGCCGCGACGCGATCGCCTCGCAGCCGTCGTTCTTGAGCCCGTAGTTGATGACGAGCGCCTGCGACTTCGGCATACGCCAGAGGCGCGGCTTGCGGTTGCCTTCGCACCGCTCGCCGGTGATGGAGCCGACCTCCATGAAACCGAAGCCGACCGACGGCATGATGTCCGTGAGCCGCGCGTCCTTGTCGAAGCCCGCGGCGAGGCCGATCGGGTTCGGGAAATCGATGCCGAGGATGCGCTGTTCGAGGACGGGGTCACGGTACGAGAACGCGGCGGAGGTCATGAACCGCGTCGATCCGTGCCGGCCCAGGAACTCCCCGACCCGCGTGACGGCGTCGTGCACGTCCTCGGGATCGCGACGGAAGAACAGCGGCTTGGCCATGCCCTTGTAGATCGCGCCGCTCAATGCCGACATGACGGTCATACGAAAATAGTATCGATGATTATCGATACTGGATGCTAGCGGCAATGTCGACGTTCGTCAATGCTTCTCTTTCTTCCGCCGGTGGGCCCATGACAGCCTCAGGACGCCGAGGCCGTAGTCGGCGGAGCGCGCGAAGCCGATCGAGGAAGAATCGCGCTCGTAGCGCGCGGGACAGGCGATCTCGCCGATGGGCAATCCGAGGCCGGCGGCGGCGACGAGCATCTCGTTGTCGAACAGGAACCCGTCCGAAAAACCCTGCCAGGGCACGGCCTCGAGCGCGCGCCGCGAATAGGCGCGGAAGCCGGTGTGGTATTCGGTGAGGGCGAGGCCAAGACAGCGGTTCTGGAAGGCGGTGAGCAGCCTGTTGCCCGCGTATTTATAGAAGGGCATGCCGCCCGCGAGGGCCCCGCCGTCGCGCATGCGCGAGCCGAGCATGACGTCCCGCTCCCCCGACGCGACCGGACCCGCGAGCGCGGGGATGAGCTTCGGCGAGTACTGGTAATCGGGATGGAGCATCACGACGACGTCCGCGCCGGCGCCGAGCGCCGCGCGATAGCAGGTCTTCTGGTTGGCGCCGTACCCGGCGTTGCGGTCGTGCCGCAGCGTCATGATGCCGAGGCGCTCCGCCATCGCGGCCGTGCCGTCGCTGCTCGCGTCGTCGGTGAGGATCACCGCGTCGACGGCGTCCTTCGGGACCTCGCCGTAGGTGCGCTCGAGCGTGCGGGCGGCGTTGTACGCCGGCATGACGACGACGATCTTCCTGCCCGCGATCATACGCCGGAAAGCACGCGCATGCCCTTACGCGCGTAGTTCATGAGCATCGCCGGAGAATCGACGTGCCGGAGCGTGCGGAGGATGCGCGACGGGCGCAGGTAGTAGCGACGGAGCGCGGCCAGGCGCAGTTCATGCAGGCGCCCGGACGAGAGCGTGCGCGTGCGCGCGGGGGACGTCATGACGTCCGCGCCGTGCAGCCGCGCCGGCTCGAACAGCCCTTCTTTGACCGCGATGTCGTGGTACTCGGTCCCGAGGAACGGGTAGGCCGTATGGAACTCCACGAAATCGCTGTCGAGCTCGATGGCGAAGTCGACGGTCTCCTTGATCGTCGCCTCGTCGTCCCAAGGAAAGCCGATGATGAAGAAATTGTAGGTGCGGATGCCGTGCTTGCGGATGAGCCTGGCCGAGGCGCGCGCCTCGTCCTTGGTGATCCCCTTCTTGATGCGGCGAAGGATCTCCGCGCTCCCCGACTCGATGCCGAGCCCGATCATCCAGCAGCCGGCGGCCTTCATCTTCGCGAGCATGGCGTCGTTCACCGTGTCGGCGCGGCTGTTGCAGACCCAATGCACGTCGAGCCCGCGCGCGAGGATGAGGTCGCAGATCTCCGTCACCCAGGCCTTGTGCCAGGTGAACGTGTCCGCGCGGAAGTAGAAGTCGCGGATGCCATGGTCACGCACGCAGGCCTCGACCTCGTCGACGATGCTCTTCGGCGAGCGCTCGCTGATCGGCCGGCCCGTCACGACCTTCACCAGGCAGAAGATGCAGTCCTTGGGGCAGCCGCGGCTCGCGAGGATGGTGGTCTGCGGCCGGCCGGAATCGGGCCGCACGTACAGCCTGTTGTCGAGCAGCCGGCGGTCGGGCTTCGGCAGGAAGTCGAGGTCGCGCACCTGCGGACGCGGCGCGTTGCGCACGACGGCGCCGTCCTTGCGCCAGGTGACGCCGAGCACGTCCTCCATGCGCGCGCCGTCCGCGATCTCCATGACCGCGGATTCGGCTTCTCCGCGCACCGCGACGTCGAGCGCGGGGCATGACTCCATGGCCTCGCGGTCGGCGACGACGAAATGCGCGCCCTTCGCGACGGTCAGGCAGTCCGGCGCGGCGGCCTTGGCGTCCTCGATGCAGCGCAGGTCCTCGCGCAGCGTCGGCGTGGTCACGCTGGCGACGACGATGGCGGGCCGGAGCCGCGCGAGGTCGGCGAGCCAGGCGTCGCGGCCCAGGCCGAGCGCCGGGTAGTCGCGGACTTCGCAGGCGTAGCCGCGTTCCTGCAGGATGGTCGCGTAATACAGGAGGTCGATCGGCGCGCGCAGCGACGACGAAATGGCGTCCGCGGGGACCTGGCAGCGGTCATCGCGGATGTAGTTGCCCGTCGGCGGATTGATGAGCAGCGCTCGTGGTGCGGCCATGGTCCGTGTGGGTGACGATGAGGACGTGGCGGAACGGATACCACCAGCGCGGCCGCCCCAGCGGGACGACGGTCGCGGCGATCCCCCGCTCGGTCATGAAGCGGCGCCAGCCGTCCGCGGTGCGGAAAGCGAGCGGCACCGGCATGCCCCTATGATGGAAAAAATTGACGCATCTGTCGAACAAGGCGATGCCCGGACCCGGCTCGACCTCGTAGATGAGCACGGTGCGGCCCACGCGCCGCGCCTCGGCGATGAGCGCGGCCTGGTCGTCCGCGTGATGGAGCATGTCGTTCATGAGCACCAGCTCGAAGGCGTCGTCGAGGAACGGCAGCTTCTTCCCGTCCATGAGGACGAACGGCACTTTCTCCTTCCGGTAGTCGTCGATGTCGGTGCCGACGAGGTCCAGCGAGAAACGGTCGGCGAGGATCCGGGAGACGATCCCGTTGCCGCAGCCGACGTCGAGCGTCCTGCTCCCCTTCCTTATATATGGCGCGTAAGCCTCGGCGATGAGCGCGCCCCTCGCCCTGGTGGTCCGCATGTCAGCGTTCGTAAAGGAGGAGCAGCATCCGCTGCGCGCCGTCCGGAGCCTCCGGCGGGAACTCCCGCTCCTCCGCGAGCCGGAAATGCGCGTCGAACCAGCGCCGCTTGAGCCCCGCGGGATCCTGCAGCGACGTGCGCTGCGGAAAATAGTCGATCGTCCAGACGCGCGCGCGGCCGGCCGTCAGCTTCTCGAGCGTGGCGTAGTCGCCCTCGTTCATGAGGTCGTAATCGAACCAGCGCAGGCGCTCGGCGGGGTCCGTGACGTTGGCGCCGTCCTTCGGGAAGAACATCGCGGTCTCGACGCCTGCCGGCGGATAGCGCCGGAACAGCATCTCGGTGTAATGGTCGACGAGCGCGAGATCGCCGGGCTTCGCCTCGGCGGAGAGGGTCGCGGCGAAGTCCGGCGCGTAGTACTTGTAAGCCTCGGCGGCGGGCACCTCGTTCGACGCGAGCGAGGCGACGCCGAGCGCGGCGATGAGCGGCACCGCGGCGGCCCAGGGACGCCGCAGCGACGCGAGCGCGCAGGCCGCGAGCGCGGCGGCCGGGGCGACGAACGCGAGGTAATACCGCGGGGCGAAGATGAACCGTCCGGCCATGGCGAGAGCGATGCCGCCGAAGACGCAGGCGGCCATGAGGCGGAGGCGCGGCTCTTTCCATGTCGCGCGCGCGGCGAAGGCGAGCGCCGCGGCGATCGCGGCCCCCGCGGCGAGGGTCGCGAACAGGGCTCTGGCCGTGAGCGGATAGAACGCCGCCGGCCCGAGGCCCATCGAGGAGAAGTACGTGAAGAACGTCACGAGGCCGCCGTGCCCGAAGCCGCGGCTGAAGAACGACGCCGGCGCGCCCGGGACCGGGAAGAGGTCCGACCAGCGGCGGTACAGGAGCACCTGAGGGAGGTAGCCCGCGGCGAGGATCAGCGCGCGGCCGGCGAGCGCGAGACGCTCCGCGCGCGAACGCCGCGCGCCCCAGGCGGCGAAGGCGGCCTGGGGAATGAAGAGCAGGAGGAAGGTATAGCTGGCGTAGAAACCGGCAAGGCACGCGAGCGTCCAGGCCAGCCCGTCGCGGCGGTCGCGCGTGCGTTCGTGCCGCGAGAGGAACAGCAGGGAAAGCGCGGCGAAGAAGAACAGCAGGCTGTAGGTGCGCACTTCGGTCGCGTACGAGACGTGCAGCGCGTCGGCCGCGACGATGAGCGCGGCGAGGAGCCCCGCCGTCCTCCCCTTCGCGCCTCGCCCGCCGAGCTCGTGGCCGAGCAGGTACATCACGGGAACGGCGGCGACGCTCCAGAGGTACGGGAAGGACGCGAGCGCCGCGGTCGCGGTCCCCGCGGCCTTCATCCAGAGCGACAGCAGCGCGACGAAGAGCGCGGGGGTGGTGTCGGCGCCGGACAGGCGGACCGCTTCGAAGAACCCGCGCCCGGCCATGAAGATCGCGTACGATTCGTCGTACCACAAGAGCTTCGGCGACGGGACGCCGAGGACGACGGTGACGAACATGGGCAGACGCAGCAGGGCCGCGGCCGCGGCGACGCACGCGACCGCGAGGACGGTCACGCGTCGGGAAGGAAGGGCGGTCATGCGATCTCCATCTTGTCCATGGACCGCATCGCCATGCCCCAGGAGGCGGCGATGGCCGAAAGGGAGACCACCGACATGCCTATGAGCACGAGCGGCTCGATCGTCCCCGCGGAGAGGTACGTGAGCGCTGCCCTATGGACGTACCTTGCCATGATGAAGATGTAGGCGGCGCCGACGGCGGTGGCGGCGAGGCCGGCGGGAGAGGTCGCGATCATGTCCGGGTCCTTGGCGCGGAAGTCGGGCGCGAACGCGCCGATGCCGAGCGCGAGCATCGAAAGCGTCACGGCCGAGGCCACGCATGCGGCCGCGAAGAGCGCGGCGAGCGGCAGCGGGAACGCGAACAGCGCGATGACGAGCGCCGCGGCGGCGCCCATGGCGGCGGAGAGCGAAGCCGCCCAGAAGAAGAACTTCCAGGAGAAGATCTCGTGCGCGTGGATGGGGCTCGACCAGACGAGCCACGCTCCCCTGCCTTCGAGCGAGATCGACGGGAAGACGTAGCGCAGCGCGAGCGTCAGCGTGAAGTAGCCGATGGCGGCGAACGCGAAGGCGACGGGCAGCGCCGCGAGGTCGGACTTCTGGAAGGCCTGCGCGAGCGAGATGGCGCGGATGAGCAGGAGATACATGCCCAGGAGCAGCAGCATGAACCCCGCGCGCGATACCGCTTCGCCGTCGCGCGCGAAGGTCAGCAGGTCCTTCTCGAACAGGAAGGAATGGCCGGCGCGGAACAGGCGCGGGAAGGGCGGCAGCGGCGCGCGGGAAGGACGGTCGGC
>Ga0310810_10001726_pt1 | contig 23097 bp, 23 predicted proteins | sample NCmetagenome_FD_207641 | JGI IMG/M metagenome (GOLD analysis project Ga0310810, IMG submission 207641) | Soil microbial communities from experimental microcosm in Duke University, North Carolina, United States - NC | ecosystem: Engineered > Artificial ecosystem > Soil microcosm > Unclassified ... | reverse complement strand
GCGCGATCCGTACGATGTCGACCTCGAGGCCGTCTTCGCGGCCGCGCGGGCACACGGTAAGGCGCTGGAGATCAACGCGTCCCCCGAGCGACTCGATCTCAACGACGCGAACGCGCGCCGTGCCGCCGAAGCCGGCGTGCTGCTGTCCATCAGTACGGACACGCATTACCTGTCCGAGCTCGCGCACGTCGATCTCGGCGTCGCCGTCGCCCGGCGCGCGTGGCTGCCGCGCGCGCAGATCCTCAACACGCGGCCGCTGGAAGATCTCCTGGCCTGGACCCATCGCGAGTAGAATGCGACCGTGAGCCGCATCGAGGTTCTGACCTCCGCCGCGTCGCGGCCGTACGTCGACGTCGTGGCGCTGCGACGGGGGGCACTTTGGGTGCTCCTCGCGAGTAAGCTGACGGCGGGCTGGGGGCTCGGCTGGGACATCCGCTGGCACGTGCTGATCGGGCGCGACTCTTTCTGGATCGCACCACACGTCCTCATCTATGCCTCGGTCGCCGCCGCGGTGGCCGCCTCGCTCGCCGTGGTCGCGGTCGAGACGTGGCGCGGCGCCGCTCGTCCGGACGCCGTCCGGGTCCTCGGGCTCGTCGGCACCCGGGGCTTTCATCTGGCGTGGCTCGGCATGGTCCTGGTGATCCTCGCCGCGCCGATCGACGATCTGTGGCACCGATTGTTCGGTCCGGACGTCACCCTGTGGAGCCCGCCACACCTGCTCGGCCTGCTGGGCGCCCAGGTCAACACGCTCGCCTGCATGCTCATCGCCTGCGAGGTGTGGCCCGCCGCCTCGCGCACGCGCGCCACCGCGCTGCTCCTCGCCGCGACGTTTCTGTTCGGGACCTTCGCGATCGCGACGGATCCGTCGTGGCGCGTTGCGTTCCTTTACGGCGGTCTCGCGTTCTACACATGGCCGGTGCTCTCGGCGCTGGCCTTCGCCTTCTCCCTGGTGCTCGGCACGATGCTGAGCGGGCTGCGTTGGGCGGCGGTCGCGGTCGTCCTGCTCGCGACGCTCGCGCAGATGTCGACGAGCGCGGTCGCCAGCGCGGGCTTTGCCGTGCTCCAGCCGACGTCGACCATTCAGGACGTGCTCGCCGACGGCGACGCCGCCTCACCGATCGCGGTGGCGCACGAGATGGCGCGCCGTAACGGCACGCCAATCGGCGGCTCGTCGCTGCCCCGCGCGCTGCCCGTCGTCGGCGCGGCGCTGCTCGCTCTCGTCGACGCGCGGCGGCGGCCGCTGCCCGCGTCGCTCGCGTTCGGCGTCGGGCTGCTCGCGGTCATGCTGCCCCGCATGATGCGCTCGCCGGCGCTCGCGCACGTGCTTCCGGACGCGGTCACGACCGCCGCCGGCGTCGCGCTCACGTTGCTCGCCGCCGTGGTCGGCGCATGGCTCGCCGCGCGTCTCACCGCGCTTCTGCGCACGCGCTGAGCACGGCTCGCCCGTCCGTCGCCGCCGCAAAACAGGCGCTGCGCGAGCGCATCTGGGCGCTGCTGACCGATCGCGGCCTCGGCCGATTCCCCTTCCCGCTCACCGATCGCATCCCGAACTTTCGCGGGGCCGAGGTGGCCGCCGAGCGACTCGCGACGCTGCCGGAGTGGACGCGGGCGCGGCGGCTCAAATGCAACCCCGACGCCGCGCAGCTGCCCGTGCGCCGCGCGGCGCTGGGCGCCGGCAAGCACGTCTTCATGGCCGTGCCGCGACTGCGTGCGATGAAGTGCTTCGTACGGCTCGATCCGGCGCGCCTGCGCGGCCGGCTCGCGCAGGCGGCGACCATCGGCGGCGCCGCGAAGCTCGGCGAGGCGGTTGGCCCCGAGGCGCTCGGCCACATCGATCTGATCGTGGCCGGCTCCGTCGCCGTCGATCGGCGCGGCGGCCGTGTCGGCAAAGGCGGCGGCTACAGCGACCTCGAGTTCGCGCTGGCGGTGGCGCACGGCGCGATCGACGACGACACGCTCGTCGTCACGACGGTGCACGACGCCCAGGTCGTGCGCGCGACGATCCCCATGACGGCACACGACGTGCCGGTGGACGTGATCGCGACTCCGACGCGTCTGATTCGCACGGATCGCCGTCGGTCGCGCCCGACGGGCGTTCGCTGGGACGAGTTGACGGCGGCTCAGCTCGCGATGATGCCGGCCGTGGCCGCGCTGCAGAGCGTGCTTGCCTCCCGGCGGTAGACTGAGCTCATGGACGAGGCGCGGCGGCTCTGCCCGGCATGCGGCGACGCCATCGAGGACGACGACGCCAGCGTGTTCTTCGCCGGCGAGATGTACCACGTCGCCTGCGCGCCGGGCGCCTTGCCGTGGCCGCCGCCGCCGCGCCAGCCTCGCTGGGACTGACGCGCCTCTAGGTCTGCGTCTCGCGTAGCCACGGGCGCGGGCCCGGTGGCGGCTTCCACACCGCACAGCGGTCGAGCAGCTCCGCCGCCGTGTCCGAGAAGAGCAACAATCCGAGGTGCTCGCGACGCACGAAGCCCTCGGCCGCGGCGTGCGCGAGCCAGCGCAACAGCCCGTCGTAGTAGCCCTCGACGTTGAGCACACCGACGGGCTTGGCATGGATCCCGAGCTGCGCCCACGTGAGGACCTCGAGCGTTTCCTCGAACGTGCCGAGCCCACCGGGCAGCGCAATGAAGCCGTCGGCGAGCGCGTTCATCGTCGCCTTGCGCTCGTGCATGCTCGCCACGACGCGCAGCTCGCTGAGACCGGCGTGGGCGAGCTCCTTCGTCGCGAGCGGGCCCGGAATGACGCCGATGACCTCGGCGCCTTCGGCGAGCGCCGTGTCGGCGAGGACGCCCATCAGGCCGACCGAGCCGCCGCCGTACACGATGCCGAGACTCCGCGCCGCGCACTCGCGTGCCAGAGCCCGCGCGGCGACGGCGTATTCGGCCCTGACGCCGGCATTGGAGCCAGCGAAGACGCACAGACGCTTCACGTCGCGCCCAGCCAGTCGCGCGCGAACTCGGCGGACAGGGTGCCGGTGTAGACCTCTTCCACCGGCCCTTCGAGGCGTAGCGACCAGTCGGGGCGCACGTCGACGACGAGCGTGCCGCCGGGCATTCGCACGGTGACCCGGCCGTGGCGGCACAGGCCGTTTTTCACCGCGGCCGACGCGGCGCCGCACGACGACGAGCCGGACGCCAGCGTGTAGCCGGCGCCGCGCTCCCAAATGAGGATGTCGAGCGTGTCGTCGGCCGCCGCCCGCGCGAACTGAACGTTCGTGCGCTGCGGGAACGCGGGATGGCGCTCGAGCCACGGCCCTACGCGACGCGCCTCGGCCTCGTCGAGCCGCTCGACGAAGACGACGCAGTGCGGATTACCGACCGACACCACCGTCGCCGTCACCTTGCTGCCGTCGGGGAGCTCGAGCGGGACGGCCACCGCCTCGCGATCGGGACCGGTCATCGGGATCGCGGAGGCGCGGAAGCTCGCCCCGCCCATCTCGACCGTGACGAAGCTCATGCGGTCGTCGCGCACGTGGCACGTGCATTCGACGATCCCGCCCTTCGTATCGACCCGGAACGTGGCGCGCCCGCGCGCGTGGCCGTGGTCCCAGAGATACTTCGCGAAGATCCGCAGGCCGTTGCCGGACTTCTCGGCCTCGCTGCCGTCCGGATTGAAGATCCGGAGCCCGAAGTCCGCGCGGGTGCTCGGGACTTTGAGCAAGATGCCGTCCGAGCCGACGCCCCAGTTGCGGTCGCAGACGCGCTCGATGGCGCGTGTGTCGAGCGGCCGCGCCAGGTCGGCCTCGTCCATGACGATGTAGTCGTTGCCCAGCCCGTGGCCCTTCGCGAAGGGGATCATGGCCGCGGCAGATCCACGCGACGGCCGGTCGCGGCGGAGAGATACCCGGCGTAAATGACCTCCACCGTCTCGCGCGCGAGCGCGCCGCCGGAGAGCGGCTCGCGGCGCTCGGTGATGGCCGTGACGAAGTCCGCGAGCTCTTGCGGGTAGCCGCGAATCCAGTCCTCTTCGGGCGCGGGATACTGCCAGCCCGCTTTTGTTTCGACCTTCTCGCTGATGTACTCGTCACCCCACACGCTGGCGTCGGGCGCGTACGCGGTCACCGTCGTGTTCGGCGTGATGTTGGCGTTGACGACGGCGTTCGTCAGATACGCGGTGACGACGTTGCGCACGCCGCCGAGCGTGATGTCGTTGCTGTGCACGGTGGCTTTCGTGCCGTCCTCGAACGTGATCAGCGTCACCGACCAGTCCTCCACGTCCTCCACCGCGGTGCGATGGTGCGGGGTCTTGCCCGCGATACCCGGCAGCTTCGTCAGCTGCGCGACGTCGGCCATCACCGAGCGCGCACGAATCGGTCGTCCGGCGCGCTGCAGCCCTTCGTAGTGCTTGAGGTGCAGCACGACGCCGATCGGGTGACTCCCCATGCGCAGCAGCGCGCCGCCGCCCGCCGTTTGCCAGCGTCGCGCGTACGCCGCGTGCGAGCCGGAATGGCTCTCCTCGGCACGTAGCTCCATGATCGCGCCCCCGCTCGCATCGAGCATGCGCCGCAGCTTGGCCACGGGCGGCGCATACACGAAGTCCTCCGCGTAGCACAGCGTGACGCCCGCCTTCGCCACGGCCTCGAGCACCGCGTCGGCGTTGCGCAGCGCGGTGTCGAGCATGCGTTGACGATCGACGTCGGCCGAGCCGAAGAACCCGGTGAGCGGCTTCTCGACGATGACGTGCTTGCCCGCGCGCGCGGCGGCGATGGCGATCTCGTGGTGGCTGTCCGTGGTCGAGCACACGTCGACGACGTCGACGTCGGGGCACGCGACGAGCTCGCGCACGTCGGTGAAGGCGCGGGGGATGTCGTGGTGCGTGGCGAAACGCTCGACCTCGCTGCGCGTGCGCGAGCAGACGGCGGCGAGGCGAACGCGGGAGGGGACGAGCGGACGGTAGTTCACGGCGTGCAGGTCGGCGGCGAAGCGCGCGCCCACGAGGCCGACGCCGAGAGCCGGCACGCGCGTCCTAGCGCTGAGAGATCGGGACGTACGTGGCGCGCGTGGCGCCCGTGTACTCCGCGCGCGGCCGGATCAGCCGGTTGTTGCCGTGCTGCTCCAGCACGTGCGCGGCCCATCCGGCCACGCGGCTCATCGCGAAGATCGGGGTGAACTGATCCGTCGGGATGCTCATGGCCGCGTAGCCCGCGCCCGAGAAGAGATCGACGTTCGGATAGATGTGCTTCTCCTCGGTGACGACACGCGCGACGGTGTTGAGGATCTTGACCTTGCTCTCGTCGCCGACCTGGCGGCCGAGCTCACCGGCCAGCCGCCGCAGGTGCTTGGCGCGTGGATCCTCCACGCGATACACGCGATGGCCGAAGCCCATGATGCGCGCCTTGTCGGCGATGGCCTTGCGGATCCACGCCTCGGCCTTGGCGGGGTCCTTGATCTTGTCGACCATGATCATGACCTGCTCGTTGGCGCCGCCGTGCAGCGGGCCCTTGAGCGCGCCGATGGCCGAGGTGATCGCGGAGTACATGTCCGACAGCGTCGCCGCGGTGACCCGCGCCGCGAACGTCGACGCGTTGAACTCGTGATCGGCGTGCAGGATGAGCGCGACGTCGAACGTCTTGGCGGCGAGGTCGGTCGGCTTCTTGCCGAACATCATGTAGAGGAAGTTGGCCGCGAGGTTCAGCTTGGGGTTCGGCGCGATCGGCGCCTTGCCGCGACGAATGCGCTCCCAGGCCGCCACGAGGGTCGGCATCTGCGCGGTGAGCCGCGTGGCCTTGCGAATCTCCGCCTCGCGCGAGTTGTCGGGATCGTCGGGATCGAACGCCGACAGCGCGGACACGCCGGTGCGCAGAACCTCCATCGGCGTCGTCTTCTTCGGCAGTCCTCGCAGCAGCGCCACGAGCTTGGGGGGAAGGCGCCGCGTCGCCGTCGCGCTGATCAGCTTGTAGAACGCGTCGTACTCCTTCCGGGACGGCAGCGCGCCGTACCAGAGAAGGTAGACGACTTCCTCGAACGTCGACTGCGCCGCGAGGTCGTCGACGTCGTACCCGCGATAGACCAGACGACCTTCGCGACCATCGATGAAGCAGATGTCCGACGTCGAGACGACGACGTCTTCGAGGCCGGCCTTGTTGACGGTGCTCATACGCGTCAGTCTCCTCGCGGGTGAGATCGAAACGACTGGTTTGTATCATGGAAGGCCGGGGCCTTCAACCAAGCCGACATGCGGATCATCGACTTCTACGACCGCCATCCGATCAGCGAGAGTCAGGTGCTCGAGGCGGTGCGGCGCGCACGCGGCGGTCTGGACGCGCGCCTGACACCCGATGATCTGTTTCCGTTCGATCAGGACCACTATGGGGGTCTCGCCGCCGTCGACGCGCTGGCGCGCCTCGCCGCCATCACCGCGCGCTCTCGCGTCCTCGACATCTGTGCGGGCCTGGGCGGTCCCGCGCGGTTTCTCGCGTCGCGCCGCGGCTGTCGGGTGATCGGCGTCGAGCTCAACCCGGGCCGCGCCGCGGGCATGGCGCGGCTCAGCGGCCGCGTGGGGCTGCAGCGCCTGGTCCACGTCGTGCGCGGCGACGCCACGACGCTGCCCTTCGGAACCGGCCGCTTCGATGCGTGCGTCAGCCAGGAGGCATTGCTGCACGTCGACGACAAGCGCGCGGTCCTCGCGGAGGCGCGACGCGTGCTCGTGCCGGGCGGCCGGCTCGCGTACACCGACTGGATCGCGCACCCCGGGCTCGGCGCCGTCGAGCGCGCTCGGCTGCAGGAGTGGATGGCGGCGGTGACGCTGCAGTCGCTCGACGGCTATCGCACGCTGCTCCGCCGTGTCGGCTTCCGGGCCGTCGAGTCCGAAGACCTGACCGATGAATGGCGCGGCATCGTGAAGGAGCGGCTCGTGATGTACCGCGCGCTGCGCGAGGACACCGTGCGGCGCCTCGGCGAAGCGCGCTATCGCGAGTACGACCAGCTCTACGCGTTCTTCGTCGGCCTGGTCGACACGGGCAAGCTCGGCGGAGGCCGTTTCAGCGCCACGCGTTAATCATTCTAAAATCGCCGGTTGCCGATCTGCATAGACGTCGTCGGGCGGATCAGTATCTGGCGCCGAGGATCGCAGGCATACTACCCGTCAGCGGCCACACGTTCATGCTGGCCGTGGGCGTGATCGAGATCGTCGCGGCCGTGCTCGTGGCGGTCAAGCCGAAGTACGGGGCGTACGTCGTGATGGCGTGGCTATGGGGAATCATCATCAATCTGCTGCTCGTGCCCGGGTACTACGACATCGCACTGCGCGATTTCGGCCTTTCACTCGGCGCGCTGGCGCTTGGTCGCCTGGCCCAACACTTCGACGTGGATTGATGTCCGCGGCGCCGACGCGTGCGTAGTCGCCGCCGCCGGATGCTGCTGACCGCGCTCGCCGCGTGCGTCGTCGGGCTTGCGGTGCTCGCGATCCACGCCGCTGCGCGCTGGCCGGGAGGCGTCGCGGCCGCGGCGGGCGATGCCGCACGCGGCGCGAAGCTCTATGAGAGCCTGCCCTGCGGCTCCTGTCATGACATCACCCACCCGCTGCCGGGGGGCGACATCTGTCCGAACCTCGGGAACATCGCCACCGAGGCGGCGCGCATCGTCCGCGACCGGGGTTACCACGGTCGCGCCAAGGACGCGGCGGGATATATTCGCGAGTCCATCGTCGACCCCGATGCTTACATCGTCCCCGGGCCGAACTACCGGCAGGCGGACGGCCACAGTGTGATGCCGAAGACGTTCGGCCAAACGCTGAGCCCGTCGGATCTCGACGACCTCGTGGCATTTTTGCTCACGAAGCGCTGAGGAACCTCGGGGCAGGCCGCGGAGTTTCGGCGGTGTTGGTGTTCACAACAATCTCACCTGGAGGTCTGTACATGGCGCGTGTAGGAAGATTCCTCGCTGCGGTGGTGCTCGGGCTGTCGCTGGTCGGCGTCACGTCCCTGGCCCTGGCGGCCGACTCCGCGTCGGCCAAGCTGGCGCCGCAGAACAATTCTGGCGAGTCCGGCACCGCCACCCTGACGAAGGCCGGCGACAATGAAACGAAGGTCGTGCTCGAGGTCTCGGGTGGGCCGTCGGGCGTCACGCAGCCGGTGCACATCCACAAGGGCACCTGCGACAAGCTCGATCCCAAGCCCACGTACCCGCTATCGCCGGTCGTGAACGGCAAGTCTGAGACGACCGTCAAGGCCTCGCTCGACAGCCTGGAGAAGGGTGGCTACGCGATCAACGGCCACAAGTCGGCCCAGGAAGTTTCCACCTACGTCTTCTGCGGTCCCATCGGCGGTATGTGAGCACACCCGCTGACGCGCGCGCGCGCCGCGTCAGCGGATCTTCTTCAGCAGATCACCGAGGCCTTTCTCGACCTGGCCACGATCCACGTCGCGCAGGATCGTGGCCGGGTTCACCCGGATCGACGGGGACGCGGCGTTGCCGGTGACCTTGGCTTTGATTTGCCCGCGCGCGTGCGAGATCGTCAAGTCGAGGTCCATAATCTGCGTGGCGAGGCCGTACGAGCCGGCGACGCCGATCTTCATCGGGCGGCTCGTGTACAGCAGGTCGCGCGTGGTCAGTACGCCATTGACGATCTGATATGTCCCGGTGATCGAGTCGTACTCGAGGGGTGACTCGCCGAGGTTCGGCAACTCGTTGTTGAGCAGCGCGGACACCGCGCCGCCGACACGCACCACGTTCCCGAGCAGCGCGAGCGCCTGCCGGCCCACGACCTTGCCCGGGCCGATCCTCAACGTGCCGGGCCCCGACAGCGTGTGCCACACGTCGGCGGCGCTGAACGCGGCACCGCCCGTGAGGTCGAGCGGGCCGGTGATCGCGTAGCCTTCGCACAGATAGTCGACGAGCACCTTCTCGAGCGGCAGCCCCTTGATCCCCAGATCCGTGATCTGCGTGCGCAGCCCCGGCGCCAGTGACAGCGCCAGTTGCCCCGCGATCGCGCCATTACCCAGCGAGGTTGTCATCGGCCGCGCGCTGAGCGCCTGGTCGCGGTATCCCGCATTCAGCTTCAGCGTGCCGAGCGTCAGCGTGCGCTGCTTGGGATCGGGACACGTCGGCTGCATCTGCGTGACGGATGGCTTGCTGATCTCGATGTCGCCCGCGACGGCCGGCGCGCCGAGCGTGCCCGACAGCGCCAGCTTGCCGCTCAGCGCGCCGCCAAACGCGGGCGACGGTCCGAGCGCGTTCTTGACGAGGTCACCGATGTCCTTGCCGTCGATCGTCACGGCGCCGCGCAGCTGGGCGTCCGTGAGCGCCTTGGCGCCGTTGAGCGCGAGCTGACCGTCGGAGACTTTCACCGCAAGGTCGCCCGGCTTCACCTTGAACGTGCTCTTGAAGCCGATCTGCGGTCCGCCGCCCGTGAGCGTGGCGTCGAGATCGCCGAGGTGGTACTGCGACGTCGCGCCACCCTTGGCGTGCGAGATGTACGCGACCGCGCCCCCGTCGATCGTAATCTTCGACACGAGCGTCGCGGCCGCGCCCGGCCCCGCCCCCGCGCCGCCGCGTGGCGACCGTTCGCCGGGCTTCGTCTCCGACGGACGCTCGCGCGCGCCGCTGCCGAGCGTCGAGATGTTCATGCGCCCGTCGGCGGCCTGAATGACGGTGATGATCGGCTTCTTCAGCGTCACCGCACCGAGCTCGACGCGACCGCCGAGGAGGGGAAGAAGCTTCAGCCCGACCGTGCCGGTGTCGAGCTTCAGGAAGGGCTCCGTGCCGAACTGTGGGTCCTCGGCGATCTCCAGGCCGTGCAGCGTCACCGCCGGCAGCGGCAGCACGGTAATCGACATCGAGCGGAACTTCACGGGGCGGCCGAGCGCCTGCGAGGCGTTGGAGGCGATGATCGCCTGCACGCGCGGCGTGTCGACGAGGTACGGCACGGCCACGAGCGCGGCAACGACAACGACCACGAGGGCCGCGACCGCGACGATGAGCCACTTCAGCGGCCGCTTCACCGAGGGTGCCCGATCAGCCCGTCTGGATCGCCGACAGCCTCCACGGATGAGGCCCAACGGGTCGCGTGAATGTCCAGAACTCCTCGAAATCCTGCGCCGTCCGAGCGCCCGTCACGACCGCACCCGTCGCGTCGTCGACGGTGTAATCCGCGAGCGAGCCAGCCAGATAGGCCGTGACATAGTCCTGGCCCGACTCCTGCCACGCCTCGGTCACCTCCGCCGTCCGGACGTCGATTGCGTCCATGCGGTTCGTCTGGCACGCGGCGCGCAGCCGGTCGCACTGGCCGGTGAGCTCGGTGTACATGCGGGAGGTGAGCCGCGCGCTGACGGGGCTCATGTCGCGCGCGGCGACGGCACGCTGCACGTCGGCGAACAGCCGGCGCGCCTCGTCGGCGACGAGCCCGGGATCGAAGCTCGGATCCATGGAGCGAATGTGGCCGAGCCCCCGGTCGAGATCGCTCTCCACCACCGGCGCCGGTTGCGTGCTGTCGAATCCGCCGCCCGTGCCATCGGCATACGGGCCGCCGGCGTACGCCGGCTCGGGCTGGCGACGCGCGCTCATGAGGCGGAACAGCAAGAACAGCGCGCCGCCGATCAGCACGAGGTCGAGCAGCCCGATGCCGCCGCCCCAGCCGTGCCCCATCAGCATGCCGCCGAGCAGACCGCCGAGCGCGAAACCCGCGAGGCCGCCCATGATCGGACCGAACCAGCTTCGCGACGGCGCGGGCGCCGGCGTCGTCGGCGAATTGAACGTGCGCGAGGGACTCGACGGCGTGGTCGGCGACGTCGGCGCCGGCCGCGCGGGCGACGAGTAGGTGCGCGACCCGCGACTGCCGCCACTGCCGGCGCGCGCGAACGCCTCGCCCGCGTGCAGCGTCAGCATCGTCACGACCGTGAGCGCGGCGAGCACGACCACTTCTCGCCTCATGAGGACCTCCCCGCTGCCATTCTATCCACGCGCGCGCAGCTCTTTCTTCAAGATTTTGCCCGTGGGATTCTTCGGGAGCGCCGGGACGAACTCGATGCGCCCGGGCACCTTGTAGTCGGCGAGGGCGGCTCGACAGAGGCCCTGCAGCTCTTCCCCCGTCGCGCGGCCGCCTTCCGTCAGCACGACGAACGCCTTCACGCTCTCGCCCCGCACCGGATCCGGCATGCCGACGACGGCCGCTTCCTTCACCGCCGCGTGGCGGAACAGCACTTCCTCGACCTCGCGCGGGAAGACCTTGAAGCCCGAGACGTTGATCATGTCCTTCACGCGGTCGACGATGAAGAAGTAGCCGTCCGGGTCGCGATAGCCGATGTCGCCCGAGTGAAACCAGCCGTCGCGGGTCGCGTCGGCGGTGGCGGCGGCGTTGGCGAAGTAGCCCTTCATCACGTTGGGGCCTTTGATCACGATCTCGCCGCGGTCGCCGTCCGGCAGCTCGCGGTCGTCGGCGTCGACGATCTTCATCTCGACGTTCTCGATCGGCGTGCCGACCGAGCCGGGCTTGAACGCGACGTCGTGGTTGTAGGACGCGAATGGCGACGTCTCGGTGAGCCCGTAGCCCTGCTGGATCCACAGGCCAAAGCGCTCGTACCACCGGCGCTCGACGTCGGTCGGCAGGATCGCGGCCGCGGAGAAATAGAGGCGCACGGACCGGAAGTCGAGCGGCCGTTCCGACGCGAGAAAGAGGATGTACATCGTGGGCACGGCGTAGAACAGCGTGATGCGATGCGCCGCGATCGCGTCGACAAAGGCGTCGGGCACGAACCGCTCGTGCATCACCATCGTGCCGCCGGCGGTGACGAGCGAGTTCATGATCGCGTTCTGGCCGAAGCAGTGGAACATCGGCAGCGCGCAGAGCCCGCGGTCGTCGGCCGTCATGCGAAGGTGATGGACGGTGGCGTAAGCGTTGGACACGACGTTCGCGTGCGTGAGCATCACGCCCTTGGGCCGGCCCGTCGTGGCCGACGTGTAGAGAATCGCCGCGGTGGCCTCCCGATCCAGCTCGAGCGCGCGCCGCGGCGCGCCGCGCAGCGAGGCGAGGTCCTTGGCGTTCAGCAGATGGCGCACCGAGGGCATGCGATCCCCCGTCGGCAGGTTGCCGGCGACGGGATCGGCGGTGACGACCGCCGCCGGCGCGGCGTCGCTGACGATGTACTCGATCTCGTCGGCCTTGTACGTGACGTTGAGCGAGAGCGGGATCAGCCCACACTTCTGCGCCGCGTAGTAGGCCAGCGCGAACTCCGGCCAGTTCGGCAGGTGCAGACCGAGCCGGTCACCCGCAGACAGGCCGAGCCCGGCGAAGCCGCCGGCGAGCGCCGAGACGGCTTCGTCGAGCTCGCGATACGTCCAGCGTCGCTCCCCCGCCACCAGCGCCGTACGCTCGCCGTGATAGAGCGCCGAGCGCTCCAGCAGCTGCGCGACGTTCACGGAATCAGCAGGACCTTGCCCGTCGTCTTGCGCGACTCCAGCGCGCGATGCGCTTCGGCGGCATCCTTGAGCGGGAACTCGAACTCCATGCGCAGCTTCAGCCTGCCGTCGCGAAGCCAGCCGAACAGCTCGCCGGCGCGCTGCTGCAGCTCCTCGCGCGTGGCGATGTAGGCGTTCAGGCTCGGGCGCGTGAGGAAGAGCGAGCCCTTGGTGTTCAGGATCTGCGGATCGATCTGGCCGATCGGGCCGCTCGACTGGCCGTAGAGCGCGACCATCCCGCGTGGCGCGCAGCAGTTGAGGCTGCCCTCCCACGTGTCCTTGCCGACCGAGTCGTACACGACCTGCAGGCCCTTGCCGCCCGTGATGCGCTTGACCTCGGCGGCAAAGTCCTGCTTCGTGTAGATGATCGTCTCGTTCGCGCCCGCCTCGCGCGCGAGCTTGGCCTTCTCCTCGGTGGAGACGGTGCCGATCACCTTCGCGCCGCGGAGCCGCGCGATCTGGCAGAGGATCAGACCCACGCCGCCGGCCGCCGCGTGCACCAGGCACGTATCGCCACTCTTGAGCGGGTACGTCGAGCTGGCGAGATAGTGCGCGGTCATGCCCTGCAGCATGATTGCGGCACCCTGTTTCGTGGACACGCCCTGCGGCAGCACCACGAGCCGCGCCGCCGGGACCGCCGCGTACTGCGCGTATGCCCCCGGCACACCGGTGTACGCGACCTTGTCGCCGACCTTCACCTCGCTCACGCCCGAGCCGACCGCGGTCACGGTGCCGCCGGCTTCGAGGCCGAGCGTGAGCGGCAGGTCGAGCTTGTAGAGCCCGCTGCGCTGGTACACGTCGATGTAGTTCAAGCCTGCGGCATCGACCTTGACGATGGCCTCGCCGGCCTTCGGCTGCGGCTCGGAAACGTCCTCGAGCTTCATGACTTCGGGGCCGCCGGGCGTGTGGACACGGATCGCTTTCATGGACAACCTCCTGGGCGTGTGGGAGCGACAAACGAGGGCGAATTATACCGCACGGCGCATGGCCCGCCGGGCAATGGCCCAGTACCGAAGGCCGGACGGCAGCACGCGATGCAGCGCGCGCACGCCGCGTACGACACGCGCAAAGCGGTGGGCGTCGCGTGGCGACCACGCGAAGCCGTACCCGGCCCGCACGTCCGACGGCAGCAGGCCGATCGTCGACAGACGCACGGCGGCGGTGAAGGGCCAGCCGAGCCACGCCGGCCGCGGGAACAGCACCGCGCGCGCGAGCGTGCGCGCGGTTTCGGTGATCGCAAGCCCGCCGCTGCCGTACATCGCGCGCATCGCGTCGTCGAGCTCGCGGCCGTCACGCGGCAACGACCCGGGCTCCATGCCGAACAGCGACTCGCTCTCGGCCGTCTCGGCGCAATACGCGTCGCGCTCGCTCGCGGTCAACGCCCGCACGTAAACCTCGTACGTCAGCAAGAACGAGTCGACGCACGTGAGATGCACCCAGCGCAGCAGCGCGGGATCACACGCGGAATACGCGGTACCGGGGGCGAAGCCGCCCTCGCCGCGCGCCAATCCGCCCCGCACGCCCGCGTGGATCGCGTTGATGCGACGCGCGGTGGAGGCGATCTCCTCGGGCTCGCCGAACGTCAGGCGCAGCATCGCGCCCAGTGTGCGGTGGAGCCGTCGCCAGCCGCCCAGACGCTCGGCGCGAAAGCCGCTGTGATCGGCAACCGCGCGGGCGACGAGGGGATGCGCCAACTGCAGGAGAATGGCGCGGCCCCAGCCGAGCAGCAGCAGGCGCTCGCGATGCACGAGCCAAGAGACCGGGTACGTCGGGCGTCCCACGCCCTACCGCATGCGACCGAGGTCGATCGTGAAGCGACTCACGTCGCGGCCATCGCCGTCGGCGACGATGAGCGCGGTCTTGGCGCGCGCGTCGAGGTCGCGCGTGGGAAATCCGTAGACGCAGTGGGCGACGTAGCGACCGTCGTCCTGCCGCTTGGCCGTCCGCTCGTTCTGCACGAACGCGGGCTTGATCTCGCGGTCGCCGACGAGCAGCCGCGGCGCGTAGTACCGCGCGAAGTCCTCGCGGGTGCCGTGCACGTCGAGGGCAACCACGAGGCGATCCCGCGCCTCTTTCAGCACCTTGTTCTCCTCGCTCGCCTTGAGCGGCTTGCCGCCGAACGCCGCGTGGCGCGAGGCGACCACCAGGCGATGAAATGGCGTCAGCACGCTCGCCGTGTCACCACGATCGTTCGTCACGCGCCATTCCGCGTCGAAGGTGTCGTTGGTGATGCTCTTCTCTCCGACGCGGACGGCTTCCTGCCTGCCGTGCTCGTCGAGCGTCAGCGCGGCCGCCGTGGCGAGCGCCGGCCACAGCAGCACGGCGAGCGCCGCCGCCGCGCGCCTCACGGCGCGGGCGCGCCGACGACCACGCGGTTGAACGCGTCGGGCGCGAAGAACTTCATCGCCACGCGCTGCACGTCGGCGGCGGTCACCTTGGCCACGCGCTCCTTGTAGCGGTCGGCGTAGTCGAGACCGAGGCCTTGCTCCTCGACCGCCACGACGAAGTCGGCCACCTTGGCCGAGGTATCGAGCCGCAGCGGGAAGCTGCCGATCAGGTAGTCCTTGGCGAGCTTCAGCTCGCGGTCCGTCACCGGCTCGCGGGTGAGCCGTACCAGCTCGTCGCGAACGATCTGCACGACCCTCGGGACCTCGGCCGTCCGCGTCTGCGCGGACACGACGAACGAGGCGCCATAGCGGCCGGGATTGACGTACGAGTAGACGGCGTACGCGAGGCCGCCCTCTTCGCGCACGCGCGAGTACAGCCGCGAGGCGGAGCCGCCACCGAGCACATACGACGCGACCGCGAGCGGAAAGTAGTCGGGATCGGTCTGGCGGATCGCCTGACGGCCCAGCAGGATCGTCGCCTGCGTGAGCTGCTTGTCGATGCTTTCGCTCCGGGGCCCGCCCGCGGGCCCCACCGTCGACACCGTCGCGGCCGGCGCGGAGGGCGGCGTCCACCCACCGAACCGCGCCGTGATCTCGCGGCGCGCCTCGGCGACGGTGATGGCTCCGACCACGGCGATGATCGTCGTGTCGGGTCGAACGTTCGCGGCGTGGAAGCGCACGACGTCGTCGCGCGTCAGCTTGGCGACGGACTCCACCGTGCCCTCGACCGGCACGCCGTACGGGTGGTTCGGATACACCATCTTCGCGAGCGCGCGACCGCCGACGGTGCCGGGGTCCTCCTCGGAGCGCTTGATCGCGGCCTGAATCTGGGCGGTCTTGCGCTTGACCTCGTCGGGCGGGAACGTCGGCGACAGCAGGACCTCGGCGAGCAGGTCGAGCCCGAGGCCGAGATCCTTTCGCAGCACGGCCACGGACGTCGTGAGCCCATCGCGGCCGGCACCCGCGGAGAGGCTGCCACCCACGAACTCGATCGCACTGTCCAGCTCCGGCCCCGTGTGCTTTGCGGTGCCGCGCGTGAGCACCGCCCCGGTGAGGTTCGCGAGGCCGGCCTGGTCCGGCGGATCGAGGACGGCGCCAGCGCGCGCGAAGGCGCGGACGACGACGATCGGCACCGCCGGCCGCTCCGCGACGAGCAGAACGATGCCGTTGGGCAGTACCTCGCGGTGGGCAATCGGCGTCACGCCGCTCGCCGGGACGGCCAGGAGCAGGGGCACGAGGACGACGAGTGCGAGCCGCCGAAGCGAATGCGTCATGGCTTGGGCAGCAGCACGCCGACGTTCTTCTTGTCGTCGGGGAAGTACGTCTGCGCGGCGCGCTGGATATCGGCGGCGGTCACGGCGCGCAGCCGATCGACGAACCGGTCTTTCTCGGCGTAGCCGCCGATCAGCTCGAAGCGCGCGAGCAGCGACGCGCGGCGGTGCACGGAGTCTTCCTGGAACACGAAGGTGGCCTCGACCTGGTTTTTCGCGCGCTGCAGTTCTTCGTCCGTCACCGGCTCGCGCTTGAGCCGGTCCATCTCGGCCAGCAGCGCTTTTTCCGCGTCCTCCGGCGTGTGGCCGGGCATCGGCGTGCCCCAGAACCAGAAGAGGCCCGGATCGTGCGAGAAGTAGTTGTAGTCGCCGCCGGCCTCGAGCGCGAGCTGCTGCTCGTAGACGAGGCGCTTGTAGAGTCGGGACGCGCGCCCCTCGGAGAGAATCGTCGACAGCATCTCGAGCGAAAACGCGTCCGGCGACTTCTGATTCGGGACGTGGAAGCCGAGGTACACGATCGGCAGCTGCGCCTGCTTCCTCACGATCACGCGCCGCTCACCGTTCTGCGGCGGTTCCACCGCGAGGACGGGCGGCGGTGGCGGCCCCTTGGGGATGCGTCCGAACTTGGCGCGGATCTTTGCGAGCAGGTCGGTCGCCTTGAAGTCGCCGACGGCGACGAGGATCGCGTTGTTCGGCATGTAGTAGGTCTTGTAGAACGCGCGGATCTCTTCGGGCGTGATCCGCTTGATGTCTTCCATCCAGCCGATGATCGGCGCCTGGTAGGAATGGCTCTTGAACGCGATCGACGAGACCTCCTCGCCCAGGAAACCGCCGGGATCGTCCTCCGTCCGCGTCCGCCGCTCTTCGATGACGACCTCGCGCTCGGAGGCGATGTCCTTGGGATCGAGCTTGAGATTCTGCATGCGATCCGACTCGAGGTCGATGACCAGGTCGATCTTCTCCGACGCGATGTTCACGTAGTACGACGTGACGTCCTGCGACGTGAAGGCGTTGTCCTGCCCGCCGTTCTGCTCGACGAGCCGGGCGAACTGCCCCTGCCCGTACGTCGGCGTGCCCTTGAACATCATGTGCTCGAGGAAGTGGGCGATGCCCGTGGCGCCGCGCGCCTCGTTGCGCGAGCCGACGCGATACCACATCTGGAACGACACGATGGGGCTACGATGGTCTTCCTCGAGCAGCACGCGCAGGCCGTTGTCGAGCGTCGCGGCCACGACGCGATCACTCGCCTGGCCTGCGGCGGCGCCGGCCGCGACGACGACGAGCAACATCGCGATGAGGAGCGGACGCATCGGCTTCGATTATACCGACTGGTGTATCATCCCTTCTCTATGCGGGTCGGGTTCGCGCTCCTCGCCACGCTGGTCTTCGCGACGGCGGCCGGCGCCGAGCCGTGCGCGGAACCGCTGGCCACGGTGTTCGAGCACGTCTCGCCTGCCGTCGTCTCCATCCAGGCCATGAAGATCAACAAGGCCAAGCCGCAGCGGCGGTTCGAGACGATCGTCGGCTCGGGCGTCATCATCGACAAAGACGGGCAGATCCTCACCAACGCGCACGTCGTCGACGGCGCCGCCTCGCTCACCGTCACGCTCGACTCCGGCAACAAAACGGCCGCCCGCATTCTCGGGCTCGACCCGGTGCTCGACATCGCGCTGCTGCGTGTCGAGAACGCGGCCGTCCTGCCGGCGGCGCGCCTCGGCGATTCGTCGGCCGTGAAGGTCGGCGACGAAGTCGTCGCGATCGGCAATCCGATCGGGCTGGATCAGACGATGACGCGCGGGATCGTGAGCGGACTCAATCGACTGCTGCCCGGGGTCTCGGACGAGCCGATGATCCAGACCGACGCGCCGATCAATCCCGGCAATTCCGGCGGCCCACTCGTGGACCGCTGCGGCGGCGTCGTGGGCATCAACACGCTCATCTCGGAGGACGCACAGTCCATCGGCTTCGCCGTCCCGATCAACGCGGCGAAGGCGATCCTTCGCGATCTCCGCGAGTTCGGTCGGGTCGTGCGGCCGTGGCTCGGCATGCAGGGTCGCGCCGTCGACAACAAGCTCGGCGGCGTCGTGCGCCTGCCCGTCACCCCGGGGTACCTCATCGAGGTCGTGTACGACGGCTCGCCTGCCGACCGCGCCGGCGTGCGCGGCGGCAATCTGTCGGTCGTCGTCCAGGGCGAGGAATACCTGCTCGGTGGCGACATCCTCACGATGATCAGCGGTACGCCGATCCGCACGCACTCCGACTACATAGCGCGCGTGAAGACGCTCCGCGTCGGTCAGCGCGTGAAGCTCACCGTCGTGCGCGAAGGCCAGCCGCGCGAGCTCGTGCTGACCGTCTCCGAGCGGCCGCGGCTCCCCTCTGACCTCGCGGACTGAGTCACGTCCGTCCGGGGTGGTCGGTCGGCAGGTGGGCGCGGAACGTTGCGCCACCGGCCGGCGCGTTCTCGACCAGCAGCCGACCGCCGTGCGTCTCGACGATCGTCCGACTGATCGTCAACCCCATACCGAGCCCGTCCGGTCGCGTGGTGAAGAACGGCTCGAAGATCTGCTCGAGATCGCTCTCCGCGATGCCCTTGCCGGAATCGTGCACGCCGAGCTCGATCTGGCGCGGAGCCAGCGCGGATGTCCACACCGTCACGACACGTATCGCATCGCCGGCGTGCGCAGCAGCCGTGACGGCATTGCTCAGCAGATTCAGGACCACCTGTTGAATCTGCACCGGATCCCCGTGGAGCGTCGGCAGCGCGGGCGCTGGCAGAAACTCGATGGTGACGGCGTGCAGCAGCGCGTCGTTCCCGACGAGGCGAATCGTGCTCACCACCAGATCGTTGAGCGCGATCGGGACGCTGACGACGCCTGTTCGCTTGACCAATTGCCGGACCCGCTGGATCACCGCGCTGGCGCGCTTGTCGTCGCTGACGATGTCTTCGAGACACTGCCGCACCTCGTCGACATCCGGGTGGGATTGCCCGAGCAGGCGCCTGGCGGCCTGCGCGTTCAGGAGGATTGCGGCGAGCGGCTGATTGAGCTCGTGCGCCATCGACGACGTGAGGTGTCCCATGCTCGCCACCCGGTCGAGGTGCGCGATGTGACTCAGGTGACGCTGCGCCGCGGCCTCCGCCTCACGACGACGCCGGCGCTGAAGGACGAGCGCGGCGATCAGCGTGCCCTGCGCGGCGATGAGGCCGAACCCGCCCAGCACGTGCCACCGGTACTCGGACCACAGGCCGCGCCGTGGAAAGAGCACCTGGCTGTCCTCCGGGAGCCGATGCTCGTCGAGTTGCCAGCGCACGAGCTGACGACCGTCGAAGCGCGGCATGCTCGTCGCGAAGCTCGGCACCGGCACGGGCGGCGCCGGCTGACCGCGCAAGAGCTTGGCGGCCATCCTGCCCGCGTCGAGACCGATGTCTTCGAATTCGATGATCGAGCCACCCACGACGCCGTGCCCAAGCGCCAGCCCCAGCGGCGTGAACACGGGACGGTTCGCGGCCTTCGTGATGTGCGGAACGAGATCGATCCCGTGGAACCGGCGCCCCGCGGCGTCGACCTGATAACTGGATTGCACGACGAACGTGTCCTTGGGCAGGCTCGACACGCGAACGACCACATCGGCGATCGGCAGCCTCGTGAGGTCGATGAGGTCGAGGCGCGCCTGAGAGACCGCCGCCCGGATCAGATCGTGGTAGACCTGTTCCGGCCCGCTTGCGCCGCCGACGAGCGCGACGTGCCGCGCATGAGGCAGGAGCGCTTGCGCCACGCGCACCGTGCCTTCCATATCGAACCGGATCGTCAGGATCGCAAAGCCTGGCGGGGACTCCATGCCACGAACGGTGCGCTCGTCCACGCCGCAGACGACGACGGGTGTTCCGGGCCACAGATCATCACGAACCCGCAGCAGGAACTGGAAGGGCTCGGGCAGCGCGGCAACGATGACGTCGAACCGTTGATTGCCATATTTCGACGCGAACATCGCGCGTACGCGCCGATCTTCCTCCTCCGCCGAGGTGTAGCGCGCGACGTCGATGTGCTCCATCTCGATGCTCACGCGAAACGACCATTCCGCAAGCAGGGCTTCGCGGACGCCCGCCGCGATCGCGGCCGCGGCTGGCAATCCAGGCTGGCCGGGGAGAAGGATCAGGACGGATGGCTGCTCGGGCGGTGCCGGAGCAGCAACCGCCGCCCCGGACAGGACGCCGACGAGGAGCACCGTCAGCGACCACGCACGCATGCGGCGCCCGCACGGCATCGCGGGGCACGCTAGCACACCAGGACGGGCACCACGTTGAGACTAAAGTCCCACCGCGCCCGGCACGCTGTTCAGTTGTCGGATCTCGATCACGCGGTATCCCGTCGCCACATCTCGATCGCCTCATCCAGCGGTTGCGACCGCTCGCCGCCGGATTGTCGCCGTTCGTCCGATTGGCGTGGACAGCGCGGGTCGCACGCGCGCATCGTGAGCGCCAGCCGGGCCGGCTGCCGGCGTCGGAGGGCTCGTCGGATGGACGATTGCGTCGCGGTCGAGCACGTGAGCAAGACGTACCAGCTAGGCAAGGTCGAGGTCAGGGCGCTGGACGACATCTCGCTCGGCGTCGCCGCCGGAGACTTCGTCGCCATCGCCGGGCCGTCGGGCAGCGGCAAGACGACGCTGCTGAATTTGATCGGCGGCCTCGACACCCCGACGTCCGGCGAGATTCGGATCGACGGCGAGGCGGTCAGCGCGCTCTCGGCCGGCGCGCGCGCCGACCTCCGAGCGCGGAAGCTCGGCTTCGTCTTCCAGACGTTCAATCTGCTCCCGGTGCTCACCGCCTGGGAAAACGTCGAGTATCCGCTGCTGATCCATCGCCGCGGGAGCGGTGACCGGCGCGCGCGCGTGAGCGCCGCGCTCACGCAGGTCGGCCTTGCCGACCGCGCCTATCACCGTCCGCCCGAGCTGTCGGGGGGCCAGCAGCAGCGCGTCGCCATTGCCCGGGCGCTCGTCGGCGAGCCCAAACTCGTGCTCGCCGACGAGCCGACCGCCAATCTCGACAGCGCCACGGGGCGCGACATCGTCGACCTCATGCGCCGGCTCAACCGCGAGCGCGGCGTGACGTTCGTGTTCTCCACCCACGATGCGCGCATCATGTCGGCCGCCGACCGCGTCGTGGAAATCTCCGACGGCAGGTTGCGATGAGATACCTCTACGCCAAGCTCGCCGTGCGCAACGTGTTCCGCAACCGGCGCCGCACGCTCATCACGCTGGCCGCGATGGCGTTCGGCGCCGCCGCCATCATCGTCTTCGGCGGCTTCGTGAACGCCATCTACTTCGGTGTTCGCGAGTCGACGATCCGCAGCCAGGTCGGCCACATCCAGCTCTATCGCACGGGGTACTCCGAGAAAGGCAATCTCGCGCCGTTCGACTATTTGATCGCCGACTACCCCGCGCTGCGTGACGAGCTGCGACGCCTGCCCCACGTCAAGACCGTCACCGCGCGGCTCGGCCTGTCGGGTCTCGTCTCCACCGGGGACACCACGACCGCGTTCGTGGGGGCCGGCGTCGTGCCAGAGGGCGAGGTCGACCTGTCGGCGCTCGCGATTGTCGTCGACGGCCAGGACCTGACGTCGCGCGATCCGCGCGGCGTCACGCTCGGCGTCGGGCTGGCGCGCGCGTTCGGCGTGAAGCCGGGCGACGATCTCACGCTGCTCACGACGACGAAGGCAGGCGCGATCAACGCGCTGGCTGTGAAGGTGCGCGGCATCTGGGAATCGGGCGAGAAGGCGTACGACGATCGATTTCTCCGCATCGGCCTGCCCGAGACCCAGCGGGTGCTGGATCTCGAGGCCGGCGAGGTGCAGTCGGTCGTGCTCCTGCTCGACGCCACGGAGCATACGGCGGCGGTCCGCGCGGCAATCGAGCGGTTGATCCGAGAGCGCGGGCTCGATCTCGAGGTCCGAACGTGGGACGACCTCGCGCTGCGCTACCACCAGGTCCGCGAGCTGTTCGGCCGGATCTTCGGCGTGCTGACGCTCATCGTGTCCGTGATGGTCGTGTTCGGCATCACGAACACGATGACGATGGCCATCTTCGAGCGCACGCGCGAGATCGGCACGGTGATGGCGCTCGGGACGCGCAGGCGCGGCGTCATCGCGATGTTCGTGCTCGAAGGAATTTTCCTCGGCGTGCTGGGCGCCGTCGCGGGCGCCGTGCTCGGTGTGGTCCTCGCCAAGGCGATCTCGGCCGTCGGCATTCAGCTGCCGCCGCCACCGGGCTCGACCCGAGGCTTCCTCGTGCAGATCTTCGTCGTGCCGGCGGTGCTCGTGCGCGCGGTCGCGCTGTCCGTCGTCGCCGCCACGCTCGCCTCCCTCTATCCCGCGTGGCGTGCCGCCCGGCTCAACGTCGTGGAGGCGCTTCGCCATGTCTAATTACATGGGGGGCCCCGAAACGGCCCCCCGCCCCTTGGACGAGGGGGGCAACGCCCTCGGTCTCCGGCCGCGCGTCACCGTAGCGGGGTTGCTGTTGGGCAGCGGCCCGCGGTTCGCACGCGACGCGGCTGGCCCCGTTCTCGTCTTCTACGCGGGCCTCAAACTGTTCGGCCTGACGACCGGCATCATCGCCGCGACGGCGTTCGGCGTGCTGACCTTCGGGTGGGAGCGTCGCCGTGCGCGTGCGGGATTGGGCGCTGCCATCGGCCTCACCATCGCGCTGACGCAGGCGGCGACGGGGCTCGCGACGGGGAGCGCCGTCGCGTACTTCGCGCCCGGCATCGTCGTCAACGCGATCTACGGTCTGGTGTTCATCGGGTCCGTCGTCATCGGACGCCCGCTCGCGGGCGTGTTCGCGAGCGAGACGTATCCGTTCGCCCCGGCCGTGAAGGCCTCGGCGACGTTCCGCCGCGTGTTCTCGCGCGTCTCGCTCGCGTGGGGCGCGTACTTGCTGGCGCGCAGCGCGCTGCGACTGCTCGCGCTGACGTGGCGCGACGTCGATGTGATCGTCGCGGTCAACATCGCGACGGGCGTGCCGTTCACCGCAGCCCTGACCGCGTGGTCG
>Ga0310810_10001725_pt1 | contig 23097 bp, 17 predicted proteins | sample NCmetagenome_FD_207641 | JGI IMG/M metagenome (GOLD analysis project Ga0310810, IMG submission 207641) | Soil microbial communities from experimental microcosm in Duke University, North Carolina, United States - NC | ecosystem: Engineered > Artificial ecosystem > Soil microcosm > Unclassified ... | reverse complement strand
CGGACGTGAACGACACGCCGAGGTTCGTCGACTTGCGCAGCATCATGAAGTCCGCGTCGACGAGGCCGATCTGCGACCACACCACGTACACCTCGCCGCTCGGCCCGACCACGGTGCGTGATCCCTGCACGAGACCGGACGCCGCGTTGGAGCTGATCTTGAGCATCGGGCCCCACGTCGCGCCCTGATTCGTCGAGCGCTGGAACATGATCGAGTCGCCGGCGTCGAACTTCGTGTACGTGAGGTACAGGTTGCCGTTCAGCGAGTCGGCCACGAGCCACTGCTTGTCGAGGAACGCGGCCGAGGCGTTCACCGTGCGCACGACGTGCGGCGTGCCCCACACGAAGTTGCTGCCGACGAACGTGCCCTTGATCACGCCGATGCCGGAGAACGCGGTGCCGGCGCTGTCGAGCAGGCCGCAGTAGTAGAAGTCGCCGGTCTTCTCGTTGACGGTCACGGAGGGGTCGCTGGACCAGATCGTGTTCGCCGGGTGCGGCGGCGCGCCGCCGTCCGTGAACGTGGCGCCGCCGTCGACCGAGAAGCCGTAGCCCTGGACGTCGCCTCCCGTCACGAAGCCCTGGCCGTCGTTCCAGGCCACGAGCACGTGCTGGCCGAGCACGGCGACGGACTGTTCCGCCTGTCCGACGCCCGCCGCGTCGCCCGCCGGATCGTTCGCGCGCACGTTCGCGGGCGTCGACAGGCTCGAGGCGAGGCCGGCCGGTTCCGCGCGGCGCGGCAGCGCGTCGCTCGCGACTTCGTCCTCGCCTTCGCGGGCCGGCCGCGCGCGCAGGCCCTTCGCTCCGCTCTTCTTCTGGCGGGCGAGCCACTCGCGGTACTCGCGCGCGGCGCGCCGGTGGCGCATGGGCTCTTCGCGGAGCTGGGCGCGCTGAGCCTGCTTGATGGCGCTCATGCGGGTCGCCGCGTCGGCGTCGGCGGCCATGCGCGCGGCGTGGGCACGGACGGGGAGCAGGGCGAGCATCACGAGCCCGAGCGCGAGCCACGGGCGAACGACGCGGCGAAGCCGCACGGCGGGGGCATGAAGGGCCCGGGGCATGGAATCCTCCGTGGAAGGGACGTTGGTTCGGAACGTTCGAACGAAAGTCAGGTGCGCTCTCTATCGAGAGACGCAACCCTCAGGCCAGCGCGAAGAACCGCCCCGGACGCGGATCCTGGGAAGAAGGTCGCCCGGCGCCGGCCCCGGCGGATTGCAGATCGCACGAGGCGAGCGCGCGTCGCTCAACGAGCGACCCCCGCCTGAGATGGCGGGGGCCGCCCGGGAGATTCGACGAACGCTAGCGGACGATCACGGCCCGGGCGGTCAACGCCTCGGCCCCGCGCGTCAGGTGCACCAAATACACGCCGGCGGGCAGGGGCGCGCCGGCGCTCAGGTCGACGACGTGCGCGCCGCCACCGAGCCCGCCCACGTCCCGCGAGCGCACGACGCGTCCGGCCACGTCGACGACGCTCAGATGGGCCGGGGCCGCGTCGGGCAGCGTGAACGCGATGCGCAGCGGCCGCGTGCTGGGATTGGGCTGAGCCCCGAGCAGCGCGAAGCGCACGCCGAGCGGCACGCTGACCGTGATGTCGCCGGCGAACGTTTCGCTCCCGCCCTGGGACAGGCCGAGGCGGTATTCGTACGTGACCCCGGGAGCCACCGCGGTGTCGACGTAGCGCAGGTAGCCCGAGCCGTCGGGCTGCACGGTGCCGAGCGAGCCCCACGCGCCGTTCTCGACGCGCCGATACACGGTCGCCGCGCTCGGATCGCCGCCTTCGTACCAGGTCAGCGACACGCGGTCGCTCGACGCGTCGGCCGTGACCAGCGCGACTTCCGTCGGCGTGATGCCGAGGTCGAGGCGCACCGAGTAGATGTTCGGGTTGCCGTCGCGGCCGTCGCCCCACGCCGGCCATACCGCCGTGTTGTTCGCGAACAGCCCGAGGTAGTCGCCCTGGTTCGGCGCGATATTCGTGTTCACCGTGGTCCACGCGCTCTGCGCGTCGGAGATGGTGCCGAGCGCGATCCAGCTGCCGCCGCCGTCACCCGAGCGCGCCAGGTACGTGTTCGAGACGCCGCCGCAGTTCGCGGCCGGCGAGTCGCGGAAGTCGAACCACTCCACGTAGACCTGTCCGGCGAGTCCGGCCGCCGAGCCGCCGGCCACCGCGACCTCGGGCAGCCAGTTGTCGTAGTAGCCGGGGTCGTCGTTCACCAGCGCCGGCGTGCTCCACGACGTGCCGTTGTCCGAGAACGTCACGAACGCGTCGCGATGGTCGCGCGAGCGCGCGGGCGAGTTGCGGTGCACGGCCGTGATGATGCGGTACCCGCCCGAGCCACCATTCGCGAACGGGCGCAGGTAGTACACGCCGTCGGCCGGCAGCGTGAAGACGATCTGGCCGCCGTAGCCGAGGCCGACGCCGGGCGCCGACAGCGACATGCGCGTCGTGCCGTCGCTGCAGATCAGGCGCATCAGGTCGTCGATCGACCCGTCCATCGAGTCCATGACGGCGATGACGGTCTGCCCGCGCTTGCCGGTGAACTTGAACCAGTCCTGCTCGCCGACGCTGGCGAGCGTGCCGCGCAGCGTCTGCCCGAGCGTGAACGTGTTCGCGTTGGCCGGCGCGTCGTTCGGTTCGACTTCCGTCTTGGGGCCGACGGCCGCGCCCAGCGAATCCTTGTCGAAGTACGCCGAGTCGCCGTAGAAATTCACGCTCTCGTGCCACGCGATGTACACGCGGCCACGATGCGGTCCGGTGCTGCGGTCGACGGCGACCGACGGGAAGTCGACGGCGTTGCCGCGGTTGAATCCGGGCGCGCCGTTCGCGAACGCGTGGAACGCCGAGACGGCGTCGATCGTGGCGTTGAACGACAGTCCCTGATTCGTGGACTTGCGCATGCGATACAGGTCGGCGTCGACGAGGCCGATGCTGTACCACGCGACGTAGATCTCGCCGGCCGGGCCGACCACGACGCGCGAGCCCTGGACGAGGCCGTTCTCGGCCGTCGCCGACAGCTTGGTCGGGGTCAGGCTCCAGTTCAGGTTGTCGTCCGTGGACTTGGAAAAGAAGATCTCGGAACCGTTCGCGTTCGTGAACTTGGTGTACGTGACGTACAGGTTGCCGGTCGTCGAGTCCGCCGCCATCCACTCCTTGTCGAAGATCGTGCTGTTCGTCGCTGAGATCACGAGTTTCGGCGTGCCCCACGTCGGCGTGCTGCCCGAGAACGTCAGCTTCGCGACCGCGATACCGTTCGAGGTCGAACCGATGTCGACGAGGCCGCAGTAGTAGAACGCGTTCTTCTTCTCGTCGACCATCACGACCGGGTCGCTCGTCCACACCCAGTTCGTGAGGATCGGCGGCCGGCCGAAGTCGGTCCAGGTCAGTCCGCCGTCGTTCGAGTACGAGACGCCCTGCGTGCTGCCGCCGGTCACGTAGCCCCAGCCGTCGTTGTACGCGGCCAGCATGTGCTGGCCGAGCGCGGCCACCGACACCTCGGCCTGGCCGATGCCCGTGGTCTCGCTGTCCGGGCTGTTCACGCGGACGTTCGCCGGCGGGAAGCCGGCCGTGAGCCGCGTCGGAAACGCCGGAGGACGGAGGCCCGTGAGGCCGGCCGGCATCGGCTCGTTCACGCCTTCGCCGCCCGCCGGTTTCATGCGCTCGCCACGCTGGCCGTGGCTCTTCGCGCGCCGGGCCTCGGCACGTTCGCGCTTCTCGCGGCGCGCGCGCGCGTACTCGCTGAGCAGCTGACGCCGCTGCGCCTGCTTGAGCGTGAACGCGAAGCCGTGCGTCGTCTCGGTCGTCGCGTGGGACGGTGCGGCGAGTGCGAGCACGCCGGCCAGAGCCGCCACCGCGAGCAGCGGCATGCGCGTCCGGGTCTTCGGATGCATCGGAGTCTTCCTTTCGGGGGCGCTGCGGACGCTGATGTGAACGCGGCTCAGGGCGAGCTTTTCGCCAGCGCGGTACAGAAATCCAGCGCGGCGTGGGAGATCAGGCATGGCCATAGCGAACCTCCGGCCAAGTCTCGCATCAGCCCCCACCACAAACCAAGCGGTAAAACCACGCCAAAGACGTAGAAAAGCCACTCCGCCGGAGCGAGCGAGGCGCCTGGAACGAACCTTCCGGAACGCACCGCGGTGAACACCAGGGCCGGAACCGCGACGCGCGCCCAGCGCCGCACCCGGCCGTTCATCGACCCCATGAGGAAGCCGCGAAACAACATCTCTTCGGGCAGGGCCGAGCCGGCGGTCGCGAACAGGAGGGAGAACACGAGTCCGTCGCTGGTGATGGGCGCGTGTCCCGCGACCAGGGCGCGCACCGGGCCGACGGCATAGAGGGCGGAGCCACCCAGGCCGAGCAGCGTCGCCAGGACGACCTGCCCTGGCCGGCCGCCGCGGAAGCCCAGTTCCGGCAGCTTCAGATTCTCGGCGAGCACCATGACCCAGGCGAACAGCGCGAGCGTGACGAACATGACGTCGCCGAGCGCCAGCAGCCAGGGGCTGTGATCGCGCCCGAGCAGCGCGCCCTCGATGACGCGCGAGAACGACGCGGAGCAGAGGCCGAACACGATGGCGTAGAGCAGGGCGCGTCGCGTCGCCGCGGGGCTGGCCAGAGCCGGCAGCCGGCCGCGGCGCAGCGTCAGCACGGCGAGCCCGACGACGAGCATGACGAAGCCGGCGACCAGGTATCCGAGCAGCGGGCCGGGCGCGGGCGAGGCGTGAACGCCGCTCAATCCATCCACGACGCGTTCGATCCGGCCATGGCCTGAGCTCCTCGAATGTGGGTTCGTCGTTGCGTGACGACACACGGACAGGCGGCGCGAGCCGCGCGACTTTACTCCGGGATTCTCGCGAGGGGAATGCACGAATGCGAATGGCCGGCGGGGCCGTCGTGCCGGCCGACTCGACGATCGCCTATAGTGCGCCCCCGTGAAACCCATTCTCGACGTGGCGCGCGCCCTCGGGCTCGACGCGAAGCACCTCGAGCCCTACGGGGCGTCGAAGGCCAAGGTCTCGCTGGATGCGCTCGCCGGACGCGCGCCGCGCGGCCGGCTCGTGCTCGTCTCCGCGATCACGCCGACGCCGGCCGGCGAAGGCAAGACCACGTGCTCGATCGGCCTGGCCCAGGGCCTGGCCCGGAACGGCGTCGCCACCGCGGTCGCGCTGCGCGAGCCGTCGCTGGGACCCTATCTCGGCATGAAGGGCGGCGGCACCGGGGGCGGAAAGTCGCAGGTGATCCCGGCCGACGACATCAACCTGCACTTCACCGGCGACGTCCACGCGGTCTCCAGCGCGCACAACCTGCTCGCCGCGCTCGTCGACAACCACCTGCATCACGGCAACGCGCTGGCCCTCGATTCGCGGCGCGTGCTGTGGCGCCGGGTCATCGACATGAACGACCGCGCGCTGCGCGACATCGTGATCGGGCTGGGCGGGCAGCGCGAAGGCGTGCCGCGCGAGACCGGCTTCGACATCACGGCGGCCAGCGAAGTCATGGCCATCCTGTGCCTGGCGACCGACATCGACGACCTGAAGACGCGACTCGGCCGCATCGTCGTCGCGTATCGCGCGGACGGCTCGCCCGTGCACGCGCGCGATCTGAAGGCGGTCGGGGCCATGGCCGCGCTGCTGCGCGACGCGCTCAAGCCGAACCTGGTGCAGACCGTCGAGGGCGTGCCCGCCCTGATCCACGGCGGACCGTTCGCGAACATCGCGCACGGCACGAACTCGATCAACGCGACGCGCCTGGCGCTGGCCTACGCCGATCTCGTCGTGACCGAGGCCGGCTTCGCGTTCGAGCTCGGCGCCGAGAAATTCTTCGACATCAACTGCCGATACGGGAACTTCGCGCCGTCCGCCACGCTGCTCGTGGCCACGCTGCGCGCGCTCAAGATGCACGGCGGCGTGCCGCTCGCCAGGGTCGGCGAGCCGGACGTCGCGGGCGTCGAGCGCGGACTCGCGAATCTCGAGAAGCACGTCGAGAACATCCGCAAGTTCGAGCAGCCGTGCGTCGTCGCGATCAACCAGTTCCCGGGCGACACGCGGGAAGAGGCCGACGTCGTGCGCGCGCGCTGCCGCGCGCTCGGGCTCGAGGCCGTCGGGATGGATCCGTTCGCCTCAGGGGGCGAAGGCTGCCGCGAGGTGGCGGACGTGGTGTGGGCCCTCGCTCAGCGCAGCACGCCGCACTTCAAACCCCTGTACGAATGGGACGATTCGATCGAGAAGAAGATCCACACCGTGGCCCACGAGATGTACGGCGCCGAGGCCGTGGACTACACGCTGCGCGCGAAGCGCGCTCGCGCCCAGCTCGAGAAGCTCGGCTTCGGCAACCTTCCGGTGTGCATCGCCAAGACCCAGCAGTCGCTCAGCGACAATCCGGCGCTGCTCGGGCGGCCCAAGGACTTCCTGGTCACGGTGCGCGAGATCCAGCTCGCCGCCGGCGCCGGCTTCGTGGTGCCCATCACCGGCGAGATCCTGCGCATGCCCGGGCTGCCGAGCGAACCGCTCGCCACGCACTTCGACCTGACGTCCGGCGGCGAAATCGTCCACGGCTGAAAAGGCCAGGATCGCCCGAAACACCGCGGCCGCCGGAGAGGAACGCTCCGGCGGCCGCGGCGCTGATGCGACAGTTCCCTACTCGGCCAGCACCAACTTGCGCACGGTGCGCACGGACCCGGCTTCGAAGCGGATGAGATACAGCCCGCTCGGCAGCGCACGCCCGGCGTCGTCACGGCCGTCCCAGCTCAGGTGATAGCGGCCGGGCGCGAACGCGCCCTGCCCGAGCACCCGCACGCGGGCGCCGCGCACGTCGTACACCTCGAGCCGCAGCCGTTCGTCGCGCGCGATGTCGAACGCGACCGTGGCGGAGCGCGAGAACGGATTCGGGAACACGCTGGCGAGCTGCGTGCGTCCCGGCAGGGCCTCGGCGACCGCCGGTGCGGGCGCCGCCGTCGCGGCGGGGGCTTCGGCCGGGCTCGTGGTCGGCGTCGTGCCGGCCTTGGCCTGATCCGTTGCGCGCCGCGCCGAGGTGCTCACGATCGGCGACGGGAGCGCGACCGGAGAACCCAGCGTGAAGATGTTGTCCACGAGCCACGTGCGCATCGGCCCGATCTGATAATGCAGACCGATCGGTCCGTCGTCCGGCACGGATGCGCTGCGCAACGCGCGGACGTCGGCGACCGAGTACGTGAGGACCAGGTCGTCGATTCCGTCGCCGTTGACGTCGCCGATTTCCGACGACAGCGGCGCGACCACGCCGCGTGAATTGCCGAGCCACGCGCGCGTCGCGTCGATGGCCGACGCGTCGAACGTGAGCGCGCCCGGCGTCACGTCACCACCCGTGCCGACGACGGTGCCGGCGCCGTCGGTCTGCGTCAGGCCCTCGCTCCCGCCCACGGCGGGCGCGTCGATCGACGGAACCACGAGCGTGATCTGGTCCGCGCCCGGCAGGAAGTCGGAGCCCTCGGGTCCGAATCCGGCCGAGGCCGTCGCGCCGCCGGCCAGGTCGTGGGCCACGATCACGTACAACGTCTGCGTGGTCGTGTTGCCGTCCTTGTCGGACGCCGTGTACGTCACCGCGTAGCGCCGGCCGCTGCCGGTGCCCGAGCGCTCCGAACGCAGCTGGAACGCCGTGTCCGGCGTGCCGAGCGACGCGCCCACGACGTCGGGCGCGGTGTCGCCGTCGCCGAGCCCGTTCTCCGGCTCGTTCGACGTGATCGACGTGAGCACGAACGTGGGATTCGGATCGCAGATGTCGGTCACCGTCACGTTCGCGACGATGTCGCTCAACTTGTGGTTCGGCGGCCACAGGAAGTCGCGGTTCAGGGAGACGGTCAGCGTCGGCGGCGTCGTGTCGACGACGTTCACGTTCGCCGTGCACGTGCTCGTGTTCAGGTCGTCGTCCTTGGCCGTGAACTTCACCGGCGTCGTGCCGTCCGGGAAGACGGCCGGCGCGTCGTTCGTCACCGTGACCGTGGCGTCGCACACGTCCGTCGCGGTGAAGCCCGCGAGGAACGCGACGATCGCCGGGTCGGTGGCCGGCGTGCCCGAATGCGACGTGCACTCGACCGTGATGGCGGTCGGGCACGTGAGGACGGGCGGCGTCGTGTCGACCACCTTGATGGTCACGTCGTCCGTCGCGCTCTGGATGCCGTCGCTCACGGTCAGCGTGACGGTCGTCGAGCCTTCCGGGAACTGCCCGGTCGGCTTCTGCGCGTGGATGTCGCTGAACGAGATGCCGAACGCCGACCACGTGTACGTCAGCGGGTCGCCGTCCGGATCGCTCGAGGCCGAGCCGTCCAGCTGCACGGTCGTCGTCGTGTGCGACGCGCACTCGACGTTCGGCTGGTCGGGTCCGGCGTTCGCCACCGGCGGACGGTTCAGCGTCACCGCGCGGTTCTCACCGAGGTACGGACCGGTCGCCGGGCTCGCCGTGTTGCGGCCCTCGACGGCCCACAGCAGGTTGTGGCTGGAGGCGATCAGCGTCGCGACCTGGGGCGCGGTCAGCGACGCGCTCGTCGTGGTGAGGCCCGGGATCGTCAGCAGCTTCGCCTTCGTCGCGGCGTTGTAGAACACCAGGTCGAAGTTGTCGCCGTCGTACGTCGAGCTGCAGCCCACGTACTTCTGCCACGAGAAGTTCGCGCTGGCCACGCCGACCGTCGCGTTGTTGGCCGGCAGCGTGAGCGCCGGTCCGATCTGGTGATCGGTCGTGATCGCGCCATACGCCAGGTCGTCCGCGTTCGAGAGCCCGGAACGCAGCGCGGCCCAGGCCTGCGACAACGTATGCGGATCCGCGGCGTTCACCTTGTCGAACAGCGTCTGGTCCGAGACCGTCACTTTGTCGCGGCTGTCGGCCGGCGTGTCCTGCAGGTCCCACATCACGCGCTGCACGGCGATCTCGTTGTCCTCGCCGAGCCCGTTGCTGTCGCCACTCGAGGGCGGCGCGGAGTTCGTCTCGAGGCTGTACGTGAAGTTCGACTCGCCGGTGTCGGTGTAACTGACGTCGCCGACGCGCGGCACGTTGAGCGCGGCCAGGTTCAGCTTCTGCTGTCCGGTCGTGCCGAAGAACGTCGGCCAGCCCTCGCCCCACGCCATGCGCGTGCCCTCGTCCTTCGACGAGTGGACGTCGGAGATGCAGTCGCCGATGTTGTGCGGGCCGCCCGGATTGTCCTCGAAGTCGAACGTGTCCATCACGTAGTGACCGTACTCGTGGAACATGACGTCCCAGTCCCAGCGGTCGCCGGGGCGCAGGTTGATGCGCGAACCGTTGTAATTCGCGGAACCGGTCGCACCCGGCCATTCCAGGCGCAGCTGCGACAGGAACGAGCTGCCGTTCAGGATCGCGGCGTACGTCGCGACCCACGTCGCGCCGTTGCACAGCCCCGCCGCCGGACCGGTGCCGGTGTTCGCCGCGACGAAGTCCTCCTGAATGTCCGCGCCGTCGGCGACGTCGTTGTGAATGCTGGACTCGGCCTGGTATGGGCCGCCGCCGCCCATCGGCTCGAGCGTGACGGCGCCGTTCGCGGTCAGGATGCGCACGAAGATGTCCCGTCCGCCCTGCAGCGGACCGTCGTCGTTGTCGACCGTGAACGAGTAGTTGCCGTTCTGGTCGACGAGGCCGTCCGTCACGAGGTCGGATCCGATCAATTCGTCGTCGCGCACCTGGACGGTCATGCCGTACGCCGGATGCGTGTTGCCGTTCTCGTCGGTCCACAGCACCGTCCCGTGGACGGTGACGGTGGCCGTGGCGGCGTCGACGCTGAGCTGGCCGGACGAGGAGACGCTGCGTTGCACGCGCGACGTCGCGTCCTCGGCCGTGACCGCCGGACGCAGCGCGGCGAACGCCGCGGCGGGAACCGACGGGCCGGGAGCGATCGCGCCCGAGGGCATCACGTGCGAGACCTCGAGCGTGTTCAACGCCTTTTGCTCCTGGAGGAGCGTGGTGGCGTCGACGACACCCTTGAGGCGGTCCATCGACACGGCCTTGTTCGCGGCCAGCAGATAGTCGCCCATGGCGGTGATGACGGCGCCGTGGCTCGGCACCGCGTACAGGCCCTCGTTGCGCTCGAGCGTCTGCTGGCCGAGATCCTGGGCCACGACGTGCGCGAGCAGGGCGCCGCGTCCGGTCGTGCCGTAGCGCACGGAGGCGTGGAACGTGAGGGTGCCTTCCTTGCCGGCGGGTCCGAGATCGAGGGTCGAGGCGCCGAGGAGTTGCGCGTCACCTTCGGTGACGAGCTGCACGCGCACGCTCGACAGGTTCGCGTGAGCGGTGACGGTTCCCGTCACGTCGTCGGTGACTCCCGGGGCGATGGAGGACGCGCCGGAGGCGAGGGTGAGATCGAGTGGAACGCCGATGCTGCCCGCGCAGAAGTGGCGGGGGTGCACCGCGCCCGGTCGAGGCGTGGCAGAAGCGGGATGCGTGGCAAGCAGCGCGAGCGCTGCGGCCCCGATGAGGAGCGCTCTCAATGACATGATCTTCCTCCGAAGACTCCGGACCGGCGCGATGCGCGCGATCCGCTGGGCAAGGGGGGCAAAGGGACGTCGACGAGGCGGGTGTAGGCGCTCACCACCTCCCTTCAAGGGGAGACGGCGCGCGACACGGCACGCGCGGAGCAAGCGCGGGCGCGGGGCAGGATCCGGCCGAAGGGGATTCGAGGGGGGCGGCCATCGACTTCTCCAGTGGTGGATGGCAGCATCGCCATCCGCGAGGCAGAATGCACCGGGGCTCCATATGAAGCAATGCCGGATGGAGGCAACCGTCACCGTGAGCGAAGAAATTTTCGAGCGTGTGGGGACCACGCGATCGCCGGGATTCCGGGCGTGCGCCGCCGCGATCTTCGCCGCGGCCTGGCTCGCGACGACGCTCGTGTCCCTGGCGACGCCCGATGCGACGCGCGCAACGCCGCGCCCGCTCGGCGACTGCGCCGCCCGTCCGGGTCCGCTCGTGGCCGTCCATTCGGAGGGCGCCGACGATGCCGGCGATCCCGGCCCGTCCGAATTCCGCGGTGTCGTGGTCGAAGCCGGGGGCGCCGACGACCTGGGGTTCCGCCACGTCGCGGTGCGCGACCGGGACGGCGTCGTGCACCGCTTCGCCATCGCGCTACCACCCGGGCAGCGGCTGCCGCTGGCTCCCGGCCTCGCGGCGACGTTCCTTCTCGAGGAACGCCCCGGCACGCCGGGCGCCGCGGCGCTCGTGGTCAGCGACGCGCACGGACTGCGTTTCGCCGCGGTGCGGGACCAGGCGCCCGGCGCCGGCGTCGCCCGGGGCGGCGTGGACGGGCTGACGCTGGCATTCGAGCCGTCCGGATGCCCGGCCCTGCCGCACGACCCGTGCCTGGCGTCGCTCGAGAACGTCGCGCTGCGCGTACGCTCCGGTGCGCGCTCCGTCCTGCTCCTCACCGGCGCGAAGGCGCGGGTCGGTGGCTGGAACGTGCGCTGTCAGGCCGCCCAGCGCGCGCGCTACGCGAAGGGCTGCGCCGACGTCGTCGTGGTCGGGCTCTCGTGGACGGCGACGCGCGCCTCGCTCGATCGGTGAGTGCCGCGCCCGCTCACGGCCCGGTGGTGCCCGGGTCCAGCGCGCGCGATCGCGCCAGGCGTTCGAGCGCGAGCGCGGTGTCGCCGCGCGCGGCGGCGATGCGCGCGCGGTTCCGCCACATGGCGGCCTCGAACGTGAACGCCTGCGGGCGCTGCGCGGCGACCGCCGCGGCCAGCAGCGAATCCGCGCGATCCCAGCGGCCCGCGTTCCACGCGTCGCGCGCGGCTCGCGCCGCCTCCAGCGCGGCCGGCTGGATGACGACGGCGGGCGCCGGCGACGGCAGGTTGTAGCCGACGACGGCCGCGAACGGCCGGTCGAGTCCCTGGGCCGCGCCGAACGTGCGCCAGCGCAGCGTGGAATCCGCGTACCACACCGCGAGCGCCCGTGACTCGGCGAAGCCGACCTCGCTGAGCAGGGGGATCGACCAGTAGCCGACCGAGGCGCCGCGCGGCAGCGTGGCGAAGCGTTCCGTCAACGCGGCGCGCGTCGAGCCCACGACGCGCTGCAACCGGGTGACGCGCTCGAAGGACAGCAGCGAGGTCGTGCGCGGCACCGTGCCCGTGACGGGTTGGGCGCCGGGCAGGGCGACGAGCAACGCCACGCGCAGCGCGACGACGCCGAGTGCGAGCGCCGGCCACGCGCTGCCGAGCAGCACGGCGAACGCGAGGCCGAGCCCGATGCCGGGCAGCGCCACGTGCCAGCCGTTCCAGTCCGGCAGCAGGCCGGCGAACGGCACCGCGCCCACCACGAACGCCGCGAGCCCGCCCCACGCCGCCGGTGCGGCGCGGCGCCAGCGCGCGCGGGCGGGCGGAGCGCCCGCGAGCCGAGCGACGGCGAGCACGACGAGTGCGGCGTAGGCGGCGAGCGCCGCGATCCGCACCCGCCCGTTCCACGGTTCGAGATCGAGCTGGGCGACGAACGCGCGAACCCATGTCTCCGGCACGCGTCCCCAGGCGAAATGCAGCGCGTCGCCGCCCGGCGGCAGGCGCATGCCGTGGCGCGCGGCGAGCGCGCGGCCGGCGAGCCACAGCGCGGCGGGGACGAGCGCGGCCAGCATGCCGTTGCGCCGCGCGCGCGCGTCGCGCGTCGCGAGCGCGATGGCGGCCACGACGACGATGCCGAGCGCCGCGATCTCGTGAGCGAGTAGCCCGAGCAGGAGCGCGAGCGCCGCGCGCCACGGGCGGCGCGCGAGCGCGCCGTCGACGGCCAGCGCCACGGCGAGCATGGCGGCGAGGTGCTGCGCGCCGCTCGGCCACGTCACGAGCGCGCGCGCGGGTTCGGCCAATACCGGAAACGTGGCGAACGCCGCCGCGAGTTCGGGCGGGCCGACGCGCCGTCCCAGGCGATACAGCACGAGCGCGAGCGCCGCGAGCAGCGCGAAGTGCAGCACGGCCACGGCCGCGGGATGCGCGAGCATCGTCGACGACAACGCCGAGTAGTAGAGCTGCCGGCTCAGCGGGCGCCAGTACCAGGCGGCGCCCATCGAGTCGAACCACTCGAGCGGATGCTGGAAGCGCGCGCGGGCCAGGAACAGATAGTCGTCGGCGACGGGAACGCCGAGCGGCGCGCCGCGGCACGCCCACCCGAGGACGCCGAGCGCGCCCGCGATCAGCGCGAGGCCGAGCACGTCGCGTGCCCGACCCTCAGTCGCGCGCGGGCTCGTCACCGGAAGCTTCCGCGGGCGGCGCGGCCTCGGGGAACAGCACGGCGCGCGCCGGACCCGACAGCTCGACGTGGAGATCCTCCGCGGCCGGCAGGTCGGCGGGATCGAGCCAGCCCTTGGCGACCATGGCGCGCGCGATGAAGTGCATCTGGGCGCGCTCGAACGGGCGAAGGGTGCCGTCGCGGTCGAAGCGGTTGCGCCAGTGCGCCGGCGCCGGGATCACCGTGGTCAGGAACAGCGCTTCGGACAACGAGACGTGGCCGGCGTCGTGGCCGAAGTAGTAGTGCGTCGCCTCGTCCGCGCCGAGTGCGTTCGGACCCCATTCGATGATGTTGAGATAGATCTCGAGCAGCCGGCGCTTGTCGAGATGCGCCAGGTGCTCGACGACCCAGGCGAGCACCACCTCCTGGCCCTTGCGCGACAGCGTGCGCGCGTGGCCCAGGTACAGGTTGCGCACGAGCTGCATGGTGATCGTGCCGGCGCCGCGCCGATACGCGCCGGCGCGGATGTCGTCGGCGATGGCGCCGCGCACCGCTTCGGTGTTGAAGCCGCGGTGATGGAAGAATCCGCCGTCCTCGTTCGTCACGACCGCGTGCACGAGCAGCGAATCGATGCGATCGAGCGTTCGGAAATGCGGATTCGCGTCCGACAGATCGCGCGTCTCGATGCGCTCGTGCGGCAGGTGCACGCTCACGGGGCCGGGGCCGGCCAGCGTCGTGGGGTCGAGCGCTCCGGCGCCGAGGACGAGATCGTGCGGGATCACGTCCGCGTCGAAGCGCACGCTGTCGGGCTGCGACACGTCGAGGTCGAGGCTCACGCGGTAATCGGTCGATCCGCGCACGGCGAGTCCCTCGAGTGGTCCGAGCACGGGCGGCGGCAGGCTCTCGCGAAACTTCGCAGCGGTCAGTTCGCGCGCCGAGAGCCCGAGCCGGAAGCGCGGACCGTTGCGGCTGATGGTGCCCGACAACGCGAACGCGAGCTGCCCGATGGTGACGCGCGTCGAGTCCGCGATGCGCACTTCGCCGTGCGCCCGGTTCTGCTCGATCCGTCCGTCCAGCGTGACGTCGAGCGGATCGGGTGCGCCGCGCGCCGCGTCGGCGATGCCGAATCGCGCGTGACCCTGGAGTCGATCGTCGTCCGCGTAGCCGAGCGCGATCGTGAACGGAACCGGCGGGTCGGCCGACGCCACACCGGACGCGGTCAGGCGCAGGGATGCGCCGGCGCGCCCGAGGACGAGCGACTCCAGGCGAAGCGCCGGGCCGTCGCGGGTCTCGAGCGTCACGTCGCGAAGCGCGAGCCGCGGCAGCCGGCGCGCGGGCAGCAGCAGCGCGCGCACCAGGGATTCGGCGGCGTGCTGCACCTTGCGCGTGCGATCCACGCCGCGCGCCGCGGGTTCCTCGGGCGGCAACGTGTCGGCGTCGCTCGCCTCGGCCGGGCGGCGCACGCGCACGTGCGCGGCGTCGAGGGACGCGATGCGCGGGCGCAGCACGAGCAGCGGCAGCGGATGGAGCGCGACGCTCAACGACTCGGCCGCGAACGCGGTGTCGCCCGCGGCGTCCACCGCGCTCAGACCGGCGAGTTGGAGACGCGCCGGGAAGGCGACGCGCAACGTGCGCCACGCGACGTCGAGCCCACGCGCCCGCCCCGCGCTGCGCAGGCGCGACGCCACGAGCGACGGCGCGGCGAGCGCGCCGGCCAGCACGGCGCCCGCGAGGAACGCCGCGCCCCAGATGGCGGTGCGCCGCGACACGAAACGGGAGAGGGACATGGTCGCCCGGCACTGTAGCCGCTCTCGCGCCCGCGAAAAACGCGAGGAGGGGCCCGGCGACACCGAGCCCCTCCCGCGACGCATTCCCGTGCGCGCCGTCCGCGCGCGGCACGGGCCCCGATCAGGCCACCGCGAGCCCCTGGCCGGCGAGCCATTCGCGGTACAGCGCGTCGGCTTCCGCGGCGAACGACGTGTGGCGCGGCACCCAGCCCAGCTCGCGTCGCGCTTTCGCCGCGCTGACCCGCACGCTGGCGAGCAGCGCGTCGCCGTACGCGCCGAGCCGCTCGCGCACGTCGTCCGCGTCCCAGGCCCTCGTCTCGGCGCCCGTCACTCGGGCGATCGCCGCCGCGACGTCGCGCGCGGCCAGCGGCTGGTCGTCGGCCAGCAGGTAGCGCTCGCCGGCCGCCGCGTGCTCGAGCCCGAGCGCGTACGCCTCCGCGACGTCGTCGCGGTGCACCAGGCTCCAGATCTGCGATCCGTCGCCCGGATACGTCACCGTGCGCTTCTGGTGCGCCTCGCGGAACAGATCGCCGACGATGCCGCGCGCCTCGCCGTACACGATCGCGCCGCGGAAGATCACGGTCGCGACCTCGGCGTCCGCGAGGTCCAGCGCCGCGTCCTCGTGGGCGGCGCGCCAGTGCACGACGTCGAGCGGCGCGAGCGGCGACGACTCGTCGGTGACGACGCCCGGCCGGTCGCCGTGCACCCACAGGCCGCTCGTGTACAGCAGGCGGCGCACGCGCCCGTCGACGGCGGCTTCGCGAATCGCCTCGAGCGCGTGCTGATCCAGGAGCGCCACGTTCGCGTCGTCCGCGATCGCGGCGTGGACGACGGCGTCGCAATTTTGCAGGGCGCCGATGAACGTCGCGCGCTCCTCGAGATCGCCGATGACCGGCTTGACGCCGGCCGCCTCGAGCCCGCGCGCGTGCTCGGCGCTGCGCGTCAGTCCGAAGACCTGATGACCCGCGCGCGCCAGGCGCGCGGCGATGGCGCCGCCCAGGTATCCGGACGCCCCGGTGACGAAGATTCGCTGACTCATGGTGTCCCGTTCCTCAGTGGCAGAGACCGCGCGAGCGCCGCCTTCCGGTCTTCAAGGAGCGCCGCGCGCTGGTGGCTTTGGATCGAGGGAGCGCGCGTCCGGTTGCGAGAATCTCGGGGCGCGGCCGCGAATCGTGTGCCGCGGCTCAGTTCCCGCGGTAGGTACAGCGCGCCGTACAGGTTTCGTGAACCGTCAGCGCGCTCAATTGTGGAAAGCGTGGCTGGAGGCGTTCCCAGAGCCATCCGCACAGCACTTCCGATGTCGGGTTCTCGAGTCCGGGCACGTCGTTCAGCGTGCGATGGTCCAACTCGCGCTTGAGCAACGGCTCGACGACGGCGGTGATCTCGCCGAAGTCCACGAGCCAGCCCAACTGGGGGTCGACTTCGCCGGCCAGCGTCACTTCCACTCGAAACGAGTGGCCGTGCAGCCGCGCGCACTTGTGCTCGGGCGGCACGTGGGGCAGCCGGTGCGCCGCCTCGAAGCCGTAGGTGCGAGTCAGTTCGACGTGCATGGCGGAGTTCGTCCAGGGCGTTCAGTAGCGCGTGGGGTCGGCGACGCCGGCCTCGCGAAAACCCTTCTTTCGCAACAGGCACGCGTCGCAGGCGCCGCATGCGGCGCCGTCGGACGCGGGATCGTAGCACGAGTGGGTGAGCGCGTAGTCCACGCCGAGCGAAAGGCCGAGGCGGATGATGCCGGCCTTGTCGAGCGCCATGAGCGGCGTGTGGACGCGGAAGCGCGTGCCTTCCGTCCCGGCTTTCGTGGCGACCGCGGCCAGCGCTTCGAACGCGTGCACGAACTCGGGCCGGCAATCCGGATAGCCCGAGTAGTCGAGCGCGTTCATGCCGGCGACGAGATCGGCCGCGCCGAGCGTCTCCGCCAGCCCGAGCGCGAGCGCGAGGAACACCGCATTGCGCGCCGGCACGTACGTGACCGGGACGCCTTCCGCCATCTGCGCGGCGTCGCGCCCCTTCGGCACCGCGACGTCGGAGGTCAGCGCCGAGCCGCCGATCGCGCGCAGGTCCAGCGTGACCTCGCGGTGGTCCGTGACGCCGAGCGCGGCCGCGACGCGGCGCGCGGCCGCGAGTTCGACGCGGTGGCGCTGCCCGTAGTCGATGGCCAGCGTCGCGCACGCGAAGCCTTCGGCGCGCGCCCACGCCAGGCACGTCGCCGAGTCGAGGCCGCCCGAGAGCAACACCACCGCGCGCCCGCTCACACGCCCCGCTTCGCGCCCCACAACCAGATGTGCAGTCGTGGGCTCAAGCGCAGGCCGTGCGCGCGGCACGGCTCGACGAGACGCGCGGCGTGCGCGCGCACCGCGGCGTCGGTGAGGCCCTCCGGCATGAGCATGACGCGCGCGGCCGGCAATTCGTGGAGCCGGATCAGGCGCAGGGCCTCGTCGAGATCGGGATCGTCGCCGACCACGATCTTGAACGTGGCGCGCGGCGCGTCGCGCCATGCCGCGACGTGCGCCCACGTGCGCTCCCAGCCCGGCGTCACCCCGGGCAGCTTGGGCGACACGTTGTACGCGAGGTTCGCGATGGACAACGCGGGCGGGCGCACGCCGCTCGTCTCGACTTCGACGCGCTCCCAGCGCCGCGTCGCTTCGTCGAGCAGCGCCTCGATGCCCGGGTGCTCGAGTGGCTCGCCGCCCGTGACGACGAGCAGCGGCGCGGCGCCGAGGGCGGCGGCGCGCGCCCAGATCTCGTCCGCGCTCGCCGCGTCGCCGAGCGCCGGGTCCCACGTGTACTTGGAATCGCACCACACGCAGCCGACGTCGCAGCCCTGCAACCGCACGAAGTGCGCCGGGGTGCCGGCGGACGGACCCTCGCCCTGCAGCGAGAGGAACACCTCGCTCACGCGGTAGCGCGCCTCGCGGAGCGCCGCGCCGCCCGTCGCCGCGCTCAGGGGGCCTTGAACTCCCCGGCCGGGAACGCCTTCACGGTCTCGACGTTGCGCGTGAAGATGGTCGTCGTGCCGCTCTTGTGGGCGGTGGGGAACCACAGGCCGTCGTGCTCCTCCCAGCCCTCCCAGGTCCAGTTTTCCTTCTCGGTCTGGCCCTGCAGCAGGTAGGTCCACTTCTCGATGCGATGGTTCGCGCGGTTGACCGAGACCCAGTAGCGGTCGCCCGGCGTCTCGCCGACGTGATCGAAGCTGAGCGCGAGGCGATCGAACGTGCGGTCGCCGTCCTTCTCCTCGCCGTCGTACTGCAGCGTCACGCCCGGGTCGCGCAGCTTGTAGGGCATGAGCATCCAGTACGCGTCGTTCGTCCACATCGACTTCGAGCGCTTGAGCAGCTTCGCCAGCGAATCGCCTTCGATCGCGTTCGCGTTCATCCACGCCATGCCGCCGTGGCCGTCGAGCTGGTCGATGAACGTGAACGGCTGGCCGGCGCGGGTCTTGCCCGAGACGCGGTGCCAGCCGCTCATCTTGTCCCAGGAGTGCGCGCGCACGCCGCGTACCGTGTCGTTGATCGACGCCTCCCACGTCCAGCGCAGGCCGGGGAGCGCGTCCCAGCGGTCCTTGCCGCCGAGCGCCTTCATCACGTCGTCGGCGATGGCGACGGCGCGCGGATCGGAATTCGTGGTTTCGGCGCGCGCGGCGCTCGCGGGGAATGCGCAAAGCACGAAGAGTGCGATGAGAATGCGCTTCACGGACGACTCCTTCCTAAAGCGTCAATGCGCGGGCCGGCGGGTCAGGTCGAAATGCTTGCCGCAGTTGAAGCACTTCCAGGGGTAGGTCGCGGCCCCCGTCGGCCAGCTCACCGTGTCGTTGCGGCCGCAACCGGGGCAGGAAATGCGCACGCGCTCGCTGGCGGGCGGCGCCTGCGGGGAGGACGAATCGGTCATGTTCGGAAACTCCGGGGACGAGTGGCGCGGCGCTCTCCAAAGGAACCGGCGCAGTATAGCCCGCGCGCCGCGGTCGGGCACGCCGCGGCCCGCGCCTCCGCGCCCGCGGGCGGCTCGGCGCCCGGAACGCCTCGAGCCGCGCGAAGCGCTACGCCAGCGCCTACGACCCGCCGGCGTCGTCCTCGGTCGCCGGCTCGCGGCCGGCCGCGGCGTCGGGCCAGGTGCCGGCCAGGATCTCGGGCAGGCGGCGCGTGAAGGCCGAGCGCGGCAGCACGTGATCGAGGCCGGCCGCGAGCGCCCGCGCGCGCGTCGCGCCGTCGACGTGTGAGTAGAAGCCCACGAGACGGATGCCGCGCGTGCCGGCGTCGTCCTTGAGGGCGCGGGCCAGCGCGAAGGGATCCCCCGCGGCGTGAAGATCGAGCACGACCAGGTCCGGGCGCTCGCTCCGGCAGCGCTCCAGAGCCGGCGCCGGGATGACGAACGCGAGCGTCGCGCCGGTCGCGCGCGCCACGGCGTCGAGACGCGCCTGGAAGAACAGATCGTTCACGACGGCGAGCACGCGCATGTCGGCCGAGTGTAGCGAGCGGGGCGCCGCGCCCCAAGCGCGCGGCGGAAAACGAATCGCCCGGCACGGCGCGTGAGCGCGTGCCGGGCGGTCGAGACTGCGACTAGCGGTACAGCTGCTTGATCATGCCCCACGTCGAACCGCGCGTCGCGGTCGGCGGGTTGTCGAACTTGCCGTCCGGATGCGCCGAGTAGCCGGTGGGCAGCGAGTTGACGCTCCACAGCCCGCTCAGCAGTCCGGTGCCGGTTCCCGAGACGCGGGAGAACAGCGTGCCGCCCGTGAACTCGTAGTCCGAGCGGAACGACCCGTTCGCCGGGTTCGAGCCGGTCTTCGTGATTTGCACCGAGAAGTTGGCCAGCGTCCCCGAAAGGATCGCCGTGCCGTCCTGGTAATTCGCCGGGACGGTGGCGTTCGGAGGATTGATCGGCATGGCCAGTTCCGAAGGCGCGTTGCGCGGCGAGCCCGCGTACACCGAGAACACGCCGCTGCCGTAGTTCGTCGTCCAGATGGTCGTGGTTCCGAACACTTGAACGTTCGTGGCCAGCGCGTTCGACAGACCCGAGAGCACGAACGTGTACTCGGTCGACGGATCCGCCGGATCGAGATCGGTGAACGGCGAGCAGAACAACGTCACCAGACCAACGCAGGTGAGCTGATTGCCGGCCGGCGACACGTTGTTCACGGGATTCGCCGGAGTTTCCCAGGCGAAGCCATTTCCATCCCAGTCGATGATCTGGCCGGTGCCGCAGGGACCTGCCGCGTAAGAGGTCGCGAAAGTGCCCGCCGAGAGAAGGCCGAGCGCCACCGCCACCCCGATCAGCTTCTTCATGGATGTCCTCCTGAAGTGACGCGGCTTCTGAAGCCGCGCCGGAGTTCGTGGCTAGCGGTAGAGCGACTTCAGCGCGCCCCAGGTCTTGTGCGAGGTCGGGGTCGAATCCGGAATCTGGCACTCGCCCTGAACCTGGTGATCGTAGCCGGTCGGAATCGTCGGGTTCGGCGCCCCGGCCAGGCCGTGGAACGTCCAGCCCGCGCGGCGACCGGTCGGGATGTAGATGAGGTCCGGACCTTCGTCCAGCGTCATGTCACCGTTGAAATTCCCCTGGCCGAGCGAGAAGTCGTAGGTGAGCACGCCGTTGTCGATCGATCCGCCGAGTCGCATCGACCCGTCGGTGAACGTCGACGGCGCGGTCGCGTTCGGCGGGTTCGTGCCGTACGTGCCGTGCGTGCCGCCGCTGATCGCATCCTGGTAATAACGACCACGTCCGCCGTTCGCGAAGTTGACGACCAGGAACGTGCCGAACTGGGCGCGCGCCGAAACCGTCAGACCCTGTGTGAACATGGTGTATTCGTTCACGGACTCGTCGACGTACGGCGTGAGGTCGGGCCCGAAGCTCGTCACGAATCCGATCGTGTGATAGCCCTCGCCGAGGTCGAGATAGGTCGCGGCGTTGGTGTTCGGATCCTGATAGTCGAAGCCGGTGAACGCGAAGAGAAGGATGTCCGCGGCGCGCGCGGGAACCGCGAACGCCATCACTGCGGTGAAAATGAGTAGCAAGGCCTTACGCTTCATCGGCCACCTCCCGGGTTTTGCAGGCAGAGCTCGGAAGTTTCCTGAGTGGCGGCATGGACCGCCGGAAGCGCCCGTGCATCACCTTCCTTTGTGCGAACGCTCCCGATGAGCGACGCGCGATTCGATGGACAACGAAGAAAGCCCCGACGGGGGGCGCGGAGCTTTCTTTGGATCTGCGTTCGCGACCTCTCGGGACGCGACTGCGTACGCGTGAAGAATAGAAACCCTGGACTGCCGGAACAAGGGTGAAGTTTCATTTTCGCAATGATCGCAAGAGTTTAGTGGGGCGAATCGACCCGCACCGACCGCCCGACGCGAATGTCGATCGTGGTCTTGTGGTTCGAGTGCTCGCAATATTTTCGGAAGTTGCGGTCGGGCCGATGCGACAGACAAGCCGAGGTAATTTCCGCATAGTCGTGACGCGAACTACGGGTTTCGGAAGACGGAGCGGCGGGCCCGCACCCGTGCAGGTTTACGGCTCGGCGCCGAGGGCGCCCGCGAGTCTCGGCAGGCTCACGTCGTAGCGATAGCCGACGTTCATGTGCCCGTCGTCGAATTCCTCGTGGACGTGCGCGACGCCGAGCGCTTCCAGCTTGCGGTGCAGGAGCCGCGCGCCCAGGTGCAGATTCCACTCGTCGCGCGTGCCGCAGTCGATGTGCAGTAGGCGCAGCGAGCTGAGCGCGGCGGCGTGTCGCTCGACGAGCTGGAGCGGATCGAGCGCCAGCCAACGCGCCCACACGTCCTCACGGAACTCGCCGGTCGCGAGATCGCACGGCAGGTCGACGCCGAACGGCCGCGTCGCCGGGTTCGGCGAGTACGCGGCGGCCATGCCGAGGATGTTGAGCGCGAGGAAGTCGTCCTTGCTCTTCTGGATCCTCGACGAGAAGCCTTTCCACCAGGGTTCGAGACCGCCGGCCTCGTCGACGAGCGCGCAGAACTTCGCGAGGTCCGGGCGATAGCAATAGTCGAAGCACATGTCCCCGCTGTGGCAGGCCACCGCGCCGAACACGTCGGCGTTGCGCATGCCGTGGATCAGGGCGCCGTAGCCGCCCGACGACTTGCCGGCGATGCCGCGATGCGCGCGATCGGCCTGGGTCCGGTACGTGGCGTCCACCCACGGCACCAGCTCCCCGACCAGGTGGCGCGCGTAGTCGCCGTTCGCGGTCGAGTCCAGGTACTGCGAGCCGCCGAAGCGGGTCAGGCAGTCGGGCATGACGAGGATCATCTGGCCCATGCCGCGCGCGATCAGGAGATCCATGCGGTCGTCGAGCGCCGGCGCCCACGCGTTGTCGTTGAGCAGCATGCGCCCGCGCCCGGTGAAGCCGGCCAGCACGAAGACGACGGGAAAGCGCCGGCCGGGCTGCGCGTCGTAAGCCGGCGGCAGATACACGGGAACGCGCCGCTCGTGCGGATCGCCGGCCGGGTTCCCGCGCAGCGCAGCGCTCTCGAACCAGTTCAGCACCACGCGTCCTCGTCGCATCATGCGCTCCCTCCATCGCTGAAGAACGAGACTCGGGAAGAACGTCCCGTCACTGAGCTGTGCTTCGCGTCGGGCGAACGCCCCCTCACTCGAAGCGCGCCACCGCCTCGGGCGCGCCCTCGCCCAACCGCCCGGCGAGCGCGCGCAGCTCGGCGTCGCGCCGCCATCCGGGATCGAGCGCGGCGAGCGCCGCCAGCTGGCGCGCCGCGCCCGCATCGAGGCGCGCCTCACCGAGACCGAGCGCGAGCGCCCGCCGCGCCGCCGCGTCGTCGGGCTCGAGCCAAACGCCGACCGTGAGTTCGAGCAGGGCGTACTTGCGCAGCGCCGGAGCGCCACGCGAGCGCCACAGCAACTCGCCGAGCCGCGTGTGCGTGCGCGGACGTCCGATCCCGGCGCCGACCGCGGCCATCAATTCGCGGCGCGCGCCGATCGAGTCGCGGCCGGCCAGCGCGCGGTCGGCCCCCGCCAGATGCGCGGCCCACGCGCTCGAGTCGTCCGCGGCGCCGAACGCGCGCCAGGCCGCCTCGGCCTGACCGCGATCGCCGTTCCACAGCTCGGCCCAGCCCAGCCAGTACAACAGATCCGCGCGCTCGCCGCCTTCGACGAGGCCGCGGCGAAACGCGTCGCGGGCGCCGCGCGGCCGGTC
>Ga0310810_10001724_pt1 | contig 23102 bp, 19 predicted proteins | sample NCmetagenome_FD_207641 | JGI IMG/M metagenome (GOLD analysis project Ga0310810, IMG submission 207641) | Soil microbial communities from experimental microcosm in Duke University, North Carolina, United States - NC | ecosystem: Engineered > Artificial ecosystem > Soil microcosm > Unclassified ... | reverse complement strand
ATCGCCGTCGCGGTGGGACCGGGCAGGCTCCGCGCCGCCGAGCCGCTCCCGTCCTGGAACGACGGCGAGGCCAGACAGTCGATCCTCCGCTTCGTCGAGTCGGTCACCCGGGAGGGCAGCCCGGCCATCGTGCCGCCGGCGGAGCGCATCGCCGTCTTCGACAACGACGGCACGCTCTGGGCCGAGCAGCCGGTCTACTTCCAGCTCGTCTACGCTCTGGACCAGGTGAAGGCCCTCGCCCCGAAGCATCCGGAGTGGAAGACCCAGCCACCGTTCAGCGACCTCCTCAAGGGCAACGCCAAGGCGGTCCTGGCCTCGGGGGAGGCGGGGCTGGCGAAGATCCTGGCGGTGTCGCACGTGGGGATGACCACCGACGCGTTCGCCGCCTCGGTCGCCGAGTGGACGAGGACCGCGCGCCATCCGCGGTTCCAGCGCCCGTACACCGACCTCACCTACGTCCCGATGCGCGAGCTGCTGGATCACCTCCGCGCGAACGGCTTCAAGACCTTCATCGTCTCCGGAGGTGGGGTCGAGTTCATGCGCGTCTTCGCCGAGCGGGTCTACGGCATCCCTCCCGAGCAGGTCGTCGGCTCGAACGGCGCCCTCGAGCTGAAGACCGGCCCCGACGGCAAGCCGGTCCTGATGAAGCTCGCGAAGATCGAGCTGGTCGACGACCGCGCCGGAAAGCCGGTCGGCATCCAGCGCTTCATCGGGCGGCGTCCGATCTTCGCCTTCGGAAACTCGGACGGGGACAAGGAGATGCTCGAGTGGACCGCGGCCGGCGACGGGCCTCGGTTCATGGGTCTCGTGCACCACACCGATGCCGAGCGCGAGTGGGCCTACGACCGGACCTCGCACGTCGGAAAGCTCGACAAGGCGTGGGACGAGGCAGTGGCCAGGAAGTGGACCGTCGTCGACATGAAGAAGGACTGGAAGCGCGTGTTCGCGGACCCGTAGGCGCCCCGGAAGGAAAAGGTGATGTCCGAGTTCCCCTGACGGTCAGCTCTTGACCAGCCGGAACCCGAGGTGGCTCGTCCCGGTGTCCGGCGCGCCCTTGCCGCGACCGCCGGGCATGTAACGGGAGCAGTACTGGTCGGTGCATAGGAACGAGCCGCCCTTCTGGACCCGCTTCTGCACGCCGGGCTCCGACGGATCGAAGCCGTCTGACGGTCCAGGTGGGTTGCGCGCGGTTCCACCCTGCGAAGCCAGGCGGCCGTAGTAGTCCGCCCGGTACCAGTCGGAGACCCACTCCCAGACGTTCCCCGCCATCCCGTAGAGTCCGTAGGCGTTGGCGGGGAAGGCCTTCACCGGATTGGTGGCGACGTAGCCGTCGTCGGCGGTGTTCTTCTCCGGGAAGTGCCCCTGGAAGGTGTTGGCCATGTACTTGCCGCCGGGCCGGAACTCGTCGCCCCAGGGGTACTTCTTGCCTGCGAGCCCGCCGCGCGCGGCGAACTCCCACTCCGCCTCGGTGGGGATCCGTTTTCCGGCCCACTTCGCGTACGCCTGCGCGTCCTCGTAGGCGATGTGGACGACCGGGTGGTCCATGCGCTTGGCGATCGACGTCCCGGGACCTTCCGGGTGGCGCCAGCTCGCGCCCTTCACGTAGTTCCACCACTGGAAGTGGTCGTTGAGGGGCACCGCCTTCCTCGGCGGAGAGAACACGACCGAGCCGGGGACGAGCATGTCCGGGAGCGCGCCCGGATAGTCCTCCGCCCGCGGGACCCGCTCCGCGACGGTCACGTATTTCGTCTCGTCGGCGAAGCGCTTGAAGTCGGCGTTGGTGACCTCGGTCGCGTCCATCCAGAAGCCGTCGACGCCGACGTGGTGGATGGGCCGGGCGTCCTGGAACATGTCCTCGTCCGAGCCCTGGTCGAACTCGCCTCCCGGGACCCACACCATCCCCGGGGGAGCGACCACGGAGGTCGAAGGCTTCGCCGTTCCGGCAGTCAGCGTCGGGCTCGCCGGCGAGGCTGCCCGGCCTCGCGCCGCCGAGATGCCGGTGTCGCACGCCTCGCCCTGCTTCATCGCGGTGCCGGGCTGAGCGGGGGCGTTCGCCGGAGCGGACTCCCCCCCGTTCCGCGAGCAGGCCGCGGCGAGGCAGCAGAGCAGCAGCGCGGACCGGCGGAGCTCGAGACGCATGGCGCGGGCGAACACCACCCCAACGCCGCCCGGCAGGCAAGGCCGTCGGGCCAGGGTTCCATGGCGGAGGCTGCGCTAGGGTCCGCGGGCGCATGGAGGCCTCCTCCCCGGCGGACGCGAGCCGACTGGACCCGTGGACGGTGGGAGCGCTGGCCGTCGTGGCGTACTGCATCGGCAACGTCGTGCACGAGGGCCTGGGGCACGGCGGGGCCTGCGTCCTCGTGGGGGGGACGCCGCAGGAGCTGAACGCGATCTTCTTCGAGTGCTCGATCGAGGGGCTCCGCCCGGCCGCCCGGCGCTGGCTGGCAGCCGGCGGGAGCATCGCGAACCTGGGGGTGGCCGTCCCGGCCTGGCTCGCGCTGCAGCGGCTGCCTCGCGATGGGGGCCGCGGTCGAGCTGATGTCGCGCTCGCTCCGGCTCAGCAACGCGAAGCTCCGGGCGGCGACCGCATGGGCGCCTCGCTGGCGCAGCGTCCGCGAGGGGGTTCCGGAGGCGGCACGCCAGCTGGGCCTCGCCTCCGCGCACATCCTGTCCCGGGCCGAGGTCGGCGCGCCCGGCTGAGGCGCGCGTCTCGTCAGACCGGTTGCACGGTCAGGAGATTCGTGTTCCCCGGCTCGTTCAGAGGGACGCCGGCGACGATCGCCATCCGGTCGCCGGGAGCCGCGAGCCCGCGCCTGCGCACCTCGAGACGGGCCCGCGACATGACCGCGTCCGTGGAGCGGACCCGGGGAACGCGGTGGGTCTCCACGCCCCAGACCAGCGCCAGCTGGTGAACCGCCCGCTCGTTCGGGGTGAGCGCGAGGATTCGCATCGGCGGCCGGAACGCCGCCACGAGGCGGGCCGTGTACCCGCTCTCGGTGTACGCGACGATGACCTTCGCCCCGACGCTGCGTGCCGCCTCCACCGCGGCGGCGGCGATGCCCGGGGAGACGCTCGCCTCCAGCTGAGGCCGGACCCGTGCCGGGACCGTCCGTTCGGCCTCTTCGACGATGCGGGCCATGGTCGCCACCGCGACCACGGGGTCGTGACCCACGGCCGTCTCCGCCGAGAGCATCACCGCGTCGGCCCCGTCCAGGACCGCGTTGGCCACGTCCGAGACCTCGGCCCGGGTTGGCCTCGGCGACTGGATCATGCTCTCCAGCATCTCGGTGGCGACGATGCAGGGCTTCGCCAGGAGATTGGCCTGGCGCACGAGCCGCTTCTGGATGCCGGGAACCTGCTCCAGCGGCAGCTCGACCCCGAGGTCGCCACGCGCCACCATGAGCCCATCCGCCGCACCGACGATGGCGTCGAGGTTCTCGATCGCCTCCGGCTTCTCGATCTTGGCGATCAGCCGTGTTCCGGAGGCCAGGTGCCGCCGGCAGATCTCGAGGTCGTGCGCCGTCCGGACGAAGGACATCGCCACGAGGTCCACCTCCAGTTCCCGGCCGAGCGCCGCGTCCCGCCGGTCCTTCGCCGTGAAGGCGGAAAGCGACCCGGTCGCGCCCGGAAGGCTGACGCCCTTGTGGTCGGAGAGCGGCCCGCCGACCTCCACCTCGGCCTCGACATCCCGACCCCGGCGACGTCGCACCCGGAGTCGGATCCGTCCGTCGTCCAGGAGCACCAGGGCTCCGGCGCGACAGTCGCGGGCGAGTGAGGGGAGCGGCACCGGGATGACCCGTGGGCTGCCCACCACACCCGGACGGGTGGAGAGGAGCACCGCCTCGCCGGGCTCGAGCTCGATGCGACCCTGCGCGAAGGTGCCCAGGCGGAGCTTCGGTCCCTGGAGATCCTGCAGGATTGCGACGTTGCGCCCGGCCCGGCGCGCCTCCCGTCGAACGGCCGCGGCACGGGCGCGGTGGTCCGCGGCGTCCCCGTGCGAGAAGTTGAGACGGGCGACGTCCATCCCGGCGGCCACCATGCCCGCGAGCACGCGGGGGGCGTCGGTGGCCGGGCCGAGAGTGCAGACGATCTTCGAGCGGCGCGTCACGGCACGGATCCTGTAGCGCAGACCGCGTCTTGACACTTTGTCATCGAGCAGAATACGAACAGGCTCCCACGTTGGAGCAGGGCCGACGCTGCTCTACCTGACTCGTCACCCGGAAGGCCGTACAGGGTGGCGATGCCCCATTGAGGTTCGCCTCGCGAAAGCCCGGCTTCCCTTGGGAGGGGGGGCCGGGCTTTCCAGTCCCTGCGCAGGAACGCGCCGCGAGCCTCAGAGCTGGACCGGCTTCCCGGTGACCGGTGCGCGCGACGGCGCCGGAGCGGGCGGGGTGGCCGGAGCCGGAGCTGGCGCGGTCCCCGCGTTGCCGCTGCCGCCCACGCCCGCGGGCTCCTTCCCGAACGAGTCGATCTCCGCCTTGCTGATGCCTCCCTCGGCCATCACCTGCCGGGTCGTGTAGACGGGCACCTTCGCCGCCAGCGCCATCGACAGCGCGTCCGAGGGTCGGGCCTCGATCACCAGCTGCTTGTTCGCCTGCTGGATGACGACGTGGCTCCGGTAGACGTGGTCCTTCAGCCCGTCGATCCGGACCTCGGTGAGCCGGCCTCCGAGGCTGGGGACGATGCGGTCCAGCAGGTCGTGGGCGAGCGGGTGGGGGGTGGGGCGGCCCATGAGCCGGAAGGCGATCGCGACCGCCGCCGTCTCGTCCACGAAGAGAGGGAGGACCATCCCGTCCTCCTTCGAGACCAGCACCACGGCGTGCTGGTTCAGCTCCTTAAGGGGGACGACGTCCTTGACCTCCACCTGCACCAGCGGTGGAGACGCCGGGCTGGCGGAGAGCAGCAGGGGAAGGAGCAGAAGCCCGGCGCGCACCGCCCAAGGCTCCTCACGACGCGCCGCTTCGGCCAGTGAAGCGAACGGTGCCCGACACTCGGGCCGTCCGCGAGCGCGCATCGGCCTCGTGCCGCAGTCCCCGAGGGCCGGGCCGGAGCCGGGCCCGGGTCAGCCCCGGAGGGGACGCACCCCGGGGCTCAGTTCACTGCACCCGCGAACCGGGGAGCGAGCTCAGCGCTCCTCGTCCTCATCCTCTGTCTCGTCATCGTCCTCGTCGAGGTCGTCGTCGTCATCATCGTCGTCGTCCTCGTCGGCGTCGTCCTCGTCGTCGTCCTCATCGTCCTCGTCGTCATCCTCGTCCGCGTCCAGCTCGGCGAGGTCCTCGCTCTCGAGGGTGGTGGAGACGCTGAAGCGCTTGCTCAGCGCGGCGACCTGAGCCCGCATCTCGGTGAGGGCGGCCACGAAGTCGTCGACGGCGGCGGCCGGTGCCCGGGTGTTGCAGTGGGGGCACTCGAGCTTCTCGGTCCCGTCGACGAGATCCTGGGCGTCGATCTCGAAGGTGCCCTCGCACTTCTGGCAGGTGAAGTCGAGCGTCATGGCCTTCCGTCAGCGCTTGTCGAAGGGAACGTAATCCCGCCGCTTGGGTCCGGTGTAGATCTGTCTCGGGCGGGCGATCTTCTGCTCCGGGTCGAGCACCATCTCCTCCCACTGGGCCGCCCAGCCGACGGTGCGGGGGATCGCGAAGAGCACGGTGAAGAAGTCCGAGGGAAAGCCCAGGGCCTCGTAGATCAACCCCGAGTAGAAGTCGACGTTCGGGTAGAGCTTCCGCTTCACGAAGTACTCGTCCTGGAGCGCGATCCGCTCGAGCTCCAGGGCGATGTCGAGGAGCGGGTTCTTGCCCGTCACCTCGAAGACCTCGTCCGCCACCTTCTTGATGACCTTCGCACGGGGGTCGTAGCTCTTGTAGACCCGGTGACCGAAGCCCATCAGGCGGGTCTCGCCCTCGCCCGACTTCACCTCCTTGATGAAGGCCGGGACCTTGCTGACGTGCCCGATGCTCTTGAGCATCCGCAGGACGGCCTCGTTGGCGCCGCCGTGGAGCGGCCCGTAGAGCGCGTTGACGCCCGCGGCCACGGCCGAGAACGGATCCACCTGGCTGCTGCCCACCAGGCGCACGGCGGTGGTGCTGCAGTTCTGCTCGTGGTCGGCGTGGAGGATGAAGAGCACCTCGAGGGCGTGCTCGAGGACCGGATTGACCTTGTAGGTGTCGGTTCCGATCTTCTTGATCATCGCCAGGAAGTTCCCGACGAAGGAGAGATCGTTGTTCGGGTAGACGTAGGGAAGGCCCATCGAGTGCCGGAAGCTGAAGGCGGCGATGGTCGGCATCTTCGCCACCATGCGGATCTGCTGGATCCGCCGGTTCTGGGCGTCCTTGATGTTCTTCGCCTCGGGGTAGAAGGAGGAGAGGGCGGAGACGGTGGCCGCCAGCATCGACATCGGGTGCGCGTCGTAGCGGAACCCGTCCAGGTACTCCTTGATGTTCTCGTGGACGTAGGTGTGGTGGGTGACCGTGTGGACGAACTCGTCGAGCTGCTTCCTGCTCGGCAGCTCGCCATTCAGCAGCAAGTACGCGACCTCGAGGTAGCTCGACTTCTCGGCCAGCTGCTCGATGGGGTACCCGCGGTACTCGAGGATGCCCTTGTCGCCGTCGATGAAGGTGATGGCGCTCCGGCAGTTCGCGGTGTTGAGGAACGCCGGGTCGTAGCCCATGAGACCGAAGTCCTGATCATCGACCTTGATCTGGCGGAGGTCCGCCGTCTTGATGCACCCGTCCTTGATCGGGACGTCGTAGGACTTGCCGGTGCGGTTGTCGGTGATCGTCAGCGTGTCTTTGGCCATGGCGTAAGGCGTCATTTCACCGGGAAGAGGCTCGATTCAACCAAAAAGAGTCGGTCGTTGTTCCGGGTTGCGGAGCCGTTGTCGCGTCCCGTATACCCCCCGACTGCCAAGGGAATTCCACTCGGGAGACCGTCATGAGCAACCCCGTTCCGGCAGGTGACCGCATCGCGTTGTCCGGGGGGACACTGCGAGTGCCCGACCGGCCAGTCATCCCCTTCATCGAGGGTGACGGGACGGGGCGGGACATCTGGCGGGCCTCCCAGGCGGTCTTCGACGCGGCGGTCGCCAAGGCCTACGGCGGCAAGCGGAGCGTGGCCTGGATGGAGGTCCTCGCCGGCGAGAAGGCGTTCAAGCAGACCAAGAACTGGCTGCCCGACGAGACCATCGAGGCGTTCCGGACGTACCTGGTGGGCATCAAGGGCCCGCTGACCACGCCGGTCGGCGGAGGCATCCGGAGCCTGAACGTGGCGCTCCGCCAGCTGCTCGACCTCTACGTCTGCCTCCGGCCGGTGCGGTACTTCAAGGGTGTCCCCAGCCCGGTGAAGCACCCGGAGAAGGTGGACATGGTCATCTTCCGGGAGAACACCGAGGACATCTACGCCGGCATCGAGTTCGAGGCGGGCACCGAGGCGGCGCAGGCCTTCCTCGCGATGCTGCGCGAGCGCTTCCCGAAGGAGTTCAAGAAGATTCGCTTCCCCGAGGAATGCGGCATCGGCATCAAGCCGGTGTCCCGGGAGGGGAGCGAGCGGCTCATTCGCGCTGCCATCCGTTACGCCCTGGACCAGAAGAGGAAGAGCGTCACCTTCGTGCACAAGGGCAACATCATGAAGTTCACCGAGGGCGCGTTCCGCGGCTGGGGCTACGCCCTGGCGGAGCGCGAGTTCGCCGGCAAGGTCTACACGTGGGAGCAGTGGGAGGAGACCAAGGCGAAGAAGGGTGAGGACGCGGCGAACGCCGAGCAGAAGGGGGCGCTCGCCTCCGGGAAGCTCCTGATCAAGGACGCCATCGCCGACATCACGCTGCAACAAGTATTGACCCGACCCGACGAGTTCGACGTCATCGCCACGCTGAACCTCAACGGCGACTACCTGAGCGACGCGCTCGCGGCGCAGGTGGGGGGCATCGGCATCGCTCCCGGCGGGAACATCAACTACGTGACCGGGCACGCGGTCTTCGAGGCGACGCACGGGACGGCGCCCAAGTACGCCGACCAGGACAAGGTGAACCCGGGAAGCGTGATCCTCTCCGGGGACATGATGTTCCGGCACCTCGGGTGGAACGAGGCGGCAGACCTCATCATCAAGGGGATGAACGGTGCGATCGGGGCGCGCACCGTCACCTACGACTTCGCCCGGCTGATGAAGGGCGACGGCGGGGGCGAGGTGAAGGAGCTGAAGTGCTCGGAGTTCGGGCAGGCCATCATCCAGAAGATGTGAAAGGCGAGAACGCAAACATGGGTGGCAAGAAGAAGATCGGACTCATCGGCGCCGGGCAGATCGGCGGCAACCTGGCGCTCCTGGCGGTCCAGAAGCAGCTGGGAGACGTGGTGCTCTACGACATCCCCGCGGCCGAGGGCCTGGTGAAGGGCAAGGCGCTCGACATCAACCAGCTGTCGGCGGTGGACGGATACGACTGCCGCGTCACCGGGACCACCGACTGGAAGGACGTCGCCGGCAGCGACGTGATCATCATCACCGCCGGCATGCCGCGAAAGCCGGGGATGAGCCGCGAGGACCTGCTCGAGGTCAACCTCAAGATCATGAAGGACGTGGCGTCGAACGTGAAGACGCACTGCCCGAACGCCTTCGTGATCAACGTGGCGAATCCGCTGGACGCGATGGTCTACGCGCTCTTCAAGATCACGGGCTTCAAGAAGCATCAGATCATCGGCATGGCCGGGGTGCTGGACACCGCGCGCTTCAAGTTCTTCGTCGCCGAGGCGCTGAACGTCTCGATGCGGGACATCGAGGCGCTGGTCCTCGGCGGCCACGGGGACGACATGGTGCCGCTGCTCCGGCACTCGACCGTGGGTGGCGTGCCGCTGACCGAGATGCTGCCCAAGGACAAGCTCGACGCCATCGTCGAGCGGACCCGGAAGGGCGGGGGAGAGCTGGTGGCGCTCTACAAGACCGGGTCGGCGTACTTCGCTCCGGCGGGGTCGGCGATCGCGATGGCGGAGAGCTTCATCTTCGACCGGAAGCGGGTGCTCCCCGCCGCTGCGCTCCTCGAGGGCCAGTACGGGATCAACGGCTTCTTCATGGGCGTCCCGGTGCAGATCGGCTCGGGCGGCGTGGAGAAGATCATCGAGATCAGGCTCGACGACGCGGAGAAGGCCGAGCTGCAGAAGTCCTTCACCTCGGTGAAGAAGACCGTGGACGAGGTGAAGCTCTAAGGCATGGCCCCACGGACCGCCGCTGTGCTCCTCGCAGCGGCGGTGGCGGCTGCTTGCTCGCACGGGTCGACGTCGGGGCCGGGTTCGGGCGCCGCGGAGCCGTGTGCCGGGTTTCACGGGTCGCTCGAAGGGCTCGAACGCGCCTCTTGCGCCGGAGCGGGGGGCGCGCTCCTCCTCCACTACACGATGAGTGGGGTCACTGGCGCCGAGGGGGCTCAGCTCTGCGAGTCGGGCGTCCTGTCCTGGTTCCGGGGGGCCGACTCGGCACGCATCCGCCTCGAAACCGCGCAGGTCCGCAGCTTCCTCGAGAGTCTGGGCCTGGAGCAGCTGGACCGTGTGCCGGCGAGGGTCGAGCTCTCCCGTGCCTCGAACCTCCCCAGCACCTGCGTCGTGTGGCGGGAGGGCGACCGGCTGCGGGCGATCTGGGTCCATGGAGCTCTGAAAGGCTCTCCTCCCGCACCGCCGCCCATCGTGAGCACGGTCGAGCGAATCCGGGCCTTCGATCCGTGGCCGTCGCCCTAGACCGGCGGACGAACGGCCCGATCCCGGACGTCCGGGGCCGGAATCTCCTTGCCTCCGCTGCGCCGCTGCTGGAAGACAGGCCGGCTCCTGTCCGCCATGAAAGCCCCTGATTTCATGGGGCTCCCAACGATGGCCAGGTCTCGCCGCGGGAAGTATTCAGAGATCCGAGGAGTCACGCACCCATGTCGGACCAGCGATTCACGGTGGTGGGCGGCGGGCTGGCGGGCCTGATGACCGTCATCAAGCTCTGCGAGGCCGGCCACAAGGTGGACCTCCTCTCCGTCGTCCCGGTGAAGCGCTCTCACTCCGTCTGCGCCCAGGGCGGCATCAACGGCGCGGTCAACACCAAGGGCGAGGGCGACCACCCGGACATCCACGTCAAGGACACCCTCCGCGGCGGCGACTTCCTCGCCGAGCAGACCAGCGTGAAGGGCATGTGCTACGCCGCGCCGGGCATCATCTACCTGCTCGACCGGATGGGCGTGCCGTTCAACCGCACCCCGGAGGGTCTGCTCGACTTCCGCCGCTTCGGCGGCACGCTGCACCACCGGACGGCGTTCGCCGGGGCCACCACCGGGCAGCAGCTGCTCTACGCGCTCGACGAGCAGGTCCGCCGCTTCGAGGCGGACGGCAAGGTGACCAAGTTCGAGTACTGGGAGTGGCTGGGGATGGTGAAGGACGGGTCGGGCCGCTGCGTCGGCAGCGTCGCCATGGACCTCCGCACCATGGAGGTGCGCGCCATTCCCGCCGAGGCGGTGATGCTGGCCACCGGAGGTCCCGGCATCGTCTTCGGACGCTCGACCAACTCGATCATCAACACCGGCACCGCCGCCGGCCGCGCGTACCTGGAAGGCGCGATCTACGCCAACGGCGAGTTCATCCAGGTGCACCCCACCTCCATCCCCGGCGAGGACAAGCTCCGGCTGATGTCCGAGTCCGTGCGCGGCGAGGGTGGCCGGGTCTGGGTGCCGAAGAAGAAGGGCGACACCCGCGACCCGCTGTCCATCCCCGAGGAGGAGCGCTGGTACTTCCTCGAGGAGAAGTACCCCAAGTACAAGAACCTCGTCCCCCGGGACGTGGCGACGCGGGAGATCTTCCACGTCTGCCGTGAGCTGGGGATGGGCCTGGGTGGGCGCGACGGGGTGTACCTCGACGTCACCCACATCCCGGCCTCCACGCTCGACGCGAAGATCAAGGGCGTGATGGAGATCTACGAGAAGTTCGTCGGTGACGACCCGCGCCGCCACCCGATGGTCATCTTCCCCGGGATGCACTACTCGATGGGCGGGCTGTACGTGACCTTCGAGGCCGGGCCGAACCTCGAGCCGCTACCCGCCAGCCCGAAGAACCAGGCCACCAACATCCCCGGCCTCTTCGCCTCCGGTGAGGCCGACTACGCGTACCACGGTGCGAACCGGCTCGGAGCGAACTCGCTCCTCTCCTGCATCTACGGCGGGATGATCGGCGGGCCCGCGATGGTGAGCTACGCGAGGAACGTCGCGAAGGGCTCGACCTCGATCGCCTCCACCGTGTTCGAGGACGCGAAGAAGCAGTGGGCCGAGCGCTTCGCGAGCATCGACCGGATGAACGGCCCCGAGAACCCCTACGTCCTGGCCCGAGAGCTCGGCGAGGTGATGACCGAGAACGTCACCGTCGTCCGCCGCAACGACCGCCTCCGCAAGACCCTGGAGAGGCTCGCCGAGCTGAAGGACCGCTGGAACCGGATCAACGTCCTCGACCACGGGCACAGCAGCAACCGGCCGCTGAGCTTCGTGAACCAGCTCTGGAACATGTTCGCCCTGGGCGAGGTCATCACCAAGTCCGCGCTGCTCCGCGATGAGTCGCGCGGCGCGCACTACAAGCCCGAGTTCCAGCTCCCCGAGCCGAAGACCAAGGACCCCACCCAGGATCCCGAGTGGATGAAGGCCTGGAAGGAGCGCCACCAGAAGTGGGCGAAGATCACGCTCGCCCGGTGGACGCCGCAGGGCTCGGAGATCACCTACGAGGACATCCCCACGCCCGTACTCGACCCCGAGCCGCGCTGGTACGCCTGAGGACCGGACGACGCCATGGACGAAGCCACCAAGGTCGGTCTGAACACCGAGCGCCGCGCGGAGGCGGCGGAGAAGTGGGTCACCTTCCGCATCTGGCGGCAGGAGAGCGCCTCGGCCCCCGGCGGGTTCGAGGAGTTCCGGGTGCCGTACCGGAAAGGTGCCAACGTCATCTCCTGCCTGATGGAGATCCAGCGGAACCCGGTGAACGCCGCGGGGAAGCCCACCACCCCGGTCACCTGGGACGCGGCCTGCCTGGAAGAGGTGTGCGGCAGCTGCGCGATGAACGTCAACGGCAAGGTGCGGATGGCCTGCTCGGCGCTGGTGGACAAGCTCGAGTGGCCCATCACCCTCGAGCCGATGTGGAAGTTCCCGATGGTGCGGGACCTCGCCGTCGACCGCACCCGGATGTTCGAGTCGCTGAAGCGGGTGAAGGCGTGGATCGAGCTGGACGGCACCTACAACATCGGCCCCGGCCCGAGGCAGAGCCAGAGCGAGCAGGCCCAGCGCTACGTGCTGTCCACCTGCATCACCTGTGGCAGCTGCCTGGAAGCCTGTCCGCAGATCACCCAGGACAACGACTTCATGGGCGCCGCTCCGATCAGCCAGGTCCGGCTGTTCAATCTCCACCCCACCGGGGCGATGCACGCCGACGAGCGGCTTCGCGGCCTCATGGGCCCGGGAGGCATCCAGGACTGCGGGAAGGCGCAGAACTGCGTTCAGGTCTGCCCCAAGGAGATTCCGCTGACCACCTCGATCGCGTCGATGAATCGCGACGTCACCGGGCTGGTGGTGAAGGACCTCTTCTTCAAGGACGAGGAGAGCGAGGCCGCGGTCGGCGGGCCAGCCTAGGGTCCGAGCCCCCGTCCAGGTCGGGAAAGGTCGTGCCGGGATGGCGCGGTGCGTTTCCCCCTTGCCTCGACCCGGTTTCTGCGTGAGACATGCGCGCCCCCCGGGGCGAACATCCCATGAAGATCCACGAGTATCAGGGCAAGGAGCTGTTCCGGAAGTACGGCGTGCCCACGCCCCGCGGCATCCTGGCCACCACGCCCGAGGAGGCCGAGAAGGCGGCGACCTCCCTGGCAACTCCGGTGGTGGTGGTGAAGGCGCAGATCCACGCCGGCGGGCGCGGCAAGGGCGGCGGCGTGAAGCTCGCCCGGAGCCCCGCGGAGGCGAAGGCCCTCGCCTCCCAGATCCTGGGGATGATGCTGAAGACCCACCAGACCGGCCCGGAGGGGCAGAAGGTCAACAAGGTCTACGTCGAGGAGGGGCTCCCCATCGAGCGGGAGTTCTACCTGGGCATGACCCTGGACCGGGCGACGTCGCGGCTGTCGATCATGGCGTCCAGTGAGGGCGGCGTGGAGATCGAGGAGGTCGCTGCGAAGCATCCGGAGAAGATCCTCGTCGAGACGATCGACCCGGTGGTGGGGCTCGCCGACTTCCAGGCCCGGAAGCTCGCCTTCGGGCTCGGCCTCAAGGGCGACAGCATCGGGAAGTTCGTCGCCTTCGCGAAGGCGCTCTACCGTTGCTACGTGGAGACCGACGCCTCGCTGGCCGAGGTGAACCCGCTGGTCCTGCTGAAGGACGGCTCGGTGATGGCGCTCGACGCCAAGCTGAACTTCGACGACAACGCGCTCTACCGGCACAAGGACATCGTCGAGTACCGGGACGTGGCCGAGGAGGATCCCATCGAGGCGAAGGCCAAGGAGTACGACCTGGCCTACATCTCGCTCGACGGAAACATCGGCTGCATGGTGAACGGCGCCGGCCTGGCGATGGCCACCATGGACACGATCAAGCTGGTGGGGGGACAGCCGGCGAACTTCCTCGACGTGGGCGGCGGGGCGAGCAAGGAGAAGGTCACCGCGGCCTTCAAGCTCATCCTCAGCTCGCCGGCGGTGAAGGCGGTGCTGATCAACATCTTCGGCGGGATCATGAAGGGCGACGTCATCGCCGAGGGCGTGGTGGCCGCGGCGCGCGAGGTCCGCCTCCACGTTCCGCTGGTGGTCCGGCTGGAGGGGACGAACGTCGAGCTGGGCAAGGAGATCCTCCGGAAGTCGGGCCTGCCCATCATCTCCGCGGACAATCTCCGCCAGGCCGCCGAGAAGGCTGTGGCCGCGGCCCGGGGCGAGAAGGTGTCATGAGCATCCTCATCGATCAGAACACCCGGGTGCTGATGCAGGGCATCACCGGCTCCGCCGGCTCGTTCCACGCCGGGCAGATGCTCGACTACGGGACGAAGCTCGTGGCGGGCGTGACGCCGGGGAAGGGCGGGACCGAGTTCCAGGACCGGGTGCCGATCTTCAACACCGTCGCCGACGCGGTGAAGCAGACCGGCGCGAACGTGAGCGTCATCTTCGTCCCTCCGCCGTTCGCGGCGGACGCGATCCTCGAGGCGGCGGACGCGGGCGTGCCGCTGATCATCGTCATCACCGAGGGCATCCCGGTGCTCGACATGGTGAAGGTGAAGCGGGCGCTGCAGGGCCGGCCGGTGCGCCTGGTGGGCCCGAACTGCCCCGGGGTCATCACTCCTGGCGCGAAGTGCAAGATCGGCATCATGCCCGGCCACATCCACAAGCCGGGTCGGATCGGCGTGGTCTCCCGGTCGGGGACGCTGACCTACGAGGCCGTGTTCCAGCTCACCCAGCTCGGGCTGGGCCAGTCGACGGCGGTCGGCATCGGCGGTGACCCGGTGAACGGGACCGACTTCGTGGACTGCCTCAAGCTCTTCAACGCCGACCCCGAGACCGACGCGGTCATCATGATCGGCGAGATCGGCGGGAGCGCCGAGGAGACGGCCGCGGAGTACATCGGCAAGGAGTTCAAGAAGCCCATCGCCGGGTTCATCGCCGGCGTCTCGGCGCCGCCCGGAAAGCGCATGGGTCACGCCGGGGCGATCATCGCCGGCGGGAAGGGGACCGCGGCGGAGAAGATCAAGGCGATGGAGGCGGCAGGGGTGCTGATGGCGCCCTCTCCGGCCGAGCTCGGCACCACCTTGCAGGCCGCGCTGCAGCGCGGTCGACGCTAGACACGAAGGAACGGAACGGACATGGCAACTGAGCGCACCCTCTCCATCATCAAGCCGGACGGACTGGAGAAGGGGATCATCGGGAAGATCGTCGCACGCTTCGAGGAGAAGGGTCTCAAGCCGATCGCGATGCGGATGCAGCACCTGTCGCAGCGTGATGCGGAGGGCTTCTACGCGGTCCACAAGGCGCGGCCCTTCTTCAAGGACCTCGTGTCGTTCATGACCTCGGGGCCGGTGGTGCTGATGGTGCTCGAGGGCGAGAACGCCATCGCGAAGAACCGGGAGGTCATGGGCGCGACCAACCCGGCGAACGCGGCCCCGGGGACGATCCGGAAGGACTTCGCGACCGACGTGGAGAAGAACACCGTCCACGGCTCCGACAGCCCGGAGAACGCGAAGATCGAGATCGCCTACTTCTTCCGCGATACGGAGATCACCCCGTACGCGTCGAAGCGGTAGGCGTCCTCAGCCGGCCTCGACGGACATCCCGAAGATGTCCCGGAACGCCCGGGCACCCTCGACGCTGACCCTCAGCGCCCGGGTGCCGGCCTTCCGCCGCATCCATCCGAGCTCCAGAAGTCCCTTTGTCAGCCCCACGCCCAGCGGGCCGGCGACGTGGTCGCGTCTCTCGGTCCAGTCGAGGCAGGCGGTTCCCTCGAGCAGACCGTCAGCGTCCTCGAGCAGCCCGAGCGACACTCCGGTACGTCTCCCCGGGGGCGTGAGCGCGAACCGCGCCCCATCGCGGCGGACGAGCCGGCGCGACAGGAGTGCGTCGACGAGGCCCACCCCGAGCTCACCCGCGAGGTGCCGGTAGCACGTGCGCGCCCGGCGGAACGCCGCATCGCCGGGGTCGATGGTCGGGATGCGTTCGGGTCGCGTCGTGAGCAAGGAGAGGCTCTCGAACGCGCGGGCCACCGCGTCGCTCGCCAGCCGATGGTAGCGATGCCGCCCGTGCTGCTCCACCCGGAGGAGCCCGCCGCGGGTGAGCAGCGCCAGGTGCTCGCTCCCGGTCGATGGGGAGACCCGGGCGATGCGCGCCAGCTCGGTGGCCGGACGCGCCTGCCCGTCCATGAGCGCCGAGACGATCGAGACCCGGGTCGGCTCCGAGAGCAGGGCAGCAGCGGCGGCGATGTCGAGGCGGCTCGCGGGTCGAAGGTCGTCGTCCATCACCGGGGAACCTATCCCCGGGGACGGACGGATGCTTCGGCAGCCACCGAAACGTCAGCCGAGCAGTCGAACGCGGTGCGCACGCCGAGTGGCCGGACGGAGGCCCGCCCGGCCGCGCCTCGCTCCCTGCGAGCCGTCCCCTCAGTTCTTCCGGGGATCGACCAGACGGCCCTTCTCGCCGATCCAGCGCTTCCGGTCGAAGGCCGAGCGGTTCTTGTTGCAGACCAGCTGGAACGCGGTGGAACCACCGCGCTCGGCGATGATCACGCTCCAGGCGAGGAAGATCTCCCACAGCCGGAACCACCGCTCGCCGTAGCTCGCGACGATCTTGTCCCGGTTGCTGAGCCAGTTCCGGTACCAGCGGTCGATCGTGATCGAGTAGTGGATCCCGATGTTCTCCACGCTGTGGATCTCGAAGCCCGCGCGCTCGAGGTTGTTGCACACGAAGCTGAGCGGCATCGAGGCGTCCGCGCCAGGGAACACGTACTTCGACATGAACATGCCCCAGGTGAAGTCCTCGGCCGTCCAGTTCCGGCGCAGGCCGGCGATCTGGAGGAAGAGGATGCCGTCCTCCTCGAGCATCCCGTTCAGCTGCCGCATGAAGGTCTGGAACTTGCGGATGCCGACGTGCTCCGCCATCTCGAGCACGGTGATCTTGTTCCACTTCTCCCGGGGGATGTCCCGGTAGTCCATGGTCAGGATCCGCGCTCGGTCGGAGACGCCGTACTTGGCGATGCGCTCGGTGCCGAACTCCGCCTGGCGCGCCGCGAGGGTCACCCCCGTGGCGTCGGCCCCGTGCTCCTTGGCCATGTGCGCGACCAGGGTGCCCCAGCCGCAGCCGATGTCGAGCAGCTTCTCGCCGGACTTGAGCTGGATCTTCTTCGCGACGACCTCGAGCTTCCGCCGCTGCGCATCCTCGAGCGTGTCCGCCGGGCTCTCGAAGAAGGCCGAGGTGTAGATCATGATGTCGCCGAGGAAGGCGTTGAAGAAGTCGTTCCCCCGGTCGTAGTGGCCGGTGACCGTCTTCCGGTCCGCCGCCTGGGTGTGGATCAGGACGGAGGGGATGAACCCGCCGACCAGGAACTTCATCTGCTCCCAGGTGAGCCGGTAGTTGAGGACGTCCTCCTTTCGGCGGAAGAAGGTCTGCAGATCCCCGCTGACCTGGAGCTCGCCCTTCACGTACTGCTCCACGAAGGAGGCCATCGGGAGCTTCTTCCCGTTGGGGGTGGCGAGGTCGATGGATGGCGCGGCCGCGGAGGGCTGCAAGGCTGTCGTCACAGAGGCTCCTGAAGATTTGAATTTCGGGGGAAACCGGGGCCGCGCCCAGAGGGGCGGCAATGAGAAAGACCCCAGACTATCAGGCCTGTTGCGATCCCGGTGTTCAAAGTGTGGCCGCTGTGTACGACCGCGGACCTAACGCCGCTAGAACGCAAGAAGGATGAGAGGGGCGATTCCCCAGCTCTTGTAGGGCGTGTCGAGGATGGTGTCGTACGTCACGCTCACACCGAGCGCGAAGGACGGGCTGAAGAACATGATGAATCCCGCTCCCGCCCTGAGCGCGAGCCCTCCGGACGAGTAACCGAAAGGGCCTCCCACGTGGCCGTAGCCGACGCCCCCCTCGACATAGGGCCCGAAGTTTCCGAGCGGCAGGGTGACCCGAAGCCCGCCGAGGCCGGTGTAGACGCTCCAGTCGGAGCTCCAGCTCCCCTGGGCCATCACGCCTGGCGTGAGGATGACCGGGCCTAGGTCGAAGCCGTAGCCACCCACCACGCCGAGGGTGAACCCGGCGCTCCCCGACGAGGGGATGAAGACGCCCGGGGCGATGATCAACCGGGGCCCCACCGCGTACCGGCGCACCAGGCTGGGCTGCGGCGGCGGCTCGGGAGCCTCCTGCGGGGACTGCGTGCCGTAGTCGGTCCCCTGGGCCATCGCCACGGAGGACAGGAGAAGCAGGCATGCGGCGAGCGTCGTCCGGACGTGGATTCCCATGTGGGCAGCCTGCCTCCCGGCGGGCCCGGCCGGCAATCGGACGTTGTACCCAATGCGGCGGACGGCTGCGGTTCAGCGGCTGCGGCGGTGCGGCCAGGGCAGTGGCTTCGGACAGTCGCAGCGGGTGAAGCGCTCGCAGCGCCAGGGGAGCCGCCCCACCGTCTGGCCGGCGCAGATCCGGCCGCACTGCTCGATCTCTCCGGGGCAGGGGTGCACCAGCGGCTGGGCCATCAGGGTCGCCGCGACGAGCACCCCGGCGATCAGCAGGGCGGCCACCACGGCGATGCGCGCGTTCCGGCTCACGGGAAGGCGACGACGATAGTCACCCCGCGGGCCGGCCGGTATGAAGGGCATCCATGACCAAGGGGCGCCTCGAGGCCTTCAGTGACGGCGTGCTGGCCATCGTCATCACCATCATGGTGCTCGAGCTGAAGGTTCCTCACGGCAGCGATCTGCACGCGCTCCGGCCGATGGTGCCGGTCTTCCTCAGCTACGTGCTGAGCTTCGTGTACGTCGGCATCTACTGGACCAACCACCACCACCTGTTCCACGCCACCGGCGAGGTCGACGGCAGCGTGCTGTGGGCCAACCTGGCGCTCCTCTTCTGCCTCTCGCTCGTCCCGGTGGTGACCGCCTGGGTGGGTGACAACCCGCGGGCCCCGTGGCCGGCCGCGCTCTACGGAGTGGTCCTGCTGCTCTGCGGTCTGGCCTGGTGGGTTCTCGAGCGCGCGATCCTCGCCCGCGCTGGCCCTCGCTCCGAGCTCGCCCGTGCCCTCGGAGGCAAGCGCAAGGAGAAGCTCGCGCTCGTGGCGTACGGGTTCGGCATCGCGCTGGCGTTCGTCCACCCCTGGGTCTCCGAGCTGGTCTACGCCGGCGTGGCACTCACCTGGATCGTCCCCGACCGCCGCATCGAGCACGCGCTCCGGACACGGTGACGCTGCTGGCCCGGCGGCTGCACTCGCCTCGGCGCCGGGGTGCGCGGGCGACGTTTCATCGACACCGGGCCGCTCGCTCCAGCGCAGAATAGGCCCGGGGCACGCGACCGCGGAGCTCCGGGGAGGAGCCACGCGTGAGGGCTGGATCGACCCGTCTCGTCTGCACCGCCGCGCTCGCCGCCGCGGCGCTCGTCGCCTGCAAGGGCAAGCAGTCCGGGCCCCCGCAGCCGTCGCTGCAGCCCCTCCCACCGCCGCCGGCCCTGTCCATCGCCCCCGAGACCCTCCCGACCACGGGCCTCACCGTCGTGGCTTCCCGGCCGCACGAGGTGGTGGGCGCGGACGCACGGCCCACCATCACCTTCTCCCGACCCGTCGTCGCCCTCATGTCCGTCGAGGAGCAGAAGGCGCTCGCCCCGCCCGCGTCGCTGAGCCCGGCGGTGGAGGGCGAGTGGCGTTGGATCGGCTCGGCGAGCGTCGAGTTCGTCCCGAGGACGCCGCTCCCTTTCGCCACCCGGTTCACGGTCACGGTGCCCGCCGGCCTCAAGGGCGTCGACGGCTCGACCCTTCGCGAGGCCTACAGCTGGTCCTTCGACACCCCGGGTCCGAAGCTGGAATCCGCGACTCCCGCCGCGAGCTGGCGGTGGCTGAAGCCGTCGCAGGACCTCGTCCTGGTCCTCAACCAGCCCGTCGTCGAGCCCGAGAAGTCCATCTCGGTCCGGGTCGGCCCGGAGGGGACGTCGTGGCCCATCACCGTCAGCACGCGGCCGGCAGCCGTGGCGCCGGAGGAGGTGGAGCGCCCGGGGAAGAACTTCTTCGCCTCGCGGCGGACCGAGGTCACGGTGAAGCTCGGCAAGCCGCTGCCGCTTGCAACCGACCTCGAGGTCGTGATCGCGCCCACCCTCCGCGCGAAGGAAGGGCCGCTCACGCTGGAGCAGGAGGTGCGCCTTCCCTACCGGACCTACGGGCCAGCGCGCATCGAGGGCGTCCATGCCTGCCACGGCGGATACGACTGTCCCTACGGCCCGCTCGTCCTCGAGAGCACCAACCGCCTCGACGTCGCCTCGCTGAAGGCCCGGCTCCGGGTCACGCCCGCGGTGGAGATCGACTGGAACCACACCGAGAGCCACGACGCCTACGGCGACCGGAAGAACCCGTACACGGCGCTGCCCGGGAAGTTCCGTCCGGGGACGACCTACACCATCACCATCGCCTCGGGCGTGACCGACGAGTTCGGTCAGACCGCCCCGGCGGCAAAGGGCCAGGCCCGCACCGACGACCTCCGTCCCGAGTACGAGCTGGGGCCGGACGTCGCGCTGCTGGAGGCGAAGGGCGACGGCGCGCTCCCGGTCCGGTTCACCAACGTGACCTCGCTGGACGTCCAGGTCTGGCCGCTGACCCCGGCCGAGCTGGCGCGCTTCCTCGCGAACCGCAGCGGCTCCCGCTCGACGCCCGCGGGCCAGCCGCTCGGCAGCGAGCTCGAGCTGGAGGGCACGCACAACCTGCCCGGCACGCGGCCGATCAAGGTCCGTGACCTCCTCGCCGGAAAGGGAACGGGCATCTTCCACCTGGCCACCACCGCGACCGAGATCAGCCCCAAGTACGGCTGGCAGCGGACGCAGAAGGTCACGGGTCAGATCACCGATCTGGCGGTGCACACCAAGCTCGGGGCGACCTCGGGCATCGTCTGGGTCACCCGCGTCTCCGACGGCAAGGTGGTCCCCGGGGCGAGCCTCGCCCTGTACGACGGCGACGGCGCCGTGAAGTGGCAGGGGAAGTCGGACGCCGACGGGCTCGGGCGCGTTCCCGGGCTGTCCACCCTGCTCGGTCCTCGCAAGGGCACCCGCCGGCAGAGGGACCTCGACGGCGGTCCGGGGTTCGCGCTCGTCGCGGCGACGCTGGACGGTGACACCGGGGTCACGCTGGCTGACTGGTCCGGCGGCTTCGGCCCCTGGGCCTTCGGCGTCGAGGGGGCCTGGGACGGGAAGCGGCCTCAATCGATGGCCTTCGTCACAGCCGAGCGCGGCATCTACCGGCCGGGCGACACGGTCTTCGTGAAGGGCATGCTCCGCTACCGGCGCCTCGGCGTCGTCACCACCCCGGCGAAGGGAACGCAGGCCGACGTGACGGTGACCGACGCACGGGGCAAGGAGATCTGGACCCGGACGCTCCCGCTCACCGACTTCGGAACCTTCTCCGCCGAGGTCCCGATCGAGGCCGGCGCCCCGCTGGGAACGTATTTCGTGCGGGCCGTCGCCGAGGTCACCTCGGACAAGGTGTCCTCGAGCGGCACCTTCCGGGTGGAGGAGTACCGGCCGCCCCAGTTCAAGGTGGACGTCACCGCGACATCGGACGCGCTCCTGTCCGGGCAGTCGCTCCAGGGCAGGGTGCTCGCCCGCTACCTGTTCGGCGGCGCGATGCCGGGGTCGACCGTCCGCTGGACCGCCACCCGCACCACCGAGGACTTCCAGCCTCCCGACAACCCCGGCTTCGCGTTCGGCATCGCCACCTGGGAGTGGAGCGACGAGAACCCGGCGCCGAGCACCGAGGTCATCGGCGCTGGCGAGGGCAAGACCGACGCCCAGGGGGCCTTCGAGGTCGACGCCGGCAAGGTGGAGAGCCCGGGCGGACGCAGCGCCCGCGTCACCTTCGAGGCGGAGGTGGCGGACGTGAACCGCCAGCGCATCGCCAACCGCGCCGAGGTGCACGTGCACCCGGCGGCGCTCTACGCGGGCATCCGCCAGCGGAGCGTGGACGGCTTCGCCGAGGTGGGGAAGCCCGTCTCGCTCGAGGCGGTCGCGGTCTCTCCGGACGGCAAGCGGCAGAAGGCGGAGGTGAAGGTCACCGTCCTGCGGCGCGACTGGAAGTTCGTGCGGAAGAAGACCGCCGGCGACCGCTGGGAGACCCTCAGCGAGCCGGTGGAGGAGCAGGTGGCGACCTGCACCGTGAAGGTCGAGCAGGTGCCCGGGGCCTGCACCTTCACCGCCAGGGCGCCGGGCTTCCACATCGCGCAGGCGGAGGTCACCGACGGCCAGAAGCGCACCCAGACCACCCGGACGTCGCTCTACGTGGTGGGCGAGGGGTGGGTCTCGTGGCAGCGCAACGACTCGGATCGCATCGACCTCGTCACCGACAAGGCCGTCTACGACGTGGGGGAGACGGCGAAGGTCCTGGTGAAGAGCCCGTTCCCCACCGCGGAGGCGGTGGTGACCGTCGAGCGCGAGGGCGTGAGCTCGGCCCGCCACGTGAGCCTGAAGGGGGCCGCGACGACGCTCGACGTCCCGGTGGGCGAGGCGGGCATCCCGGACGTCTACGTCGGCGTGGTGCTGGTGCGCGGCCGGGTGCCCCAGGCCGACGGGCAGGACGCGGGCGAGGACCCCGGAAGACCCCAGGTCAGGGTGGGCTACGCGAAGCTGAAGGTGGAGCGGAAGAGCAAGCGCCTCGCCGTGGAGGTCACTCCGGAGCGGACCCAGTACCGCCCGCGCGAGAAGGTGAAGGTGGCGCTGCGGACGGCGGACTGGAAGGGAGCGCCGGTGCCGGCCGAGGTGGCGGTGTGGGCGGTGGACGAGGGCGTGCTCCGTCTCACCGGGTACGAGGCTCCGGATCCGCTGGACGCGCTCCAGCCCGAGCGCGGCCTGTCGGTGCGCATCGGCGAGCCGCTCATCCACCTGGTTCGCCGCACCGTCTACGCCGACAAGGGCATGACCACCGGCGGAGGCGGCGGCGCCGAGGGCGGCGGGGGGATCCGCTCGCAGTTCAAGACGACGGTCCTCTTCGCGCCCACGGTGGTCACCGCCGCCGATGGCCGGGCCGAGGTCGAGTTCACCCTGCCCGACAACCTGACCACCTACCGGATCATGGCCCTGGCCATCGACAGGGGAGATCGCGGAGGGAAGGGCGGGAGCAGCATCCAGGTGGCCAAGCCGCTGCTGGCGATGCCGGCCCTTCCGCGCCTGGCCCGCGTGGGCGACACCGTCGAGGCGGGCGTCGTGGTCCACGCGCCCTCGGGGAAGATCAAGGAGGTCGAGGTCACGGCTTCGGCCAGCGGACCGCTGAAGCTCCAGGGCGAGACGAAGCGGAAGGTCGCGCTGCCGGAGGGCAAGCCGCGTGAGGTCCGGTTCCGCTACGTCGCGGACGGCTCGGGCGAGGCCGTGCTCCGCTTCGCGGTGAGCGGCGGCGGCGAGCAGGACGTGGTGGAGCAACGGCTCCCGGTGCGAATCCCCACCCA
>Ga0310810_10001723_pt1 | contig 23104 bp, 27 predicted proteins | sample NCmetagenome_FD_207641 | JGI IMG/M metagenome (GOLD analysis project Ga0310810, IMG submission 207641) | Soil microbial communities from experimental microcosm in Duke University, North Carolina, United States - NC | ecosystem: Engineered > Artificial ecosystem > Soil microcosm > Unclassified ... | reverse complement strand
TTCGCCGCGCGCGTGCACTCGCTGAGCGGCGTCATCGTCGGCCTCGGATCGGACCCGGACAGCACGGCGACGGTCAAGCTCGACGGGCGCGTCGACGAGTTCGGGCTGATGAAGGTGGATGGCGCGCTCAACGCGTTCCGGCCGAAGTTCTTCACGGATCTCGGCGTCACGTTCCGCAACGTGCCGATGTCATCGCTCACGCCGTACAGCGCCACGTTTGCGGGGCGGCGGATCGTGGCCGGCACGCTCGACGTCGATCTGAAGTACAAGATCGATCGCAGCGCGCTGCTCGGCGACAACCGGGTGGTGCTCACGAAGCTGCAGCTCGGTGAGCGTGTGGACAGCGCGGGCGCGATGCGGCTGCCGCTCGATCTCGCCATCGCGATTCTGAGCGACGCGGACGGCCGCATCGACATCGCGCTGCCGGTGAAGGGCAACGTCGACAGCCCGGAGTTCAGCTACGGCCATCTGATCTGGCAGGCGCTCGTGACCGTGATTACGAAGATCGCGACCTCGCCGTTCCGCGCGCTCGGCGCGCTCTTCGGCGGTGACGCGGACGCCGAGCGCATGCAGATGGTGGCGTTCGAGCCGGGCAGCGACGTCGTGCTCCCGCCGGAGCGCGAGAAGCTCTCGCGCGTCGCCGACGTGCTGGGCAAGAAGCCGCGGCTCAAGCTCACCGTGCACGGCGCCTGGGACGCCAAGGCCGACGGCGAGGCGCTGCGCTCGCGCCGCGTCCGCGTCGACGTCGCGCAGCGACTCGGCGTGAAGCTGAAGGACGGCGAGGACCCGGGTCCGATCGCGCTCGAGCAGGCCAAGACCCAGCGCGCGCTGGAGGCGCTGCTGAACGAGCGTGCCGGCGCCAAAGCGGTCGACGAGTTCCAGGCGAGCTTCGAAAAGAGCGCCGGGCGAAAAGCCGAGCGCGTCAATCTCGTGCTGGCCGTCGTGGGCCGTGGCAGCGCCGACCGCGCATTCTACGACGCCCTGTTCCGGAAGCTCGTGGAGACCACGTCGCTGCCGGATTCGGAGATGACGTCGCTCGCGCAGCGCCGCGGCGAGGCCACCGCCCGCGCGCTCCGCGAGCGCGCGACCGCGGCCGGGGACCGCGTGGAGGTCGGCGACGCGCGTGCGGCCGAGCGGGCCGACAAGACTGCCGTCCCCACGCGGCTGGAGCTCGGCGTCGCGTCGTGATGGTGGCTCGCGCGACCGGGAACCCGATGCGCAGCTCACTCGTTGTCGAGTCAGAGACGAGCAGGAGGGACCCATGTTGAGGCGAAGCCTCACGGTCGTCAGTGGAGTTGCGATGCTCAGCGTGGCGCTCACGGCGTGTGGCACGATGGGCGGCGCTGCCGTCGGCGCCGGCGCGGGCGCTGCGGTCGGCGCGGGGACCGGGTATGGCGCGGGCAAGGGCGCCCTCATCGGCACCGGCGTCGGCGCCGCCGCCGGTGCGATCTACGACATCATGAAGAAATGAGGAGGCACGCCATGTACAGGGCGTCGGCAGCAACGGCACTCTCACTTGCTGCGCTCGCGATGTGGTCCGCGACGGCGTTCGCACAGGCCAAGCCCGCCTGTGACGCGCAGGGGCGCGTGGTGACCCAGCAAAAAGTCGAGGGCCAGGTCGTGAAGGTCGACATGGCGAAGAACAAGCTGACGGTCAAGGAAACAGACGGCACCGTACACGAGTTCGACGCACCCAAGGAGACGCTCGAAAGCTTCAAGGTCGGCGACAAGATCGAAGCCAACCTGAGGGAAGCACCGAAGTGCAAGTAGCGCTCGGGCGCGTCTAACCCGTATCCCCGGCGAGGCCGGCCGCCGCGATGCCGGCCAGCGCGCACGCCTCGTCCTTGTCGGAGGTGTCACCGGAAATCCCGACGGCGCCGATCACCGCCCGCGCGGAGTCGCGGACCAGCACACCGCCCGGCACGGGGACGACGCGGCCTTCCGACATCGCGGCGAGCGCATTGAAGAACGCCGGCGCGCCAGGCTGCTCGGCGATGCGCCGCGCGAAGTTGCGGCTGCCGAGACCCATGCCGAGCGCGCCCCAGGCCTTGCCGAACGCGATCTGCGGGCGCAGGATGCCGGCGCCGTCCTCACGCGCGAACGCCTTGAGATGACCGCCGTCGTCGAGTACCGCCACGGCGAGCGGCGCGCAGCCCGTTTCGCGCGCGTTCTTCAGCGCCGCCTCCACGACCGTCGTTGCCTGCGCCAGCGTGATCGCCATGTCGCTCCCTCGTCACCGGTGCGTCATCACTTCTTCGCCGCCGCCCGCTCGGCGGCCAGCTGCCCCTGACGCGCGTAATCGATTGTCTCCCCGAGAAGCCGCGCCATCTCCTGCGGCGCGTGAAACCCCATCGAGTTCTCGGCGGCGACGAAATCCAGACGCCACTGCGCCTTGCGATGGAGCGCGGCCGCATTGACCAGCGCCTCGTCGGTGACGCCGGCCTTCCGAGCGGCGACGATCGCGTCGAGCATGTCCGTGGTGGCCTTCGCCGCGCGTTCGAGCATCGCGGCGTGCCGGTCCTGGATGTCGAGCACGCGCGCCTCGAGCTCTTTTTCCGGCACGGCGTGGCATGGCTGGCACGCGCGGTTGATGTTGAGTAGCGGGCTGCGCACCCAGTGATCGCTCACCTTCAGCGCGCCGATGCGCTGGTACGGCATGTGGCAGTCCGCGCACACGACTCCGGCGCGTGCGTGCACGCCCTGACTCCACACCTCGAACTCGGGGTGCTGCGCCTTGAGCACCTTGGTGCCCGTCTCCGCGTGCGTCCAGTCGGAGAACTTCTCGGCGTCGTAGTACGCCTCGATGTCTTCGGCCTTCAGGCCGTTCGCCCACGGGTAGGTGACGACCTTCCCCGGCGGCTTGAAGTAGTACTCGACGTGACATTGCCCGCACACGAACGCGCGCATCTCCTGGCGCGTGGCGTCGCGGTTCGGATCATAGTTGGCGATGCCCTGTTTGGCCTTCAACGCTTTGATCCCGGCGATGAATCCGGGCCGCGTCACGCGCGGCGCCATGGTCTTGGGATCGTGACAGTCGACGCACGCGACCGGATATTGCACCAGCGGCTGTCCCTTGTCGTCCTTCATGTCGTGCGCGTTGCCGTAGGGCATGCCCGAGACGGTCTCGAATCCCTTCTGGATGTCGCCTCGGCCCGCATAGCGATAGAGCGCCAGGTTCGAGGCGTGGCACTGCAGACACGCGCCGGGCTGCTGACGCTCGGTCACGCGCTTCGTGCGCTCTTGATCGAACAGCGCGAACGCGTGGCCGCGACGGTCGCGATAGTCGAGGGCGAAGGCGTAGCCCGCAAAGATTCGCTTCAGCCACGGGTACCGGTCGAGCTTCTGGGGCGCCGGGCCGGCGTCGCCGCCCGCCAGGCCGCGCCCACCGTATCGGGTGCCGGTCGGCTCGGAGGTTCGCAGGTAGGTGTCGTATTCGTTCGGCCAGTTCCGGCCCCACACGGCAGGATCGAGCGTGTCTTCGGTCACTTCGGCCACGCGCACGAACGGCTGCCGCGCCTCCTGCTTGCGCTCGAAGATGTTCGTGAGCAGCGCGAGCAGCAGCACGGTCACGCCCGCGACAGCGGCCACGCCTAACACGAACACGACCCACGCTCGTCTCATCGCGCTTCGCCCCTCTCAGCCGCCGGCCGCGCTGTGGCCGGCCCGTCCATGGCAGTGCAGGCAGTCCGGCTCACCGCGCACGGCGGCTCCCGTGACCGCGTGAATGAAGGCCGCGTGACAGCGCGCGCAATTTTCGCGCACGATCGTGCGGTCACGCGGCGTGATCTCGATCGGCTCCTTGAAGTTCTGCAGCGTGAACGCGGCCGAGTGCCGGAATCCGTGATCGGCTTTCGCCGCCCACTTGGCGACGCCGGCGTGTGGCAGGTGGCACTCCACGCAGGTCGCGACGTGACGATGGCCGCTTTTCAGCCACGCGCTGTACTGCTCGTTCATGATGTGGCAGTTCACACATGCACGTGGATCGGTCGACAGGTACGAAAAGCCTTTCGCGTAGACGAACGTGAACGCGCCGACGCCGAGCGGGATTCCGAGCAGGCAGGCGAACAACAGCAAGAGCGACGACCGGGTCATCGGGACGAGATGATCGCACGAGCCGCGCGATTCGGCTCGGGGGAGACGCTGCGCCTCCCCCGAGCGTAGACATTGTCAGGCGACGGCTACTTGCACACTCCAGAGTTGTCCCACGTATAGCCAGCCTTCTCGCACGCCGACTTCGACGTGTACGAGCCCGGCGACGCACTCGGGGACGACGACGCAGAGTGTCGGGCACAGCCAGCCGCCAAACTCATGAGCACCAGCGCGACTGCAACGAATTTCATGGCCGTTTCCTCCTGAACGGACACGGAGCAAGTCCCGGGCCTCCGTCGATGCCGCGTCGGTGTAGATCCGACGCTCGGAAGGACGCGCGATTAGCGTGCGGAGGCGCGCGAAGCTCGCTGACGGGGCGGTGCCGAGAGTGTAAAGAGTGCCGACATTGACGGTGGCCGGTCGCGCGATGCTAGACTGCCGCGCCCAGGCACATGACACGCATTCGCATCTCGCTTCTCGGCGGCGTCGACGTGCGGTTGGCGGATGGCACCGAGCTGCGCGTCGCGAGCCGCAAGGCGCTCGCGCTCCTCGCGTACCTCGCGCGCCGTCCCGGCGTTGGTCGCGCGCGCGAGAAGCTCGCCGCGCTCCTCTGGGGCGACGTCGCGAACGACCGTGCCCGGCACAGCCTTCGCCAGGCGCTCGCGACGATTCGCGCGGAGCTGACCGCGGCCTCCGCGCCCGTGCTCGATGAGCGCGGCGACCAGGTGGCGCTCGACGCCGAGAGCGTCGACGTCGATGTGACGTGTTTCGAGCGCTGCCTGCACGAGAGCAGCCTCGACGCGCTGGACCGGGCGTGCGCCCTGTATCGCGGTGAGCTCGCCGAGGGGCTCGCGGTGACCGAGCCGGCATTCGAAGAATGGCTATCGACCGAGCGCGTGCGTCTTCGCGAGCAGGCCGTCGACGCGCTCGGACGATTGCTCCGCCTGCAGATGCGTGCGGCGTCGGCGGAGCGCGCGATTCAAACGGCGGTGCGCTTGCTCGCTCTGGACCCGCTGCAGGAGCCCGTTCATCGCGCGCTCATGCGGCTCTATGCCGCGCAGGGACGCCGCGGCGCCGCGCTGCGGCAGTACCAGGCGTGTCTCGCCGTCATGCGCAAGGAGCTCGGCGTCGAGCCCGAAGCGGAGACGCGCGCGCTGTACCGAACGCTGCTGCCGCAGCCCGCCACCCCTGCGCCGAACGCGCCGGCTGCCATCGAGGCTCGCGACGACCGCAGCGCGGCGTGGCGACCCGCGATGCCCGTGGCCGGTGTCCCGCTGATCGGCCGCGCCTCCGAGCTCGAGCGGCCGGAGCTCGCGCGTCGCGGTGCGCGCGCCGGACGCGGCGTGCTCGCGATCGTCACGGGCGAAGCCGGCATCGGCAAGAGCCGGCTCGTGGAGGAGCTGGCCGCGCGCACGCTCGACGACGGCGATCGCGTGCTGGTCGGACGCGCGTGGGAAGGTGAGCAGCTGCCGTTCGGCCCGTGGGTCGATGCGCTGCGCAGCGGCGGGCCGATCGCGGAGACGTGCGAGCGCGCGAGCGTCGGCGAGCCGTGGCGCATCGAGCTGACGCGGCTGTTTCCCGAGCTCGGCGCGGTCGCGCCGGGACCGCCGACGGCGGAGAGCCGGACACGGCTGTTCGAGGCGATCGCCGCGCTCCTTCGCGCGGTTGCGGCGCGGAGTCCGATTCTCGTCGTGCTCGAGGACCTGCACTGGGCGGACGCGCTGAGCGTGCGTCTTCTCGTGTTCCTGCGCCGGCGACTCGCCGGCGAGCCGATCGCCGTGCTGGCCACGCTGCGTGACGAGGAGCTGGTGCGCGAGCCGGGCCACGGTCTGCGCACGGTTCTGGGCGAGCGCGACGATGGAATCGTGCGCGTCGCGCTCGAGGGGCTGACGCGTCCGGAGACCGTGGCGCTCGTGCAGGCGGTCGCGCGAGCGGGAAGTGATGCGACGGCGCTCGCACGACTGGGCGAGCGCATGTGGCACACGAGCGGAGGCAACCCGTTCGTCATCGTCGAGACGATGCGCACCCTCGAGGACCGCGACGTCGCCGTCAGCGTCGGGCTGCCGTTGCCCCGGCGGGTGAAGGAGCTCGTGGACGCCCGCCTCGATCGGCTCAGCGAGCGCGCGCGCGCAATCCTCGCGACGGCCGCGGTCATCGGCCGCGAGTTCGATTTCGCATTGCTCGAGGCCGCGGCCGGGCGCAGCGCGCGCGAGACGGCGGAAGCGATCGAGGAGCTCGTGGGCCGGCGGATCCTGCACGCCGTCGGTGAGCGCTTCGACGTCACGCACGAGCGCATCCGGCACGTCGCCTACGAGCGCATCATGACGCCGACGCGCGTCGTGCTGCATCGGGCGGTGGCCGAAGCGCTGGAGGCGCAGCGGCGCGAGCGCCCGGACGAGGTCGCCGATCAGGTGGGCGAGCATTATGTCCGCGCGGGCGACGCGCGGCGCGCGCTGCCGTATTTCGTGCGGTTCGCCGAGCTCGCTGCGCGCCGTTATGCCCTCGACGACGCGCTGAGCGCCTTGCGGCAGGCCGAGACCGGCGTGGAGGCGCTGCCCGAGGACGAGCGTCATCGAGCGCGTCTGGATCTGGCCCTACGCGAGGCGTTCGTCATGTCGACGCAGGGCCGGCAGCGCGAGGTCCTGGATTTGCTCGCCCGACACGCCGCGGAGCTAGAGGCTGTGCCGGACGCGGCGCTGGCCGCGGAATATCATTTCCGGGCAGGCTCTCACGCGCTTCTACCTCGGCGACCACGCACCCGCGCACGTCGCCGGCGAGCGCGCGCTCGCCGACGCCGAGCGGAGCGCGGATGCCGTGCGCATCGGCAAGGCGCTCTACGTCCTGGCGCTCAACAGCTATGGCCTGGCCGCCGCGGGGGCCGGCGTCGCCTACGCCACGCGCGCCATTCCACTGCTCGACCGGGTACTGGTTGGGGCTCGTGTACTTCGCCCTCGGCCTCAACTGCATCGTCGCCGGCGACCTCGACGCCGCCGTCGATGCGGCGGAGCACGCGCGGAGGATCGGCACGAGCCTGCCCGATCCGCGCCTCATCGCGGGCGCGGGCTACACGGCGGCGTGGGTTCACGTCTTGCGCGGGGATTACGACGAGGGCGTGCACACCGCGCGTCAGGCGATCGAGGCCTCGCGCGATCGCACCGCGGAGAGTCTGGCATCGGGCGCCCTGGGGCTCGCATATCTCGAGCGCGGCGACGCCGCCGCGGCGATTCCGCTGTTGCGCCGGGCCGTCGATCAGCTTGCGGACATCCCGCTGCGTCAGGGCGTGGTACGACACCTCGTCTATCTCAGCGAGGCTTATCTGCTCAACGGCGAGCTCGAGCGCGCCCGGCAGACCGCGCGCGAGGCCGCGGTCATGGGCGAGAGCAGCCGCAATGCGTACAACGCCGGTCTCACGGGTCGCGTGCTCGGCCGGATCTCGCGGCACAGCGGCGACCTGGCCCGCGCCCGCGCGCAGCTCGCCACCGCGCTCACGGCGTTTGCGGCGTGCGGGGCGACGTTCGAAGCCGCGCGGACGAGACTCGATCTCGCCGCGGTGCTCGCCGCGCAGGGTGACCGTGCGGGCGCCGTCGAGCAGCTTGCCATGGCCTCGCGGGCGTTTGCGGCGGCGTCGGCGCCGCGCCGAGTGGCCGAGACGGCCGAGCTGAGCCGCCGGCTCGGTGTGGGACGTCCGGCATCGGTGGGGGCCTGACGGCCCGCGCGTTCGGCCCTTGACGGTTCGTCGCTGGTTTGGTTACGGTGCGGCCACGATGGTCCAGTTGCCGTGGGTCCCGAGATCGCCGATGACGTGGCTCGTGATGGTCATCACGTTGAGTAGTTTTTTCAGCGGGTGTGCGTCGACCGCGTCCGCGCCGCCGGTCGCATCGCCGCCGCGCGCCTCGGTGGCCGCGCTCGATGGGATTCGGCGTGTCGTCGTCGTTGCGTCAGGCGAAAGCCAGTTCAGCGTCGAGCCGGGAAGCCGCGAGCCCGGAGCGGAATTCGAGTCGGTCATGAAGTGGCTGCCGTACAAGGAGATCCTCGTCCCGGTCGCCCGCGCGGTGTACTGGGGCATTACGTGGCTCAGGGACGACGCGCGCAAGTCGAGCACGATGCCGCGTGACGTGACGCCCGCCGCCGTCGTCACCGAGACCTTCGCGCGGACGATCGTCGGCGTGGGCCCGTTCGACACGATCGCCGCGCTCGACCGCGAGCCGGTCGGCGACGTCCGCCGCAATGCCGACGCGATCGTGCGGGTGAGCGTGCCGTCGTGGGGGCTCGTGCGCGTCCGCGACGCGGGCCAGCCCTTCGCCGCGGCATTTGCGGACGTGCGCGCGCAGATCGTCCTTCGCGAGAACGGGATCGTCGTGTGGGAGTACGAAGAAGACGTCACCAGCCCCGGGCGGCTGCCGGTGGATTCGCTGATGTCGGATCGTGCGCTGACCCGTGAGGAGCTCGTCGACGTGCTCGAGCGTGCCGGCCGGCGCCTGGCCAGCGAGCTGCTCTACGCGCTGGGCCGGACGCGATGATCCGCCGCGGGCTGACGATCGTCGCGTGTGTCGTTGCGGTCGCGGCTTTCACGGGATGTGCGCGGCGCACGATCGACGTCGGATATCCGGAAGGCGCATCGAGCCCGGCGCTGCTCGCCTCGGTCAGCGCGCGCCGCGTGGTCGTCACCGCGGTTGGGGATCGCCGCGCGGACACCAGCCGCATCGGCTTGCGGCCGGACGACGGCAAGCCGATCGTCAGCGCGCGCCCGGTGACCGACGTCGTACGCGACGCGCTCGTGCTCGAGCTCGGCCGCAACGGCCACGAGATCGTGCGCGGGCGCGGCGACGCCATCGTGGCCGCCGATATCGAAGATTTCTCACTCGACACCGTCCCGGCCGGCGGCACGACGCGCTTCGTCGGACGGGTCGCCCTCGCGCTCGTGCTCGCCGACGGCCAGACGGGTGAGCGTTTGCTGGTGCGCCGCTACGTGGGAATCCGGCGGCGGACCGCCGAGGCCGACGCCAAGGACGCGTGGCGTGAGGTGATGGATACCGCGCTGACCCGGGCGATACACGACCTCGCGACCGATCCCGATCTCGTCACCGCCCTGGGGCGCACGGCGCTCTGACGCCTCACGTCGCGCCGTGTTCGCCGTCGCGTGATCGGTCGTCCATTCGCTCCTGGCGATGGTCGTTGAGGCGCTGGAGAGCTTCCCGCTGAAGCGTGAGCGCGTGGAGGCGATTGCGCAGATCGGCGGCGAGATCGGCTGCCTCGTGCTTCAGCGCCTCGACATGCTCGGCCGCCTCTCGCAGCCGCGCGTGAAGATTTTCCATTCGCTCCTCGGGCCGCTGCTCCATGGGGGGGATTAGCAAGCAGCCCATATGCCAACGCGGGGCACGAGGCAGGGGGTGTGGGATCCTTCACAGGACGATATCGGACAGTCGCAGGACCAGATCAGGGAACGCGCGCGGCATCACCGCATCGTCGCCGCGCAGCGTACGGACGTCACGATACCCCGTCGTTTCGGGTTCGCGATGAACCTCGATCAGGCTTCCGGGAATGTCCACGAGCCACACCTCGGCGACGCCGGCTCGCGCATAGAGCGGCGCCTTGCGGCGGCGATCGTAGTCGGCCGATGTGTCCATGACCTCGACCAAGAAATAGATGTCGTCGGCCGTGGGACCGCCCGTGCGGTACCAGTCGGCGCGCGGCTTCAGGATCGCGAGATCTGGCTGCGGCCGGGATCTCAGCGGCGCGAAGCGGACCGAACCCTGAACGCGGACGATCGCCCGATCACCCAAGCGGCGGCAGAGCAGCATGTTGAGCCGGTCGACCACGCTCTCGTGCGGATCACCGATGGGCGCCATCTCGAGGATCTCGCCCTCGATCAGCTCGATGCGATCGTCGGGACCGAACACGCCGGCGGAGACCATGCGCTCGTACTCCTCCACCGTGAATCGCCGCACGCGAGGAGCGATCGCCATCCGCTCACCTCCTGCCGACGATATTAGCGCCGTGCCGTCACGTCACTGCCCGTGATGTGATACGGCTATGCGCATCGCCGGCGCGATCGGTGCTGGCGCCGCCACGCACGGCCGCTGGGGCGCTGCTGTCCCGCGCTGCGCGGCGCTGACGCCTCAGCGCCGCGCCCTCGCTCGCTAATCTCGCGACATTCTGTTCATTCACTTTGGTACACGCGATGCACCTCGTACCGGCATCCCAATCCCTTTCCCGTATGTCGGACGCCGTCCGTCCGACGGACGAGAGAAGGGGACGAAACCTCGAAAGGAGGACGCAGAGATGAGACGCGTTCTGTGCTTCGCCGCAATCGTGCTTCTCATCGCCGGCTGCTCGGTGCGCCCGGTGGGCGGACCGGATGGCTGGAAAGTATACGGACCAGAGGGGCCGCAGGGGATCGCAGGACCTCCGGGACCGCCCGGCCCGCAGGGCATTGCCGGGGTGGCTGGACCGATGGGACCCGCGGGTCCTGCTGGTCCTGCTGGCGCGATGGGGCTCAGGGGGGCTGATTTCACCTGGACGACGTTCGGCGACGTGCTGTTCGACTTCGATCGCGCGACGCTCCGCGACGAGGAGCGCGCCAAGATCGCCGAGCTGGCGGCCATGCTGAAGCAGAATCGCAATTATCAGGTCGAGCTCGAAGGGTACGCAGATCCGCGTGGGACGGACAAGTACAACGTCGCACTGAGCCGCCGCCGCGTGGATGCGGTTCGCACCGCTTTGATCGAGGCCGGTGTGCCCGTTGCCGCAATCGTGACGGGTGCCTACGGCGAAATGACGCTGAAGTGCACGGAGGTGAACGAGGCCTGCTGGCAGACCGACCGGCGTGTCGAGATCAAGATCGTTCCCGGCACGATGGCAGCCGCGTCTCCGGCGATGGGCAACGGCAAGTAGCGGATGGGGGAGGTGATTGACGTGTTCGGACGGGCCATGACGATGGCGGGCATCGCGACTATTGCGCTCGTCGCCGCGGGATGTGCATCGTCGGCGACGACGCCGCGGTTCGGATACGGCGGCCCGCCACCGCTGTACAAGTTCCAGGACGGCTACGTCGAGGACCGGTCGCCATATGGGCCCATGCCCACGTGGGCGACCGGTACGCCGATTCCGGGGTCCAAGCGCTACTGGTGGATCCCGGGCTCGGCGGAGTGGTACACGTTCGCCGGGCCGGAAGGTCCGCCAGGAGTCGCTGGTCCTCCCGGACCGCAGGGGACCGCCGGCGTCGCGGGTGTTCAGGGTCCGGTGGGTCCCGCCGGATTCGCTGGCGCTTCCGGACCGGCCGGGTCGACCGGTCAGTTGCGGGTCAACGTCAACTGAGCGTCGCGGATGTGACGAGCGGCGAGTCGAGGCGCGAGCCGTTTCGACTCGCCGTTCGCCGTATCAACGAAGTCCTGAAGCGCGGCGCAACTCGACGCTTCGTAGCTCGACCTTTACGCTCGTTCCATAGATCATGTCGAGCGCGAGGGTTTCGGGGCGCCGATCGGGACCGAACGTGATCCGTGCGGGCTCGTCGGGCTTCGCCCACGACGAGAACCGGCTCAGATCGAAGAGCGCGGTTGGCTTGCCCGATTTCGGATCCGACGTGAGCTTGAGCGTCAGCGGCGCGAGCTCGGCGCGGTACACCCCACGGACGTCGTCGGGGCCCTCATTCTCGGGTTTCTTGCGCCGGACGATCTGTGTCTGGTACGTCCCGTCCGCCTGCGGCGTCCATCGATCATCGGCGTAGTTCAGCATCGCGCTCACGGCGTCGTCGACGTGCACACCGGGCGGAACGCTGACGACGTCATCCGCCACGCGTAGCCGGCGCAGGAAAAACGTCTCGCCGCGATAGTGGTAGGCGACCGTCCGCCGCGCCCAGTCGTACGTGATGTCGGAGCGTGTCGGACGTCCGCGGACGGTGAAGGTCGAGTGCGCCTCGAGCGGCGTCCACCGGCGCTGCTGCAAGACGCCCCGCGACTCGATGCGTACGGTCATGCCGACCCCATCGCCGCCCAGCGTCACGGCGTAGGTGCCGGCCGCGCGATCGATCGATTCGTCGAGTGTGCCGTCCAGATGCAGGTTGACGACGCCGTAGAGCAGCCCGGCGTCGACGATGAAGGGCGCATGCCGCGAGGTCGCGTCCGGCCACGCGCGCGTTGCGCGTAACCCGAACGGCGCCACCAACGAAGTGACGAGCATCTTCAGAAACCGCCGTCGGCCGCCGTCGAGGTTGCGCATCGTCCGTCTCGGGCCCTCGTGCGGATGATACGCGTCCGCACGAGAGCGTGCGAAACCAGACGAGCTGGAGGGACAGGAGACCGGCGGCGGTCTCCTGCCGCCGACGTCACGCGGGGCGGATCGCGGCCTTCACCTTCGCCAGCGTCGCAGGGTCGATGCTCGCAACGCCGTGATCGCGCTTGGCATGCTCGGCCGCCTGCTTCAGGATCTCCTCCTCGGTCTCACCGCGCGCCTCGATCGAGCACCCCGGAAACAGCTCACCGCATCGCAGAACCTTGCCCATGATGGCCTCCTCATTCATTCGGGACTGGCCACGGCGAGGACCTGGTCGCGGGTGAGCTCCATCGCATGAGCCTCACGCGCGTGCGTCTGCGCCTGTTCCACCAGCGCCGCTTCGTCGCGCGCCCGTACCACGGTTCCGCACGGACACCGGATGACCTTCGTCACGCCGTCTCCTTTCGCCGCCCGCGTCGGGTGGCCGTCCCGTCACATGCGATACTGCCTCGCGCACATCGGCGGGAGGTTGCCGACACCTTGGCAAAAGCTTGGAAGTCGCCGCTCCGACTCTACCTGACCGGCCGGGTGACCGCCGAGCTCGGTGGCGAGCGGTTCGACGAGCGCAGCCTGCGCGGTCGCCAGGGGCGCCGCGCGTTCGTCTATCTGGCTCTCGAGCGTGCGCGGCCCGTCGCAATCGACGAGCTCGCCGACGCGGTGTGGGGCACCTCGACGCCGGGCCGGGGCGTGGGAGACCGCGCTGAGCGCGATCGTGAGTCATGTGCGCGCGTGCCTGCGCCAGCTCGACCGCCAGTGTGGCGTGCAGACGGTGAGTGGGTGCTATCAGCTCGTGCTGCCGTCCGAGACCTGGGTCGACGTGGAGGCCGCGCAGCACGCGCTCGAAGAGGCCGAGGCTCACGTGCGCGCCGACCGCACGCGCGACGCCTGGGCCCCGCAAACGTCGCGGCGTCCATCGCAGCGCGCCCGCTGCTGGCGGGGCTCGACGGCGACTGGATCACGCGCGCGCGACACCGGCTGCGCGACACGCACGTGCGCGCGCTCGACTGCCTTGCCGCGGTGGCGCTCGCCACCGGCGAGCATCCGCTGGCCGCGCGGCTCGCGCACGAGATCACGGAGCTCGAGCCGTTTCACGAGACGGGCTGGCAGCGGTTGATGCGCGCCCAAGCCGCCGGCAGCAATCGGGCCGAGGCGTTGCACGTCTACGCGCGTTGCAAGAAACTGCTCGCCGACGAGCTCGGGATCGCGCCGTCGCCGGAGACCGAGGCGCTAGCACGCGCGCTTCGCGGCGCCGACGACGTGCGACAATCCGCGCGAGGGAAAGTACGATGAACCCCCGAGCGCGAGGGAGATCACGATGAGCATCCGACCGCACCTCACTTTCAGTCACGTCGGGATCTGGGTGACCGATCTCGAGGTCATGCGCCGCTTCTACACCGACGTGCTCGGCTTCGTCGAGACGGATCGCGGGCCGATCGGCGACACCGAGCTGGTGTTCCTCTCGCAGGCGACGAGTGATCATCATCAGCTTGTGCTCGCCCGCGGTCGCCCGCACGACGCCGGCTTCACCACGGTGAACCAGATCTCCTACAAGCTCGACTCGCTCGAGACGCTGCAGGCCGTCCATGGCGACGTCGCGTCGAAGTCGGTCAAAGACCTCGTGCAGATCTCGCATGGTAATGCGTGGTCGATCTACTTCAAGGATCCCGAGGGCAACCGCATCGAGCTGTTCGTCGACACGCCGTGGTACACGCCGCAGCCCGTTCGCGAGCCGCTCGATCTCACGAAGCCCGCCGACCAGATCCGGCGCGAGACCGAGGCGTACTGCCGGAGCCGCCCGCGCTTCGCGAGTCGCGATGACTGGCAGCGGACGCTCGGCGCCGAGATTGCCGCCTCGCGCGCCGCGTCTCCTGCAGCTCCTCGATGAGCTCCTCGCGATCAGGCGGCTGCCAGTCCTCGAGGAGCATGGCCTTGAGCTGCATGCCGTTGGTCGCCGGATAGTCGCGGCGGTTGTTGTTCATCGCCAGATGCACGCGCTCGGCGCGGCCATTGAGCGTTCCGGCCGTGCGGGCGATCTCCTCGAGCTCGCGCTCGCTGTAGAGGTAGTCGTACTTCTCCGCGACGCTCGGGCGCTTGCCCTGCACCTGCGCGAGGAAGCCTTGAAAGTTCCGGCCGTGTAGTCGGAACACCGCATCGGCGGTGGTCAGCGCCGGCAGCGACGGGACGGTGGCGCGGCTGCGCGGCCCGTCGATCGAGACGTAGGTGAGGCCGTGGTCGCGGAGGAATGCCAGCGTCTCGTCGGTGTGGGCGCCGAACCACGAGCGATGACGGAACTCGACGGCCACGACCGTGTCGGGCAGCTCGCGCGGTAGGCGGCGGAGAGCGGCGAGCGCGCCATCCGAGCGCGTGACCCACGGCGCCAGCTGGAACAGCACGTAGCCCAGTTTGCCGGCTGCCCGCAGCGGCTGCAGGCTCGCACGCAGCTCGGCGAACGCCCACGCGCGCGCCTCCTCACCGAACTCCGCGTTGGCGATGCGTCCGCGGTCGCGGCGCCGCACGGACGCGGGGAGCAGACGCGTGAGCGCGTCGGGCACGCGCGCGACGTCGACGTCGTGGCCGGTGAGCAGGCCGTACGCCTTGATGTCGAACACGAACCCGCGCGGCGTGCGCTCGACCCACGCGGACGTGGTCTCGCTCGACGCGATGGCGTAGAAGGTGCTGTTGACCTCGACGGCGTCGAAGAAGTGCGCATACCACCACAGCCGCTCTTCCGCCGTCATGGTGCGGTACGGATAGAAGTGCCCTTCCTCGAGCATGGACTTGTCGGTCCACGCCGAGAGCCCGATGCGGTAGTCGGTGCGCGCCCGCCGGGGCGGCTCGTACAGGACGATCGGCGGCTTCAGGCCAGCAGCTTCCACTCGCAGCGCGGCGTGACGACGCCGACGTGGTTCGGCCAGACGTCGGCCACCAGTCGGTCCTGGACGACGTCGAGCTCGAGAAGCGGATACACCTCCTGCACGTGCTGCCGCCCCGCGATGCCGACGATGAGTCCGAGGCGATAGCGGCCGGGGATCAGCAGCTCTGCCGGGATGGTGCACGACAGCCGGAACGGCCCCGGCTCGCGCGGGACGGCGGCGAACCACCGCTGCTCGACGTTGTGCGTGCGGAACAGGCGCGCGTCGTCCGCGCCGTGCACGTCGAGCGCGACGAAGTACTCCTCGTCGTCGCGCGGCGCACGCCGCACCTCGCCGTCGAGCGTGACGAGCACCGCGCTCGACCGCGCCACCACGTCGGTCGCCTCGGATCCCGCACCCAGCGTGCGGGCGCTCGTGACCGCCACGGGCGCGCTCGACACATCCGGCACGGTGAGCACGCGCGTACCACGCGGCGTGTCGGCGGTCAGCGTCGCGAGATAGCGGCCGACGACCTCGTGCACGGGGCCGGCGTCGACGAGGCGCCCGTCGGCCAGCCGCAGCGCGCGCTGCGAGAGCGTGGTCACCGCGTTCATGTCGTGACTCACGAACACGACGGTGCGCCCGTCGCGCGCAACGCTGCCGATCTTGCCCAGGCACTTGCGCTGAAACGCCGCATCACCGACGGCGAGCACCTCGTCGAGGATGAGAATCTCGGGGTCGACGTGAGCGGCGATCGCGAACGCGAGCCGGACGTACATGCCGCTCGAGTAGCGCTTGACGGGCACGTCGATGAACCGGTCGATCTCTGCAAACGCGACGATCTCGTCGAACCGGCGCGCGATCTCGGTGCGCCGCATGCCCAGGATCGCCGCGTTCAGATAGACGTTTTCGCGCCCGCTGAGCTCGGGGTGAAACCCGGTGCCGACCTCCAGCAAGCTGCCGATGCGGCCATAGATCTCCGCGCGCCCGTGGGTGGGCTCGACGATCCGGGACAGGATCTTGAGCAGGGTCGACTTGCCGGCGCCGTTACGGCCGATGAGACTCACAATCTCGCCGCGTCGCACGTCGAAGCTCACGTCGCGCAGCGCCCAGAAATCCGTGGTGTTCGGCGCCGGTGCGCGGCCCAGCGCGCGACGCGCCCAGAGCGCGAGCTGCTCGCGCAGCATCGTCGCGGGCGGCGGCGCGCCGAGCACGTAGCTCTTGGACAGGCCCTGCACGCGCAACGCGAGGTCACTCATACGACGTCCGCGAACGTCCGCTCGATCGCGCGGAAGAAGAGCGCGCCGCCGAGCAGCGCGAGAGCGACCAGGAGGACACACGCCGGTAGCGACGCCAGGATCGGATCGGACTTTCCGAGCAACGCCGCCCGCATCCCCTCGACCACCTGCGCCGCGGGATTGAGCGCGTACAGCCCGCGCCAGCGCTGGGGCACGAGCGAGAGCGGGTAGGCCACCGGCGACGCGAAGAGCCAGACCTGCAGCAGCAACGGAATCACGTGCTGAACGTCGCGAAACCGGACGTGCAACGCCGAGAGCCACAAGCCCGTCGCCAGCGCGGTAGCCGCCGCGAGGGCCAGCCACGCGGGCACGAGCAGCAGCTGCCACGTCGGCGCAATGCCATACCAGAGGAGCAGCGCGACGGCGGCTACGGCCGAGACGGCGAAGTCCACCGCGGGGCGGACGACGGACGCGAGGGGCAGCACGAGGCGCGGAAACCAGACCTTCGTCAGCAAGGCCTGGTCGGTCACCACGCTCGTGCTGGCGGCCGCCGCCGCCGTCGCGAAGTAGGTCCACGGCACGAGCCCGGTGTACACGAACGCGGCGTACGGATAGCCATCGGACGGCAGGCGCGCGAACATGCCGAAGACGAGGGTGAAGACCAGCATCTGCAGCAGCGGCTGAAACACCGCCCACGCGGCGCCGAACGCCGTCTGCTTGTAGCGAACCTTGATGTCGCGCCAGACGAGGAAGTACAAGAGCTCGCGGAACCGCCAGAGCGCCCGCACGTCCGGCAGCGCGAGGCGGCGCGTCGGCGCGATGACGGTGTACGGCGTCATGCCGCGGTCGCGGCGCTCGGCACCATACGCCGCCGGGCGCGCGCCAACAGCACGTGGACTACGAGCCCGGGCGTGTGGCGAACGATCGTCGCGATATCGGTCGCCGCCGAGTACCAGCGACCTTCGCCCAGGCGCCGGCCCGCGCGCCACGCCAGCGGCCGTCCATAGTAGTCTTCCCACTTCAGGATGCCCTCACGCCAGGCGTGCAGCCGCGCTCTGGTCCTGAGCGCCCACGGCCGCTGCGCGCGCGCGACCCGCAGCGTGTTGCGCAGCATCCGCGCCGGATCCGCCGACATCGCGGCGCTGTGGCGGCGATACTCGACGACGACCGACGAGTGCTCGACGATGCGGAACTCGCGCGCGATCCGGAGATAGACGTCGTAGTCCTCGGCCGCCGTCAGCCCCGTGTCGAACGCGTCGACACGATCGAAGACCCAGCGGCGGTAGATCACCGCCGCCGGGTTCACGATGCAGTTGCCGCGCAGCAGCGTGGCATACGGATCGACACCGAGGGGAACGGTCGGGCTGGGCGGCAGTGGGGCTCCCCAGCGGTCGACGTTGACGTGCCCGCCGTACGCGAACGCGGCGTCGGGCGCCCGGGTGAGCGCGCCGACGCCGGCGGCGAGCGCGCCGGGCAGCAGCCGGTCGTCGGCGTCGAGGAACACGAGGTAGGGCCCCGTGGCGGCCACGAGCCCGGTGTTCCGCGCGGCCGAGAGGCCGGCGTTGCGTTGCCGAACGTACCGAACGCCGGGGAAAGCCGCCGCGACCCGGCCCGTGTCGTCGGTCGAGCCGTCGTCCACGACGATGATCTCGCACGCGACGCCGTGCTGGCGTTGGGCGGAGGCGATCGCGTCGCCGAGAAAATGGCCGTGGTTGTAGCACGGGATGATCACGGACACGATCGGCAGGGCGGTCACGGCGGTGGTGGTCGGCGTCATCGATGGCGTCGCTGTCGTTGGTGTCATCGCTGCCGCAACGGAGCAAGACCAGGGCCACAGATGGCGCGTCACGGCCGCGAACGGCAACTCTTCACACCTTTGTGCATCATACCGTTAGCGCCTCATTCCGCGCGCGCACGGGCAGGGCATGCGCCGCGTCGGCGCGTGCGCCGTGCGCGCGAGTTCAGGCGCTGCAGAAACCTCGCACGTGCGTGCAGGGCGCGCCCGGTATCGTGCGCCGACGACGCACGCGTTTCGTTACGGTGGCGTCACGAATCATCGACATTCCCCCGCGCCGCGATCGCAAGTATCGTGGCCGCGATGATTGGCTGCTTGCGATTCTATGACGCGGCGAGCCGCTGGGGCGTGATCGTCGCCGACGAGGGCGGCCTTTACATGCTTCAGGCAGCGCTGCCGTCGGGTCCACCGCTGCGCGAGGGCGAGCGCCTGCGGTTCGACGCCACGCCCGGGCCGGGTGGTCTGCGCGCGACGGCGGTCCAGCGACTCAGTCCGACGGCGGCGCCGCGGCCGACGCCGTTCACGAAGGGGTCGACACACGGCGAACGCAAGCACGGCTAGTGCGACGGCGGCGACCGCGGGGACGTGCGGCATGATGCGCGACGGTAATCGTGTAGACTGCCCCGCGAACTTCACCGACAGGAGAGGCCATGGCACTGCTGGATGGCAAGGTCGCGATCGTCACCGGAGCGTCCAAGGGGATCGGCCGCGCGATCAGTCTGCGGTTCGGCCAGGAAAAGGCCGCGGTGATCTGCGCCGCGCGCTCGGGCGACCTCGTCCGCGAGACGGCCGATCTCGTGACGAAGGCCGGTGGACGGGCCATCGCGATCACCTGCGACGCCGCGAAGGAAGACGACGTCAAGCGCATGATCGACGCCGGCGTGAAGGCGTTCGGTCCGATCACGACGCTCGTGAACAACGCCGGCGACGGCGGGCCGACGAAGCCGGTGCAGGACTACACGATGGACGACTGGATGTACACGATCCACTCGTGTCTGACGAGCTCGTACGTCTGCACGCGCTTCGCGGTGCCCGAGATGATCCGCGCAGGCGGAGGCGCGATCGTCAACATTTCGTCCGGCGCGGGACGTCGCGGACTGCCGTACCGGATCGGCTACTGCTCGGCGAAGGCCGGGCAGGTGGGCATGGCGTACGGGCTCGCGCTTGAGCTCGGCCCGCAGGGCATCCGCGTCAACGTCGTCGCGCCGGGAGCGGTCGAGGGTGATCGCATCGATCGCGTGATCGCCGGCCAGGCGCAGGTGCGCGGCGTCAGCGAGGAGGCGATGCGCAAGAGCATGCTGGAGCGCTCGCCGCTTCGGCGCATGACGACCGCAGGCGACATCGCGGAGGCCACGGTGTTCCTCGCGAGCGATCTCGCCAAGAACATCTCCGGCCAGGTGCTTGCGGTCAACGCCGGCGAGCCCGCGGGGTAGTTTTCGGAGAGGGCCGTCGAGGCTCCCTCCGAATGTTCACCAGCGGGCGCCGAGGCCGATGACGGCGGTGTGGCTGTCGAGGTCGGTCCGCACCCGCGTCCGGGCCGCCGCGGAATCGCGGATCTCGAACTCGTGCTCGGTGTGCGTGAACCGGTACTCGCCGAAGAGCATGAGATTCCGGACGACGTACACGGCGAGACCGGCACCGTACTTGTAACCCCAGTTGACGTCGGTATCGCCGTCGGCGTTGCGAAACAGGTGCGTGTTGCGCGGCGTGAACGACGTGATGAAGATCGGCGTACCCCCCAACACGTACGGTTGCACGCGGCCACCCGGTGCCGTGTCCGAGCGGAACAGCGGCAGCCGCAAGAACACGTCGAGCGAGATCGCCTGCGACGTCATGTCGTAGGAGCCGAAGCTGATCTTGGTGTTCGTGACGCACGTGCCGGCGAACGGGCAGCCGTCCACGCGGACGTTCTGCGGGCCGATGTTCGGCGAGAAGTTGAAGTAGTCCACGCCGAGGCCGAGGAACGGGACCGTGTCGAAGTAGCGACCGAAGCGGAGACCGTAGGCAAGGCCCTTGTCGAACTCGACGTCGCGGTACTTCGCGTGTCCCGCCTCCGTGCTCACGGCTTTCACATCCTCCTTGTCGGTGAGGGTCACGCCGCTGTAGACGTCGGCGAACCACTCGGCCGAGCACGGCTGCGCGGCCACGACAAGGCACGCGATCGCGACAACGACGAACGCAGTCTTCATCTCGCCTCCTTCGCGCGCCCAGTGTAGCCGAGTCAACGGAATTTCGGCGTGTCTTTCGCGAGAAACGCGCGCACGCCCTCGCGACAGTCGGGTCCGCTGAAGGCCTCGTCGCTCATCGCGAGCGTGCGGGTGACGGCATCGTCTTCCGGCAGGTCGAACGCGAGATCGACGGCGCGCTTGCAGAGCCGCAGCGCATCGCCCGAGCCGCGCGCCAGGGTGGCGGCGAGGGCGCGTGCCGCCGCGAGCGCGCCGCCTGGCGGGACCACGCGGTTGACGAGGCCCCATGCCAGCGCCGTGGTCGCGTCGATCGGCTCGCCGGTGAACATGAGCTCCTTGGCGCGGCCCTCGCCGATCCGGCGAGTGACGCGCAGTGTGCCGCCCGTGCCCGGAATGACGCCGAGCTTCACCTCGGGCAGCGCGAGACGCACGTCGGCGCCGGCGATCAGCAGGTCACAGCAGACGGCCAGCTCGAGGCCACCGCCATACGCGAGCCCGTTCAGCGCGGCGATCGTGGGGCGCGGAAAATCGTCGAGCCGGCTCCACGCCGCATTCTCCGGCCCGAGCTTGCCGGGCACGACCGCGCCCGGTCGCATGAACGTCGGAAATTCCTGAATATCCGAGCCGGCGCAGAACGCGCGCTCGCCGGCACCCGTCACCACGAGCACGCGGACACTCGGATCGGCGGCCAGCCGCTCGAGCGCGGCGTGCAGCCGTCGTGTGAGCTCGAGCGTGACGAGATTCAGCGGCGGATTGTCGAGTGTGAGCACGGCCACCCCGGATTCCACGGTCGTCGCGATCAGGCTCGCTGCGCGCACGCCGCGATCGTATCATCGCGTCCATGGTCGGGATTGCGGTGTTCAGCGCCGCGTCCATGGTCGGGATTGCGGTGCTCAGCACCGCGCGTTAATGCACGGTCGGCGTGTGACGACGCGCGCGCTCTACGATCGCATCGGCCACGGCTATGACGCCTACCGGCGGCCCGACCCGCGCATGGCCGCGGCGATCATGGCAGCGCTCGGCCCCGCGGCCAGTGTCATCAACGTGGGCGCGGGCGCCGGCTCGTACGAGCCGATCGACCGGCCCGTCGTGGCCGTGGAGCCGTCGGCGACGATGCTCGCGCAGCGACCGCCGGGCGCGGCGCCGGCCATCCAGGCCTCTGCGGGCGACCTGCCGTTTCGCGATGCCGCATTCGCGGCGGCGCTCGCCGTGCTGACGGTGCATCACTGGCCCTCGCGGGCGCGCGGCCTCGCCGAGCTCACCCGCGTCGCGCGTGAGCGCGTCGTGATCGTCACGTGGGACCCCGAGGCGCGTTTCGACTTCTGGCTCGTGGACGATTACTTCCCCGAGATCCCCGCCATCGACCGCTCCATCTTTCCGACGCTCGACGAGCTTCGTCGTACGCTCGGCGCGATCGACGTACGCGTGCTGCCGATTCCCCACGACTGCGTCGACGGCTTTCTCGGTGCGTACTGGCGGCGGCCGCACGCCTACCTGGACGCCGGCGTGCGGGGGGCGATCTCGACGTTCGCCAAGGTCGCCGATGCCGAGCCGGCGTTGTCCCGTCTGCGAGCGGACCTGGAGAACGGCGCGTGGGAGCGCCGATACGGCGCCGTGCGCACGCACACGACGCTCGACCTCGGGTATCGCCTCGTGATCGCCGAGCGCGGGTGACGCGGCCGTACCCTGCGCCGCTGAACCGGTGACCGGGCCGTTACACTCGACCGCCGTGGGCGACCCGCCCCGGATCCAGTGGACACGCTTTCGCAGCGCCGGCCCCGACATCGGCACGCCGGATCCCGAGCGCTGGGCGCCGCTCGGTTTTCCTCCGCCGCCCGAAGACCGCCCGTGGATGTTCGGCGTCGTCGTCACGTCGGCCAACGGGGTCGTGGCCTGGCGCCGTCGCGACTCGCACGACGATCCGGTGCGCGCGATTCTCGGCGACGAGACGCGACGCGATCGCGTTGCGGACCGGCGGCTCATGCGGTACTTGCGGACCGTGGGCGACGTCGCCATCGGCGCGCAGACCGTGCGCGAGCAGCCGACGCTGGTCCTGACGCCGCAGGAGCCGCACGACGAGCGCGCCCCGGAGCTCTACGCGTTCCGCATCGCGCGCGGTTTGCCGCACCATCCGCGCAACGTCGTCTATTCCGTCTATGGGCGGCTGCCGCCGCGTCACCCGATCCTGACGACGCCCGGCGTGTCCGCGATCGTCGTGACGACGCCTGCTGGACGCGCCGAGCTGGCGCGACGAGGGATCCGCGACGCCGCGCTCATCGTCGAGCCACTGCTCGAGCCGGGAGGGCTCGCACGCGCGCACGCGCGGCTGCGGACCGAGCACGGCGTGCGGTATCTCGCGTGCGAGGGCGGGCAGACGGTGTTCGCGGCGCTCCACGCGGCGCGCGTGCTCGACGAGGTCTTCGTCACCACGACCGACGTGATCGTCGACCACGCCGCCCACGAGGGTGTGTTGACGGTCTTCGATTTCGCGGCCGAGGGTGCGACGCTGCTGGCCGAGGGCGCGCTCGAGCCAGCGGGCGTCTACGTCTTCAAGCGGTGGCGCTTCACCGACACACGTCACTGAGCACCGACACACGTCACTGAGCACCGACACACGTCACTGAGCACCGACACACGTCACTGAGCACCGACACACGTCACTGAGCACCGACA
>Ga0310810_10001718_pt1 | contig 23160 bp, 16 predicted proteins | sample NCmetagenome_FD_207641 | JGI IMG/M metagenome (GOLD analysis project Ga0310810, IMG submission 207641) | Soil microbial communities from experimental microcosm in Duke University, North Carolina, United States - NC | ecosystem: Engineered > Artificial ecosystem > Soil microcosm > Unclassified ... | reverse complement strand
AGCCCGGAAAGCACCTCGATATCGTTCCCGACGTGTTTACCGGTTTTGACGAGGCGGAGAATTGCTTGTTGCTTGGAAACCACGAACGCAATCTCGAGTTGACCTCGCTGAACCACGGCCGAATTCGGAACCAACAATGAGCGAGCCTGGCCCAAAGGGACCAGCAAACGCGCGAAACGTCCGGACACCAACGAAGGGGCACCCGGGAGGTCCAACTTCACGCGAAAGGTGCGGCTCTGCGGGTCGACCGTGCGCGCGATTTCCTTGACGATGCCTGAAGTTTCTATTGGAGGCGATTCCAGGCGGACAGCCAGCGTTGCGTTTTGCCGGATTTGTGCGGCAATCGCTTCAGGCACGTCGGCTTCGAGCTGCAATGCCGAGGGGTCCTCGAGTTCCACCAGAGGTTTGCCGGGCGCTGCGAGGTCACCAAGATCGGCTAGTTTCCTTGTAACCACCCCGTTGAAAGGCGCCGCGACTTGCACGTACTCCAACATCGCCTGCGCCTCGGCCACTGCCCCTTTTGCGACACGATATTTTGCATCCGCCGCATCGTATTCGGACCGCGTTACCGCCTGTTGCTCGAACAAGGTGGAAAGACGTTTCCAATCCTTATCTGCCTGCTGCAGGCTGGCTTGGGCTTGTTCAAGTCTGGCTTGCACTTCTGGCGCATAAAGCCGCGCAATGAGGTCACCGGCTTTGACCTGTTGGCCTAGTACGACGGGCATTTGGTCAATGCGGCCGCTGACGCGCGCTTCGAGGGTCGCTCTCAATTTGACGCGCACCGTTCCGACCACTTCTTCGAACGAGGTTCGCGGCTTGAGTTGTACCTCCTGCGCGCGAACGTGAGCCGCCGGAGGCGCAGATATGTCCTGGTGGCCCTTTTCCGGTTGGGCACCACAGCCTGAAAAAAGCAATAAGCCTGCGACAGGCGAGTACACGAAGCAGAAGAAGGATTTCATTTTGGTTCAGACTTGGTCAGTGAATCCAGTTGCGGCAAAGCCAGCGCCTTGCGCAGCGCCGCAACGGCGATATTCGCATCCGCTTCAGCCTCGGCACGGCGCACGCGCGCCGCGACCAGAGCCGTTTCGGCGTCGATCAGTTGCGTCGCGAGCGCCAGACCTTGCTCGAAGCGGGCGCGAGTCAGATGGCTGCTCTCCGCCGCCAGTGCGACCATCCGCTCGGTCACCACCAGTCGTTCGTTCGCGGCGCGCAGATCGAGCCGTGCTTGCTCGACCTCCAGGTCTATCGCGAGGCGTATTTTGCGATGTTCCTCGCGGGCCGTTCCCACGTAGGCCGCCGCTTCGCGCACCTTCGCGCGCGTCAACTGTCCATCCCAAATGTCCCATTGCAGAAGAGCGCCGGCGGTGTAGCTGCCTCCGCCATGATCGAATTTCCAGCCATAATCGTAATCCAGGCTGCCAAACGCGCTGACTCGCGGGATGTAACCCGCCCGCGCTCCACGCAACTGCTCTTCGGCTGCAACTTCGCGCTGCTTGGCCGCTCCCAATTCAGCCCGATGCGACATATCAATCGCCCCAGGCACCTCAACACTTGGAGCATGATCGGCGACGCTGAAATCCTCGTCCTCGATGCCAAGCAGATTTCGCAAAGCCCGGTTTGCCAGCGCCTCACTATTGCGGGCCCGCACGAGGTCCTCGCGCGCCTGCGCCAGACGGACTTCCAAATCGAGCGTGTCGCTCCTGAGAAGGCTGCCTGCTTCAAGTCGTTTATGGGCAATGCCAACGTTCGTTTGATATGAATTGGCGGCGGCCTCTGCTGCCCTGACGAACTCGCGCGTCTTGAGAATCGTGTGAAAGGCGCGAACCACTTCGAACCCGAGCGCATTGCGTATAGCTTCACTGTCACGCCGAACGGCTTCTGTATTTGCCTTCGCGGCCTGCTGCGCGGCCTTGTTGCGGCCCCCGGCATAAAGGGGAAGGGTTACCAAACCTCTCGCATTGAGGTCATCGACATCGGGCACGTTGTTAAAGTCCAGGGAGGAGGAGTAGGCCCGTTGGTTCAAGATGCTGCCAAAGACCAGCATCGGATTATCAGTGCGGGTGTAGCTCGATTGGAACTGCACCCTGGGCCAAAATGCAGCATTCGCTTGTTCTAAACCTGCGTGCGCGGCGGCCAAACGCTGCCTCGCCAGGAGCGCGTCAGGATTATTGGTCAACGCCTGTTGCAGCGAACGTTCGAGGGTCCAGGGTTCGGCAGCAGAAGTCGCGCCGGCAAACATGAAGAGCGCGAAAGCTAACAGCAATGAGGTGTAGCCTTTCATGAACGCCAGGGACGAGCACATTCCGACACAGACGAATCGGCTAGATCTAATCGCGTGCTTTGGGGGCCGCGCAACAGGAACTACCCACACCCAACCTTCTGAGCACCATTTCGAGCGGACAGAAATTTGTAAAGGAGGATTGGATCAAATTGAAGCCGACGAAGGCGGTGAACCAGAGCCATAACGGGCTGTGATAGTGGGCCAGCAGCAGGCTGATCAAGATGAAACTGCCGGCGAATCTGCGAATGATCATTTCCATAGGTTTTGAGTCGATTGAATGTCTTTCATTGACAGATAATCATATTCGCATATAGTCATATAGTCAATATTGATTTTTTTCTGTTATGCCGCGAACGCTTACCCGCCATCTCTCCACCGACGCCCTCGCCCTCATCGCCGCGCGCTTCAAAATCCTCGGTGAAATCAACCGGCTGAAACTGCTCAGCGCGTTGGAGGGCGGACCGAAAAACGTCAGTCAGTTAATTGAAGCCACTGGCCTGCAACAGGCGAATGTTTCACGGCACCTGCAGACCTTAACCGACGGCGGGCTGGTAGCCCGCCAGCGGCGCGGCGCCACGGTCGTCTATTCGATAGCCGATCCGAGCATTTTCAACCTCTGTCGACTGGTCTGCGGTGGGATTCAAAAACGGCTGCAGCAGCAGTCAAATGCCTTCGCGGCTTGAGGCTGCTCACCGCGTAACTTTCGCATTGCTTGACCGGGGAATCTCGGATTAGCTCATGGCAACTTCCGAACGGACAAAAGGTATGAATGCGCAACCGAGCAAAAGATTTCCAAAACTGCATAACGCGATGTGGCCGGGGTTGGTCGGCAAAGGGAGCCCCGGCGCCGAACCCTGCATCGACCTGGATACGATGCTGGACCTCACCGCAAAGGCCGAGGTCAACGGGACGCGTTTTGATGGCGTCGATATTTTCCTGTTCGACCCGCACATCAACATCGACATCGATGACGACGGTTTGAAGCGCATCGCTGAAAAGATCCAGTCGCACGGATTTGTGGTCGGCTCGGTGGTGGCACCAATCTGGGGCCCGACCGGCGGTGGCCCGGCGATGGGCGGCGATGAGGATCGGCAACGTTTTGTTGGGCAGGTGCGGAAAGGCTGCCGAATCGCCAAACGGCTGCGGGAGCTCGGGGTGCGCCCTTACGGTGTGGTGCGAATTGATTCAGCGTGCGGTGTCACTGATTGGGCAGCCGACCCGGAGACGAGCCAAACGCGCATCGCGCAGACGTTCAGTGAGGCGTGTGATGTCGCCGAGGATTTTGGCGAGCGCCTGGCTGCCGAAGGCGAGATTTGTTGGGGCGGCATGCACAGCTGGAAAAAGATGCTGGATTTACTGGAAAGAGTGAACCGCCCTCGGACGCTGGGTTTCCAAGCGGATATGGCGCACACGTTGTTGTACGTGATGGGCTATAACGCGCCGGAGGATGCCATTCTGCCGGCGGGTTGGGATTGGTCGGATCCCGGAGCGTTGAACGAAGGCTTAAAAACGCTGACCAACGCGTTGCGTCCGTGGACGATCGATTTTCACGTCGCTCAAAACGACGGCACGGTAAAGGGCTCTGGGACCCATGACAAAACCGGTCATCACTGTCTGCCCACGGACCCTAATGGAAAGCTGAATATCGCACACCACGCCGGCTATTGGCTGCGCGACGAAAGCGGCCAGCCGACTAAAGCGTTTCAACATGTGTGTTGGGATGGCTGCATGTTCCCAAATGCGGTCATGAATGAGCCGGGTACTTGGAACGATATTTTGCGAGCTATGATCGCTGTGCGCGATGCCCATGGCTGGTATGAGGAACAGGAAGCGGACGCCGAGCAGCCCGCTCCACGACCGCAACAGATTACAACCCGGAAGCCAGCTGCGGCGAAACGCTCTAAGCCGTCGAAACGCTCCAAACCGGTGAAGCGCAAGCCGAAGCGCAAAACCGGGGCCGCCAAACAGCGGAAAAAAGCCGTTCGACCCGCCGCGCGGAAAGCCGCGCGTAAATCCAAGCCGTCGCGTCATAAGAGCCCCAGAAAAGCACGACCCACGAAGAAGAAACGTTTCGGAAAGCGAAGAAAGTAACGGATTAAAACTTGCCACAAAAAGGCAAAGGGAACGCCCCGCCCCTGTCATAGTGCTGTGACTCCTGGTGACTTCTCGCGGCCTCTGGGTTCCACTGATTATGGCGCACATTGTTGAAATTCTAATTGCGGCCTCGCCCTCAGCGCCGATGGAATCCCGCGAACAAATTCGCGCAACTCCAGGAAAAGGACTGGAGGGCGATCGCTACTACTCTGGCATTGGCACCTTCTCACCCAATCCGCACAAACCCGAGTACGAAATAACCTTGATCCAAAAAGAACACATTGATGGATTTCGGGCGGCCTCAACCCTGCCCTTCACCTCCAAACATGCGCGACGGAACCTGGTCAGTGAGGGCATCGATCTGAATTCATTGGTGGGGAAGGAGTTCTCGGTGGGGGCTGTTCGGATGCGCGGAATTCGGCTATGCGAACCGTGCAACTACCTGGCAAAAAGCAGTTTCCCGGAGGTGCTCTCAGGGCTCGTGCACAAAGGCGGATTACGTGCACAGATTATTAGTGAGGGCATTGTTCACGTTGGGGATCCGGTTGTCTGCAGTTAGGAATTTGGATAGTGGGGTAAACCTCAGTGGTTTAACAAGCAAAGTATAAAAGCCTTATACTAATGCATAAGGTCGATGGATTGACAAAATCATTGAATATCATGGACTTTTTCGCGGTCTGTTATACCTATTGGATGTAGCATGCAAATCTCAGCTTTGCGCAAAATGATGTCGCAATGGCGAACCCCTGTCGTTTTGTGGGGGTTCTTTCTCGTTGTCACCTTTGTCGAGGGGCTTTGCTTCGGCGCGCCGATTCACGGCTGGCTTAGTTGGCGCGGTCCGGAACAAACCGGCGTTTCGCGCGAAACCGGGCTGCCCTCCAAAGTGTCCGCCCAGGACGCGCTTTGGGTCGCGGATTTTCCCGGACAATCGGCTCCCGTGATCGCGAATGGGAAACTTTATGCGATGGGCTACCTTGGCCAGGGCCCTGACCTGCAGGAAGGTATTGCCTGTTTCGATGCTGAAACGGGGCAGAAAGCATGGCAGCAGCTGTATAATGATTATCTCAGTGACACGATTTATCTGCGCTACGCCACCGCCAGCCCGACGGTCGATGTCGAGACTGGCAATGTTTATATGCAGGGGACGCAAGGCATCCTGAGCGGTTTCACCCCGGACGGGAAGCTGCTCTGGCGCCACTCGCTGATGGAAGAATTCGGGCGGCTGACTTTCCCGAACAGCCGAACGGCCTCGCCCGCCATCGATGGTGACCTCGTCATTACTCGCGGAATTACCGCCAACTGGGGCACACAAGGCCCAGCTGCCGATCGTTTTTATGCGTTCGACAAAAAAACAGGCCAGCTCGTCTGGGCCTCCAGTCCGGGAACGCAGCCCAAGGACAACTCCTTTTCCCACCCGCAATTTGGCTGGTACCACGGCCTGCGCGTTTTCTATGCTGCGATCGGCGATGGCAGCGTCGTCTGCGTCAATGCTCGCACCGGCGATCCGATCTGGCGGGTGACTCTTTTCCGCGCCGGCATCAACGCGACCGTTCTGGTTCATAAGGATAACAAGGTCGTCGCGATCTACGGCACTCCTTACGAGCTAGGCCAGATGGTTGCACTAAAAGTTCCCGATGTGATGCCGACCAACGCCGCCGCGGGCCCCGTAGTGCTCGAACGGAAGGACCTTGAACTGTGGGCGGATGATATTTCCTCATCGACCAGCTCTCCCATTCTGGAGGGGGATACTATTTATATGGTGGCTGAGAAAGGCGACCTTTTTGCAGTCGATGCGAACACTGGCACGATAAAATGGAAGGTCAAACTGGGGATTGAGCAGCGAAATTCCTGTCCGTTATTTGCCGATGGCAAGCTGTACGTTCCAATTCTGGATGACCCCGAAACCAAAGCCACTGGTGAAGGCGAGGCGGGGACCAAAGGTGCATTTTACATCATCAAACCGGGCGCAACGAAACCGGATATCCTGTGTCACGCGGTGCTGGATGGCCGCTGTTTCGGAACACCGGTTGCCTACAACGGGAAACTCTATTTGCAGACCACGCGTCACCTTTATTGCTGGGGGATGAAGGGCAATAATCCGGGCTGCCCGGCTCCCGTCGCGGAAAAGCCCTGGCCCGCTCCAGGTCCGGCGACCCAGCTCCAGATCATCCCTTCCGAGGTCCTGCTGCATCCTGCAGACAAAGCGACATTTCGCGTGCGTTCGCTGGACGAGAAAGGCTTCACGGTTGAAGAGTCGATTCCTGCGGATAAGGTCAAGTGGGCCAGCTACGTCCCTCCCACTGCCCGAGTGCGATCGACTTTGAAGGGCGCTTTCAATGATAGTGGCGAGTTGGTGGCTGGGCCCGACCCGGTGCTTTCGGCCGGCGCATTTGAAGCGACCTCCGGAACGCTTAAAGGTTTCATCCGTGGACGTGTGATGCCGAATCTGCCGATCAAACAGGACTTTGAATCGATGAGCCTCACGGAAACCAATCGCGATGGCGACCTTTTCTCCTACCCTCCCCTGCCCTGGATCGGCGCGAGGTTCAAATTTGATATTCGCGATAAAGAGGGAAACAAGGTGATGGCCAAAACCACCGATAACCGGTTTTTCCAGCGCGCGACTGTGTTCATTGGCACACCTGAGATGCATGGGTACACCATTCAGGCTGATGTGATGAGCGACGGCAACAGGCGCAAGATGTCGGAAGTAGGACTGATCAATCAGCATTACCTGATTGTGCTTAAAGGGAATGACCAAAAGATCGAGATCAATTCCAACCAGGAACGGCTCCGTGTCGCGCAGGATTTTAAATGGTCTCCCAACGTTTGGTATCGGCTTAAAGCCCGTGTGGATCAAAGCGCCGATGGTTCGGCTGTCGTTCGTGCCAAGGCCTGGAAGCGGGACGAGACTGAGCCGGGCGAATGGACTATTGAGGTGCCCCATAAAACCGCGCATCAGGCGGGCTGCCCCGGTCTATTCGGTTTCTCGCCCCAAGACATGCGCGTCTACGTCGACAATATCCAGGTCACCTCCAACTAACGGAGTCGCTCGTTTTCACAATGAAATCTGTCAAATTCTTGCTAAAGCAGCGGTCACTTCAGACCGAGCTACAGTTCGGCCTGACTCGTTCGGTGCTCTCTTCATCCACGCTCGCCTGCCTCTTCGCGGCGAGTTGTCTTTCAACTTTTGCACAGGATTGGCCTCAATGGGGTGGCACGCCGGCGCGCAACATGTACTCGCCGGCCAAAGGGCTTCCCGATCATTTCACCAAAGGCAAGGCCACTGACATTAAGTTCAAGTCCGGGACCGATGAAGTCGACACCTCGAATGTTGAAAATCTCAAGTGGGTCGCCAAGATCGGCTCACAGAGTTATGGCAACGTCACCGTCGCCAATGGTCGCGTCTTCATCGGCACGAACAATGAGCCGCCCCGTGACCCGCGTCATCAGGGTGATCGCAGCATCCTGCTTTGCTTCGATGAAAAAACCGGCGAGCTCCTCTGGCAATTGGTGATTCCGAAGCTCGCCTCGGGAAAGGTGAACGATTGGGAGAGTCTCGGGTTGCTCTCGTCGCCAACGATCGAAGGGGACCGAGTTTATATTGTCAGCAGCCGCTGTGAGACGCTTTGCCTGGATGTGAATGGGATGGCCAATGGCAACGATGGTCCCTTTAAAGACGAAGCCAAGTATGTCGTCAAAGATGTCGTCATCGATAAGGGAAAGCCCACCGAGCACCCTGCCCCGCCGATCGAGCCCGGGCCAAAAGACGCCGACCTTATTTGGCGCTACGACATGATCGATGAACTCGGCGTATTCCCGCATAACGCCTCCGACTGCGCGCCACTCGTCGTCGGCGACTTGGTTTACGTCAATACCTCCAATGGCCAGGACTGGACCCACTCCAACATTCCTTCTCCCAATTCTCCGAGTCTCATCGCGCTAAATAAGAAGACCGGGGAATTGATGGGCGAGGACGACGCGAAAATCGGTCCCCATATTTTTCATGGCCAATGGAGCTCACCCTCGACGGGCAATGTGGATGGGCGCCAGCTGATCTTTTTTGGCGGCGGAAATGGCATCTGCTATGCCTTTGATCCCAAGCCGGTGAAGGAAGGCGATACCTCCTATCTGAAGAAGGTTTGGTGGTTTGACTGCAATCCACCCGAGCGCAAAAAAGTCCGCTATCCGGATGCGGAAGGCCCAAGCGAAATCAACGCCACGCCGGTATTTTGGAAAAATCGGGTGTATACGGCCGTCGGTCAGGATCCGGAGCACGGGGAAGGTGTGGGCATTATAACCTGTATTGATGCCACCAAAACAGGCGACGTGACCCAAAGCGCCAAGATTTGGTCTTATGACAAAATTCACCGAAGCATTTCTACGGTGTCCATCACGCCCGAAGGCCTGCTCTTTGTTGGAGATTTTTCCGGCTACCTCCATTGCTTCGACGCTGAAACCGGCAAGCTCTACTGGACCCATGATCTCAAAGCGCATATCTGGGGCTCCACCATGGTCGCCGACGGCAAGGTTTACATCGGCACCGAGGACGGCGACCTGATGGTGTTTGAGGCCAGCAAAGAAAAGAAGCTGCTGAGCACAACGAATCTCGGAGCACCGGTATATTCGACGCCTGTCGTCGCCGGCGGCACGCTGTTCATTTCCTCCAACACCCATCTCTTTGCCTTCTCAAATCAAGGCAAGATAGATACCAACGTTAAACCCTGATATGAGGTGGCGGTCCCTGCCTTGTAGCGCAGAGTTTCACTCTGCCGTATCGCAGAGTTCCACTCTGCAAGGTGTGATACAAGCGCTGGGTTCTGCCCCCCGTGCCGATTGGAAATCGGCGGTACAGCAGAGTGAAACTCTGCGCTACGAAACTCTGCGCTACGCATCCGCGAGCACCACCTTTTGCGAATGAAACTCAAGGCTTTTCTGCTGACTCTCTTGATCGTGGTCGTCTACCTACTGCACCAGGATTTCTGGAACTGGCAAAAAACCGAACCGCTGGTGTTCGGTTTTCTTCCGGTTGGGCTGGCGTACCACGCCGGCTATTCGATTTTGGCGTCGATACTCATGGCCGTACTAGTGAAAGTCGCGTGGCCGAAACATCTCGAAAACGTCGAATCGAAAGACGCTGAGGCAAACGCGGACCAAACGAGCAGACACGAATGATCCCCGTCATTGTCGTTTCCATTTACCTGGCCATCATTGCCGTGATTGGCAGTGTTGCTTTCCGGCGTTCCAAAGCTAATACGGAGGACTTCTTTCTGGCGAATCGCGCGGTGGGCTCGATGGTGTTTTTCCTGTCGATCTTCGCGACCAATATGACGGCCTTCGCGATCCTGGGCAGTTCCGGCCAGGCGTATCGCCAGGGTATAGGCATTTATGGGCTCATGGCCTCTTCTTCGTGCCTGGTAATCCCGCTTACGATTTTCTTCATCGGAACCCGCCTTTGGGCGATCGGCAAACGCCACGGCCACCAAACCCAGGTCGGCTTCTTCCGTGACCGTTGGGAATGCTCGACGATTGGAACGCTGATCTTCGCCCTGAGCGTTGCGATGCTCGTGCCGTACATGATCATCAGCATCATGGGAGGTGGTCGTGTGCTCAACGACATCAGCGGCGGGCGTGTCGCTTACTGGCTGGGTTGCGCAATCGTCGCGGCGGTGGTCACGGTCAATGTCTTCTTTGGCGGCATGCGCGGCACCGTCTGGGTCAATATTTTCCAGACCATACTATTCCTTGTCTTTGGCACAGTAGCCGTTGCGGTGATCAGCCATGCACTGCCAGCCGGCTTTGGTGATTACATCCAGAAAATTGCAAGCAATCCCAAGACCAGCTATTTGGTGACTCGCCAGCGGATGCCCGAACGTTACTTCTGGAGCTACACCTTTATTCCGCTCTCTTCGATCATGTTCCCACACATGGCCATCATGTGTTTTGCTGCCCGGAAAGTTACCGCATTCAAACGCACCGTTGTCCTGTATCCCCTGGCCATCATGGCAATTTGGCTGCCCTGCATTTTCCTGGGCGTGCTGGGAACGCAACTCGAACCTGGACTCAAAAATCCAGATGGCATTCTCTTGCACCTGCTGACCGATCACGCGCCGGTTTGGCTCGCCGGTATTTTGGGTGCCGGCATTATCTCCGCGGTGATGGGCTCGGATACACACCAGGTGCTTGCCATCAGCACTATGTTCACCAAGGACGTCTTTGCGCATTATGGCGGTAAAGACAAATACGGTGAGCGCGGCAGCGTTGTGTTTGCGCGCGGCTTTATCGTCGCCGTCACCTCGGTTGCTTATATGGTCGCCCTCGTTACACCGGAGAGCATCTTTGAACTGGCGGTCAGGTTCGCCTTTTCCGGATTTGCCGCAATGTCGCCTGTCATGATTGCGGCCCTATTCTGGAAGCGAAGCACGAAGTATGGCGCCCTGGCTTCCACGTTGTGGGTCGCGCTTTGGCTATTCCTGACCTGGTATCTCCAAAAGATTTCGGATGGTATCGCGCCAAAACCGGGTCAACCGCCCACATTGATATTCTCGGCGCTGGGCCACTTGTTCGAGCGCTCGCCCGCTGCGGTTACGGTCTTCGGCTTTTTGCCGGTGGTGCCGATGGTTCTCGGCTCGGCGGTGCTTATGATCGTGCTGTCCCTCCTGACGCCAGCACCGAGCAAGGCGACGATTGCGAAATATTTTTCAACAACGAGCCCAGAGCCGATAACTCCCGCCGCGATCAAACCCGCGCTGGCCCAAGGCAGCTATCCATCCACTGCTTAACCTGGGCGTTTGCCATCCCAATTTAGCCATGACCCTCGATCCCAAAGTTGCTCAGGACCAACTCGAAGCACACTTGCGCGAAATCATCAACTGGCATTTCTCTGCGGAGACAGGATGCCCATTCTGGCTCGATTGGGCCAGGAAGGCCGGCTGGGATCCTCGCCAGGAAATTAAAAGCTTTGGCGATCTGGTTGCTCGCTTTCCTCACTTTCAAGATGAATGGTTGCGGGACCTGCAACCGGATGTCTGGGTTCCAAGTAAGTTCAAAGGCCGGCCCTACAACATTTTTGAGACCGGTGGCACCACCGGCATGCCCAAACAGCGAATTGGTTGGGACGATTACAAAACCGATTATGAGGAATTCTCGACAAAGATTTCCGATGCGCATTTTCCCCGCGGCGACGCCTGGCTAATGGTCGGTCCCACCGGCCCACGCCGTTTGCGACTGGCGATCGAGCACCTGGCGAATTTCCGAGGCAGCCCGTGTTATTTCGTCGATTTGGACCCGCGCTGGGTCAAAAAAGTGATAGCTGAGAAGAAAGCAGATCAAGCGCGCGCCTACATGGATCACGTCGTGGACCAAGCGGTCACCCTACTCAAGCACCGCAAAATCGCCGGGCTTTTCACAACCCCAAAACTGCTCGAAGCAGTTGGAGAAAAAATCAACCTGTACGATGCGGGGATCCGGGGCGTATTTTGCGGCGGCACGACCATGACTCCACAATACGTTCGCTTCATCATCGAGGAGGTGCTGGAGGATAGAATTGGCTTCTATCCAACTTATGGCAACACCCTAATGGGACTCGCCGCCAGCGTGCCCCTAACACCCGAGGATAAGTTCTCGGTGACTTATTTTGCGCCACAACCACGCGCCGTTCTGCGCGTGGTCAATCCTCAGGACACGAGCAAACTTGTCGATTACAATTCTTGGGGACGCGTTGAGCTGACCACCTTAACCAAGGAATTGTTTCTGCCGCGCTTTTTGGAACGGGACGAAGCTTTGCGGCGTCCGCCCCGCGCACCGTATGCATGGGATGGTGTCGGCGACGTCCGGCCGTTTGGGGCCATGGAGAAAACGATAGTTGAAGGAGTGTACTAACGTTGTTTCTTGAAAACTGATCCGAGTTGCACGATGCGGACCAAGACCCAGTTTCAAACGCCCCTCATCCTAACCCTCTCCCGGGGGGAGAGGGAACAGCATGTGTTCGTTTGTTGGAAATTCTCAACGCTCGGTTTCGCCACCAGACTGAGTAGGATTCTCCCTCTCCCTCCGGGAGAGGTCCGGGGTGAGGGGAATTTACTTTCGGATTTCGAGTTTCGGATTTCGGTTTTCGAGGCTTCTCCCGCTTCCACATATTCCCTCTCGTAATCAACTCGCGCATGCTTCCTCATCTTCCAGCGCTGCGTCTTGGTCGAGCCTATTCAAGTCTGGATCAGGTTGACGTCAAAGATTGTCGCACGGGCGAAACCCTCGCCCGGATCAGCCAGGTCAATGCCGGAATCATCCGAAAGGACCTGACCCGCATCACTGAGGCTCGCCATGCATTGAAGCAACTGTCGTGTGAAAAATTGATCCAGATTTGTGAGAAAGCCGCCGAACTTTTCCTGAACGAGACGCTGCCGCTGGCCGACCACGGCCACGCTCAATCGCCGGAGCAATATGCGGAGACACTTTCCTCGACCAGCGGCCTGCCGTTCGTCATGGTGAAACGCAACAGCCAGAAGATTGCCTCGGCGCTGAGCAACATGCGGGTCGTGCTCAATGGCCTGACCCGGGGCCTGGACTTAAGCATTATCGATCGCGGATTCGGTGAGCAGTTTGGAGCCCGAATTAGCTTTTTTCCGGCGGCTGACTGCCTCGGATTAGTGATGCCCAGCAACTCGCCGGGCGTGAATTCCCTTTGGCTGCCCGCGATTCCACTTAAGGTCCCGATTATCGTGAAACCAGGTCGGGAAGAGCCCTGGACAGCCTACCGGATTATCCAAGCCTTCATCGCTGCCGGTTGTCCGGCCGAAGCATTTGGTTTTTATCCAACGGATCATGACGGCGCCGCCGAGATTCTGCGTTCCTGCAAACGCGCCCAGCTTTTTGGCGATAAAAGCACTACCGCTCAATATGCCAATAATCCGGGGATTCAGATTCATGGGCCGGGCTACAGCAAAATCCTGATCGGCGAGGATGAGGTTGAGCGTTGGCGTGACTTTATTGACGTGATCGTGGCGTCTATTTCCGAGAATGGCGGGCGCAGTTGTGTCAATGCTTCCACAATCGTAGTCCCAAAGTACGCCGCCGAGATCGCCGAAGCCTTGGCACAAAGACTTGGCCCGATTGCCCCCGTTTCGGCTGCGGATCCGGCGGCCAAACTCTCGGCGTTCGCCAATCCACGCATGGCCGAAAGCATCGATGCCGCGATAGAGGAAGGACTGCGCTTTCCAGGGGCGAGCGAGACCACGGCCAAATACCGCCAGGGTCCACGCAAGGTAACTTTCGAAGGTGCAACCTACTTGCGACCGACAGTCGTGCTCTGCGATTCATTCGGTCACCCTCTGGCAAACCGCGAGTTTCTCTTCCCTTACGCGAGTGTCGTGCAGGTCCCGCAGGCCGAAATGCTCGCTCAAATCGGCCCGTCTTTGGTAGTCACTGCGATAACGAAGGATTTGGCCTTCCGGGACGCTCTGATCGAGTCACCCTTGATAGACCGCCTGAATCTGGGGCCCATCTCGACCATGCGAGTCTCATGGGATCAGCCGCATGAAGGCAATCTGTTTGAATTCCTTTATCGCCGCCGTGCGATTGATTTGCAATGAGCGCTCCGGCTTCTTTTGATTATCAACCGCGGACCCGGATTGTTTTCGGGGTTAATACTGTCGAACAGGTTGGAGGGCTCGCCAGCGATCTAGGGGCGAGGCAAGTGCTCCTCGTCACCGATCCCGGCATCGTTTCGGCTGGGCATGCTGATCGCGTCACCAGTCTGCTGGAAGCGCAGTCCATTAAAGTCGCCCGGTTCGGCGAAGTGGAAGAAAATCCCGGCACTCGCTGTGTGGAAAAGTGCGTGGCCGTCGCGCGCTCGGCAGGAGTGGATACCATCATCGGCCTGGGCGGCGGAAGCAGTATGGACACCGCCAAAGGCTGCAATTTTATCCTGACCAATGGCGGACAGATGAAAGATTACTGGGGGATCGGCAAGGCGAAGTGTCCGATGCTGCCACTGATCGCGATTCCGACGACCGGTGGCACGGGGAGCGAATGCCAATCGTTTGCCCTCATAACCGACGAAGAAACACATCAGAAAATGGCGTGTGGCGATTCGAAAGCAGCCGCGCGCATCGCGATTCTCGATCCCGCACTGACTCTGTCACAGCCGCCGCGCGTCACCGCCTGCAGCGGTATCGACGTTTTTTCCAGAGAAGCCTTTCGGTTAACCATTACGGGTCTGCCACGGGTCTTGGCTTCGCCTGATGATCTCGAAGCCCGTGGTTGGATGTTGCTGGGCGCGGCCTGGGCGGGCACGGCGATCGAAAACAGCATGCTCGGTGCGGCCCACTCCGCAGCCAATCCCCTGACCGCGCATTTGGGAACTCCACACGGACACGCCGTCGGCTTGATGCTCCCACACGTGGTCCGTTTTAATGCCAAAGAACCTGTCGCCGCGCGCGCGTATTCCGAGATGGCTCATGCCGCTCATCTTACTCAACGCACCGACTCACCGGAGCAAGCCGCCGAACGACTGGCAGCTACTCTGCGAGAGTTGCTGGCTCGCACAGGACTTCCCGTCTCCTTAAAAGCCTCCAATCTAAACCAGCAACAAATTCCTCAGCTCGCCGCAGAAGCCGCGAGCCAATGGACTGCTCAATTTAATCCCAGAAAAGTTACCGCGACAGATTTCGAAGAATTATATGCAGCCGCGCTGAACCACGCGTGAACAGAACGCACCTCATCTATCCTGTGCTTCTGGTCGTGTTCGCTCTTGGCTTATATGCCATCATCGAACAAGGGAAGAAACTGCAGCCTCTGCCAATCGGATCACAAGGTAACGGCTCAGCGGCGCCCCCCACCACCGTGAGCGCTCCCGTAAATCCCACCGGAGAGCCAGGTTCGGCTGTCGGCCCTGCACCTTCCCTGTTTGCCAGCCTTCAAGACAATCTGAAGGATCCACTGCCACGCCTTTTTGTGCAACTGATCCTGATCGTGCTGCTGGCCCGAATCTGTGGCGGCCTCGCCCAACGACTTCATCAGCCTGCGGTTATCGGAGAGATGATTGCCGGCATTCTTCTTGGCCCCTCCTTAATGGGCTGGTTGTGGCCCGGTTTTTTCAATTTTGTCTTTCCGGCCGCCTCGCTGGGAACACTGCGGTTACTGAGTCAAATCGGCGTCTGCCTTTTCATGTTTGTCGTGGGCATGGAATTGGACGTCAACCTGCTGAAACAACAGGCCCGCACGGCTATGTTGGTGAGCCAAGTCAGCATACTTTTCCCATACTTGCTTGGCGCCGGGACAGCCTTGTTTCTGTTCCCTTCAATGGCAGCACCGCACACTACCTTTCTCGCGTTCGCGCTTTTTATGGGTATTTCGATGAGCATCACCGCCTTTCCGGTGCTCGCTCGGATCCTGGAAGAACGCGGTTTGACTAAAACTCCACTAGGTACGACCGCGCTCGCTTGCGCTGCCAGCGATGACGTCACCGCCTGGACGATCCTGGCATTCGTCGTCGCGATCGCGAAGTCGGCCAGTATCGCCGCCTGTGTCTTCAGTATCGGATTGGTGCTGCTCTATGTCCTGTTCATGCTGCTGTGGGTCAAGCCGCGCCTCGCGCGGTGGATCGGAACCGCGCCATTTTCCAATGGGGTGCCGGACACAGGTGTAATGGCCGCCGTGATTGTGTTTATCTTTGCCTCGGCTTTAACCACCGACGTCATTGGCATCCACGCGCTCTTTGGCGCCTTCCTCGCGGGGGTGGTCATCCCCTCACACGGCGAGTTCCGGAACTTCTTGAGAGTTCGGCTGGAGCATTTCAGTTCCGTGTTTTTGCTGCCCGTATTTTTCGCATTCACTGGCTTGCGCACTCAGATTGGTTTGTTGGATGAATACAGCGCCTGGTTGATCTGCCTCGCACTGATTCTTGTTGCCACGATTGGAAAACTGGGAGGGGCGCTGCTCGCGGCGCGAATCACAGGCGTTAATTGGGTGGATTCATTTGCCCTGGGGGCGTTGATGAATACGCGCGGTTTGATCGAGCTGGTTGCGCTTAATATCGGTTACGATCTGGGTATTCTCTCCCCGCGCATTTTCGCGATGCTGATTGTGATGGCGCTAGTGACTACTGGCATGACTGGACCTCTGCTACACCTCGCCGGCCGCCTGCGCACGAGAAAAGCACTCGCGGTCGAGGCCTCCGGCTAATCATCTATCGCCTGCATCACGAGTTGGCGGAACATGCTTTGGGTACTGTCGGTAGTCGTACCCTGGGTTTGTTTCATCAGAATGCCGATAATTTGCTCATGCGGATCTGCAAAATACGAGGTATTGAAATAACCGCCCCAGTCGAACGTGCCGATGGTCCCGTTGCCACCTTTGTCTTGTCCGTTTTTGGTTAACACCTCAAATGCCAGGCTGAAATAGTGATCCGCGTCTTTGCCGCCCATCAAATCCCCTGTCTGATTGGCCAGAATCGTGTCGACCGTTGTCCGGCTCAGGAACCGTTTGCCGCCCAACTCGCCACCATTGAGATACACCTGCAGGAAGGTCGCGTAATCCTTCGCGCTGCCGGAGAGACCTCCACCTCCGGAACAAAATCGCCGGGCACCTTTAATCGGGTAATCCGGGTCGTAAAAACCAGCGGGATAACGGACCCATTTTCCTTCTTTGTTCGTCTGGACTGCAACTAGTCGACCGGCTTTCTCTTCCGGAAGATAAAACCAGGTGTCATTCATGCCGAGCGGATCGAAGAGGCGTTTGCGCAGGAAAACATCAAAGGGCATGCCTGAGAGCACTTCAATAAGATAGCCCAGTACATCCAAGCCTTCGCTGTAGGTAAAATGTTCGCCCGGGTTGTGGTGCAGTGGCAACTTCGCGAGGCGTTTTATGTTTTCTTCAATCGAAACCGGCTCGGTCGTGAACGCATCGATGATTCCGGCCTTGCGGTAAATCAGACGGAATCGCTCATCGCCATCAATCGCACCGTAACCGATCCCCGAGGTATGATTCATTAATTGACGAATCGTAATCTCTGACTTTCCAGGTTCAATCGTGTAATTCGTGGTCGCAAACTCGAAACTTTTGAGCAACTGAGGATTCTTGAACTCCGGAATGTACTTTGAAATGGGGTCATCCAATCGAAACTTTCCCTCTTCCCAGAGCATCATGACCGCGGTCGCAGTAATGGCCTTGGTCTGAGATGCGATGCGAAAAATGTCGTCGCGCTTTAGTTCGCGTTTAGACTCATTATCCGCCATGCCGAAGCTTTTGTAGTAGACGATCTTACCGTGTCGAGCCACCAGAGCGACGACACCGGGTATGTCGGCATCTGCGACCGCCTTTTCGCACATTTTATCAATTCGGGCCAAACGATCGGACGACATGCCGACGCTCTCGGGTGCGGCTTCCGTCAGAGGTGGCGATTGTTTGGGACAAGTTGTTTGGCCTGGCATATGGGGAGCCAAGCCAACCAAACCGATGACCAGAACTGGGATTATCGCGCGAGGTGAGAACATAGGCCGCCAGCTTGATGACTGGAGAAGCACCGATCAAGCAACAACAACTCGCATTATACCCCAAATGCCAACATACGTAATCCGACTGCTCTCGGATTTAGAGTTCCGGGCTTCTCTCGGAATTGGGTTCTTCGGCCTGCGGATCTTGCTCAAATCCGCAGAAGGATCTTCCCCTGCGTATGTCCGCTTTGGCTTAGCTCCTGCGCCTTGCGCGCTTCGCTGAGCGGGAGAACGGCTTCGATAAACACTTTCACCTGGCCCCTCACGACCAGGTCGGCGATCTGCGCAAGTTGATCGCGACGGGCAAGATCACAGCGTAGGAATACTCCGCGCGCGCCACGGGCCGCCGCTAACGCCTCGGACGGCGGTTGTACAATAGAAACCAAAACGCCGCCTCTCTTTAGGGCGTTCCAGGATCGCTGTTGTGTTTCCCCGCCGATTGTATCCAGGACAAGATCGGCGTCTCGCACCACCTCTTCAAAGCGCCTGGTGCGGTAATCCACCACTTCGTCGACCCCTAATTGCCGGATGAAATCAAGATGCCTCCCCGACCCGGTGCCAATGATGTAGGCGCCTTTCCAACGCGCGAACTGCACAGCAAAACTGCCGACACCTCCTGCCGCTGCGTGAATCAGCACCTTTTGTCCACCGCGCAAACCGCCGGCATCGAACAGGGTTTGCCAGGCGGTTAGCCCCGCCACCGGTAACGCGGCCGCCTGAAAATGGTCCAGCTCGGGCGGCTTCTCGGTCACGTGAGTCACTGGTGCCAGGGCGAATTCGGCATAACTTCCGCTCTCATCGGAGGCGGTGCCGAACACAGGTTCCCCCACCCGGAATTCGGTCACACCGGGACCGAGCGCTTCGACCACCCCGGTAAAGTCACTGCCCATGATCGACGGGAGTGGGATTTTGCCTAAATGTCCTTCGCGAATTTTCCAATCGACCGGGTTCACACCTGCAGCATGCACCTGGACCAGTAGTTCGTCTGCGTTAGGTTCGGGCCGTGGCACCTCTTCCAGCCGCAGTACCTCCGGTCCACCGAAAGAATGAATCCTCACGGCTTTTATTGTCGCCGTCGTAGTCGCAATCGCTGACATTATACCCTCCCGCGTTGAAATGATATTTCCTAAAAACCCTAGAGTAACCTAGTCCAGTGGTGGCAAGGATCAAGGCGCGGGAAACAGTTTTGCTATGGTCGCCGTGCAAGCGTTAAGATATTTGAGGATTGAGCCCAGGCGTGCAGGTTGGAAACCTGCGGTACAGCAGAGTGAAACTCTGCGCTACAATGGTCTGCAAGCCGGTGAAAGCGTGAGCATCCCTGAGTGACGCTAGTGCTGGCGGCGAAGCTGCTTTTTGGGCCGACCCGCCGCCTTTTCCTGGACCAGCTTGAAGTCGACTTGCTTCTTAAATGTATCGACTTTAGCAACTTGGACACTGACTTTGTCTCCAAGTTTTATTACGCGGCGGGACCGTCGGCCCACCAACTGCACTCGCGCAGGATCAAACACAAAGAAGTCGTCCTCGACAGACGACAAATGGACCAGTCCACTCATGCCAAGTTCATCAACGTCGACAAAGAAACCAAAATTTCGGACCTCGGTGACGAGGGCTTTATACACTTCGAACTTTCCGGTGCGAAGTTGGTCGTTGAGAAAAGCCAGGAGCTTTACGTTCTTGCTGTCTCGTTCGGCATCATCGGAATTACGCTCCGTTTCTGAGATATGTTCGGCGATTGTTTCAAGGCCATTGCGCGCCTGGGCTGAATTGGCGAACAGCGCCCGATGCACTACCAGATCGGCATAGCGGCGGATCGGAGAGGTGAAATGCGCGTAGTCCTTCTTATTCAGGCCGTAATGACCTAAAGCTTGAACCTCATATCGCGCGCGTTTGAGCGAGCGTAGAAATCCAATTTTCAGCGCCGGACCGATCGGCGAAGTATTTAAGCGTTGCAGCAGGCGTTGGACCTCAGTCCGGCGTGCCAGGTTCCCGCAATGCACCTTGTGGCATAACACCTCCTCGCGGTATTCGCGCAACCTGCGCTCATCGGGGGGCTCGTGCACGCGGTGGATAGCGAGACGCCGCTGGCGTTGCAGCTGCGCCGCAACGGCCTCATTGGCCAGAAGCATGAATTCTTCAATCAACTGATGAGAGGCGTCGCTGGCCACCTTCTCGATCCTCGCGATACGACCCCGATCGTCGAGCAATAGTTTGGTTTCGGGAAAGTCGAGGTCCAACGCACCCATCCTAAACCGCTCGCGGCGCAGTCGTTGCGCCACCTGATGCGCGTCGTGCAGCATACCTTCGATCGAATCAACCGGATTGCGGTGCAGAATGTCCAACACCTGCTTGTAGTTGTACCGCCGCTGGGAACGAATAACGGCAGGATAAAATTCACTTTTGAGCGGCTTTCCCTCCGCATTGAGCAAAAACTCGACGCATTTGGTGAGGCGCTCGACCTGCGGTTTGAGCGAACACAGCTCATTACTCAAGGCCTCGGGAAGCATCGGGATTACGCGGTCCACTAAGTAAGTGGAATTGCCGCGATGTTGGGCTTCCTTATCCAGGCGAGTACCGGGCTGCACATAATGCGAGACATCGGCAATGTGCACCCAGAGCCGCCATTGGTTGCCGACCCGTTGGAGGCAAATGGCGTCGTCAAAATCCTTTGCATCCTCCGGATCAATAGTGATCACGGGGTGCGTACGGCAATCGGTGCGGCCGCGAAATTCCTGTTCGGTTGGCGCTGCGGATCCGCGCTGAGCAATCGAACTGGCTTCAGCCAAAACTTCGCTCGGGAAACGTAACGGCAGGTCGTATTGGCGAATAACCGACAGTAGATCGACTCCCTCGGCATCAGCCGGTCCGAGCACTTCGATAATTTCTCCTTCGGGGTTGGTATGTCGCGATTCCCATTCATGCAACTCGACGACGACTTTGTCGTCAAGCCGAGCGGGGCGCCCAACATCCTTCGGCTCGGGGACATAAATGTCATGGGGAATGCGCGGATCGTCCGGAATAACATAGAGAAATCGAGCGCTGCGACGCAGGGTGCCTACGAGCCGCTTGCGTTTCCGTTCAAGGATTCGGACCACGGCGCCGGTCAATTGATCCTGGTCGCTACGGCGAAGCCCGCGAGGGAGAACCTCCAGCCTCACCAATACCTTGTCGCCGTCTAACGCCGTCGACGTGGCGCTCTCCGGCACTACAATTTCGGGTAAATCTGCCTGGTCCGGGCGAACGAACCCGCGTCCTTTGCGGTTGGTCCGAATAACACCAGAAACGAGATCAGCCTCCCGGGTTTTGATGTAGCGGCCCTTCTTGGTGCGGATGATTTGGCCATCGCGCTCGAGTGATTGCAGGATTCGCTCCAATTCAGTTCGTCGCTGGGGCGGGAGACGCAGCCGGATGAGGAGTTCATCGACCGTAGCTGGCGAATAATCGGCTCGGTTGAATATTTTTAAGAGCCTCTCTCTAAATTGGTCCATCCGGCAAAGCTCTGATGAGGCGAGAGCAGAAGCAAATCAATTCATGCATAGAGTTTTTGCTGTTTGCTCAACTTGTTGTTATCATGGCCGTTCGATATGCCACCTGAGAAAACAGAAGAATCCCCTTGTCCGGAAAACCTGAAGCGCTTTACCAAGCTACTGGCGGCGAACCGTTCGGAAATTGCTATCCGCATTTTTCGGGCCGCGACTGATCTGGGACTGCGGACGGTGGCGATCTATGCTCAAGAAGACCGGTTCAGTATTCACCGATTTAAAGCGGATGAGGCTTATCAGGTTGCGCCCGGAAAAGGACCCGTCGCGGCTTATCTGGATATCCCGAGTATCATCGCCACTGCCAAGGCCTCCGGGGCTGAGGCCATTCACCCAGGCTACGGCTTCCTTAGTGAAAACCCCGAATTCGCCCGAGCTTGCGCTGAGGCCGGGATTGCCTTCGTCGGCCCCCGTCCCGAACTGCTGGAGATGATGGGCGACAAAACCGCTGCCCGGGCCATCGCTCGACGTATTCAGGTGCCTACGCTCCCGGGAACGGAAGAACCTATTTCTGAGCGCGAAGCGGCGTTGAAAATCGCCGGCGAAATCGGCTTTCCGCTCATTATCAAAGCGGCATTTGGCGGAGGTGGGCGAGGCATGCGCGTGGTTCAAAAGCAAACTGACCTGGCGCGCTTGCTGGACGAAGCGCAACTCGAAGCCGGGAGCACATTTGGCAATCCCGCGGTCTTTCTTGAGAAGTACATTCCGCACGCCAAACACATCGAGGTGCAAATTCTGGGGGATCACTATGGCAACGTAATTCATTTGCATGAACGCGATTGCTCTGTGCAACGCCGCCATCAAAAAGTGGTTGAGGTCGCGCCCAGCTTCGGTTTGCCGGAAAAGGTCATCAAGGAGTTATGCGACGCCGCGGTGCGCATTGCGCACAAAATCCGCTATGAGAACGCCGGCACGATCGAGTTCCTTTACGACCTCGATCGTCACGAATGGTTCTTCATCGAGATGAACCCACGCATTCAGGTCGAGCACACTGTAACGGAGGTGATCACGGGACTGGATTTGGTTCGCGCGCAGATTCTAATTACCCAGGGACATCCGTTGCACAGCACCGAAGTCGGCATGCCGACACAGGAACGCATCGCCCGCAACGGCTTCGCCATCCAATGCCGAATCACGACCGAGGACCCGGAGAATAAATTCACGCCCGATTATGGCAGGATCCTGGCCTATCGCTCCACGGGCGGTTTCGGCATCCGTCTGGACGGCGGCATGGGCTACGCCGGAGCCGTCATCACTCCCTTTTACGATTCGTTGCTGGTCAAGGTGATTTCTTCCGCGCATTCCTGGGATCTTGCTCGCCATCGTATGGACCGAGCCCTACGCGAATTTCGAATCCGTGGACTCAAGACCAACATCCCTTTCCTGGAAAACGTCATCAATAACCGGATTTTCGCTGAAGGGCGCGCGACGACGACATTGGTCGACAGCACACCGGAATTATATGCGTTCAACCCAAAGCGCGATCGCGCGACCAAACTGCTGAATTACCTCGGCAATATCATCGTCAATGACAATCCCCACGCGAAAGGTTTCAAACCGGGCAGAATTTTTGAAGCAGCTAAAGTTCCGTCGTTCGATCCACAGGCACGCATCCCGAGGGGCACCCGAGACCTGCTGCTCGAACTAGGGCCCAAAAAGTTCGCCGCCTGGACGAGTAAACAAAAAAGGCTGCTCATCACCGACACGACATTTCGTGACGCCCATCAGTCGCTCATGGCAACGCGCCTGCGCACCT
>Ga0310810_10001717_pt1 | contig 23161 bp, 18 predicted proteins | sample NCmetagenome_FD_207641 | JGI IMG/M metagenome (GOLD analysis project Ga0310810, IMG submission 207641) | Soil microbial communities from experimental microcosm in Duke University, North Carolina, United States - NC | ecosystem: Engineered > Artificial ecosystem > Soil microcosm > Unclassified ... | reverse complement strand
CGGGCCGCGCCGCCGGAGATCAGCTGCCGTCCCAGGGTGAGCGCGAGGTGCCGGTGGAACAGCGCGCCCTGGACGTAGAGGAGGTCGATGTCGCCGGTCGTCCCGTTCCCGGTCCCCACCGGATCGCTGAGGGAGGCCAGCTGTCCCCAGGCCGAGAGCTGGATCCGGAGATCGTCCACCCCGTTCATCTCGATGCCGCGCACCGAGAGGCCCACCAGCTCCGTGCCCCAGAATCCGGTCCGCGTGTCTCCCGCCTGCCAGTCCGGCTGGAGGCGAAGGACGGTCGTCGAGCTGGCCTCCACGACCTGGGCGGATGCAAGCGGAGCCCAGAGCGCCAGGAGCACTCCGAGCGCGCCAGGGCGTCGTGGTGTCAGGGGCCGCCCGCTCATGGACCCTTCTCACGCTGGTAGGGGGGAACGTATGGCGACCGGATGTCGTGAACCGCCGCCACGGAGAGCGTCGCGTCCGGGGAGTGGCACACCGGGCAGCTCTCCACCGGAGGCCCGCTGGGGGGGAAGAGCGTGTTCTGGACCGCGTGCGCCGCCGCGTCGGCACTGTCGTGACAGGTGATGCACGCCCGCGCGGTGGGATTCAGCCAGGCGACGTTCGCGCACTTTCCGGACTGGCACGACTGTCCGTAGCCGCAGGGCGACGAGTCGGAGCAGCTGGCGCCGGTGCCCTGGTGGCAGTTGGTGCAGGAGCGCACGTCGACCGGAGCGAGGATCTCCTGGAAGCCGCTCAGGCTGTTGTTGAAGCCGAGGTAGCTCAGCGTCTTCGCCGGGATGGCCGGCGGCAGCCCGAGGTTGTTGCGCTCGACGTAACCCTCGCGCAGCCGCGCGAAGTGGATGTCGTGCACCAGCTGCTGGTAGTCGATGACGATGCCCGGAGTCGGGTCCACCGTCACCGTGCAGACGCTCGCGTTGCACGCTTCCCACCCGGCGGCGAAGCCCGGGCAGTCGGAGCTGACGGTGCAGGCGATCCCGGTCGACCCGACGCCACGGTCGAACGCATTCTGGGTGTGGCAGGTGCTGCAGGTCTCGCCGTTCTTCCGCTGGCCACCGTGCTGAGCGAGGTGCGGGAAGCCGGACGCGGTCATGCCATGGCAGGAGCCGCACGCGGCCTGGGTCACCACCTGCCTCCCTGCGGCCTTCTGGTTCACGCCGAAGGCGACCGGCACCTGGGCATCGACCGCGTCACGGGTCCCGCTCGTCGTCCGGGCCCAGTAGAACCAGACGGTGTAGTTGCCCGCCGGGTTGGTCTGCGTTCCGGCGGCGGCATTGTTGATCGGCGCGAGTGAGCTCGCCGGCCACGTCCCGGGCGGGACGTAGGTGTACGTCTCGGAGGGCGCGTCGTAGCTCAGCGTCCCCGTCGACTTCATGTTCAGCCCGCCACCTCCGCTCCCGAAGACGCGCTGCGGGTTCGACGTCGGCCCTGCGACCAGGAAGGTTCCGGCCCACGCGCCGTTGGTCTTGAGGTCCGGGACGGAGGCGGGCGTGGCCTGGGCGTCGAAGAGCTGGAAGCGGAGCGTGAGCGTGTCGCCGACCTGGAAGCTGTTGCCCGGCCCGGTGCCGCCGGTCACGGTCACGTTCTTGAAGGCGAAGCCCTCGAGGGTGATCGGCGCGAGGTAGGTCGCGACGGCGTGCCGCGCGTCGATGGGCGAGACTCCGTTGGTCGGCCCGTGGCAGGTGGCGCACTGAGCGTCATCCGGCTGGACCGCGTGGGTCCTGCGCTCGCAGTTCCCGGTGCCGGTGTTGCAGACCGCCCCGGAGCCGAAGCTCGCGCACTGGGAGCTGGCGGTGCAGGCGCTTCCCGAGGGCTTTCCGAAGACGCGCGGAGGCTGGAGCGTCCCGGTGTCGAAGAACACGTTGTCGTGGCAGGTGCCGCAGGCCTGCCGCGAGGCTCGGAGCTGCCAGCGGTCGTCCGCGTGGCAGCTGGCGCAGTCCTTCTCCATCGCCGTGTCGGGGTCGGCCGGGTCGCCGGTGGGCATCGCCGGGAAGCCGACGTCGGTGTACCTCGCCAGCGAGGAGTCAGCGGGGACGCCGTACTCGGGATGGGCGCCGCCGGCGTTCAGCTGGTGCTCGCCGCGGTGGACACCGTGCACCTTCCGGACCGTGGTGTTGGGGCTGTAGCCGTCGTTGTTGTGGCAGAGGTTGCAGGTGCCGATCGGCGCCGAGTCGAGGGCGAAGTCCCCGATGGGCGCGAAGAACCCCGGCTGGATGTGATGCAGGTAGACCTTCCCGTTCGCCGAGGCCTGGTGACACGACAGACACCGGGAGGCGTCGGCAGGGCCGCTCGCGAGCTGGGAGACGGTCGCCGTGCCGATCTGCAGATCCTGGAGCGGAAAGAACTGGTCCTGCTGGTCCTTGCTCTTCACCCAGACCCCGACGGTGTACGTGCCGGGGGTCTCGGTGCTCACCGGGGCCAGCCGGAAGGTGAGCGTGCCGCCGTCCGCGGAGAGATTGTTCTGGGACGGGTCGGCGTAGGACGGGGTGATGAGGCTGACGAAGTGGTGCTGGTTGTCGGCCGCGTCGCGGTAGGTCACCGCGTTGAGCAGCTGGCTGGCGGTGCGGACGTCGAGCGTGCTCCGCGGACCGGCGACGTAGAGGTTGGCGGTGCCGAGATCGGCCGCCGGCAGGAGGATCCCGCAGCGGGCGCCGGTCACCTGGACCGTGACCACCGGCTGCTCCCCGGGGGTGAAGAAGGCCCCGGTGGCCCCGCGTCCCCCGAAGGACCGGGGGGTCCACGGTCGCCCAGACACCCCACCCCGAGGACGACCATTCCCAGCAGTGACCGCCCCAGCCTCGTCACCAGAGGTCCTCCGGCGGCGGGACTGTACCCTGCCTCTCCGGCGCGACGTGCCAGTTCGAGCATGGGCCGAAAGGCCTATGCGCGAGGCCGCAAAAGGTGCGCCGCGCCCGCGTGTCAACCGCACCTGACAGGCCTCCCGGCGCGCGCCAGGCGGGTGCAGACGCGCGTCTCCAGCGACGTTCGTGGCAAGCGGTGGACTGCCTGAACATCCTTGCGACTCGTTCGTCGATCCGCTACGCGTCGCTCAACTCGGAGGATTGCCAATGAAGCACGTCCGTCTCCTGGCCTCGGTGGCAGCGGGTTCCGTTCTCCTCAGCGCCACGGCGCTGGCAGAGGTCGACAAGAAGGCGGAGCGGGCCTGGAAGGCCAAGTGCGCGTCCTGCCACGGTCAGACCGGCAAGGGCGACACCGAGCAGGGCAAGACGCTCAAGGTCGAGGACATGACCGCCGCCGCGTACCAGGGCAAGAAGGACGACGACCTCAAGAAGGCCATCCTCGACGGCGTCAAGATGGACGGGAAGGAAGTCATGCCGGCCTTCAAGGACGGCGGCGTGACCCCCGAGCAGGCCGACGCGCTCGTGAAGTACACCCGCACCTTCAAGAAATAGCCGCCCTCCTCCCCGGGAGCGGATGGCCCGCCCCCCGTGCCGGTGGTGCCGGGCACCTCCGGCACCGCGGTGCGCCGCAACCGATCTGCTCGGCGGCCAGGCGCCAAGAAGCACCGCTGATGCCCCTGGCCGTCCGGCCGGACCGGCATACGACCTTGGGCGGTCTTGGGAGCGGGCCAGCCCTGATCGAGACTTCCGCCGCTGACCTCGAGGGGGTCGTATGGACGCGCGCATCTCGCTGGCCGCAGCCCTGGGCCTCGCCGCCCTCGCCCTGGGCTGCAAGGGCGACTCGGGCCCCGCCGGACCGCCCGGCCCTTCCGGCGACGCCGGCCCTCCGGGCAACGGCGCGACCACGGTCATCCACGTTCCGAGCAACGCCGGCGCACCGACCGATGCGGCATCGGCCGCGTGGGCGGCGCTGAACCCCCAGGTCACCATCCAGGGCGTCACCATCGCCAGCGCGCCGGTGGTCCGGTTCACCGTGACCGCGGGCGGCATCCCCGTCGCGGGCCTCGGCAACACCTCTCGGAGCAGCACCGCGACCGCCTCGAGCCTGACCAACCTCTCCTTCGGAATCGCCAAGCTGGTGCCGGCCGCGAGCGGCGCACCCAGCCGGTGGGTGAGCTACGTGGTGACCACGGTGCCGTCGACCACCACGGCGGCCGCACCCTCTCGCCCGACCACCGACAACACCGGCACCCTGGTGGACAACGGTGACGGGACCTACGCCTACACCTTCTACCGGGACGTCACGCAGATCCAGGCGCAGGTCGCGGGGATGACCGTCTCGCCTCCGAACGACACCGCCGACCTCGGTGACCTCTCCTACGACGCAAGCCTCGCGCACCGGGTGACCATCCAGCTCTCCGGGAACGCTCCGGGCACCGGCACCAACACGCCGAACGGCGTCCAGTCCGTTCCGGGCGTCATCCTGACCAACCCGGTGGACGCCATCTACGACTTCACGCCGGCCACGGGACAGGCGACCCCCTCGGGCCGAGACATCGTCGCGACCGCGAACTGCAACGGATGCCACCGCCAGCTCGGTGGGATTCCCGGTGACGATCCCGAGAGCTCGGCCGCGGGCTTCCACGATGGCAACCGCAACGAGACCCGGTACTGCGTCGTCTGCCACACCGAGCAGCGGAAATACGGACGGACCGAGGCGGTGGCCGATGCGACGCTGACCTTCAGCTCCAGCACCTACCGGTTCTGGAACCGGTCGCTCGCCAACTTTCCGAACCAGATCCACCACATCCACGCCGGTCCGGTGCTGGCGTACAAGAACTACAACTACGCCGGCGTGCTGTTCAACGAGGTGCTGTATCCGCAGGACCTCCGGAACTGCACGAAGTGCCACGATGGCTCGGCGAACGCGCCCAACCCGACGCCCCAGGGCGACAACTGGAAGAGCGTCCCCAGCCGCCTCGCGTGCGGCGGTTGCCACGACGGCATCGACTTCGCGACCGGCAAGGGCGTGACCCTCGCCGATGCCGCGCTCGGCAAGACCGAGACGACGACCTTCGGCGGCCTCGCTCACGGCGGCGGCGCGGAGGCGGACGACTCGCAGTGCGCCGGATGCCACGCCGACGTCGACACGCCCCACCTTCCGGTGACGGCGCCCAACCCCGGGAACGCGCTCGCGGTGACCGGAGGGAACGCCAACACCAACGCGGCGTGGATCGCCTCGAACCCGGCCCGGCTCCCCACCGGAGCCATCGTGGTCAGCTACGACATCCAGAGCGTCTCGGTGAACGCGCAGCAGCAGCCGGTGATGGTGTTCCGGATGCTCCAGAACGGGACTCCGACCAACCTCAACGACTTCGCGACGACGGCGCCGAATCCAAAGACCGGGGACAAGGAGATCTGGAACGACTTCATGGGGTCGCCCAGCGTGTACTTCGTCTTCTCGGTCCCGCAGGACGGAGTCTCGGCGCCTGCCGACTACAACGCGACCGTCAACGGGTACCTCAAGAAGCTCTGGAACGGGACCGCCACCAGCGGCACCGGCGCCGGCACGCTCAGCGCTCCCGACGCGAACGGCTACTACACGGCGACCTTGACCGGGGTGAAGATCCCCGCTTCCGCGGTGACGCTCACCGGCGGCCTCGGCTACTCGTACAACGTCACGAATACCCTGCCGCTCACCCAGACCAACCTCTCCAAGTACCCGGTCACCGATCCCACCGCCTCGGGCCAGACCAACAAGCAGGGCGGCCTCATCGTCGTCGCGCCCAACGCGCAGAAGGTCGCGACCGGGTTCACCGCGCGGCGACCCATCGTGGAGGACGCGCGCTGCAACGCCTGCCACCAGGAGCTGGGCGTCTTCACCGCGGACTCCTTCCACGGCGGGCAGCGCAACGACGGGACGACGTGCTCCTGGTGCCACACGCCGAACCGGACGAGCGGCGGCTGGTCGGCCGACTCGACCTACTTCGTGCATGCGATCCACGCGGCGGCGAAGCGCAGCAAGCCGTTCACCTGGGATGCGGTGAGCCCGACCGAGTCGTTCGCCAACATCGCCTTCCCGGGAGTCCTCAAGGACTGCCAGACCTGCCACCTCCCCGGCACCTACGACTTCAGCGCCGACTCCTCGGCGGCCGCCCTCTCGCAGAAGCAGCTCCGGACGGCGGCCACCGGGGCGTTCATCGGCGCAGTGGGCCAGCAGATCACCACCTACTCGGGGGCCGGCTGCAGCACCACCGCGGCCTCGTCGCCCCAGGACGCGCTGGGCGTCTTCGAGCTGTCGACGTACGTCCCCCTCGGCTCGACCACGGTCTTCCCCGCGACGCCCTCGCCCACCTTCGGCTCGGGGTTCAGCTTCAACGCGGGACTGAACGCGACCGGCACGTCGTGCGGGCCGGACGGGACGGTCATCCCCGCGAATCCGTCCGGTGGAATCCGGGACGCGTCCTCCACGACGCTCGTGCTCTCACCCTTCGCCGCACCGTGCTTCGGCTGCCACGACACCGACGCCGACCGGGCCCACTTCGAGATCAACGGCGGGTCGATCTACGCGGCCCGCAGCCAGGCGCTCGGCTCGACCGAGACCTGCATGATCTGCCACGGCAGCGGCAAGGTCGCGGACATCGCCGTGGTCCACCAGTAGGCGCGGTCGGGCCGCGGACGGACCAGGCCGGTCAGAAGCTCGCGCGGAACCCGAGCGCCACCCGCCCGGAGACGACGTGGCTGCTGCCCGTGGTGTCGGGCGTCGAGCTGGTGGGGTCGGCCAGGAGATCCCACTGCGCGCTGCCCGTGACCCAGACCGTCCACGACGGATCGATGCGCCAGGAGACCCGCAGTCCTGCAACGTGCGCCTGCCCGATGGAGGAGGCGTAGCTCAGGTACTGGTACCAGGGAGCGAGGGTCCACCCACCGAAGCGCTGGGTCAGGCTCGGGCTGATCGACCAGCGCACCGGAGCGAGCGGGAACCCACCACCGAGCGAGTCCCCAGCCGCGACGTTCGCCCGGGCGGTGAAGAAGACCGCGACCGCCGGGTCCTGGTCGTACCCGTAATAGCTGCCGGCCAGCCCGAGGTCGGTGCTCGAGCCGACCGGCTGGAGCAGCGCGAGCGACAGCGAGAGCTGGTTCAGGCTGTCCTCACCTCCCCTGAGGAAGGGACGGAGGACCTCGCACCGCCTCGGGAACAGGGCGCAGTTCAGGAGGAGCTCGCCGCGGTTGCTCGGTTTGCCATCCACGACGATGCCGTCGACGCGCTGCTGCGTCGTCAGGAGCGTCCACCCGACGCTCAGGTCGATGACGGTCCCTCCGAAGACCGTGCCGAGGAACTCGGTGCCCCCGAGCTGCCAGGTGACCCCGCCGAGCACGCCGACACTGGAGGTGGCGTTGAAGAGGAGCACGTCGAAGGGAACCTGGATGCCTCCCGGAGCCTGGAAGGACAGCACCCCGTCGAAGCTCTGGCTCGCCCGCGGCGAGCCGGACACGTCCATGTACACCGTCGCCCGTGGCGAGACGTCCCACTCCAGCCCGCCCACCACCGTGAGGACCTGGGCGCTGCTCGTGGCGAACGCGGCACCCTCGGGCGGCGCCGTCTCGGTGTCGTAGGTGTACGTCCCGCCGAGCTTCAGGCTCCAGTCGTCGGAGAGGTCGAAGCGGAAGGTCAGCTGGTCGGCCACGTGCGGTCCGTGCGGCGACGCAGGGGTGTCCTCGCTGAGCCCGAGCGCCACCTCGTTGCTCACCGAGTGCGCCCGCACGGGTCCGGCGGCGAGCAGCACGAGGAGCAACAGCCGTCGGACGCGCATCACCAGACCCCGCAACGATTGCACGAACCCCCAGGAACCCGGGAAGGGGGCGAAAGTCTCGTCACCGGGTGCCGGGTAGGCTGCTGTCCCCCAGCAGCACAGGAGCAGCGACTGACCTTGCGCAGGCAGGGGCCCTCCGCCATGCTGCAGCGCGCTGAACTTTGGCCGGGAGGGCCCAGGATGCAATTCAAGAAGCTGTTCCAGGTGTTGGTGCTCGGTGGTGCCATGGCGGGAGCGGTGGCCGCTTCGGCCTGCTCGCAGGCGAACGCCGCTGACAAGGCGAAGAAGCCAGCCGCCGACGCCGGAACCACCGATTCGGCCGGAGGCGGAGTCAAGGGCTGGTGACCTCGGCCCGCGCTGCGGCGGCGGAGGCCTGGGCCTTCCGCGCGCGGGTGGAGCAGGAGGCGGCGCTGCGGTTCGATCGGCTGGCGGCCGTGGTCGCCGGCTTCGATCCGGTTTCGCCCGTCCCGGCGATGATGCGCCGGGCGGCGGACGACGAGCGTCGTCACACCGACCTGTGCGCCCGGCTCGCCGCCAGCCTGGGCCAGCCGGTGGTGCTGGACCCGGAGGAGAGCCTTCCCTCCATCGCCCCGCGCTCGCTCGACGAGCGCCAGGCGGCCCTCTACGAGGTGGTCGCCGCGTGCTGCGTCACCGAGACCGAGAGCATGGCGACGCTCACCACGCTCATGGCCGCGGAGCCGGACCCCGAGGTGCGTGAGGTGCTGCACAGCATCTCGAAGGACGAGGTGGTGCACGCCCGCATGGGCTGGGCTCACCTCTCCCGCGAGTCCGCCGCGGTCGACGTCTCGTTCCTGGCGCCCCTCATCCCCGGGATGCTCGCCGGAACGATCGACGAGAGCCTGTTCGCCGCGCCGCCCGCGGACGAGGACCCCGAGGGGCTGCTCCGGCTGGGAGTGCTGCCGCTGGAGAAGAAGCGCGAGGTGTTCCTCGGCACGCTCGAGCAGGTGGTGTTTCCCGGCCTCGAGAAGTTCGGCGTGGATCCGGAGCCCGGACGACGCTGGCTCGCCGGGGCCGCCGCCCCCTAGCCGACGGGAAGGACCGCGCTCGCGGCGTAGGTCGGCGGCTTCCGTGCCTGGCTCGCCTGCTCGTAGGCGTAGGCCAGCGCCAGCAGCCGCGCCTCGCTCCAGGCGCGACCGAAGAAGCTGAGGCCCACCGGCAGCCCGCGGACCTGTCCCATCGGGACCGTCACGTGCGGATAGCCGGACACCGCGGCCGCGGTGCTGCACCCTCCGGAGGAAGAATCGCCGTTCACCCAGTCGATGAGCCACGCCGGCCCCTGGGTCGGCGCCACGAGGGCGTCGAGGCGATGCTTGCTCATCGTGGCGTCGATGCCCTCCTTGCGCGACAGCCGGACGCAGGCATCGCGGGCCTTCCGGTACGCGGCCGTGGTCAGCGGCCCCTTCTTCTCCGCGTCGATGAACAGCTCCTGTCCGAACAGGGGCATCTCGGTGTCGGCGTGGGCCTGGTTCCACTCGATGAGCGCCTTCATCGTCCGTGGACCCGTGCCCCCGAGCTTCGAGAGATAGGCCTCGAGGTCCGCCTTGAACTCGAACAGCAGGACCTCCAGCTCCGGTTCGTCGATCTTCCCGGCGGTGGCGATGTTCGCGGGATCGACCAGCACCGCGCCCTCGGCCTTCAGGACCTCCAGCGCCTTCTCCGCCAGCGCGTCGGTCGCCGGGTGGTAGCCGAAGTACTTCGTCCGGACCACGCCGATGCGGGCCCCCTTCAACGCACCGCGGTCGAGGGCCGCCGAGTACCGGACGTCGAACCGCGCCCCCTTCGCGGCGGACGCGGCGTCGGCCGGGTCTCGTGCGGCGAGCACCTCCAGCAACAGCGCGGCGTCGCGGACCGTGCGGGCCATCGGCCCGGCGGTGTCCTGACTGTGGGAGATGGGCACGATGCCGCTCCGGCTCACCAGGCCGACCGTGGGCTTCACGCCGACCAGCGCCGAGGCCGCCGACGGGGAGACGATCGACCCATCGGTCTCGGTGCCCACCGCGATCGCGCACAGGCTCGCCGAGACCGCGACGCCGGACCCCGAGCTTGACCCCGAGGGGCTCCGGTCCAGCGCATAGGCGTTGCGGCACTGGCCGCCCCGACCGCTCCAGCCGCTCGAGGAATGGGTGGAGCGGAAGTTGGCCCACTCGCTGAGCTGCGTCTTCCCCAGCAGCACCGCGCCGGCCTCGCGCAGCCGACCCACCAGGAACGCGTCCGCCGGCACCGTCGCGTCCATCAGCGCCAGCGATCCGGCGGTGGTGTGCATCCGGTCCCTGGTGGCGATGTTGTCCTTGAGCAGCAGCGGGATCCCGTGAAGCGGTCCGCGCAGCTTCCCCGCCTTGCGCTCACGGTCCATCGCCTCCGCCTGGGCCAGCGCGTCGGGGTTGGTCTCCAGCACCGAGCGCAGCCGGCCATCCCGCTGCCCGATGCGGTCCAGGTACTTCTGGGTGATGGAGCGGCTGGTCTCCGCGCCGCTCGCCATGCGCGCCTGGAGCTCGTCGAGACCGACCTCGTCCAGCGCGCCGGCCTCTGCCGTGCCGGCGTCGGGAGATGGAGCGGCGGCCGAGGCGCGCCGTGCTCCCAGGAACGCGGTCCCCGCCGCCCCGAGCAGCAGCAGCCGCCGCCTCGAGAGCTCCCCGGGAACACCGTCCGGCTTCCGCTGCATGTGGCCTCCTGGCGAGAGCGGGCGAGCCTGTCATCGCCCACCGCGCCAGGCCAGCGCGGCGTTCATCCGTTCACTGCAGCGGACTCGCGGAAGCCACGTGTCGGCGTCAGCGCTTCTCCGGGCACGGGGACCGGAGGTCGAGCGCCGAGGCGGGCACCTCGTAGACGTCCCGGAGCCCGTTCCCCGGCGAGCCGAGGGTCGTCTCCAGCTCGCGGGCACTGAGCGCTCGCGGGCGGGAGGCCGGCCAGTCGCTCCGGTTGCTGGTGAAGAAGAAGGTCTTGCCGTCGGGAGAGAAGCGCGGCCCGAAGTCCCACCCGGTGGAGTTCACCCCCGCGCCGAGCGGCCGGGGATCGCTCCACCGGGCCCCGCAGCGGAAGGTCACGAACAAGTCGTACTCGCCCCGCCCGTCCTTGCGACCCTTGCCGGCGAAGATCAGCGTCTTCCCGTCCGCGGAGATCCACGGCTCGATCTCCTGGTCCGCCGTGTTGACCGGCTCGCCGAGGTTCTCCGGCGGGGCGAAGTGGTCTGCCTGCCACCGCGCCTGCCAGAGGTCGCACTTGCCCTTCCCGCCCGGCCGCTCCGAGCCGAAGAACAGCGTGCCGTCGTCGGTCATCGTCGGGAACCACTCGTCGCCCGGGCTGGACAGCTCGGCGACGTGCCGGGGCGAGCCCCATCCCGAGCCGGTCCGCTCCATCGTCCAGATCTCGGTGTCGGGCCGGGGTGTGTCGCCCTCCACCGGCCGGTTGGAGATGAAGAACAGCCGCCGCCCGTCACGGGTGATGGTCACGTCCCCGTCGTTCCAGCGGCCGCTGAAGGGAGCGACCTCCGCCGGTCCCCACGTCTGGCCCGCCCGACGGGAGACGAGCACCGTCCAGTGCGCGAAGTCCGGCGAGCTCCGGAGGAAGTAGAGCGTCTGCCCATCGGGAGAGAAGCTCACGTGAGCATCGTCGAATCCGGTCGAGACCAGACCGGGCTCGAAGCGTCTGGGGGCGGCCGACTCCGCGGCGAGCGACGGCAGGGCGAGGACGGCGGCGAGACAGGCGAGGACGGGGAACGGGCGCATGAGCCTTCCACTCTTCAAGACGGCTGGTGCCCGCGCCATCACGTTCTGCAGATCGGAGCAACGCCCCGACGAGACCAGCCGTGCCCCGAGGGGCCCGGTTCTTGAAGCGATCCGGGGCATGCTGCTCCCCCTGGCCGTGGCCGCGACGGTTCTTGCCTCCCCCGCCCCGCCGTCTCCGTCGACCCCGCCTCCGAAGGGCGCGGTCTTCCTGGTCATCGACGCGGACGGCTCCGCCGCTGGACTGGCACGGCCCCCGGCGCGGTCCGCCTCCACCCCGCGCCCCGACGCGCTGCTGGGGGGACTGCTGGATCGGTTTGCGGTGGTGAAGCCACACCGCGCCGGTCCGGACGCGGCTCCTGGCCTGCAGCTCTTCGTCCTGGTCGCCCCGCTGAAGGGTCAGGTCGGCGTCCAGGCCGTCGGAAGTTTCTGATCGGAGCGGCCGGCCCGAGCCCTGCTCAGTCGAGGAAGACGACCTCGCCGGAGTCGAGCGCGTACTCGGCGCCCACGACCTCGAGCTTCCCTGCGAGGACGAGCTTCTCCAGGATCTCGGAGCCGTGCCGGAGCTGGTTCACCGAGGCCCGGATGTTGGCCCGGACCGCCTCCTGCCAGAGCCGCGCCCGGTCTCGCGCGAGCTCCGTGTGGAGGAGCCCCTCCAGGGAAGGTCGTACCCGGTCCACGATGGAGCGCAGGCCGGGACTCTGAGCCTGCTCGGGGCGAGACACCGCCTCGAGCGTTGCGTCGATCGCGCCGCAGCGCGTGTGTCCGAGGACGACCACCAGCTGGACCCCGAACCGCTCGACCGCGAACTCGACGCTCCCGATTCCCGAGGGGGCGACGACGTTCCCGGCGATGCGGATGACGAACAGATCGCCCAGACCCTGGTCGAAGACGATCTCCGCGGGCACGCGCGCATCCGAGCACCCGAGGATGACCGCGAAGGGACGCTGGAGATCGGCCACCTCCGCCCGGCGGACCGGCGAGGTCAGCGCATCGGAACGGAGATTGTTGACGAAGCGGGCGTTGCCGTCCTTGAGGCGGCGGAGCGCGGACGCTGGCTCGAGCATGCGGCACCCTGATCCGGACGGTGCGGGGAGGTCAACGACTTCCGCCGGTCCGTGCCGCGCAGCGGACGCGAGAACCGGAGCGCGTCAGGGGCGGCGGGGAGAGTGCGCGGGCGGAGGAGCCGGTGGTGGAGACGTCGAAGCTGGAGGCACGGTACCGGCCAGGCCGGGAGCGCAAGGGCATCGCGCTCTGCCTCTCGGGAGGCGGCTTCCGCGCGGCACTGTTCCACGCCGGGGCCATTCGCCGGCTGAACGAGCTGGGCGTGCTGTCGCGGGTGCGCACCATCTCCTCCGTCTCCGGCGGCTCGGTCGCCAGCGGGCTGCTCGCCACGGTCTGGACGAGGCTCGAGCGCGACGGCGACCGCTTCACCAACCTCGAGACCCTCTTCGAGCAGCCGCTCCGCGCCTTCTGCGGAAGCAACATCCGCAACGGGCCCCTGCTCTGGGGCCGCTTGAATCCAGGCAACTGGCCCCGGCTGCTCTCGTCCGCGTTCAGCGCCACCGATCTCCTGGCGGTCGAGTACCGCCGTCTCCTGGGCTCGGTCCGTCTGAGCGCCCTCCCCGACACCCCGCGCTTCGTCTTCTGCGCAGCCAACCTCCAGACCGGGGTGAGCTTCGAGCTCTCGGCTCGCTCCATCGGCGACTACGTGCTCGGGTACGCCGAGCCCGGGTCTCTCACGCTCGCCGAGGCCGTGGCCGCCTCCTCGTCCTTCCCCTTCGCCTTTCCCCCGCTGGTCCGCACGGTGGACGTCGACGCCTTCAGCGGACGTGACCCGAAGGCGATGGCCACGGGCTTCCGCCCCGGCCCACGGGTGGCGCTCACCGATGGCGGGGTCTACGACAACATGGGCCTCGAGCCGGCGTGGAAGACCCATGCGACGGTGCTGGTCTCCGACGGGGGGACGCCGTTCGAGATCCAGGCGCGAACCCGGTCCTGGCTCGTTCCGCGGCTGCAGCGCTCGTTCCAGGTGGTGGCGAACCAGGCCCTCGCGGTCCGGAAGCGGTGGCTGATCTCCGCGTACCTGCGTGGCGTGTACGGCGGCGCCTACTGGGGACTCGGCACCGACCCCGACGAGTACCGGCCGCCGGGAGGCGCGCGGCCCGCGGGCTACTCCGGCCGCGTGATCGACCGGCTGCGCGTCGTCCGGACCGATCTCGATCGCTTCTCCCCCGCCGAGCAGTCCGTCCTCATGAACCATGGATGGGCACTGGCCGGCGCCGCGCTGGCCCGCTGGGGAGCAGACCTCGCGACGCAGCCCTCACCCGCCGTCCCGCCCGATCCCGCTCTCCTGGACGCCGACGCGGCGCTGGCGGCGCTGGCCGGGAGCAACCGCTTCCGCTTCTTCGGCCACTGAGGGCCGGACGATGCGGGTGGCCACACTTCTGGCCATTCGTCAGATCTTCGTTGCGGCCGCCCGGGGCTCGACGGCTATCGTCGAGGCGAGGGGAGTCGACGTGGATCTCGGGCACGGCCGCAGCGACGGAAGAGGGGTGCATCGGCTGACGACGGCGATCGTCGCGCTCACCCTCCTAGCCCTCCCCGTCCGGGCGGCGGTCGTCGAGGAGGTGCCGGCCACGCCCCCGCGCCGGAGCCTCGGACCCCATCTCTTCCTCCCCAGAGATGGCGTCCCGGATCCGTTCACCGCCAGCTTCATCGCGAGCAGCTCGGGTATCGCCACCGGCAGCGCGACGGGACCCACCTTCGACCTCCAGGGCAAGCCGGTGAACGTCGAGGACTACAAGATCCTCACCTACTCGCAGCTCTTCGCCGGGCAGTGGGGCATCGCCGATTTCTGGGCGCTGAGGCTCCGGATGCTGGGGAGCCTCTACAGCGGCACCAACACTCCCGGGCTCGTCGGCGTCGGGGTGAACGGGCTCGTGCGCGGCAGCGTCGGCACCACCCTGGGGTTCCAGCTCTCGGATCGGCTCCGGCTCGGAGTGGTGGTCGACGTCACCTGGGGACCCTCGGTGGCCGTGAGCATCCTCGACACGATCCGGCAGAGTGTCTCGTCGGGATCCGTCCAGGCGCTGGTGGACAACTCTTACACGACGACGGTCACTCCCACGCTCTCCCTGGCCTGGACACTTGCCCGCGGCTGGGGAGCAGTCTTCAACGCGACCTACGCCAACGGCGTGGTGGAGGTGAACCAGGGGACCGGCGACGCGGACATGGTTCTTGTCCAGGCCGCGGTCGACCTGGATCTCCGCGAGCTGGGCAGCATCCCCCTCGGCATCGGCGTGGACTACAGCGCCGGCTACAGCGTGGGCCGGACCCGCTTCCGGAGGTATGTCGCCGGACTTGGCCTCTTCTATACGGGCCGCCCCGGCCTCACCGCGGGACTGGACCTCGCCTATCGCAGGGCGCCCCTGGGCACGAACGAGATCTTCGTCAGCTCGTTCTCCGGGACGTTCACGCTTCGCTACACGTTCGACTGAGGGTAGGACCAAGGTCTAGCTGGCGGCCGGGGCCCGATGGGCTGCAGTCTGGAGGAACATGAGAGTCTCTCTCGTTGGGTTGGCGTCGTTGGTGCTGGTGGGCTGCGCCGCCACCAAGATCGAGAACACCTGGACTGCGAGCCAGCCGCCGCCGCAGCCGATCCAGAAGTTCGCGGTCTTCGCGGTGACCGGCTCGCCCTCTGGCCGCATCGCCTACGAGGAGACGCTGACCACGCGCCTCAAGGAGGCCGGGCTCCCCGCCGTGCCGGGCTACGACCTGGTCACCTACGACGAGCACCCCTCGAAGGAAGAGGTGATGCGCCGCCTGGAGGAGAAGCAGATCGACGGGGCGCTGGTGAGCCGGGTCGACCGGAAGACCACCAAGACCGAGTCCACCCCGGTCTGGGTCGGCGGAGGCTACGCGGTGGGCTTCTACGACTACTACTACACGCCCGTGGCGATGGGCACTTACACCACGGAGAGCAACGAGTTCGTCGTGGAGACGGTCCTCTACAGCCTGCGCGACAACAAGCCGTACTGGGCGGCCCGCAGCAACACCAGCCGCACTGCCCCGACCAAGTTCGCCAACGACATCGCCAAGCCGGTCGCGGACTCGCTGAAGGAGTCGGGGCTGTTCGCGAAGCCAGCGCCCTAGAAGCGGGCCGAGATGCCCCCGGTGAAGTCGAACTGGGCGAAGGGGATCCCGCCGGAGAGGCCGACGCTCGCCCCGCCCGTCCCGACCCAGAAGCCTCCACCGCTGAAGTACACCGGAACGAGCGCACGAGCCTCGAAGCGCAGGCCCAGGCGGTCGGTGAACCAGTACTTGAACCCCAGGCCCGCTGTGAACGCGAAGCGCACCTGGTCCGAGGTGCTGTAGCTGGTCCCGTCCTGGAAATGGATCGTGTCGGCGTGGAAGATCACCATCCCCGCGGAGATTGCGCCGAAGGGCTCGATCTTCCCCAGCGGACGGCTCACCACGCCTCCGAGCTGGATCCAGTGCTCCCCGAGCGCGACCCGGTCGCTCGAGAGCGCCGGGTTGAAGGCTGCGAAGCGCGCGTGGGTCGGGACGTAGATGTACGCCAGCTCCACGTCGTAGCCGGGCCGGATCGAGTAGGCGAGCGTTCCGCCGAAGTCGATCGAGCCGTCGATGACGACCGTCCCGTTGGGCGTCGAGGCATCGGTGGAGACCTGCCAGCCCGCGAAGCCCCCGATCTCGAACTGTCGCGGCGGCGGAGGTGGCGGCGGGGTGTACGCCGGGGGCCCGTAGCTCGGCTGGCCATAGACGGGCTGCTGGCCGTAGGGATTGGGCGGCGGCGTGGGCGGCCCGTACGGGTTCGGGGGCGGCGCCGGCAGGTAACCCGGGGGAGGCGTCGTCTGCGCCCAGGCAGCTCCGGTGATCAGCAGCGCTCCCAGCAGCACCCGTCGAACCATGGCTTCGCTCCTCCCGGCCCTGGCAGTCCGTATCGCCGATGCGGAGACTGGCAGCCCCGGGAACCGTCGTCACGGGCGGTTGGACCTTGGTCTCATTGATCCACGGGGCGGGGGGCGGGACGACGGCGGGCAGCCCATGGCCCGGCTCCCCATCCTCTCGGCGGCGCTGATCGTCGCGTGCGCCCATCCGCCTGCAGCGCCTGCCAGCTCGGATCAGGGAGAGGAGCGCCGCCTGGCGGTCGCGGACGGGTGGCTGCTCGGGAGCTCGCTCGGCATCGGCCCGTCTCTTCCGGTGGTGTTCCTGCACGGGGTGGGCGGGAACCATCACCTCTTCGACCCCCAGCTGGCGGAGTTCCGGAGCAGCCGGCGGGTGCTGGCCTTCGATCAGCGGGGGTGCGGAGGGAGCGCGGACGCCCCTCGCGGCGACTACGACCTGGACGTCCGGGTCCGGGACCTCTCGATGCTGCTCGACGTCATCCGTCTCGAGAAGGTGGTGCTGGTGGGCCAGGGCACCGGGGTGCAGGTGGTGGCCCGCTACGCGGAGCGCAACGCGGCCCGGGTCCTGGGGCTGGTCCTGGTGAATCCGGTGAGCGGTGATGCCGAGGCCGCCCGGGTGGCCGACCTTCCCGATGGCGAGCTCCGGTCGGCGATCGACCGCTGGCTCGGGACGCTCCTCGAGGACGCGCGACCGGAGACGAAGGAGAAGGTGCTCGCCTCGGTGCAGGTGGCGCGGATCCCGGCCATGCGCGCGATGCTGGGCGACGCCGCCTCGAAGGACCTTCCCGGAAGCCTCGCCGCCTACCCGGGGCCGGTGCTGATCCTCGCCGCTCCGGGCGAGCCCATCCCCGGGCCGCTGCGGCCGGGCATCGAGGTGCGCCGCCTCTCGGGGGGCAGCCACTGGTCGCCGCTCGACACGGCCGACGAGGTCAACGCGGCGCTGCGGGAATTCCTCCGCCCGATCGACGCGGCAGGAACGCGCCGCGGATCAGGCTGAGTCTGGCACAATGACCGTCATGAGGGCCGTCTCCGCCCTGCTCCTGAGCGTCTCGCTGGCCGCCGGCGCCGACCGGAGCACCGGGGTGACGCTGGAGGTCGCGAACCGGAAGATCTTCACCTTTCGGTCCACGGTCGTGGGGAGCCCGCCGGCGGAACGCCTGGAGAGTGCACGCGCCCGGCTCGAGCAGCTCCCCACCAGCGGGCCCGCGGAGAAGGTCGAGACCCATCCGGTGCAGCTCGGGAAGGAACGCGGGACCGCGGTGATGGTCGGGTCGCGGCTGGTCTTCCTCGTGGCGGACGGCGACGTTGACCTCCAGGGGGGAGAGACCACCGAGGGGGTGGCCGGACAGGCAGCGCAGGTGCTGGCCGAGGCGCTCGGCGCCGAGCGGGAGCAGCGGTCAGTGCGTCTCCTCCTCCGCTCCTTGCTCCTCGCCGCGATCGCGACCGCGATCGCGGCCGGCGTGGTCTTTCTCTTCGTCCGTGCACGGCGCGCGGCACACCTGGGCGTGGCGCGACTGGGCCGGCAGGACAGGGTCCGGCTGTGGGGGGTGGACTTCGGTCCGATGCTCCGCTCGACGCTCCGGGCGGTGGCCTTCCTCCTGTTCTGGACGCTGCTGGCCACGGTGGTCGAGGTCTGGCTGACCTACGTCCTCTCGCTCTTCCCGCTGACCCGACCCTGGTCGGACGCGCTGCTGGGGAGCGTCCTCGCCCTGCTCGGCAGCCTGGGGCGCACGCTCCTGGGAGGAATCCCGGATCTCCTGACCGCGATCGTCATCCTCCTCATCGGCCGCGCGTTCGCGGGGTTCGTCTCGACCGTCGTCCAGCGCGTCGAGCAAGGCACCGCCGTCCTTCCCGGCGTCTATCCGGAGACCGCCAGCGCGACGCGCCGGATCCTCGTCGGGGCGGTCTGGCTGGTCACCATCGCCGCCGCCTATCCCTACCTCCCCGGCTCCGGTTCGGAGGCCTTCAAGGCGCTCAGCCTGGTGGTCGGTCTCGGACTCTCGCTCGGATCCACCGGCATCGTCGCCCAGGCGATGAGCGGGCTGGTGGTCATCTACTCCCGGGCGCTCTCCCGGGGCGACTGCGTGCGCATCGGGGAGATCGAGGGCGTGGTGACCGAGGTGCATCTGCTCTCCACGCGGCTGCTCACCGTCCAGGGCGAGGAGGTCACCATCCCCAACACCGTGGTGGTGAACGGCCCGGTGAAGAACTTCGGCCGGGCAACGAAGGGACAGGGTGCCCTGGTCTCGACCCGGGTGAGCGTCGGGTACGACACGCCCTGGCGGAAGGTGCACGGGCTGCTGCTGGAAGCCGCACGGGAGACTCCGGGCATCCGTGGCGAGCCGGCGCCGTACGTCCTCCAGCGCGCCCTGGACGACTTCTACGTCCAGTACGAGCTGTTCGCGGCGGTGGAGAACCCGGTGGACCGACCGGTGGTCGCCTCCGCGCTGCACGGCCGCATCCAGGACGGCTTCAACGGCGCGGGCGTGCAGATCATGTCGCCGCACTACGTCTTCCAGCCGGCGCACCCGTTGCTCGGGGAAGCTCCTCCGGACGACCCTGCCCGAGCCGAGCGCCCATCCCCGGCGGGCGGAAACGGGCGCTGACGGGACTCAGCGGCGGGCGATCCTCATCGCCCTGTCCTGGAGGTCCGGCGCCATCAGGAGCTCGTCGGTGAGGTAGCCGTTCACCTGGATCATCCGCGCAACGCCACCGGTCCAGCCGGTCTGGTGGCTCGCGCCGATGCCGGCGCCGTTGTCCCCGTGGAAGTACTCGTAGAAGAGGACGTTGTCCCGCCAGTGGGGATTCGTCTGGAACGTCTCCGATCCTCCGTAGACCGGCCGTCGTCCCGAGTCATCACGGGTGAAGGTCCGGATCAGGCGCTCCGCGAGCTCGCGGGCCACCCCGAAGAGCGTCATCTCGTTCCCGGACCCGGTGGGGCACTCGATCTTGAAGCGATCCCCGTAGAACGCTGCGAGCCGGACGAGCGCGGTCCAGAGGAGGAAGTTCACCGGCATCCACACCGGCCCCCGCCAGTTGGAGTTGCCGCCGAACATTCCACTGTCCGAGTCCCCGGGCACGTACCCGACCCGGAACTCCTGCGTCCCGTGACGGAACACGTACGGGTGTTCCAGGTGGTGGCGCGACAGGGCTCGGATGCCGTGCGGTCCAAAGAACTCCTTCTCGTCGAGCATCCGTCCGAGGATGCGTCGCAGCTTCTTCTCGTCCACGATGGAGATCATCCGCCGCCCGTTCACTCCCGGCTCGGACGGCAGGTGGATGTTCGCGACCAGCTCGGGATGGCGGGCGAGGAACGTCCTGGCGTTCCGGATGAAGGTGGGGAGCCGTTCCCCGATGTCCTCGTCGAAGACTGCGACCGCCGCCAGCGGGAGCAGGCCGACCATCGAGCGCACCTTCAGCCGCGTCGCCTTCCCGTCCGGCAGGCGCAGCACGTCGTAGAAGAACCCGTCCTCCTCGTCCCACATCTCGTCCTGGTTCTCGCCCATCCGGTCCATCGCCGCCGAGATCCAGAGGGTGTGCTCGAAGAACTTGGTGACGAACTCCTCGTAGGCCGGGTTGTACAGCGCCAGCTCCACGGCGATGCGCAGCATCTGCTGGCTATAGAAGGCCATCCACGCCGTTCCGTCGGCCTGCTCGAGATAGCCCCCGGTGGGAAGCGGCGAGCTCCGGTCGAAGACGCCGATGTTGTCCAGTCCCAGGAAGCCACCCTCGAAGACGTTGCTCCCGTTGCGGTCCTTGCGGTTCACCCACCAGGTGAAGTTCACCAGCAGCTTGGAGAAGGCGTAGGTCAGGAAGTCGATGTCGCCCTTCCCGTGGCGCTCCTTGTCGATGAGGTAGACCTGCATCGTCGCGTAGGCGTGCACCGGCGGGTTCACGTCGCCGAAGTTCCACTCGTACGCCGGCATCTGCCCGTTGGGATGCAGGTAGTCGCTGCGCAGCATCAGATCCAGCTGCGACTTGGCGAAGTCCACGTCCACCATCGCCAGCGGCAGCATGTGGAAGGCCAGGTCCCAGGCTGCGTACCAGGGGTACTCCCACTTGTCGGGCATGGAGATGATGTCGTCGTTGATCATGTGGAACCAGTCGGCGTTCCGCACCCGCTGGCGCAGCCAGGGCGGCGTCTCCGGTCCCACGCGGTGCTCCTTGAGCCAGGTGGACAGGTCGTAGAGGAAGTACTGCTTGCTCCACAGCATTCCTGCCAGCGCCTGGCGCATCACCCGCGCGCGGTCGGCGTCGGCCTTCACCGCGGGCGGGGTGATACCGTCGTAGAAGGTGTCCGCGTCCTTCCGGCGCTGGTCGAGGACGCGGTCGTGGTCGGCAAACGGCGCGGGGGTCACGCCGGGAGCGCTTCGGGTCAGCCGCAGCCGCACGGTCCGCGTCTCGCCGGGGCCGAGGGTGAGCGCGACGTCGGGTGAGGCCTTCGTCCCGCGCCGGGCGGGGTTCACCGCCTCCCGGCGGTTGTGCACCACGCGCTCGCCGATCCCGTCCTTGACGAAGGGCGAGGCGTTGGGCTGTCCCCACAGGCGCTGGGAGTTGCTCTCGTTCTCGGTGAAGAGGAGCTCGGGCTTGCCCTCGCAGTAGAGGAAGTAGTCGGGCAACGACTCCTCGGCGCTCGACGCCGTGTGGTGGGCCGCGACGACGCTCGCCGACGGATGCTCCACCTCCTCCAGCACCGGCTTGCCGCTGCCGTTGCCCCAGGACCAGGTGTTGCGGAACCAGAGCGTGGGGAGCACGTGCAGGGGCGCGGCCTCCGGGCCCCGGTTCGCCACCTCGATGCGGATCAGGAGATCCTCGGGGCCGGCCTTGGCGTACTCGACGAAGACGTCGAAGTACCGGTCCTCGGCGAAGGCTCCGGTGTCCAGCAGCTCGTACTCCAGCTCGTTCTTCCCGCGCGAGGCGTTGGTGCGAATCAGGTCCTCGTAGGGGAAGCGCCGCTGAGGGTACTTGTAGAGGTACTTCATGTACGAGTGCGTCGGCGTGCTGTCGAGGTAGAAGTAGTACTCCTTCACGTCCTCGCCGTGGTTGCCCTCGCCGTTGGTCAGCCCGAAGAGGCGCTCCTTGAGGATGGGATCGCGTCCGTTCCACAGCGCGAGCGCGAAGCACAGCCGCTGCTTGCCGTCTGAGATCCCGGCCAGGCCGTCCTCGCCCCAGCGGTAGGCACGGAAGCGGGCCTGGTCGTGGGTGAAGTAGGCCCAGGCGTTGCCGTCCTCGCTGTAGTCCTCGCGGACCGTTCCCCACTGCCGCTCGCTGAGGTAGGGCCCCCACTGCTTCCAGTCGGCCCGGCCGGAACGGCTCTCCTCGAGCCGCGCCAGCTCCGGGTCCGCGCGCCTGTCGTCGGCCATGGCGTCTCCCGAACCGCTCAGTACTTGGCCGGCACGAACCGGCGGCCCTTCAGCGACGCCCGATCGTCGTAGGCGTTCTTCTTCGACCGGTCGGGCAGCTTCACCTTCTCCCGCGGAACCTTCCCGTAGGGGATCTGCTTCAGGATGTGGTGGAGGACGTTGAGCCGTGCCCGCTTCTTGTCGTCGGAGGGGACGATGTACCAGGGGCACTGGCGGGTGTCGGTCGCGGCGAACATCGCGTCTCGCGCCCGCGAGTACTCGTACCACTTCGTGCGCGAGGGGAGATCGGTCTTGCTCAGCTTCCACTGGCGCAGCGGATCGTCGATCCGGGCCTGGAAGCGCTTCCCCTGCTCCTCGTTGCTCACCTCGAGCCAGTACTTGAGGAGGAGGATTCCGGACTCCAGCAGAGCCTTCTCGAACCCGGGGACGACCTCCAGGAAGCGGTCGCGCTGCTTCGGGGTGCAGAAGCCGAGGACGTACTCGACGCCCGCGCGGTTGTACCAGCTGCGATCGAAGATGACGATCTCCCCCGCCGCTGGCAGCTGCGCGATGTAGCGCTGCACGAACATCTGGGTCTTCTCGCGGTCGGACGGCGCAGGCAGCGCCACCACCCGGAACACGCGCGGGCTGACCCGCTCGGTGATGGCCTTGATGGTGCCGCCCTTCCCCGCTCCGTCCCGGCCCTCGAAGAGGATCACGACCTTGAGGCCCTCGTGCTTGACCCACGCCTGGAGCTTGCAGAGCTCTTCCTGAAGCGCGAGCAGCTCCTTCTGGTACGCCTTTCCCTTGAGCTTCTCCTTGGCCATGGGCCGCATTGAGGCCCAGCGGCGGTCACGAGGCCATACGACCAACGTCCAGGGTGGGACCGTGCCCGGAGCCCTTCAGAAGGCCTCGCCGGCGCCGAAGTAGAAGCCAACGGTCTTGTCGGCCACCGTCAGGTCGAGGGTGATGTTCGTCCGTGACTGCCGGTTCTGCATGATGCGAAGCCCGACGCCCCCGGCGAAGCGCGGATGCTCGAAGAGCGACTCTCCCGCCTCGGTGTACCCGGGGATGCTCACCGCGGGCCGGGTGAAGGTGGACATGTTGGCGAACACCACCCCTCCGAGGAGGCCGTTGTCGGTGATCCGGAAGCGCCATTCCGCCTCGGTGTAGATCTCGGCCGTCCCCCGGAAGCGCCCCTGAACCCAGCCCCGGCCGGTGCGGTTCTTCGCGTCCCAGCCGATGGAGGGCAACGCGAGGTAGGGCAGCGCTCCGCTCACCTGCCCCTGCGCGATCACCCAGAAGGCGAGCACGTTCCGCGGGACCGACGAGGACAGGCCGAGGTAGGTCCGGAACTCGGCGCTGAGGAACGAGCTGTCCTTGCTGCTTCCGAACCAGGTGGGGTTCCACTGGTACGAGAGGCTCGCGTACACGCCCTCGTAGGGATTGATGGTCGAGTCGCGCGTGTCG
>Ga0310810_10001715_pt1 | contig 23175 bp, 16 predicted proteins | sample NCmetagenome_FD_207641 | JGI IMG/M metagenome (GOLD analysis project Ga0310810, IMG submission 207641) | Soil microbial communities from experimental microcosm in Duke University, North Carolina, United States - NC | ecosystem: Engineered > Artificial ecosystem > Soil microcosm > Unclassified ... | reverse complement strand
TTCACGACGAATCTGCGCGACCTCGCCGACTGTGACATCGTGATCGAAGCCGTGGTCGAAGACATCGAAGTGAAGAACGCGATGTGGAAGGAGTTGGACGGCCTGTGCCCGTCGCACACGATCTTCGCTTCGAATACATCGAGCCTGACGATCGCTGCCATGGCCGCCGCCACCACGCGACCGGGACAGATGGTGGGGCTGCACTTCTTCAATCCGGTACCTGTGATGAAGCTCGTCGAGGTGGTGCGGACCGTCACCACCAGCGACGCCACCTTCGATGCCGCGTACGCGTTCGCGCGTCAGTTAGGCAAAGAGCCCATTGCAGCCAAGGACAATTCCGGGTTCGTCGTCAACCTGCTGCTCGTGCCGTATCTCGTGGATGCGATCAACCAGCTCGAGCACGGCATCGCATCGGTCGAGGACATCGACAAGGGCATGATGCTCGGCACCGGCTATCCGATGGGGCCTTTCACTCTGCTCGACTTCGTGGGCCTCGACACCACGTACAAGATCGCGGAGATCATGTTCGACGAATACCGAGAGAAGCGGTACGCGCCGCCGCCGCTGCTCAAGCGCATGGTCCTGGCCGGCATGTACGGTCGAAAGTCCGGCAAGGGCTTCTATGACTACACGGTCGATCCGCCGCGCGTGAACGAGCTCGGCCTCTAGGCCGCCCGGTCGCCTCGCTCGAGACACGCGATGCCGCAGCTCATAAAGGATTTGATATCCCGCGCCGCGTACAGCGAGGGCGCAGGCATTGCGCGCGCTGTGCCGGAGGCAGTCGCCATGCCTCGCACGCCGGACGATGTCGTCGCGCTCGTCCGTTGGGCAGCCGGCACCCGCGCCGCGCTTGTTCCGCGCGGCTCGGGCAGCGGCATGGCCGGCGGCGCCGTAGGAGATGCGATCATTGTCGACCTCAGCCGGCAGCGCGACATCCACACGGTGAACACTACGGCGCGATCGGTTGCCGTTGGGCCGGGTGCGATCCGCGAGACCGTGGACGCCGCTGCCCAACGCACCGGCCTGCGTCTCCCGGTGGACCCGTCGAGCAGCGCGTTCTGCACCATCGGCGGCATGGCCGCGACTAACGCAGCCGGTGCGCACACGCTGCGCTACGGATCGATGCGCCGCTGGGTCCGGGCGCTGGACTGCGTATTCGCCGACGGCCGGCGCGCCGTCGTCCGCCGCGGCGCGCCGCCGCCCAGAGACGTCGCAGCCGTGAACCGCTTTCTCGACGACGTGCAGCCGTCGATCGCAGCACAGTCGCGCGACGTCACGTCCGCTCATGCAGGCGTGCTCAAGGATTCATCCGGCTACGCACTGCACGAATTCGCGCACAGCGGTGAGCTCATCGACCTGCTCGTTGGGAGCGAAGGCACGCTCGCGCTGTTCGTCGGCGTCGAGTTGGCTCTCGCACCGGTGCCGGGCGCCACGTCCAGTCTGCTCGCTTGTTTCACCAATCTCGAGCGCGCTGCAGCCGCGGCCGTCCGCGCGAGAGACGCGGGCGCTTCAGCGTGCGAGCTGCTCGATCGAACATTTCTCGACGTCGTCGCCGAGGGCGGCACGATTCGTTTCGACGACGATGTCGAGGCCGTGCTGCTCGCCGAAGTCGAAGGCGACAGCGCGGAAGCCGCGAACGCGAGCGCGGGATCGCTCCAGCAGTCGTTCGAGGAATCCGGTGCGTCGTCCGTGCGACTGGCGTTCGACAGCGCGACCGAACACGACCTATGGTCGCTGCGCCACGCCGCCAGTCCGATTCTCAACCGTCTCGATCCCGCGCTCAAGTCGATGCAGTTCATCGAAGACGGCGCTGTGCCGCCCGAGCGATTGCCCGAGTACATACGCGGCGTCCGTCACGCGCTCGACGCCGCCGGTATTCGTGGAGTCATTTTCGGTCACGCAGGCGACGCGCACGTGCACGTGAATCCGCTCGTCGATGTGAGACGAGCCGACTGGCGTGCGCGCGTCGAGCGTCTCCTCGACGATGTCGTGACGCTCACCGCATCGCTCGGCGGCACGCTGAGCGGCGAGCACGGCGACGGACGTCTTCGCACGCCGCTACTCTCGCGCGTGTGGCCCGCCTCCCTGCTCGAGCTATTCGCGCAAGTCAAGAACGCGTTCGACCCGGACGGCATCTTGAATCCCGGCGTGAAAGTGCCCGTCGCGGGTCAGGGCGCGCTCGGCGAGATCAAGTACGATCCGTCGCTCACACCGCTTCCTCCGCCGGCGCGCGCCGCGCTCGATGCAGTCGAGCGCGAAAGAGCGTACGCGACCTCGCGCATCGACATGGTTTCGGCGACTCACGTGCCTGACTAAGTTTCCTCCGCTCGCGTTCCCGTCCTCCAGCAACACTCCAGTCGCATCACGATGCCCGTCTACATCCACGAGCCGACCATCACGCTGCTCGCGCGTCCCGCCTTCGCCGAGCCGTCGCACTTGCCCGTGAATTGGATCGGCGAGTCGACGGATGGGGAGCGACTCTCGGAATTCGCCGGACGTCTCTGCTACATGAGTCAGCGCAACCCGGCCAGCCGATCGACGCGCGATTACATCGAGAACATCAAGCGTCAGGGACACGGCAGCGTTCTCGAGCATGCGACGTACTCGCTGCTCCTCGAGGGCGTGAGCCGATCGCTCACGCACGAGCTGGTGCGCCACCGTGCGGGCTTCGCTTACTCCCAGCTCTCGCAACGCTACGTCGACGAGTCGGAGGCAAACTTCGTCGTACCGCCGGCCATCATCGGCGACGAGCGGCTCGAGACCGCATGGCGCGAGCAGATCGAATCCGCGCAGCGGACCTACGTGATGCTGGTCGAGGAGCTCATGAAGCGTTACGCGTGGGTCGCCGACAAAGTCCACCGCCGGAAGATGGCGCGAGAGGGTGCACGCGGCGTCCTTCCAAACTCGACCGAGACCAAAATCGTCGTCACGGCCAACGCGCGCGCCTGGCGCACGATGCTCGAGCTGCGCTCGAGCGAAGGCGCCGAGTTAGAAATCCGTCGCGCCGCGGTGGCCGTGCTACGCGTGCTCTCTGCCGAAGCGCCGGCGCTCTTTTCCGATTTCGAGCTCTACGAAGCCGCCGATCGTCGTGAGGCGGCGCGCGTCGCCTACCACAAGGTGTGAGTCGCGCGCGTCACGATGACGCGCAGATGAAAGAAACGCATTGCGCAAGGATTTCGCGTTTCTTATTTTGCGCGCACACGTGATGCGGTTCTCCGTCGACGTGAGTGGATCGAATGGCGCGGATCGGATTCGCCTACAATCAGAAACCGGACGACGACGAAGCGCGGACAGGCGATGATGAGCCCCGCGCCGATGAAGAGCCTCCCAGTTCATCTCGGATTCTGCAGTCGCGAAACGATTCTACCTCGCGCGTCGCGGGGGCCTTTCAACCGCAGCGCACGTCCAATCGGAGCAGCACCGACGACGAGTTTGCCGAGTGGGACAGCAGCGGGACGGTCAGCGCCGTCGAGCACGCACTCTCTGGCTTAGGCGAAGTCGTACGGCTCGAAGCGAACGCGGACTTCCCCGAGCGGCTCCGAGGTGAGCGGCCGGACATCGTCTTCAACATGGCGGAAGGTCTTCGCGGCGTGAACCGCGAATCGCACGTGCCGGCCATGTGTGAGTTTTTCGGGATTCCGTACTCGGGATCCGACCCGTTCACGCTGTCGTTGTGCCTGGACAAAGCGCGCACGAAAGAATGTCTCGCGTATCACGGCATTCCAAATGCGCCATTCCAGGTGATGCACGACGCAAGCAGTCACTCGGGAGCACTCCGCTTTCCGGTGTTCGTCAAACCGGTGCACGAGGGCTCGTCGAAGGGAATTACCGAACGGAACTATTGCCGCACGCCGAGCGAGATGCGCGAGCAGGTCGCATTTTTGCTCGATCGTTATCGGCAGCCCGTGTTGATCGAGGAATTTTTAACCGGCGCGGAGTTCACCTGCGCTGTGTTGGGCAACGGCGGCGATGCGCACGTGTTGCCGATCGTCGGAATGAACTTTGACGTATTACCAAGCGGATCTCTCCCGGTCTACGGATTTGAAGCGAAGTGGCTGTGGGACCGGCCGGAGCAACCGCTCGAGATTTTTGAATGCCCTGCACGGATTGATGAAGCGTTGCGATGCGCGATCGAACGGGTCGTGCTCGCCGCCTACCGCGTGCTCGGCTGTCGCGATTGGTCGCGGATCGATGTGCGACTCGACGCGGCAGGCGTGCCCAACGTGGTCGAGGTGAACCCGCTTCCCGGGATTCTTCCCGATCCGGCAGACAACTCGTGTTTTCCCAAGGCTGCGCGCGCCGCCGGATTGAGCTATGACGAGCTCATTCAGACATGCGTGCGATATGCCGCGGACCGGCAGGGCGTTTCCCTGCCGAGCAACGCTGCACGTCGACGCCGGACAGGCGTCGCGCGTGCGGCGGCCTCGAGCTGAGGTCGCATGCGAGACCGCGTCGATTGCGGAAGCTGCGCGTCATCCCGGCGCGCCCCATCCGGCGCATCTCGGCGACTGACGCTCATCACGAGTTGGAGGAGCGCATGAAGATAGCCCTGTTATTCGATGGACCATCGGCGCTCGGCAAGTCGGCAGACCTCGCGATCCTCGAGACGCTCGAAGCGATCGAGGCCGTGCTCGTTGCCGACAACCATCAGGTAACGCGATTCCCTGCCCAACCGGACGGACGCTGGGTCGAGCGCATGCGCCGCGGCAAGTTCGACCTCGTGTTCAACATGTGCGAAGGACTCGACGGCGTCGCCGCACTCGAGCCAGCCGTCATCTCGGCGCTCGAGGTGCTCGCGGTGCCATTCACCGGTTGCTCGTCCTGGACCGCGAGTCTTTGCCTGCGCAAGCACGTCGTGAACGCGTTTCTCGAACGCGCGGGCTTGCCCGTTCCGACGTTCGCGGTCGTGCATCGCGGCGCGCCCGTGCCGGCCGTCGGCTTCCCTGCGATTTGCAAACCCACCGCCGAAGATGCGTCAGTCGGCGTCGAGCAACGCTCGGTGGTTCGCACCAATCGCGCGCTCGCCGCACGCGTCGAAGCAATGCACGAAGGCTGGGACGAAGTACTCGTCCAACGCTACATCGACGGACGCGAAGTGAACGTCGGCATCGTCGGCAACACGGTGATGCCGGTCTCGGAAATCCGTTTTGACGGATTGCCGAAGCGCATGTGGCGCATCGTCTCGTATCGATCGAAGTGGGTCGCCGGCAGCGACGAAGACGTCGGCGCCGTGCCGATGTGTCCCGCGGATCTTCCCGAGTCGCTGAGCGATAAGATCAAGGAAGTCGCGCTCGATGCGTGGCGGCTCGTCGGCGGAACCGGCTATGGCCGCGTCGACATGCGGATCGATCAAGAGGGACAGCCGTGGATCCTCGAAGTGAACGCGAATCCCGACATCGCAAGCGATGCTGGACTCGCGCGCATGGCGGCCGCCGCCGGTCTCGACTACGGTGCGCTGATCCGCGCCGTGTGCGACGACGCGATGACGCGCAGCGCCATGAACGTCGATGAACGGTGGGCGTTAGCCCAACGGTTGTCTGGTGTCATACCCGAGGTCAGTGACGCTGCTGCGCTGCAGCTCGTCGCGGTTGGTCAGCGCTGACCCATGGACGTCCCCCGAGGTAGACGGGACTCGATGCGCGCGGCGCGGCGTCACTCGCCAGTCGCGACGTCGGCATCGAGTCCTCTCGCCTCCCGACTCGCTCCTCGGCGCCTTCACCCCGGAATGCGAGTCAACACCCTTCCCTCTGCGCCGTCGCCGTACCGGCTGGCCGTCGCCTTCGCGACGTCCCTAGCCATCCTCCGGTCGCGACGCGTCCTCACTCCCCGAGGTCGATCGAAGGCTCCACGCAACGTGCGCTCGCAGCCCCGGTATTCCATCGACCCTAACGCACCATCACGATCACTACACGCTCGCCATCTTGGCGGGGAGCAGAATTACCATGAGTGAGTGGCAACGCATCCTGAAGGAAGACAGCATCGCCACCCTGGAGCATTTGGCCGATCGATTCGGTCGAGACGTCGTTGATGTAGAGGCGCTCAAGCCCGCGTTCGACAACTTTCAGATGCGCATCACGCCGGCCGCGCTCGAGCAGATCACCGCTGTCGGCGACCCGATGTGGAACCAGTACGTGCCCACGGTTCAGGAGCTGGACATCCACGACGGGATCATCGACTCGCTCGACGAGGACGCCGATTCGCCCGTGCCTAACATCACGCACCGCTATCCGGATCGCGTGTTGTTCCTCGTGAGCCCGGTGTGCGCGTCGTACTGCCGGTTCTGCACTCGCCGCCGCAAAGTGGGCGACCCGGAAAAGATTCCGCTCAATCAGTACGAGTCCGCCTTCGCGTACATTCGCGCGCATCCCGAGATTCGGGACATCGTGATGAGCGGCGGCGATCCCATGATGCTGTCGGACCGGCGGCTCGAGTATCTGCTGCAGAATCTCCGCGCCATTCCGCACGTGGAGATCATCCGCATTGGCAGCCGCGTGACCTCGCACTTGCCCGAGCGCATCACGCCCGAGTTCTGCGAGATGGTGCGAAAGTATCATCCCGTGTACATGAACACCCACTTCAACCACCCGTGCGAGCTGACACCGAAGGTGGTCGAGGCGTTGGGTCGGCTGGCCGACGCCGGCGTTCCGTTAGGCTGCCAGACCGTCCTGCTGCGCGGGGTGAACGACGATGTGGGCGTGATGAAGGAGCTCATGCAGCGCCTGCTCAAGGCGCGGGTGCGGCCCTACTATATCTACATGGCCGACCAGGTGGCGGGCGGCGAACACTTCCGCACCACCGTGCAGAAAGGCCTGGAGATCGTGCGGGCGCTGCGCGGTTGGACGTCGGGGTTGGCCGTGCCGCACTTCGTGATCGACTCCCCGGGCGGCGGCGGTAAGGTGCCGCTCCTCCCCGAATACGTGGAGGAGATCACCGACGACGAAGTCGTGTTTCGGAACTACGAGGGGAAACGGTTCGTCTACAAGCAGCCGCGCATTCCTGTTCCGGCGGCGGGGTGCGGATCGGACATGGACTCGCCGGACATCGTGCCGATCGAGATCGGCAAAGCGCCGCGCCGGAAGCAGACGGCGCGGCGCAGAAAGTCGGTCAACGGCTGACTGCTTGCGTAAGGCGCGGTCTTCCGCGCCTTACGCTTCCACCAACTCTTCGGTCTTGGCGGCCCCGGCGATGATTCGCTGCGCCGCTTCGGCGGGAACCTCTTCGTAGCCACGGAAGCGGCGGGTGAACGTCGCGTACCCGTGCGTCATCGAGTTGAGGTGCGTCGCGTAGAGGTGCATCTCCGCTTGCGGCACCACGGCTTTTACCACTGTGCCTAACCCGTCCCCGGCGGGCTGCGAGCCGAGGATCTGTCCGCGGCGCGACGAGACGTCGCCCATTACGTCACCCAGGAATCCGTCCGGCGTGCGTATCTCCAACTCATCCAGTGGCTCGAGCAGCACCGGCTTGCACTTCGGCGCGACGACCCGAAACGCGAGGATCCCCGCCATCTTGAACGACATTTCGTTCGAGTCGACCGAGTGGTACGACCCGTCGAAGCATTCAACCCTGAAGTCCACCATCGGATAACCGGCGAGCACGCCGCGGGCCGCCGCTTCCTGAATGCCTTTGTCGACCGCCGGAATGAATTTCGATGGAATCGCACCGCCGACGATCTGGTCGTCGAACACATAGCCCTCGCCGCGAGGGAGCGGCATGAGGCGCACCCAGCAATCGCCGAACTGTCCGCGTCCGCCCGTCTGCTTCTTGTGCCGGCCTTGCCCTTCGCCTTTCCCCCTGAGCGTCTCGCGGTAGGCGATGCGCGGCTTCGTGAGCTCAGCGGTGGCGCCGAATTTCCGCTTGAGCTTCGCCATCGACACTTCGAGATGGCGCTCACCGACGCCGGCGACGATCGTCTCGTGCGTCTCGGGATCGTAATGCGTGGTGAAGGTCGGGTCCTCATCGTGCAACCGATGCAGGCCCTGCTGCACTTTTTCTTCGTCGCCGCGCGCGGACGCGTGAACGGCAAAGGTGACTAACGGCTCAGGCAGGCGGATATCCGGCAGACGGATCGGCTGCTCGCGTGTGGAGAGCGTATCGTTCGTGTGCGTGTTCTTGAGCTTGGCCACGCACCCGATGTCACCGGCGTGCAGACGCGGAACCTCCGTCCGGTCCTTGCCCTGCGACACACTCAGGTGACCGAGCTTCTCCGAGATGTTGCGGCTGGCGTTGTACACCTCCTGGCCGTTCGCCACCGCCCCGGAAAAGATGCGGAAGAACGAGACGTCGCCGACGTGCGGCTCGGTCAAGGTCTTGAATACCGAAGCGGTGAAGGGCTGGTCGTCGCGCGCGTGAATCTCGATCGTCCGATCGCCCACAGAACCTGTGAAAGCGTGCAGCTCCTCCATTTCGTACGCCGACGGCATGAGCTCGACGATCTTCGTGAGCAGGGCGCGCGTTCCGTATGTCAGCTCAGCCGACACGCAAAAGAGCGGGAACAGCTCGCCTTTCTTCATTCCTTCTTTCATCGCGGCGATCGCTTCGTCACGGCTGATTTCCGTGCCCTCGAGGTACCGCTCGAGCATGGAGTCGTCGGTGGCCGCGATGGTCTCGATCAAATCCTGGTAGTACTTGTCGAACTGCGCCCGGTGGTCGTCGGGCACGTCCACTTCATCGTACTCGCCCGATTTCGTGCCCTTCTTGTAACTGTGCAGTTTGCGTGAGAACAGGTTGATGATTCCGTGGAACGCCGCGCCTTCGCCGACCGGGATCTCCACCGGGATTACCTTGCTCGTTAGGCGAGTCTTGATCGAGTCGTAGACGCGGTCGAAGCTGGCGTTTTCCTTGTCGAGCAGCGACACGACGAAAAGCACCGGATCTTTTCGCTCGACCGCCTCACGGAACATCTTCTCGGTACCGACCTCGACGCCCGCCGCTGCGCTCACTACCACCACCGCGCCGTCTGCCGCGGCAATCGCGGAGATGGCGTCGCCCTGGAAGTCCAGATATCCTGGCGCGTCGATCAGGTTGATCTTGGCGTCCATCCACTCCGCATACGCGCAGCCGAGGTTGATCGAGTACTTACGCTCGATTTCTTCGGGCGCAAAATCCGTGAGTGCCGTACCATCACGTACCGATCCGTGACGCTTGCTGGATCCCGAAACAAAAGCGAGCGCGTCGACCAGAGTGGTCTTCCCGCTCGCTCCGTGTCCAACGACCGCCACGTTGCGGATCTCCGAGCTGCTGTACTCCCGCATGGTAGGCTCCTCCGCTGTCGGTCCCCTCACCGCGCCGGCCAGGCCGGAAGCGGTCATGGTGATGGCGCGCCGGGCGCGTCCCGGTCACGATCCCCCCTCTTCGCTATGCTAGCCCACGGTCCCGGGGCGTAGCAAGGGAGCCGACAAATTCCTCTAGAGCATGCCAATGCGCGGTGCCCGCCCGAGGAGAGCACGGAGCTCATCGACGGTCGCGTCAACCAAATGAAACGCTGCCGGGCATGCGATGGCGCGCGATGCTTCGCGGGAGTTCCCGATGCACGTGAAGAGAACCGCCTCGCCGCCGTGAGGCGTGAAGGTGCGACCGGCACTCCAGAGCCGGCCCGCGTCATCCTCGAAGAGACGCTCGACCCCGGACGAACGGCGGGCAGGTCGGCGCCCCGATGAACTCGTCATTGGTCCACCTCCATCCCTACCCTGCGTACTCGAGCGAGCGTCGTCAAGAGAACCGGACGCCGAGCGATGCCAATGCGCGGATCGGGTCCGACAAAAACACGACGGGGTCGTCCCAAGGGACGACCCCGCGCCGCACGCGGCGGCCACTACGGTCTGACGGAGAACGGTGCGTTAGTCACCCTCGTACTCGTAGGTTAGTCCATCCGACTCCCGGAAAACATCGAGGAGCTCGTCGATCTTGTTCAGCGCGCCCCGTGCCGGTTCCGTCACCGGTTCCAACGTGATGCTGATCGCGCGCCAGGCTCCTTCCGGCCAGTCCGGCATCGACAGTCCCGCGACGAGACGCTGCAGCGTGGATCCGCATTGGCCCAACACCTGGTGCGCAACGCCCCGCAGCACGTCGAGCGGAATGTTCAAGTCTCGCGTGACGAGTTCGCCGGTCGTCTCGTCGCGCCAGGCTGTGTCTCCCACAGCCCCACGCTCGGGCCACACCCCGAGGTGGCGGAACGCTCCTGGGTCATCGTCCATCGTCCGACGACTTTCCATTGCCGCCGCGATTGCGAGCGCAAGCGATTCGGTGCGCGGGGTGCCGTACAGCGTCACCACATCCCGCTGCCGGTGCTCGGGCGTCATCTGCGCCGGCACCGAATCCACTCTCGCCAACACGGGCGTCGAGTCGGAGCATTCCTCGAGCATTACGAGGAAGTCCATCGTCCCTCCAGTGAGCGTGAGACCCAAAGTGGATGCGCCAACGCACCGATACACTCGAACCTCGACCACTCGATGAGCGCAGTAAAGCAAGAGCGGGGCCGTTCTTCAAACGACCCTCGTCTTACGATCCAACACAGTGTACGTACGAAAGTTCCGAGTAACTCACGCATCCTCGCGTAACGCGCACCGCATGATCTCTGTTTCGATCGAGCGACAGGGTGTTGCGGATCGCGACGGATGCTGCGGAACGCCACGCCCTACGCTGCTCTCGGAACCGCGCTCGATTGTGTGTCGCGCGTCACGTTCTTGCGGGCGGAAGAATTAGTCGGCGCGCATCATCGTTCAAGCCGGCTGCTTGGCTTTGGGTGGCCACGAAGCTATATGTAAGCACTATGACCGAGCATTCGGACGGAATTCCGTCAGTTCTCGTCGTCGAAGACGATCGCGACCTGCTGTCGGTACTACAACGCATCCTCAGCGGCGAAGGATTCACGGTCCGAAGCGCGCAAGATGGCGAAGCCGGATTGCTCGAGGCGCTCGATCATTCGCCGGACCTCGTCATCCTCGACATTGGTCTGCCTCGCAAGAACGGGGTCGAGGTCGCTCGCGAGCTGCGGGCGCGCGGATTCCGCGCACCGATGCTCATGCTCACAGCCCGGACGTCGGTATCCGACAAGGTGAGCGGTTTGGATGCGGGCGCCGACGACTATCTGCCCAAGCCATTCGAGTTCGCGGAGCTCTTGGCTCGCGTGAAAGCACTGCTGCGCCGGTCGAGCCTTACGGCGGAAAGCGCCGTCATGCGTGTGCGCGATCTGTCGCTGGACCCGATTTCACGGCGCGTCGAGCGCGGCGGCAAGGAAATCGAGCTCACCCAGAAAGAGTACGCGCTGCTCGAGTACCTCATGCGCAACATGGGCCGCACCGTGTCGCGGCAGATGATCAGCGAGCACGTGTGGCGCCAACAAGTCGATCCGCTGACCAACGTGGTCGACGTCTACATCAACTACCTGCGCAAGAAGCTCGAAGAAGATCGCGAGCATCCCCTCATCCACACCGTGCGTGGGTCGGGCTACGTCCTGCGTGATGACACCGCCCCTGTGGCGCGGCAGGAGTAGCGACCTCCCGGATCATGGATTGGACGTCGCGGTTCGAAACCGCTTTCACCTTCGAGCAGTACGTCGCGACCGCGCGGAAAAATCAGGATCTGTGGCGGGACATCTATCGCTTGGCCACCATTCCGCCGACCGCGGTCGAGCGCGTCAACGCGGTGCGCTGTCCGCGGCATCTGCTCGTGTTGGTCGAAGACTGGTGTGGCGACGCCGTCAACATCGTTCCGCCCCTCGTGCGCCTGGCCGAGCAGACCGATCGATTGGACGTTAGGCTCGTGGGGCGCGACGCCAATCCGGACATCATGGACGCGCACCTCACCAACGGTTCTCGTTCGATTCCCGTGGTGATGGTCTTGGACGACCAGTTTGTCGAGTGCGGCTGGTGGGGTCCCCGGCCGCACGAGCTCCAGCGTTGGGTGATCGACGTGGGTCTCGCGATGCCGTCCCCTGAGCGCTACCGGCACATTCGCGCCTGGTATGCGCGCGACCACGCTCGCACGACACTCGATGAGATCGTATCGCTCATCGAGCAGTGCGCGACGACATCAGTCGCGTCGTGACGATGCCGCCTCGAGGCTGACGACGATCGACTTCGACGCGGGCTGGTTGCTCTTGTCGGCCACGCTACGGATCGGAACCAGGACGTTGGTCTCGGGAAAGTAGGCCGCCGCGCATCGCAGCGGGATCTGATACGGCACCACCTTGAATCGTGCCGCTCGGCGCGTCTCCGACTCGAAGTGGCTGACGATATCCACCCACTGGTCGCGCACGAAACCCAATCGATCCATGTCGGCCTGATTGAGAAACACCACACGCCGGCCGTTCGAGATCCCGCGGTACCGGTCGTTCTCCGCGTACACCGTGGTGTTGAACTGGTCGTGGCTGCGGATGGTCATGAGCAGCAACTGGTCCGGCGCGAGCTCGTGGTGCGCGATCGGATGGACCGTGAACATGGCGCGGCGCGACGGCGTGTTGAACCTGCCCTGATATGGCGCGTTAGGCAAATAGAAGCCGCCCGGCTGACGCACCCGCACGTTGTACTGTGTGAATCCCGGCACGACGTGCTCGATGTGCTCGCGGATGCGATCATAGTTGTCGGTGAGCGCATCCCAGTCGACCGTGCTGCGGTCGCCTAACGCGGCTTTCGCCATGCGGCCGATGATCGCCGGCTCGCTCAAGAGGAGCTCCGACGCCGGCTCGAGCACGCCCTGCGACATATGGACCACGCCCGTGGTGTCTTCGACCGTTACGAACTGCTCGCCGCCGGGACGAACGTCGATCTCCGTACGGCCGAGGCACGGGAGGATGAGGGCCTGCTCCCCGGTGATCAGGTGGCCGCGGTTGAGCTTCGTCGAGATCTGGACCGTGAGCGCGCAGCGTTGGATCGCTTCCGACGTGTAGTTCGTGTCGGGCGTCGCCGCGAGGAAGTTGCCGCCTAACCCGACGAACACTTTCACCTGGCCGCGGTGCATCGCCTCGATCGCGCACACCGTGTCGTACCCGTGCTTCTCGGGCGGCCGGAATTGAAACTCGTTGGCCAGACACGCGAGATACTCCGGGCTCATCTTCTCCCAGATGCCGACCGTGCGATCACCCTGCACGTTGCTGTGCCCGCGAATCGGCGCGATACCCGCGCCGCGCCGTCCGATGTCGCCACGCAGCAACGCGAGGTTCACGATCGTCTGGACGTTGGCCACGCCGTTCTTGTGCTGTGTGATGCCCATCGCCCAGCAACAGATCAGTCGCTCCGACGTGATCGCGACGTCCGCGGCTTCGCGGATCATCTCGCGCGACACGCCGCTCTCCGCCACGATGCGCTCCCACGATTCGTTGCGAATGTCCGCGGCGAACGCCTCGAAGCCCTCGGTGTGATGCGCAATGAAGTCGTGCGCGAGCACGCGTCCACCGGAACGCTGGTCCGCTTCGAGCATCTCCTTCATGATCCCTTTGAGCACCGCCACGTCGCCGTTGATTCGCACCGGGACGAACAGACACGCGAGGTGCGTCGCGGCCCCGAGCAGATTGAGCGGCTTCTGCGGATTCTCGAACCGCATGAGCCCCGACTCCCTGAGCGGATTGATGCTCACGATCCGGCAACCGTTCTGCACGGCCTTTTGCAGCTCCGTGAGCATGCGCGGGTGACACGTGCCGGGATTGTGCCCGATGATGAAAATCGCGTCGGCCGCCGCGAAGTCATCGATGCGAACCGTCGCCTTCCCGAACCCGATGACTTCGCTCAATCCCGTGCCGCTCGACTCGTGACACATGTTCGAGCAATCCGGGAGATTGTTCGTGCCGAACTGGCGGGCGAACAAACCGTAGAGAAAGGCGGCTTCGTTGCTCGCGCGCCCGGACGTATAGAACACCGCTTCGTTAGGCGAATCCAGCGCGCGCAGGTGATCGCCGATCATCGCGAACGCGGCCGCCCAATCGATCGGCTCGTAGCGATCCGACCCGCGACGCCGAACCATCGGATGCGTGATGCGGCCGAGGCCGTCCAGCTCCACGTCGCGGCAGTCGAGCAGCGACGAAATGCTGTGTTGGGCGAGCACGTCGGGCGTCAATCGTCTCGTCGTCGCCTCGGCCGCCACCGCCTTGGCGCCGTTCTCGCAAAACTCGGCGCGCTTCCGGTGACCGTCGGGATCGGGCCACGCACAGCTCGGACAGTCGAACCCGTCTTTCTGATTCAGTTTCAGCAGCGTGCGCGTCGCGCGACGCGGTCCCATCTCTTTGACGCCGAAGTGCATCGTCTCGTAGATGGATCGAAAGCCGGCCGCCGTCGTGTCGCGACGACCATCCTGCGCGCCCTCGGCTTCTAACGGAGGCTCCGCACCCTCGACACCGTGAGCGCGGTGCGCATTCGGATCCGTCGGCTTGACGGTCCGGGCCTGATTGGGCGCGCTGTTTTCGTCGTGCTCGTGGCGATGCATGGCCGGCAACGTGCGCAAGAACGCTGCCCGGGAGCCCCCGGCCAACCGCTCAGCTCACACGCCGGCGCTCACTGGTAACCCGCCGCTTGCAGGCGGAACAGTTCGGCGTAGGGTCCGCCGCGCGCCACGAGCTCGGCGTGCGAGCCTTCCTCGACGATCTGCCCGTGCTGAAAAACGATGATGCGATCCGCCATTCGCACGGTCGAGAACCGATGCGAAATGAGCACGGCCATGCGACCCGCGACGAGCTCGGAGAATCGCACGAAGACTTCGTATTCGGCACGCGCATCGAGCGACGCCGTGGGCTCATCGAGAATGAGCACCTTCGCGTCTCGCATGTACGCGCGCGCCAGCGCGACCTTTTGCCACTCGCCGCCCGACAAGTCGACGCCGCCGTCGAAGCGTCGTCCGAGCATCTGCCGATATCCTTCGGTGAATCGCGGCAACAACACCGACGCCAACGATTGTTCCGCGGCCGTGGACAGAACATCGGGGACGGGCTCGACTGGATGTCCATTTTCGCGGGGCCGCCGCAGCGTTGCGGGGCTCGAGTCGAATGCCCACTCCGGTGGCACCGATTCGATCGCCACGTCGTTCGAGCCGACGCGATCGAGATAGTCGCGCACGCGATCGATGTGCCCAACGCCGATGTTCTCATCGAACCGCATGTCGAACCGCACGAAGTCCTGGAAGATCACGCCGATCGCACGCCGCACCGACTGCAGGTCGTACTCCTTGAGATCGAGGCCATCGAGCAGGATCCGCCCCTCGGTGGGGTCGTACAAGCGCGCCAGGAGCTTGGTCACGGTCGTCTTCCCGGCGCCGTTCTCGCCGACGAATGCGAGGCGCTCGCCGGGGCGGAGCGTGAAGTTCACGTGCCTAACGGCCCACCGGTCGCTGCCCGGATACTGGAAGCCCACGTCCTCGAACACGAAGCCCTGACGGATCGGCTCCGGCACGGTCGGCGCGCCCGGACGCGACAGCATGTTCGGCCGCATGTCGAAGAAGTCGAACATGTCCTTGAGATACAAACTCTGCTCGTAGATGTCGCTCGCCGAAATGAGCAAGCGCTGGATGATATCGCGGCTGCGCCCGAACGATCCGGCGAGGAACGTCAGGGTGCCGATCGAGATGATCCCGCCCACGGCTCGCACCAGGATGATCACGTACGCGCCATAGTAGCCGAGCATCCCGAGCACCGAAAGCGCTGTGCTCACGATGCCTTTGCGGATCGAGAGACGTTTGTTCTCTTCGTAAAACCGGTCGGAAAGCACGCGATAGCGGTCCGTGAGCCACTGCGCGAGCCCGAACATCTGGACTTCCTTGGCGTTCGTGTCGCTCGCCGCCAGGTAGCGCAGATAGTCGAGCTGTCGTCGCTCGGGCGTCCAGCGATACAGCAGCGAATACTCGAGCGACGCGTAGTGCGTCTCGCCAATGAAGGACGGCAGGACGGCCGCCGCGAGCAGCAGCACGAGCCACGGACTGAAGACCAGGAGTGCAGCGCCTAACGACGCCAGCGTGAGTGTGTCCTGCGACATCGAGAGCAGCTCGGCCAGGAGCCCGATGCGGCCCACGGTCTGGCGGCGCGCCCGCTCGAGCTGATCGTAGAACGCCGGATCCTCGAACTGCTGCAGGTCGAGCGTCGCCGCGTGCTCCATCAGCCGCACGCTCGTGTAGTTGGAGAAGAGATCGCCCAACAGACTCTCCACCAACGCCGACGCACGAGCCAGCACCTCGCCCGCGACGACAATCCCGATCTCCAACGCCACCAGCTTCCACAGTGAAGACAGATGGGACGGGTCGCGCCGCAGCGCGATGACCGCATCAATGATGAGCTTGCCGATCCAGAGCGTCGCCACGGGAATGAAGGCGCGCGCGACGCGCAGCACCGCCATGGTTGCCGTGAACGCGCGATGGGTGGTCCACACCATGCGCAGCAGCGGCGGTACATACCGGAGCGCATCCAGGCGTTGACCCCACGTCGGGGTGGTGCTCCGTTCCGGAGGGAGGCGACGAGCTGATCCTGCCATGTGCCGAAAGCTAACCGGCCGAGAAGGCGCAACACCGACTGCGCGACAAACGTCAATCGATGACCATGCGGTTCCAGCGATCGTTGCTTGCGTTCATCGCCGAAACTAGCGGCCTGCTCGGTCTGCTCTGGCCGCCGTCAGTAGTGCAGAATTTCCTTGATGGCGCCCAGGATGCGTGCGCCGAACGACGGGCCGCCATGGTCCGGGCAGTACATCGTCGGCTCCGTGCCTAACCGGAACCATTCGAGCTGTGTGTGCGGACACCACGCCGTGGCGAGCTCGCCGTTGTCGGCATCGATGACCCGCGACACGAGGCCGGGCGGCGGTCGCCATGGTGCGTCGCGCGCGCCCTGCGGCCAGCCGCGCTCGTAGAACTCCGCCCACGCCGGCGCCGCGAGGCGGCCGCCCGTGGCCCCATCGCCTAACGAACGCGGCGTGTCGTAGCCGAACCACACGCCCGCGACCAGCGATGGCGCGTAGCCCACGAACCAGACGTCGGTGCCGTTGTTCGTCGTGCCGGTCTTGCCGGCGATCGGTCCGCGCGCGCCGCGCGACCGGACTTCGCGCCCCGTGCCGTCGTTCACCACGGACTCCAACATCGAGGTCAACTGAAACGCATCGCGCGGATCGAGCGCCGGCACCGGCGGTGTCGCATCGTGCGACCACAAGACTTTCCCGCCGGGCCCCTCGATGCGCCGTACCAGGCGCGGCGTCACCCGGTTGCCGCCGTTGGCGAACGGCGCGTACGCCGTCACCAACTCGAGCGGCGTCACTTCCAATGCGCCTAACGCGATCGATGGTACGGGGGCCAGCCGGCTCGTGATCCCGTTGGCTTGCGCCACCGACACGATGTGCGCCTCGCCGACGGCGTGGCCGAAGCGCACCGCCGCGGCGTTGGACGAGTGCTCGATGGCGCGGCGCATCGTGATCCGCCCCTCGTACTCGTCGCCGAAATTGGCCGGCGTCCAGTCCCGTCCGTCCTGTTCGACCTCCACCGGCGCGTCGTCCACCAGCGTCGCCGGCGTGTAGCCAGCGCCTAACGCAGCAGCGTAGACGAAGGGCTTGAACGCCGAGCCGGGTTGCCGGTGTGCCGCCAGAGCGCGATCGAAGGCGCCGTTCTGATAGCGCCGTCCGCCAACCAGTGCCCGGATGTCGCCCGTCCGCGGATCGAGTGCGACGAGCGCGCCTTCCACGTGATCACTGCCGTCGTCGCCGACTTCGTCGGCAATCGACGCAGCCTGATTCCGCACGGCGCGCTCCGCCGCCCGTTGGGCGCGGGCATCGATCGTCGTGTAGATGGTCACGTCGCCAGTCGCCTCGGCGTCGCGGCCTAACACCGAATCCAGCACCGCCCGCGCCGCGCCGACCACCCACGAGCCCGTATCCTCGGGTCGCCACTCGTTCTCGGCCACCTCGATCGGCTCACGCGCCGCGGCGGCCGCGCGCGCGGCGCTCACGTAACCCTCGCGTACCATCAGCGACAACACCAGGTCGCGTCGTGCCCGAGCACGCTCGACATCACGGCGCGGCGTGTACACCGACGGCCCTTTCGGCAGCGCCGCCAGCAGGGCGCCTTCCGCCAGCGTGAGGCGCGACACGCTCTTGCCGAACAGATCGCGGCTCGCCGCCTCGACCCCGTACGTCCCGTTGCCCAGGTAGATGACGTTCAGATACAGCGCAAGAATCTGATCCTTCGTGAGATTCCGTTCGAGCAGCCGCGCCATGCGGAGCTCGAGCAGCTTCCGACGGAGGGTGCGACCAGCGCCAACCGACGCAAAGCTGTTGCGAGCGACCTGCATCGTGATCGTGCTGAACCCTTCTCGCGCGCCTAACGCTGCCGCATCGCGCACGGTCGCACGCACGACCGCGTGCCAGTCGAGGCCGTTGTGATGGTAGAACCGACGATCTTCGGTCGCGACGAACGCGTCTCGCACGACGCGCGGAATGCGCGTGAGCGGCACGTCAATGCGACGGACGTCCTCGAGGCGGCCAATGAGGTGTCCCGAGCGGTCCAACACCCGACTGCCTTCGGGAGGCTGGTACGCGCGGATCTCCGCGCTCGACGGACACCCGTCGAATCCACACGTGAAAAGCCACGTGTCGCCGAGCACGACCGCGAGCGCCGCGATGCTCGCAAGCGTGAACGCGCGCCAGTGGCGTCGCAGCCACTGTGGGTCGTTAGACCCGCGCTCGCCAGGCGTGCCAGCGAAGAACGCACGCCACCGTTGCTTCAGACGGGACTCGATCTTCATACCATGCAGCACCGACAGGCGGGCCTGGCCCGCGTTCATAGTTCACTACGACAGCCAAGGTTTGCGGTTTCCAGGCAACACGCCCCACCGTAGACTTCTTTGACGGCAGCGAATATCCTTCGCGCCCCCACGGACCGCCTTACCATGTATTCGGCACTTCGCCTCGCGCTCGTTGTCGTTTCGGCATTCGCCGGCGGAACGGCTCCTGGCAAGCACCACCACGTCAAGCCGCCGCGCCCCGCCAACGAGCTGGGCCGGATTCCCATCCTCGAGTATCACGTCATCGGTGATTCCGACGCTCGGTGGACCGTCGAGCGCGGACACTTCAAGCGGCAGCTCGAGCTCCTCTATGAGAGAGGCTACCGCCCCATAACGGTTGCCGAGTTGATCGACCGGAAAATCGCGCTGCCGGCCGGCATGTCACCGGTCGTGTTCACGTTCGACGATGCGTCGCCATCGCAGTTTCGCTACATCGACCACGACGGAACGCTCGAAATCGATCCGAACAGCGCGATCGGTATCTGGCTCGAGTTCCACCGAACGCATCCCGACTGGGCGAACAAGGCCACGTTCTGCATGCTCCCCGGTGCGGCCGCGGGCCACGCCTTCTTTGGTGAGCGCGGCATCGACAGCCAGAAGACCACGTGGCGCAGACCCAAGGTCCGATTCCTGGCCGACCACGGCTTCGAGTTGTGCGACCACACGCTCTGGCACGCCAATCTTTCGAAGTATTCGGATGAGGTCGTGCAGGAGCAGATCGCACGCGGCGCGATGGCGATCGACTCCGCCGTCCCCGGCTACCGCGTACGCACGTTTGCGCTGCCTCTCGGTATCTGGCCAAAGAATCATGAATTGGCGCGCGCCGGGTCATGGCGCGACCCGAGGAGCGGGCGAGTAATCTCGTATCGCTTCGACGCGATACTAGAAGTTACTGGTGGCCCAGCTCGGAGCCCGTTCGACCCGAAGTTCGACCCGCTTCGACTGCCGCGCGTCGAGGTGTTCGGCGATGCGTTAGAACGGCTGTTGGACCAACTCGACCGGAGCGGCAGCCGCTATGTAGCGTCTGGCCGGCCACCGCTTCGAGACAGTTCGACAGCGGTCGGAGGAGCGTCCAACGGATCGAGTGGTCCGGAGCACTGAGGAGCAACACACATTGAATAGGAAATACGACGAACAGCGCGCGCGATTCGAGGGGCGTCGCACTGTCGTCTTTTTATACAGTGTCACGAAAGCTGTGCGTTTTCGAGTTGATTGCGGCTAGGGCTCAGAAATTTGTCCTAAAATGACCCCTCAATGTCCTAAAACTGTGCTTGCTTCAGCCGATACTCGGAAGCAAGTTGGCGTCGCTGTTGGCAGAACGACCGACGGACTGGAGGAAAGTGAATGGGACGCTCACAGGTGAAGCTCCCTCATTACGCATTTTTCGAAGCGCTGGCGCGCTGTGAGAACGAGTCGTGTGCGGAATGGCGCACGACGAGCGCCGGGCTTTTGACGCTGCGTTTGTTCGACGACTGGGTGATGGAAGGCGGGAGTGCGGTGTCGTTGGACTCGTGGGGTCTGCGTTGCGTGCGTGAGTCGATCTCGGCGATCGATGCTGGGAGTAGTGTACGGGCGCTGCTGACGAGTCTCGTTGACTCGATGCAGCTGGCCCGTCACGCCCGTGTAGCCGTCGTCGCGCCGCGCCTTATGGCGTACGCGCGCGCGTTGCAGTTTGATGCCAAGTGGGCGTTGGCGGCTGACGTATACCGCACGGTGCTGCAGAACGCGGAGCCGGCGGCGGACACGGATGTGGTCATCGCGGCCAACATGCAGTTAGGCGCGTGCATGCGCGTGCTGGCGCAGTGGAGCGAGGCGCGCGGCGCCTATGCGGCGGCGGCCGAAGTTGCGGCGTTTACCGGAGACGTGGCCAACGTGCTCAAGGCACGGATCGCCGAAGCCAACGTGATGATGGCGCGCGGCAACTTGCCGTCGGCCGAGAAGATTCTCGACTCCGTGGTCGACTCAGCCGATGAAAACGGATTGAAGGACATACGCGGCTTTGCCCTCCACGATCGAGGTGTGGTAGCGAGAAAGCGCGGCGACCTCGATGCGGCGGTCGCTTATACCTACGAGGCGCTTAGTTGCTACGAGAATCAGGCGGCGAAAGATCGCGCCCTCGCTGACTTGGCGGCCACATTCTTTGACATGGGCCTCCGCGACGCATCGCGTGACGCGAACCTAGTGCTGGCAGCCACGGCCCAGGAGAATTACACGCGTTGGGTTGCAATGCTCAACCTGCTCGAAGGTGCGGCACTTGATCGTAAGGAGACGGTGTTCGAGCAGTATCGACGCGCGCTAGCAGATGAAAATCTCCCTTCTGCACTAAGGGTAGATTTCGAGTACTACCTCGGGGCCGGGTATAGACTGTTTGGTCACGATGCTCGTGCCGAGACGTGGCTGTCGCGCGCTGTAGCGACTGCGTCGTCTATTCAAGCGAATGAAATGCTGATAAAAGCCGAACAGCTTCTCTCTGAGATGCGGTCCGGTCGCCACACGACTGTGAAGAGCACCGATACCCCGGTCGCGAATCCTTCGCGACAGGTGACGGAAGTGGCGGAAGCAATTCACGAAATGCGATCACTCGCTGGCGTGTCGGGATGAAAAACGCGAGGCCGCGAGCTGGAACTCGCGGCCTCGCACGAACGAGATGCCAGTGGTTCAGCGACTCAGGCAGATACCGCTGCCTGCGCTCGTTTGACAAACACTACTTGTGGGCGCCGTGGGGGAGGCGCAGGCGGCAAGTGCCGCGGAAGCGATGACGAGAGCAAGCAGGGTGAGGCGACGGCGGACCATAGTAACCTCGCGGACAGAGTGAGTGGTGTCACGACGTCCGGCAAGGTATGTTGGCGTGTCCTGAGGTAAATGCACATTTTAGGACAGCGATGTGCACTTTTAGGACAACGTGGCGCCAACTGTGGAAGTACTCGCCCGCCTTCCTTCCAATCTCTCGTCCCACCTCCGCGTCGCACTCGAGAATGAGCATGTCCTAACCGTCGTCGACGACTGGGACACACTCTCGAAAGCTGTGCGATCGCGACCGATCGACGTCGTCGTCATTGATCCTCGCGTCGATGGATCGATCGAGATCGAAGCGCTGAAACAATTGATCGGCCGGCATCCGACACTTCCGGTTGTCGTATACACGCTGCTCTCACCGGAGCTGTTGCGCGCAACAGTCGAGTTAGCAAACCTCGGTGTCCGTCACCTGATCCTTCGTGGCTTCGATGATGAACCGCGACGGTTGCGTGAGTTGCTGGAACGAGTGCCGGCGCAACAGCTGAGCGACATCGTCCTGCAAGGGCTCGCACCACGGTTGCAAGCAGCGCCGCTCATGCTGCAACGAGCGATCACGAAGTTGTTCGACACACCGCATGCGTTTCGCGGCGTGGAAGATCTGGCTGGCGCGGCAGGCATGACGCGCCGCAACTTGGACCGATGGCTCGACCGACTCGGCCTGGCGTCGGCTCGAATGCTGATTCTGGCGGCACGTCTCACACGCGCCGTGCACTACATGCGGGACCCAGGCTATTTGCTGGACGACATCACGAAGAAGCTCGGCTACGGAAGCGGCCGACTGTTCGCGCGACAGGTTCGCGCAGCAACTGGACTCACTCCGTCGATGCTGCGGCAACGCGGCGAGCCGGAGAAGTTGATTCGAGAACTCGCGGCGCAGTTGAGCCGACCCGGAGCACACGAAGCATGAAGATCTACGACGAACGCGCGCGCGTACTTGTGGTGGACGATGAACCGTCCATCTGTCGCGCCTTGTCCATCGCTCTGTCGAGGGCCGGATATGAAGTCCGGGCCGTCGAGTCGGGCGAGGTCGGCGCGACGCTCGTCAGGTCTGAACACTTCGATTGCCTCATCACCGACTTGCGCATCCCCGACATGCGCGGCGATGTGTTGTTCGAGCTCGCCTCATCGCTGCAGCCGCACCTCCGCAACCGCACGATCTTCACGACGGGCGATGCGAGCGAGCGGGCGCAGGACCTGCTCCAGGCCTGCAATTCCACCGTACTGCAAAAGCCCTTCGACCTGGAAGAACTGCTCGGCGTGGTCCGCCGGTTCACACGCCGGATGAGCGAGGCAAGCGCTTGAGGCTTCGCATTCGACCAGCATTGACTTGACAGGCCAGTAGCAGCTACATTGCGGGCGCTTAAACACCAGCGAACACCAGGGACCTGGCTTAGAGCCGAGGTCCTTTTTCACATCTCGAAAGTGTTTGTGCTCGGGCGAGTGCTCGGGCGCGCCTACCGCGACGGCGAAAGTTCGCGGGTCACATCGTCGGTAGGTACGGACGCATCCGGACTCGACCGACACGTCAGGAGATTCGTATGCGTACCACCGGCACGGTCAAGTGGTTCAACGACAGCAAGGGCTTTGGTTTCATCACCCCGGAGAACGGACAGAAGGATTGCTTCGTTCACCACTCGGCCATC